>Ga0209083_1000661_pt1 | contig 48328 bp, 38 predicted proteins | sample AM7aDNAmetaG_FD_184132 | JGI IMG/M metagenome (GOLD analysis project Ga0209083, IMG submission 184132) | Freshwater microbial communities from Finland to study Microbial Dark Matter (Phase II) - AM7a DNA metaG (SPAdes) (version 3) | ecosystem: Environmental > Aquatic > Freshwater > Lake ...
ACGCGGCCACAGCCGCGCTAATTCCCACCAGCACTCCGAATAGCCGGAACAACCCCAGCAGCCAATTAAACTCCGGCATGGTGCTCCCGCGTCCGCCAACGCACGATCACGCCCAATAACAACCCGACGCCAATCACCACAAACGGCAACTTCGCAATCACTTTCCAGGTCAGATTCGGCAAGGACGCCTTCGGCAGATCTTTCGGAAATCCCAGCTCTTCCAACGGCGCGTCCGCCAGATAAATCCACGAGGTGCCCCCGACGATCTCATCCCCGTATAATGCGCTATACCGGTGCGGCTGCGACCCCAACCGGGACCTGGCTTCCTGCAATAATTCGCCGCGCCGGCCAACTTTCAGCGTGCCGGTCGGACAGGCCGCGACACAGGCCGGCGATTTGCCATCGGCTTGCCGGTCCGCGCAGAAATCACACTTGCCAACCTGCGGCATCCACGCATTATCCCACTCATATTTCGGCACGCTAAACGGACAGGCCAACAGGCAATACCGGCACCCAATGCAAATTTTTTCGTGATAGACCACCGGACCGGTGGCGGTCTTCTCGAGGGCCGCGACCGGGCAGACCGAAACACAGGCGGGCTCCAAACAATGCATGCACTGCCGCTTCACGGGTGTGGGATGCGATTTATCAACGAAAGTTCGGGTTTGAAAGGTCAATTTCCCATCGCCGGCCCCGTACCCCATGGTCGCCACTGGCAAGCCGGGAAAACCGGCCCGGACCCGACAGGCGTTTTCACAGGCCCGACAGCCGATGCAGCGCGTTACGTCCACCAGCACGGCCGCCCCGGTAACCGGATCCGCTTTCGCTTCCCCGGCCATCCCGCAGCGCGCGCCCGCCAACACCAGCGCGCCGGCCGCGCTCGTTTGGAGAAATCGCCGCCGGGAAATCATTTCGGCGGATCCCCGGGTTTCTTCGTGCGGAAATGTGGGAGGGCGAATCCGAAAAAGATCCCCAGTAAAAATGCCAGCCCAACCACCGGCGGGAACACGCGCCGGTTGGCCGTAACAGTGTCCCGCAGTTTGGTCGCCTCTTTTTCCAACTCCGCCAGGTGGGCTGTCTGTTTTTCCGGCGTGGCAGCCTTGAGTTTGGCCACCTCCTCCGTCAACGACTCATGGTCGTGGCTGGCATGCACCATTTCCCGGTGGCAGTTGGCACAGGTTTCTGCACCGACGCCAAAGGTGTGCCCGCGAACGCCAATCCCGCGAATTTTCTGCACGGAGGCCTTCACTTCCGGCATGTGGCAGCTCAGACAGTGCAACCCTTCCTGGGAATGCGTTGCATGGGAGAAACTTTTCAGCCGCTCGGTGTGACAGGTGCCGCACATCTGATCCGGCTGGTCCTTCCGGAGTTTCATACCATGCATTTTATGACAATCAAAGCAGCGGATGTTTTTCTGGCCGTGCGCGCTGACGCGCCATTCGCCATACGTCACTGTGTGACATCCCTGGCAGACTTCGGAGGTGACCGGTAATACCATCTTGGCTTTATCCGGGTGGTCCTCCTTCATCGCGCCGTGGCAGGATTCACAGGTAATCCCTTCGTGGGAATACTTACCGGTTTTGCGATCGAACTGGCTGGCATGACAGACGAGACACTCGATTTTTTTGCCACCTTTCGTCCAGGTGTTGAGAAACGTATCGTTCATTGCCTGGGCGTGTGGCGAAGCCTGCCAGTCTTTCGTCTGCTGTTCGTGGCAGAGCGTACAGCGGTCGGACACTTTCTCTTCGTCATCGGCCCAGACGCGGCCGGTGAGCCAGCCGGTCAGTGTGAGCGCAAGCGCAAGCGCAACCAGAACGGTCCGCCGGAACAATGCAGTTGGATGTTGTTTGATTGTGGTAGGGCGTGGTGTCTCACCGCGCCGCTGCCGGAGATGTTCAGGCATGGCAGAGAAATCAACCGCACACGAACTGGTGAGCCGATCTTGCCAGCGGGGGGCGACTGGGGACGGCGGGCTGGGACAGCCCGCCCTACCGTCTTCGACTGAATCGTTCCGGCTCGGTGTGGGTTTGAAAAATAGTGGAACGGGCGTCTCCCTCGACTGGGCTCGGGACCCTGAGCGTGTCGACGGGCCGCCCGTTTGATGGATCGGAATGCCAAAGCGACAGGCGGGACGCCTGTCCAACTGACCGCCAACAATTAATATTTTAGTGAGATGCATCAGGTTTAACATCCGTTTCGCCCGTCTTGGAGGGCGAGCCTCCCGGCGAGCCGCCGCCGGAAGCCATGGACGGCTCGCCGGGAGGCTCGCCCTCCAGCGGATCATGGCGATGCGGCGCCTTTTTGCCGATCAGCCAGGCTGGATTCATCGGGAATTCTTTCGGATCAAAGATGACCCAATAGGAATGCCAGACCAAAATCGCCAGGGTCGCCAGCACCGCCTCATAATAGTGGATCACCTGCGCCACGTCGTGCCAGACCTTCGGGACCGTCGCAAGCACGGTCTCGGTGAACAACAACATCAGGCCGGTCACAATCATGACCAGCGAACCCCACAGCAACGCCCAGTACTCGGCTTTCTCGGCATAATTCCACTGGCGCGCCGGCGCCGGCGTCTTCCGCCAGCCGAGGTTATACGCCAGAGTCCCCAGCGCATCGCCCAGATCATGCCACGCAAACCAGAGCGCTTGAAAATACCCGCGCCCTTTCCGGGTCAACACCAGCGAAACGGAATGCACCACAAACAATCCAATAAATGTCCAGCCGGCGATCCGATGAATCATCCCGCGCACCGCGCTCCCGGTATCGCCGCCGGCCCGGAACGGCCAGCTAAAGATCGCCTCCGGGAACTTATGCACAAAGCCGGTATAGGCCAACAGCACAAACGTCGCCATCAATAGAAAATGCTGGGTCCGCAGCCACTTGCTTAGGCGGACTTCGCTGGCGCTCGCGCGGACAGCCGCGATGTGCGCCCGGGTTTTGCGGAGATAATCCAGGAACACAAATCCGCCCATGCTGCCAATCGTGGCAATAATGAGCAGGATGTAAATCCGCGAAATCAGGTTGACCAGCCAGGGTTTCCCTTCCGCTGCACCGGGCGGCGCGTGGATCCGGAAAAATTCTGCGGTCAACCGGGTCCCGATTCCGGGATGACATTTACCACAGGTCTGCGCCAGGTTCGTCGGATTAATGGAGGACTGCGCATCGCTCGCCGGCAAGATGTCGTGGATGCCATGACAAGAGGCGCAGTTGGCCGCCAAGAGATTGCCGCCTTGTAATGCCAGCCCGTGAAAACTTTGGGAGTAGGTGCTGAACACATTCGGCGGGAGCCGGTATTGCGCGATAATCCGCGTGGCCGCATGACACTGGCCGCACGTATCCGGGATGTTGGCCGGCGAGACGCGGGACGAGGCCAGTTTGACCGCCGTGATGGAATGTTCGCCATGACAATCCGTGCAGACGGGCGCATCCCGCACGCCCGCCTTCACCGCCGTGCCATGCACGCTGCGCCGATAGGTCTGTTCCACGTTCTCGTGGCATTTGCCGCAGGTGGTCGGCACATTTTGCCAGTTGAGTTTGGAGGCGGGATTGGTGGATTTGTGTAAATCGTGGGAGCCATGGCAATCGGTGCAAACGGCCGCATTAATCTCTTTCTTTTGCAGCACGGCGATGCCGTGAACGCTCGCCTCATAACTCACAATCGGACTCCGCTCGCGGAGATGAAACTTATCCATGTCCGCCGTCTTGCCGTGGCAGCGGCCACAGGTCCCCGGCAAATTGCTCCGGTAAACGGGGGAAGCGGTGTTGCGATAATTCAACAACTCATGGGCGCTGCCGTGACAATCCCGGCACGAAGCGGCTTCCGCGACGCCCTTGTGAATCGCCTGCCCGTGATCGCTTTTGAGGTAGATGTCCGCCTCGACCCGGTGACACTGGCTACAGGCCACCGGCTTGTGGATCTCGGCATGCGGCAGGTCGGTAATATCAGCATGACAACTGGTGCAAAGATTTTTCGCGTGGATGGAGTTGCTGAATTTTTTCTCATCCACAAACAACGACACCGCCTTGCCGGCGGCGTTGGTTTTCACGAGTTCCTTGTCGCTGTGACAGGCGAAACAATCTGAATTATCGAGCGCCCGCGCGACCCAGACGGGCGCGAGAATCCACACGAGGACGGCAACAAATTTTAGCTTTTGCATTGGGACTCACTCCGCCGCGCGTGGCGCCAGCCCCACGCGCGGCGGGAAGTCTGTCCCGGTCGAAAGGCCGGTTAGTGTTTCACCTTGGGATCCGGATGCGCGATCTTCTCGACCATCGCTTTTTCGTCAAATCCCTTGAAAGTCGGGCTCTGGTCGTTGTGGCACAACTTGCAGCTTTGCGTGGCGGGCGCGATCAACCCGGCTTCCACCGCTTTCGCCTTGTCTTCCATCGTGCTCTTGGTCATGAATTTCTTCCCCGGACCGTGGCAGGATTCGCAAACGACGCCATCTTCGGGTTTGATCTTTTCGGATGCCACCGCTTCGGTGAAGTTGTAGGCGGTCGAGTGACACTTCAGACATTTGCCGCTCGTCTGGGGATTATCCACCCCGAGTTTTTTGCCGGCTTCCTTGGCGGCGGGAGTGCCGAGCGTCTCAAACGCTTTGGCGTGCGGCCCGGCCTGCCATTTGGCGTATTGATTACCGCACTCCTCCTTCTTATGGCAGATGGCGCAGGTTTTGACGCCGACATAATTTGCCGCATCGCGTTCGGCCGCGAATGTAACGCCGGTCAGAACGGACGCCCCCAAACTGAGACTGATGACTGATTTCCAGATATTTTTCATGACACCTCTCCTCGATAATTACTGGTTTAATTTTTCCGCGAACCCTTGGGCGCATTCATAGACAATCTCCAAAAAACTTGCAAGTCTTCTTGCAGACCTTCTTGCAGACCGGCTTAAGAAGCGGCTAATTTTTCAATCCGGTTGATTTCCTCAACAAAATGCATCCCCCACGTTCTGTGCCAGAACTACAGTGTGTCAAACATGGCAAAACGCGATGGGGCCTTGCGACGCGGTACGTTGGAACCGCGACCTCCCTGGACCGAGCTGGTGTAGTGGACGCCGTCTCTGGCGGCCTCCGTGTTCATTCGGCCCAAGCGTCCGGGACGGACGCGGCATCCGGGTGTCAGCGCTGTCCCCGCGCCGCCGGGCGGACCAGCACGCGGCCTCGCAGACAGGCGATTCCGAATGTCGGCTGAGACAGCCGACACCACATCACTGGCCGGATCCAATCGCGACCGGCCAATCACGTTTGCCGCTTGGTCAGCCTGACTTATCTCATCGAAAATAATTCTTGCCCGTGGATTTGGGATCAGGATTCTCGGTTGACTCTGCCTGGGTAAATGGGCAAATTATTTATGTCGGTTGCAAGTTAAGGATCGGATAATGATTCCGCTGAAAGACCCGGTGTGGCCGGCGGGGCCGCCGTCCCTCCCTTGCTGAAAACGTGAAATTCGACGGGGTTCGGGAGGGTCCGCGGCCTCGCGGACCGCTGTGCGGAGGTTTTTCAGGGGTATCGGATCGCAATCGATTTCTGTTTCAGGCTTTATGGGGTGTGGTAAGATTGGATAATTGACGGTTGCAGTTGACACGGGATGAAGGCTCAAGTTCAAGCTTACACAGCGGTGAGTTCTATCACCATGACTCCAAAGGGATTTACCCTTGTCGAGCTGTTGGTCGTGATCGCGATCGTCTCGATGCTGGCGGCGCTGTTGTTACCAAGCTTGAGCCGGGCCCGGGAACGAGCCCTCGTGATGGTCTGTCAGAGCAACCAGCGACAGATGGGAGTGGCGCTCACCCTCTATGCCAGCGATCAAGGGGAATACCCGACCAACTGGGGGAACGACACCTCTGATTATTCCCAGAACTGGGGCGATGAATGTACCGGATCGTGGTTTGGAAACCCGCCGAACAAGGGTTGGAATACCTCTTACGTCCCGAACGGCAGTGATGCATTCCCCGCGGTCGCCGGCCTGCAAGCTGGTGCCTGGCACCGGTTTGCGGCCGGAAAGTATGTCTCCAGTTCGGCGGCCCAACCCACGGGCATCAACCTGTGCACCGCGCGCCTGCCGGCAAACTGCCAATTCTCAGGTGGCAAGAGCTGGGCGGCCGGCGTCCCTACCGCGGCGTTGTACACGTACAATGGGCCGCACGCCTATGGGCCCATGGTCAATAACAACGGCGACGTGAATGGGATGTACCGGATGGGACTCCACCATCTGGGTGCGACCTGGGGTGTCCGCTATTCGCAAGATCCCCCGGCCGGTTTTGGTTTTGAGAAGATCGCGTTTCTCGGCTGCCCCACGGTGGCGACCATGGACCGGTCGATGATGTTCGAACCCCATGGCCACCAGGGTGGCGCTCCGTTCTACCAGTTCGATGCGCAGGTGTTGAACAACTATCATTACGACCGCAACTACCTTTACGGTGACCTGCATGCGCAGTACCTGCATGCTGCCAGCCGGGCAGGAATCCCCTGATGAGAAGCAAACGATCGGTATTCTTCTTGTCGGAAATAATAATCTCCTGACATGAATGAATTACACACAGACATCCTGATCGTTGGCGGCGGCACGGGCGGCTGCGCCGCGGCCCTGGCCGCGTGCGCCCTCGGCCAACACGTGATCCTGACCGAACCCACCCCCTGGGTCGGCGGCCAATTAACCAGCCAGGCCACGCCGCCGGACGAGAACGTCTGGATTGAACAATTCGGGTGTACCCGCCGCTACCGCGCGTACCGGAATGGCGTCCGGCAATACTACCGCGACCATTATCCCCTGACCCCGGCCGCCCGGGCCAATCCGTATCTGAATCCCGGCGGCGGCAATGTGTCGCGGCTCTGCCACGAACCCCGGGTCGGGGTTGCGGTCTTGGAAGCCATGCTGGCGCCGTGGCGGGCAGCCGGCCAACTCACCGTGTTGCACGGCTGCGAACCGGTCAGCGCCGACGTAGCCGGTGACCGGGTCCGGGCCGTCACTCTGCGGCAGCGGGAAACCGGCCAGCCACTCACCATCACCGCGGCTTACTTTCTCGATGCGACCGAACTGGGCGATCTGCTGCCGCTGGCAAAAGTGGAATACGTCACCGGCGCGGAGTCGCGGCAAGCGACGGGCGAGTTGCACGCGGTGGACGGCCCGTCCCAGCCGCATAATGTCCAGCCGTTCACGTGGTGTTTTGCGATGTCGTACGATCCCCAGGCCGAACACGTCATCGAGAAACCGGCGGACTACACGCGCTGGCGCAATTTTGCGCCGTCAATGACGCCGCCGTGGCCGGGCCGGTTGCTGGCGTGGGAAGTGCCGCATCCGATCACGCTCAAGACTCAGCGCAATCATCTGTTTCCGTGGGAAAAAGGCGAGACCACCGGCGGGTTGTGGAATTACCGGAAACTGATTGACCAGGCCAATTTTCAACCCGGCACGATGCCGTACGAGGTTTCGCTCGTGAACTGGGTGATGATGGATTACTGGCTGCGCGATGTCATCGACGCCTCACCGGCCGACGCGGCGCTGGCATGGACTGAATCCCGGCAACTCGCGTTGAGTTTATTTTACTGGCTGCAAACGGAAGCCCCGCACCTGGATGGAAAGACCGGCTATCCCGGACTGTTCCTCCGCCCGGACGTGACCGGCACCGTGGACGGGCTGGCGATGGCGGCGTACATCCGCGAATCGCGCCGGATTAAAGCGGCTTTCACCGTGACCGAGCAACATGTCGGCACCGAAATGCGGTACGGCGTCAATTTCGGCTGGGGCGAAGGGAACACGGTCCCGCGCGCCAAGCCGCTGTTGTCCGAACCGTTCGCCGACACTGTCGGCATCGGCCATTACCGGATCGACCTGCATCCCAGCACGGGCGGCAACAACTACATCGATTTCTCGTCGCTGCCGTTTCAGATTCCGCTGGGCGCGCTGGTGCCGGTGCGGGTGCAGAATCTGTTGCCGGCCTGCAAGAACATCGGCACAACGCATGTCAGCAACGGCTGTTACCGGCTGCATCCCGTCGAGTGGAACATCGGCGAAGCCGCAGGCGCGCTGGCCGGGTTCTGTTTGCAGCGCCAGACCACGCCGCACGCCGTGCGTGAAAAACCCGACCTGCTCCGGGAATTCCAGCAGGTGCTCGTCACCCAAGGGTTTGAACTCGAGTGGCCCTCCATTCACGCGGGGTAACTGGTAGGCCCGGGGTCACCCGCCGCTGGATCCGCAGCCGCTTTCCGCTTTCAACTTGCCGCTTTCTCCGCTATCTTACCCGTATGTTTGTTGATAAAGTCAGAATCCGCGCCAAGGCTGGAAATGGCGGCAATGGCTGCGTTTCATTTCGCCGTGAACAATTCGAGGACTCCGGGGGGCCCAACGGTGGCAATGGGGGCGCCGGCGGCGACATCATTCTGATCGCCGATAAAAACATCACCGATCTCTCGGATTACCATTTCTCCCCGCGCCTCATTGCCGACAACGGCGGCCACGGCCAGGGCAAAGATTGCTCCGGTCGCGGCGGCAAGAATAAGTTTTTTAAAGTGCCGATTGGCACCCAGGTGTTCCGGTTGACCCGCCCGACCCGGCAACTCGGCTACCAGCGCTACCGGCCCGCCGCCGCCACCGAGGAAGATGATTTTAAAAATCCGTCCATGCTCGGCATCCCCCACCGACCCGGCCGCGCCAAACTTGTGCTCGCCGCGGCGGAAGCGGGGACCATCAATTTGACGCCTGAGGCGCCGGTGGAGCTCCCCGAGCGTGAGCTCGTCGCGGACCTGGTCGAGGATGGCCAGCAATATGTTTTGGTTCATGGCGGCTCTGGCGGCCGCGGCAATACCTCATTCAAGAGCTCTTCCCACCAAACCCCACGGGAGTTCGAGTACGGCGAACCGGGCGAAGAACTCCACGCGGAATTGGAATTGAAAACGCTGGCTGATATCGGCCTGGTCGGATTCCCGAACGCCGGCAAGTCCACGTTGCTGTCGAAAATGACACGGGCGCATCCCAAAATTGCCGCCTATCCGTTCACCACGCTCACGCCGAACGTCGGGCTGGTGGATCTGCCGAATTACACCCGCATGACAATGGCCGACATTCCCGGTTTGATTGATGGCGCCCACACCGGCCGCGGTCTGGGCCATGATTTTCTCCGCCACATCGAACGCTGCCGGGTGCTGCTCATCCTCATCGACATGGCCGGCGTGGACGCCCGCGCACCCTGGGATGATTACAAAAAATTGCTCGCCGAGCTGAAACTCTACAACAAAGAACTCCTCCAAAAGCCGCGCCTGGTGGTCGCCAACAAAATGGATCTGCCCGCGGCCAAGAAGAATTTGGTGACGTTTAAGAAGAAAGCAGGACAGGCGTCCCGCCTGTCAATCGGAAAGTCGGCACGCACGACAGGCAAGATGCCTGTCCAACTCTTCGAAATTTCCGCCGGGGAAGGCACCGGCCTCCCCAAATTATTACTCGCGCTGCGCCAGGCGTTACCGTAATTTTCTACCATGTACAAACTCATCGGGACAGATGGGCGGATGTATGGACCGGTGACCGGGGAACAACTCCGGCAGTGGGTGGCCGAAGGCCGGGCGAACGCGCAAACTTTGGTACAACCCATTGGCAATTCGGACTGGAAAGCACTCGGGGAATTTCCCGAACTGCACAGCCCCCCATTGCCCGCTGATCCCCCGCCGCCCATTCGCGTTTCACCACGCACGAATGGCTTTGCCATGGCGAGTCTGGTGCTCGGTACGGTTGGCTGGGCCCTTTGTTGCTGCGGACCGGTCACTTGGATGACCAGCATCATTTTTGCGAGCGTGGCCATCTCGCAAATCAACCGTTCCGCCGGCACGCAAACTGGCAAGGGCCTGGCAGTGGCTGGCCTGGTAGCCTCCCTGGTGGGCTTGTTGGCGTTTGTCCTCTGGGCAGCCTGCGCCGGCTGGCAGCCGAATTGGCGCTTCTCCCAGTTTAGTCATCATGGTCGCTACTGGTAATCGCACCCGGCTAACGATTTGGCTTTTGGCGGCTGCCGTAATCGGCGCTGGGGTTTTATATTTTGTGCCACCGGCCTGTTTTCCACCTTGCCCACTGCACGTGTTGACTGGCTGGAATTGTCCCGGTTGTGGAGCCACGCGCGCCGCGCATGAATTACTGCACGGTCATATCCGTGCGGCGTTACAGCTAAACGCTCCGCTGGTACTGGCCGGACCGGTGGTGCTCGCAATCGGATTCTGGCAATTGCTTTCCGGTCCCGGTCGTGACCACAGGGCCGCCCCCACTGCGCACTGCCAATGGCTCTGGCTGGTCCTTTTATTGGTATTGACTTTCGGAATTGTGCGCAATATCCCTTCTTATCCATTTACGATATTGGCACCGTAACTAATTTCGACAACCAACGAAAAAAGGAGAAGCACATGAGCGATGGAACCAAACCCGCAGGGGCCGACAAGAAAATTGCCGCCGGTATTTGTGGAATCTTGCTGGGCGGCTTGGGAGTTCACAAATTCATCCTGGGATACACCAAGGAAGGCATCATTCAGATTGTCATCACTGTCGTTACCTGCGGAATCGGCAGCATTGTCGGTCTGATTGAAGGAATCATCTATCTGACCAAGTCCGATGAGGAATTTGTCGCAACCTACATCACGAACAAAAAGGGTTGGTTCTAAGCGGACCCGTTGCGGAAGTGCAGGATAGGTTGATGTATAAAATCATCGGTACGGATGGCCGCGAATACGGTCCGGTTGCGGCTCAACAAATCCAGCAATGGATTTCGGAAGGCCGGGTCAATGCCCAGACTTTGGTGCAACCGGAAGGCGGCACGGATTGGAAAGCGTTGGCCAATTACCCCGATCTCTTGCCGCCCGTCGCCCCGCCAGTTTCGCAACCAGTACCGGGCCCCAGCGCCAAACCACCGGGCGCAGATAAGAAGATTGCCGCCGGTATCTGTGGGATTTTACTCGGCAGCTTGGGGATTCACAAATTCGTCCTCGGCTATACCAGTGAGGCAGTCACAATGTTGCTGGTTACCGTTTTAACGTGCGGCATCGGCGGCGTAGTGATGCACGTGATCGGCCTGATCGAAGGGATCAGCTACCTCACCAAATCGGACGAAGAATTTGTCGCAACCTACGTAACCAGAAAAAAAGGCTGGTTCTAGGTTCACGGTTGCCGGTCGCGCCCGAAAGGGCCCTCCTACCAAACCGCCCCTGCAATGGCAAGGTGGTAAGTGTCACAATGCCACCATCATCCGGATTGCCTGCACGCGATTGCGTGCCGCTCCGTCTTGTTGGATCGAGAAATCGGCACGCAATCGCGTGCCCAACATTCATGGCGGCAGTGTCCGAATGCGCTCCTGTGAGGCGGCCATCTTTTTTACCTCTTGCGCCAACACCCAGTGTCTGCCTACAACATCACCATGTTAGCGCCCAGCAATCCACCCGACCTGCCCAGCTTAGAGCGGGGCCAACGCCTCGAATTGGACATCAACACCGTTGCCTTTGGCGGCGACGGTATCGGTCGTCTCGATAATTTTGTGATCTTCGTCCCGTTTGTGATCCCGGGCGAACGCGTCGAAGTCGAAATCGTGGACGTCCGCAAACGGTTCGCGACGGCCGACCTCGTGCGGGTCATCACCCCCTCCCCCGACCGGATTGCGCCGCGCTGCAAACTTTATGCCCAATGCGCCGGCTGCCAGTATCAACACATCACCTACGCCCGCCAACTCGAACTCAAACACGCGCAAATCCGGGACGTTTTCCAGCGGATCGGCAAACTCCCCGACCCGCCCATCGCTCCCGTCGTGGCTTCCCCGCGCGAGTACGGGTACCGGAATAAACTCGTGGTCCACGGTCCGGGCCAGCCCGGTTTCTGGACGCAGCGCGGCCGCGCCATCATTCCGGTGAATCACTGCCCGATCGCCCGGGACGAAGTAAATGCAAAACTGACCGGACCGTTGGCCGTGGATAAACATCTGACGATCCGGTCCAATTCCGCAGGTCAGGTTTGGACCTTCACCGATCCGGTGCCGGACACGGTCATTGAAGAAGTCGTGCTCGGAAAAACGCTCCACGCACCGGTCGGATCGTTTTTCCAGGTGAACCGGGAAATCATCGAGTTGGCCCTGCTGCACACCCGGCAGGCGTTCACCGCCAGCGGCTGCCGGGTGGTCGTCGACGCCTACTGCGGGATCGGCCTGTTCGCGCTGCTCCTTGGCGACCTCGCAGCGCATGTGTACGGAATCGAAGCCGATGCCCGCGCCATCCAGACCGCCAACGCAAATGCGGAGCGGCTGGGGCTGAGTCAGTATGACTTTTATCCTGGCAAAACAGAACGGCTCCTGTTCTACACGCTCCGCCAATCCAAGCTGGAGGAGACCTGCCTGATTCTTGACCCCCCGCGTTCAGGCTGTGCGCCGGTCGTGCTGAAAACTCTGCGGGACCAGAAGCCGCGCAAGCTGATCTACATTTCCTGTGCCCCCCCCATGTTGGCGCGGGACATCAAGACGCTGCTTGGATTTGGCTATCGCTTGGAACGGGTGACGCCGTTTGATATGTTCCCACAAACGCAGCACTGTGAAGCCATTGCGGAATTAACTCACGGAGGAGCCTGATGCAACGCGCCCGACAACGACTACTGATTGGCTTTCTTGGGTTGGGGCTGGCGGCGTGGACGCCCTCCACGCAAGCCCACCGGGAAATGCTGCTGGACATTTCCCACGGCCAAAAGCCGTCCAGTACCGGCAGCAATCAAATTGTTTACAACCTCGGAGAGTGCCAGGAGTTGGGTGGACTGGCGTTAAAAGTCCAGTTCCCGCCCGGCGATAGTTTTGGCGAACAGTTCGCCAAGATCTCCAATTGGCAGCCGTTCACCCACTTGGAATTTTCCGTTTTCAATCCCGCCCCGGAGCCGGTGACCTTGGCGCTGAACGTCAAACACCAGCAAACAACCAATTATTCAATCGGGGTGGATCTGCCCCTGTCCATTCGACCCGGCCGCCAGGATATTAAATTAAATCTTAGCAGCCTGTTGAATACCGATGGTTCAACTCCCAACCTGGCCAGTGTCTCGCGTTGGTATTTTGCGAATACAACCGGCAAGCCCGCCACCTTGTTCTTCGGCGACATCAGTCTGGTTGGCGCTGATCAGCCCACGACACTGAACGGCAATCTGACAATCGACGGCGGCGTGTTGCCGCCGGGTAAGGTTTTTCATCTCCACGGCTCACTGAACGGCCAACCTGTTAATTTAACCGTTTCAGCGGAACCCGCATCGTCCACCGAACCGACTGCGGCGGCACCTTCGCCGACGGCCCCGCAGCCTGCCCCGGCTGTCCCCAGTCCTGAGATTGGGTCGCGAACCCGTGGCAAGATGCCGGAGATCCATGAGCCAATCCTGTTCAATACGCCGGCGGCGGATGCCATTCTCAAAGTCCTGGAGGTTTTCCCTCCTGATAATCCATGGAATCTCGCCATCACGGACTGGCCGGTTCACCCAAATTCCCACAACATCATCGCCAGTATCGGCGCCGAAAAACCATTGCGATGTAATCTCGACATGGCATTTGTGATCGTCCCGCCCGATCAACCACGGCAACCCGTGCGGGTCACCGAGCAGGAAGAATCCGACAAAGGTCCGTTCCCGGTCGCCGCGAACACGCCGATTGAAGGCTGGCCCAGTTCCTACCGCAACGACCCCCAGACCCGTCATCTGACATTGGATGATGTCCAACGCGATACCGCCAATCTCGGTGGGGATCGCCACGGCATTCTCGTGGACCCGGTCAACCGGATCCTCTACGAGTTTTGGCAACTCAAGAAGACCGAACAAGGCTGGCAGGCGAGTCAAGCCTCCATCTTCGACTTGAAAACCAACAAACTCCGCCCCAAGGGCTGGACCAGCGCCGACGCGGCCGGCCTGCCGATTTTCCCCTCCATTGTCCGCTATGACGAACTGAAACGGGGCGCGATCGAACATGCCCTGCGCGTCACCGTCAAGCACTCCCGTCGCGCCTACGTTGCCCCAGCGACCCACTACGCAAGCAAGCTCACCGACGTAAATCTTCCCCGGATGGGCGAACGGATCCGCCTGCGCCACGATTTTAACATCAGCGATTTTTCACCCGAAGGGCAAACCGTTCTCAGGGCGTTGCAAACTTATGGCATGTTCGTTGCTGACAACGGGATTGATTGGGCCATCTCCGTTGCCCCGGATGAGCGAATTCCGGCTCTGCATGAAGAACTGCGACGCGTCCATGGTTCCGACTTTGAAGTCGTCGTACCGCCGCAGCCCTGATCCTTTTCCAATGTCCTGCGTGTGAAAAGTGGAACGGGCGTCCCGCCCGTTCCACTAATTTTGCCCCTGTGCCGTCCGGAGGGCCGCGCTTCGTCGTGGCCGTCGTGCTGAGACAAACGGACGCGACGAAGCGCGTCCCTCCGATTTTAAAACACCGCTCTTGAGAATGCTGTCGGCCATGTGACACATGGCAAAACTCAGACTTCTTGAACGGATTGCTAACCCATAACCATTCCTGACTGGCTGCTGAGACGATTTCTTTCCACCGTCCCCCGCCTGTCCGCGGTCAAATTGACTTCGTTGATGGGGTGTGCTTTCTTCCCCAAAGATGAACACTGGCAAGGCAAAACCAGCCAATTGGCAATATTTGATCGGGTGTGCTCTGCTGATGGTGATGACCGGGTTACCTTCGGGATTTGCCGACCCGACTCGTGGCGCAGTTGCGATCCCAGCCGCGAAAAATCTGCCACACCCGACAAACTCTTGTGAGTCTGTTTGTCAATTGCATGCCCAGGATTGGGCGTTTGCCCTGTTGATTGAAACTTATCGTGAATACCGTTGCAATCAGGTCGAAGTGGACTATGCCAACCGGACCCGCGCAATGGCCAGATTAGCGGATGCTCCCAATACCAACGGGATCGTCCACGCGCCTTTGCGTTTTGTTCAGTTGTTGCAAGAGCTGCTCGGCGAAATCGCCGCCGCCGAACGGAACCGGGGGTTGCAACTGATTCACACACAAGTCAATAATTTTCAATCCCTGTATGATTGCGCCAGAAAGAATGATGAGTTAGCCATCGGTGCCACCGTTACAAATACTGTCGACAACCGCAGCATTGCTCAAGAATTAAAAAAGTACGTGGTGCTCAAGCCCGAGTTGCTCGCGAAAAACACCGCTCCAGCAACCGCTCGTGAACCAAAGGCCAATTTGTTTGTCTCACCTAAATATCTGACCGACCATGCGGTGGCAGTCCCAGCCGAACCGGCGAGCACATTGCTGTACGATGAGCCGGCCGTTCCAGTTGACCCAAATCTGTTGCTGACTCCTTGCGAGTAATCCAGCCGGGCGGGCCACACCCAACAAAAATCACGGTCAATCCGCCGGCGAAACTTCCGGCGCAGCAGCGCCGTCTTTCTGCTATGATGGAATGGCAATGGGAACTGTTGATCCGCTTGAATCCATCGCGGGCAGCGTTGAGAAGATCCTCTACACCAACGAGGAGAATCACTACACCGTCGCCCAGCTATTACCCGAAGGCCGCGGGCGCGTCGAGCCGGTCATCATCGTCGGCAACCTCGCCGCGCTGAACCTCGGCGAAACCGTGCGCGCCCAGGGCCGCTGGGTCAACCATAAGCAATTTGGCCGGCAATTCGCCGTGGAAAAATTTGAGTCCGTTTTGCCCCGAACCATCGTCGGCATCCAGAAATACCTCGGCAGCGGACTCGTCAAAGGCATCGGCGCCAAGTTTGCCGATCGCATCGTCGAGAAATTTGGCGAACAGACGCTGGAGATCATCGACCATTTTTCCGGCAAATTGCGCGAAGTCGAAGGCATCGGACCGGAACGCGCCAAACGGATCAAAGAGGCCTGGACAACCCAGAAAAGTATCCGTGATATCATGATTTTTTTGCAGGGCCACGGCATTGGCAGCGCCCACGCGGCAAAAATCTTCCGGCACTATGGCGACAATGCCATCGTCGTCGTCCGCGAAAACCCCTACCAACTGGCCAAGGACATTACCGGCATCGGCTTTCGAACAGCCGACGGCATCGCCGCCAAACTCGGCATCGCCGCCGATTCGATCCACCGGCTGAAAGCCGGTCTCGTGCACACGTTGGAACGGGCCGCCAGTGAGGGGCACACCTGCCTGCCTCGGGAAGAATTGATACGGAACGCCTGTGAACTTTTGGAGGGCGAGCCTCCCGGCGAGCCACAGCTCGGCCGGAGCCGCGCCCTCCAGCAGCAGATCGAGACCGCGCTGAACCTGCTGCTGGTGGCTGCCGATGCGGTGGCCGACGGCGAGTTCATCTACCTGGCCGGCCTGCATCATTCCGAATGCGGCGTCGCCACGCGCCTGACCGATTTGCGAAGCGCAAAACTGGAATTACCATCCATCGATTTCGAAAAAGCGCTCGCCTGGGTCCAGCAACAAACCGGGATTGCGCTGGCCCTGGCCCAAAAACAAGCCGTGCAAACCGCTCTCACCTCCAAAGTGTGTGTGATCACCGGTGGGCCCGGCGTCGGCAAGACCACGATCATCAATAGCATCGTCCGCATCCTGCAGGCCAAGAAATGCGCGGTTTTGCTGGCCGCTCCGACCGGCCGCGCCGCCAAGCGCATGAGTGAGGCGACCGGCGCGCCGGCGCAAACGATTCACCGGTTGCTCAAATATACGCCGCACGAAGGCGGATTTACCCATAATGAACGTCGCCCGCTCAAGTGCGATTTACTCGTCATTGACGAGACTTCAATGCTCGACATTCCCCTCGCCTATCATCTGGTCAAAGCCATCCCGGCCGGTGCGTCCGTGGTGTTTGTCGGCGATGTGGATCAATTGCCATCCGTCGGCCCGGGCAACTTTCTCCATGACCTGATTGAATCGAATGTCATCCCGGTCGTGCGGTTGACAGAAATCTTCCGCCAAGCCAAGGCCAGCTTCATTATCACCAACGCGCACCGGGTCAACGCCGGCGACTTGCCGGTGCTCGAGGCACCGGCGGAAAGCGATTTCTTTTTCATTCACGAAGAAGATCCGGAAAAAGTCGTGGCGACGATCAAGACATTGTGCCGCGACCGGGTGCCGCGCAAGTTTGGCTTGGCTGTGCAGGTACTGACCCCGATGCACAAGGGCGTTTGCGGCGCGGAAAATTTGAATCGGGAACTGCAAACCGCCCTCAATCCGACCGGGCCATCCTTGCAGCGGTACGGGCGGACCTACCGCGTCGGCGACCGGGTGATGCAGATTCGCAATAATTACGACAAAGACGTGTTCAACGGCGATCTCGGCCAGATCAAACACCTTGATCTGGTGGACCAGGAGTTTGTGGTGGAGATGGATGGCCGTGACGTCCTGTACGATTTCACCGACCTCGACGAGCTGATCCCCGCGTATGCGATCACCGTTCATAAATCGCAAGGCAACGAGTACCCGGCGGTGATCGTGCCGCTGTTAACGCAGCACTACATTTTACTCCAACGCAACCTGCTCTACACCGCCATTACCCGCGGCAAAAAGCTGGTCATCCTCATCGGCTCGAAGAAAGCACTCGGGATCGCCGTCCGCAACAACAAGACCGCCGCCCGCTATAGTTGCCTGCAAGACCGGCTGCGCACCCGGTAATTTGCCATCCGGTAATGTCTCGATCCAAGATTTTGTAGGCTTTGACTCGGATTTCATCCTCGGTCGAGAACCCAAATCTTATCGTTAGACTGACTCCTCCAAAATTATTACCACCCTTTTCTCCCCGTCCAATAAAACGTCCGACCCTTTTGATTGGTGTTAACCGCCCCCGGGCGCATCTCGGCACTGCCGCCATTCCACTGCCTCGGCCGGTAGGAGCGCCCTTCCGGGCGCGACCGGTCGACGTGAATCATTGGGGATCGCGCCCGGAAGGGCGCCTACGCGGCAGTACCCAGATTCGCCCACCGCCCCCAATTCCGCCAGTCTGCAACTAACCGCAGATTGGGATTCAAGTTCGTTTTGCAAACTCCGGTGCCATCAAACCGGGCAGGCGAGGAGCCGGGTGCGGATCGCACGGCGCCAGGACGCGTCTTTGGGGAATTGGTCGAAACTCTTGATCGCCTCCAGCATGGGATCGTCACGGCGAATCTCCAGTGTCTGCAGGAGCTGATAGTCCTGCAAGCTCTCGGCGAAAACCTCCCAGCGGATCGAATCGATCGGGCCCGCTGGTCCTGGATAGACGACAAAGGTGTCGCCAAAAGCCCAGCCCGGCCAGGCTGTGCCGTCCTGGACATGGAACGGGTCGAGCTGGTCGCGGGTTTGCGATTTCTGCCAGTAGTTGTATCCCCAGTGCAGAAATCCCCGGAACGGCCAGCGGTAGAACAGCAGGCCGTGCATGCCGATCTTGGACAAGGGGGTGTCCAGCAGGCGATTCAGATATTTGCCGCGGGGACCGCAGCAGTAGTAGCACCAGGACGCGATGCCATCTTTGACAAACTCCAGGGCGGTCTGGATGCTCGGGACCGGCATGTCGGTGAGGCCGGCTTTGGCGAACGCGATTTCGGACAGGGCGTCCATCACCTTCATCCAAGGCGCAAGTTCGTTGAGCAGGGCGCGGGCTTGGCGGTAGTTGGCGAGGTGCTCCTCGCCATGCGGCTCATCGGAGAGGTGGAAGAAGGATTTCTCCAGCAGGTTTTCCTGATCCAAAAACACCTTGAACTCCGCCAGAAACTGAGTGAGAAACGCGCGGTAAATTTCAGATGTCGCCCCGGTCTCCGGCGGCCAGAGCAGTTTCTCATCGCGGCCCTGGCCCTCGTAGATGCGCAGGGCGAACTTCACCCCCCACTGCGTGAACAGATGGCACCATTCAAAATACTCGATCCCCGCATTCCGCGCCGCGTTCACATAACGGCGAACATCACTCCAGTCGAACTGGTAATCGTTTGCGCCGCGCTGGTGGATCTTGAGCAGCTGGCTGGGGCGTTTGACGCCATCCAGCGGCGGCGTAAAGATCGGGACATAGAGCGAATCCTGGCCGTGGTCAACCATGTTCTTGAGGTAGGCCGGCAGGATGCTCCAGAACTTCTCGTCAAAAAGATCAGTCTTGTACCAGTCGATCAAGGAGTCGACGTAGAACCAATGGGTGATGGAGAAACCGCTGCGTTTGTTCAGAACCACCGGCGCGAGCGTGACAGTCACCGTGTGTTTGTTTTCTGTGCCGTCCGTGAGCTTGGCCGTGATCTCGACGGGATGATCCCCAAGATCGGTGTTGGGAGCCGGAACGAACGTCAACCAGAACGAATGAGTTTCCTGGCAGGGCAGCAGGACTTTTGCCTCGTCAAACAGAGGATCGGGGACGAACCCCGGAATCTTGTCGACCCCTTCGAGTTCGCCCGGATCGTTGAAGCAGCCGGTGTTGAGGTGGCGCACCGGAACGTAACCAACCCGCCGGATCCGGGCGATCCAGCCCGCGGGAACCTTGACTTCGGCTGTGGCTTCGACCGGGTCAACCAGGTCGGTCCGGAGTGAGAGCTGCAAGCTGAACCGTTCGTTCCGGGCCACGACCAGCGGGCCGTCAAACGAGGGTGCCGATTCGGTTGACGGGTAAATCCGGTGGTCGGTGAGAGAAATCCAGCTTGCGAGTTTCATTAGGCGCTCTCCATGGCCGGTCGGTATTTCATTTCATTCGCGGAGCTGTCAGTCATGCCGCGGCGGGGAATTTGACGTTGCCCTTCAGGACTTTTCCCCAGGCAAAAAAAATGCCCCAGCCGTTGCCGTCATTGAGATCGAGCGCGACGACCACTTCATGCGTGCCTTTGGCCAGCGTCACCAAAACTTTGCTGCGCCCCGGCACAGCCGGGTTTTGGGCTTCGGGGACAGCCAGCACCGCCGTGCCATCGACAAAGAGGCGCGCGCCGCCATCGTGTCCCAGCCGAATTTCCCACTTGCCCGCCGTCGCCACCTTGAATTTCTTGGCAAGGTAGACAATGCCGTCCTTGCCACCAGTCAGGTCATGCGCATTGATGAACCCGGAATCCTGTGCCTTCTGCACCCGTTGCCAGGTTTTGTAATCAGGCTTGAGAAATTCCGCCTGCGCCACCGTGGCGGACAGCTTGGGTTGGATGGGAGAAATTTGCCAGTTGGAAACGAATTCTGAAGCGGTCTCGTTCGGTTTCCAAGTGTTGGGCTGATGGTCGACGCGACTCTTAAACGGGGGCAGCATTTTGCCATGCGCCTTGATCAGTGCGTCACACAGGTCGCGGATCTGATCGAGCGGCAACTCGGCTGCCGTGTGCGGATCGAGGTAAGCCGCCTGATACAGCGCATCCCTGTTGCCGGTCAGGGCCGCCTCGATGGTCATGAGCTGAACATTGATATTGGTTCGGTTGAGCGCGGCACATTGTTCCGGCAGTTCACCCACAAAGCATCCCTGCACGCCATTCCGATCCACCAGGCACGGCACCTCCACCACCGCTTTGGCAGGCAGGTTGGTAATCAGCCCGTGGTTCAGCACGTTGCCGCCGATCCGGTACGGGACATTGGTCTCGATGGCTTCCATGATGTAGGAGCCATACTCGTGGGAGCGGGTGTGGCTGATCCGGGGCGACCGAGTCAGTTCCACACTGCGCTTCTTCCAATCCGCAATCTGACTGATGCAGCGGCGGGGATATTCATCCAGCGGAATCCCGAATTCTTCGACGAGTCCGGGGAACCTGCTCTTAATCCAATACGGGGTGTATTCCGCATTGTGTTCGGAGGACTCGGTGATGTAGTAGCCGAAGTGGCGGATCAGATCGAGCCGCACCATATCCCAGTTCTTTGGCGCGCCCTTGCGCCGGGCTTCAGCCACAACCCGCGCCGCCCGTTTCCTGATTTCTGGATAGAGATCGACATCGCCGTCCGCAATCGCCAAGAGCCAGCCCATGTGGTTGATGCCGGCGATATTCCAGCGCAACGTCGCAACCTTTTCCGCCATGCCCAGGTTGCGCAGCAACCCATCGGCGCAGACCTGGACCGAATGACAGAGGCCAACGGTCCGGATGCGGGTGCCCTGCAGCATGGCACCGGTCAGCATCGCCATGGGGTTGGTATAATTCAGGAGCCAGGCGTTTGGACAGACCCGCTCCATTTCATGAGCGAAGTCCACCATGACGGGAATGGTGCGCAGCGCGCGGAAAATGCCGCCGATACCCAGGGTGTCGGCGATCGTCTGGCGCAGCCCGAATTTTTTCGGAATCTCAAAATCGATGACGGTAGCGGGCTTGTAGCCGCCCACCTGAATCGCGTTGACCACATAGTTCGCCCCCTGCAGCGCCGCCTGGCGGTTGCCGACGCCGAGATAGGCGCTGATCCGCGCCCGCCCCTGATTGATGTTGGTGTTGAGGATCTCCAGCATCTGCTTGGATTCCTTGAGCCGGCGCGCATCAATGTCGTAAAGCGCGATTTCGGAATTTTGCAGTGCTGGACTCAGCAGTGAATCCCCGATGACGTTCTTGACAAAGACGGTGCTACCCGCACCGATGAATGTGATTTTTGGCATGGACTGATTTCCTTGGTTGATGGGTGAGTTGCTGTACCACAGCTTGAACCACTTGTCTTCCCAAAATCGCTTACCCATCCGGGTTGATTTGCCTGCCATCTGACGAGAAGGATTCGGGTTGATTTTAAACGGAACCAAACACTCAGAAAATAGTCTCTTGAAGAGTTCAATTTTTCCGCTAAAATAAACACCGTGTCCTATGAAGACAATCAAACCTTGGTGACCATTCGCCGCCTCTTGGTAAGTTGCTGGGTGGATACCACGGCGCTTTCCATTCGCGTCACCAATGGGAACGTCTACCTTTCGGGCACATTACAACGGATGACCCTTGATCATCGAGAGATGCTGCCAGGACAACTCAAGCGGCTCGATCTCAGTATCCGCAGCTTGCGTGACGTCCACGCAGTTTACTACAATTTTAACAATTTGGCGTACAGCGTCTATGGCACGTGGACACCGTTAAAGGAGACAAAAACAATTGAAATCAGTGAAACTGATTTGCCCCCACCCGCCCCCAAGCCAGGTCTTTAACGGCCTCGGGGTTACGGCTTAGCCGACTGCGCTCGCAACGTCTGGACCTTTTTGATGTAGTCGTTATGGCGCTCGTATTCATCAGCAATGTTGCGGGTTTGGAGCATCGCCTGAATTCGCACAGTCAATTCGATGATATTGATGGGTTTTCCAAGGAAATCGTCTCCCCCCATATCAATCGCCTCTTCCAACCGGTCTTCGGTATTATAGGCAGTTAAAAAAATGATCGGGATCTTGCTGGTAACAGGATTTTTCCGCAATTTGGCGCAGACCTCCATGCCTTCCATGTCTGGTAAAAGAATGTCCAACAGGATGAGATCGGGATTATCCGTGATGGCACATTCAAGAGCAATGGTGCCCGTGGCCGCCGTCAGAACTTCGTACCCTTTATCTTCCAACAAATTCGACACCAGAAAAACAATCGCCGGATCATCGTCCACCACCAAAATCCGGGATTTCTTCACGTCGGTCATTCCAGCTAACATATTTTAATTGGTCGTTTTTGCAACCGTAATCTTCCCCGGGATTTTTCCGCTTATCCCACCGGCACAACGAACGTCTCCCCAACCTCCCGAATGACAATTTTATCGGCTGCCTTGCCGGCTACCGCAAACAATCGTTGGAGCGGTTCCGCCGGCGGTTCAGCAGACAGGATGAAGGTTTGGTGATGGATGGGGATCAGGTAATCTGCCCCCAATTCGAGAAACATTTGCCACGCCTGCTCGGGAGACGCGTGCGACCGGATATAGGGCTGGTAGCCCCCGATTGGCAAAACCGCCACCTGAATCTTTCGCCCGGCACACGCCCGGCTCAACGCCGTGGTGTAGGCTGTGTCACCTCCAAAAAGAATGGTCACACCTTCACGCTCCAGCAGGTAGGCATTATAGCCGTGATCACGACTCCACGGAAAGCGTTCCCCCCAATGATTCACTTCGACGGCCGTAATCTGCACACCACCGGCCGTTGTGGATTCGTCCCACTCCAGTTCCGTGATGGGCGCAAATCCCAGTCGGCGAATATACCGCTGGTTGCGGGCCGCCATCACCACGGCCGGCCCCACGGATAGCCGTTTCCAACTGGCCGTGTCGAGATGGTCCATGTGCGCGTGGGATTGGACAATCAAATCCACCGGCGGCAGTTGCTCGGGTTCAAGTGGACAATGGATCAGGCGCCGCGGCCCCATTATTGTTCCCCACGGCAGATGGAGGCCAACGATTTCACTAAAAACTGGATCGGTGAGAATCTGTTTCCCGCGCAGATTGATCAGCAGCGTGGCGTGGCCGAGCCAGGCAATCGTCGTCTGGTCAGCACGCCATTCGTGTGGCGTGGGTTGACAGCCAGGACTCATGACTGGAAAACCCCGCGCCCGTTTCAATTGGCGGCGCAACCGCCGAACCAACCAGAGCAACCAGAGCACTGCCAGGGCCAGCAAACTCGTAATGACGGCGAGATATAGGTTGAGCCACATGGCGCAATGGGAAAAACTGCCAGATTACTGGAGTGCTGTCCCCCGGCGAACCGCTCCCGGTCCTAATTTACCCCGCAATTCATCGACGGCCTTCGCCAGCCGGGTCCGCTTTTCCCCATGCTTGTCGAACAGGTCATTTTGAATTTCCGGAGCTGTTAAATTCGATCCGCTAATTCCGATCAGCCGGATTCGTTTGCCGGCCCAGTCTTCGGCGACCAACAACTGATTGGCAACTTCATAAAGCAGCATCTCGTCCTGCGTCGGCTGCGGCAAAGTCCGCTGCCGGGTCAAGGTCGTGAAATCCGCATAACGCAACTTCAGTTGCACTGTCCGTGCCGCAATTTTCTCCTGCCGCAACCGGGTGCCAACCTCGTCGCACTGCTCCAATAAGCATTTCTTGATCTGGTCGATGTCCGCAGTATCCACCGCAAACGTGTGCTCACTGCCGATCGATTTGGCAGCCCCCTCCGCCTCGACCGTCCGGTCGTCCTCGCCAAATGCCAAAGCATGCAAGTGATCCGCCAGATTGCCGAAACGCTGACGGAGCTCCGCAATCGGCAGCCGCTGGATATCACCGATGGTCTGCAGACCCAGTGCCTGGAGTTGTTTCTCGGTAACCTTGCCAACGCCCCAGATTTTTGAAACTGGTAATGGCGCCAGGATGGCAACTTTGTCCGCTTCCGTAATCACGGTCAGCCCATCGGGCTTGTTCAAATCGGACCCCAACTTTGCCAGGAATTTGTTCGGAGCAACTCCGACCGAGGCCGTTAATCCAGTCTGCGCATGGATGTCAGATTTGATGCGCCTGGCAATGGTCAGGGCATCACCAAAAATTGTCAGGGAGCCGGTCACATCGAGAAACGCCTCGTCAATCGAGAGTGGCTGGATCAGCGGGGTAAATGTTTCGAGGATGGCCATGATCTGTTGGGAGGCCTGGCTGTATTTCTCCATGTGCGGATGGATAAAAACGCCGTGGGGACAAAGTTTGTAAGCCGTCCGGGAGGGCATGGCCGAATGCACCCCGAACTTGCGCGCCTCGTAGGAGGCCGCGGCGACGACCCCCCGCTCCTGCGGCCCAGCGCCCACAATGACCGGCTGGCCCACCAGTTCCGGCTGATCGCGTTGCTCAACCGAAGCAAAAAAGGCATCCATATCGACATGCAGGATGATGCGGGACATGGAAGGACTGTAACAATCCGGACCTGCCAGCGCAATGACAGCGGCAAGGGTTGTGCTATAATCCCCTCAGCACGATGAAAACACGAACGCTCGGCAAGAACGGTCTCCAAGTTTCCGCCCTCGGTCTCGGCTGCCTGGGCATGTCCGACTTTATGCAGGCTGTAAACCGGTAACGGTCGGAACATGCCGTTCGACTTTTTGTTTCGCCCAGCGCCGGTGGAGCTTCCCTCCCAAAGCTTGACCGTTGGCGCACGAACCATTCCCGTTCATTTTATTCGCAACCACAAAGCGCGGCGCTACATCCTTCGCATCCAGCCCGACGGATCCCTCCGCGTCACCGTCCCGCGCGTTGGTTCCGGCAAAGCCGCGCAAGCCTTTGTGGAACGGAGCCGCGCTTGGATTGCCAAGCAACTCCAGAAACAACAGCAACAGCCGGCGCGCCCGCAAATCTGGCAGTCGGGCACGGCGATCCTGTATCGCGGGGAAACAATCACCCTCCAAGTCGTCCCCACCCCCTCTGGCCACAGCGTGACCGTCGGAGATCAAACGGTGCCAGTTGCCCCCCCCGCCGACCTGCGTCCCGCCGTGGAACGGCATCTGTGGCGATTGGCAGCACGGGAATTGCCGATCCGAACACTGGAACTGGCTCAGATCCACAATGTCAGCATTCACCGGATCACAGTTCGCAACCAGCGTTCCCGCTGGGGATCCTGTTCACGCAAAGGAACCATTTCCTTAAACTGGCGACTGATTCAAGGGCCGGCCTTTGTCCAGGACTACATCATCCTGCACGAGCTGATGCATCGCCGGGAGGCAAATCATTCTCCGCGCTACTGGCAGCACGTGGCGGCAGTCTGTCCCCATTACGCGCAAGCCGAAGCCTGGCTCAAACAGCAGCGGGGGTTGTTGCGGTAGTGGGCCGTCTGAATCCGCACTGGAGGGCGAGCCTCCCGGCGAGCCGACTGCGCCATCAACCAGACGTTGGCTCGCCGGAAGGCTCGCCCTCCATATTCATGAATCAGCCAGGTTGAGCCGGGGTTGGCGTGTTTCAGCTTCCCGCATCCCGCGGCAGCGGTGGGACCGCCAATTGTTCCTGTGCCGCCGAAGTTTTCCGACGCCACCAAGACCACACCAAGTGCCCCAATGCGATCAGAAAAATAACCACCGACAAACTCGACAGGCTGACCAACGCGGGAATGTTAAAAACGCGGGCAATTTCTTCCAGTTGGTTCGTCCCAAGAATGTCGCCACTGGAACTGATGGCAAGATAACGCGAGTAGGCCCGGAAGAAAATTACCAGCATCCCAACAAAACAGGCGAGAAAGCTGACGGCATAGGCCAGACCGAAGACGATTTGCCCAAGGTAAAACTGCCCCGCCCCCGGCAATAGCAGTGTCAGCATGACGGCAAAACGCAAGCTTTTCGGACGCCATGACGCTGTTCCCCTGATTTCATTCTGCATTGTTGTCACCCAGTTATCTTACAATATTTTTCCAGAGCCGGGGTGGTAAATGCCGGGCGATCCCGAAACAGCCCAGCGCGATCACGACTGCACCACTGATGATGAGCAAGGCCAATCCTTCCGGGCGTTGGGCCCAATCCAACAACCGCACCATCAAGACTTCCACCTTCCCGCCATAAAGTTCGATGTTCCGCGTGGTAGATTTTGAATCCGTCAGCGCCAGGCTGCTGTCCTGCCAGTCGCCGGGTGTGCCCGCGGACGGGACCGGTTTCTGTCCCAGCCGGGCCACAAGGCAGGCGCTGCCCAGTCCAACGAGCAGCACCAGCATACCCACTGTCTTGAGCGTGCCGGCGCTCATGTCGCCGCGGCCAGTTCAGCCGCGCGTTGCTGCCGGCGGAGTTTGAAATGCTGCCGGAGATGTTCAAAAGCCAAATAGACGACCGGCGTTGTGTAAAGGGTGAGCACTTGAGAAAAAAACAGGCCGCCGACCACGGCAATCCCCAACGGCCGGCGCAGCTCTGCGCCCGCTCCCAACGCGAGCGCCAGCGGGACGGCCCCGAGCAATGCGGCCATGGTCGTCATCATGATCGGGCGGAAACGGATTACACAGGCCTTGTAAATTGCGTCTTCGGGCGCGAGTCCTTCATCCCGTTCCGCCGCGAGCGCGAAGTCGATCATCATAATCGCATTCTTTTTCACAATGCCCATCAGGAGAATGATGGCAATAAACGAGACCAACGAGAGATCGACGCCAAACACCATTAACGCAATCAACGCACCGACGCCCGCTGACGGCAAGGTCGAGAGAATCGTCAGCGGATGAATCAAGCTCTCGTACAGCATGCCGAGCACGATGTAGACTGTGATCAAGGCAGCCAATAGCAGCAACGGCAGCGTGGCCAAGGACGATTGAAACACCTGCGCCGTGCCTTGGAAACTGCCATGAATGCTGGACGGCAGCCGCAATTCCTGCGCGGCACCCTCGATGATTGTGGTGGCCTGACCTAACGAGACGCCGGGCGGCAGGTTGAACGAAATCGTCACGCAGGGGAACTGGCTTTGATGGTTAATCTGCAGGGCGGTGTTACTGGTCTTGAACTTTGCAACACTCGCCAGCGGGACTGGCTGGCCGGTAGTGGATTTGACGTAAATTTTATTCAGTGAAGCCGGGTCCAGTTGATATTGCGGATCAACCTCAAGGACGACGTGGTGCTGGTTGTATTGCTCGTACAAGGTCGCGACCTGGCGCTGGCCAAACGCGTCGTACAGCGTGTTATCAATCGCCTGCGGTGTGACTCCGAGCCGCGCCGCCGCATCGCGATCGATGACGACGTCGGCCTGCAAGCCACGCATTTGGAGGTCGCTGCTGACATCGGCCAATTTGGCGCTTTTGCGGAGCTGATTCACAAACCGCGGCGTCCAGTAATTGAGCGCATCCAGATCTGTCGATTGCAAGGCGTACTGGTATTGCGCCCGGCTCATCCGGCCTCCCACGCGAATATCCTGAACCGCTTGCAGGTACAACGTGATTCCCGGCACCCCGGCCAGCTTGCCCCGCAAGCGGGCAATGATCGCATCGGCGTGCACCTTCCGCTCACTGAGCGGTTTGAGGGTGATGAACAGCCGGCCATTATTGACGGTCGACGCCCCACCACCGCCGCCAACAAACGAGCCGACCGTGTCCACGGCCGGATCGGCCAAAACAACTCGCGCCACCTGATCCTGCATCTTCGCCATGGTGGCGAACGACACGTCTTGTGCCGCATCGGTACTGCCCATCATGCTGCCGGTATCCTGTTGCGGGAAGAATCCTTTCGGCACGGTGATATACAAAGCGATGGTACCAACGAATGTCCCGAGCGCAACCAAGAGCATGAACCCCTGATGACGCAGCACCCATTTCAAGCCATGCTCATAGCCGGTCAACCCCCAGTTGAACACACGTTCACAAACGCGGTTGAATGGGCCGGGCGGCCCGTACTCAGCTTCCGGCTTCAGAAACCGGGAACACATCATCGGCGTCAACGTCAACGAGATGACGCCAGACACGAGAATCGCCAGGCTCAGGGTTACGGCGAATTCATGGAGCAACCGGCCCATCAGCCCGCCCATGAACAGCAAGGGAATGAATACCGCCACCAGCGAGATGCTGATCGAGATGACCGTAAACCCGATCTGCTTCGCCCCTTTCAGCGCCGCCGGCAAGGCGTGTTCGCCCTGTTCGATATACCGGTACACGTTCTCGATGACAACAATCGCATCGTCCACGACAAACCCGACGGAAATCGTGATGGCCATCAGCGAGAGATTATCAATGCTGTACCCAAGCAGGTACATGAACCCACAGGTCCCCGCCAGCGCCAGCGGCACGGTCACACTGGCGATGAAGGTTGGCCAGAACCGTCGCAAGAACAGGAAAATCACCATGACCACCAGCGCGATGCTCACCGCCATTGAAAACTGCACGTCGTTCACCGACGCGCGGATGGTCGTCGTGCGGTCGCTCAGCACCATCAGCTTCACTGCGGGCGGAACCCAGCGGGACAATTGCGGCAACTGCGCCTTGATCCGGTTGACCGTCTCAATCACGTTGGCATCGGCTTGTTTGAAAACAATCAATAACACCGCCCGCCGCATCGGGAACGTCTGGGTCCCCGCCCAGCCCGCCAGGCGCGTGTTCTCGACACCCTGGACAACCTTCCCCAGCGCGCTGAGCTTGATCGGAACATTGTTGGTATTGGCCAGTACCAACGGCCGAAAGTCACGGGCGTCAGTGATCTGGTCGTTGCTCGTCAGCGTGTAGAAAACCTTCTCGCCATCGAGGCTGCCCTTCGGCTGATCCACCGCCACTCGACTGAGAAACGTGCGGACGTCTTCCAGGCTCAGCCCGGTCGATGCCAGCGCTGCCGGATTGATCTGCACGCGCACGGCCGATTTTTCCGCGCTGGGGATGAACACCTGACTGACACCTTCCACCTGGCTGAGCTTTTGCGCGATGATGGAGTCGGCGTATTCGAAAACTTTCGACGCCGGCTCCGTGTCCGAAGTCATCGCCATAATCATGATCGGCGCATCCGCCGGGTTCACCTTCCGGTACGTCGGCGGCCCCGGCAGGTTGACCGGCAACTCACTGGCCGCCGCATTAATCGCGGCCTGCACGTCGCGCGCCGCCCCGTCAACATTGCGGTCGAGATCAAATTGAATGGTGATGCTCGTCCCCCCGAGTGTGCTGACCGAGGTGATTTCCGACACACCGGAAATCTGGGCGATCCGTCGTTCCAAGGGCGCTGCCAGCGACGAGGCGACAGTAGCCGGGTCCGCGCCCGGCAACGAAGCGTTCACAGAAATCATCGGGAAATCGACACGCGGAATCGCCGCGACCGGCAGAAAACGGTACGCCACCACGCCGAGCAAAAACAACCCGATCGCCAGCAGCGACGTACCCGCCGGGCGACGGATAAACGGTTCGGAAACGTTCATGGCGACAACGCGTGAACTTTGGTAAGATTAGAAGTCATCTCGTAAATCCCAGCAGCGGCGGGCGGGGACAGCCCGCCTTGCCAGATTCCTCGGTAGGGCGTGGTGTCCCACCGCGCCGTTCCGGGTGATGCGACAGAATGACGGTCGAACCACCGATCACGCACGCAGTGGTGAGGTGGAACGGCGGGCTGGGACAGCCCGCCCTACCGGGGCGACCGGAGAATTCCGGCTCAGAATGACCACCGAGCGAATGATTGGCGGTATTCCCCTGGCTTCTTCCATCCGCCATCCGCCGGCTGAATCGTTCAGAAATGTTCATGGCGTAACTGGTTTTGTTTCCGCTTTCGGCACCAGACCGGCCGTCCTTCGGCGCTGGCGGATCCATTTGCCGAGCCGATCCATATATAAATAGATCACCGGCGTCGTATACAACGTGAGCGTTTGCGACAAGATCAGGCCGCCGACAATCGCAATCCCCATCGGCCGGCGCAACTCCGAGCCCGTGCCCTGTTCAAGGGCCAGCGGCAACGCCCCAAGCAACGCTGCGAACGTCGTCATCATGATCGGCCGGAATCGCAGCAGACAGGCTTGATAAATGGATTGCTCCGGCGGCAGGTTTTGCTCACGTTCGGCATCCAGCGCGAAATCAATCATCATGATTGCGTTTTTCTTGACGATGCCAATCAGCAGAATCACGCCAATCAGCGCGATCATTGAGAAATCTGTGTGGCAAATCAGCAGCGCCACCAAGGCGCCAACGCCGGCCGATGGCAGCGTGGAGAGAATCGTGATCGGGTGAATATAACTTTCGTAGAGCACGCCCAGCACGATGTAGATCACGATCACAGCCGCGAGAATCAGGAACGGTTCGCTCTTCAACGAGGACCGGAACTCCGCCGCGCTGCCGGAGAATGTCGTCAGGACTGACTCCGGCAAGCCGATGTCTTTTTGGGCGCGCTGGATGGCATCCACGGCTTCGCCCAGCGACTTGCCGGGCTCAAGGTTGAACGACAGCGTGACCGCCGGGAACTGACCCTCGTGCACGATGGACAACGGCATGGTCACCGTGCGCAACTTGGCAAAGGTGGTCAGTGGAACCATCTGGCCAGTGCTGGATTTGACGTAAATCTTGTCCAATGATTCCGGCGTGAGTTGAAACCGGGGTTCGGCTTCGAGAATGACACGATATTGATTGAGCTGTGTGAACATGATCGTCACCTGGCGCTGGCCAAACGCGTCGTACAGCGTATCGTCGATCGCTTGCGGTAACACATTCAGGCGGGCAGCGGTGTTGCGATCCACGTCGACCTGCAATTGCAAACCATTCGCTTGCTGGTCCGTGGCCACATCCGTTAACTCCGGCAAGGTGCGCAGCTTGGCCAGGAGTTGCGCTGACCACTGCGAGAGTTCCGCTTCGTCCGCATCCTCCAATGTGTACTGGTACTGGGTCCGGCTGACGCGACTGTCGATCTGCACATCCTGCACCGCCTGCATCAGCAACGAAATGCCCGGCACATCTTTTGTTGCCTCGCGCAGCCGGGCGATGATTTCGCTGACCGTGGCTTTGCGTTGGTCGCGCGGTTTCAAGTTGAGGTAGAGCCGGCCGGTATTCATCGTGGGGTTGACCGTGCCGGCCCCCACGAACGACGCGACGCTGACCACGTCCTGATCTTTCTGGACAATCTCAGCGACGACCCGCTGGCGTTCGACCATGGCCTTGAACGAGATCGATTGCGGCGCATCGGTCACGCCAACAATCAAGCCGGTATCCTGTAATGGCAACAGCCCTTTGGGGATGTAAATGTAAAGCCCGATCGTCACCACCAACGTCGCGATCGCGACCATCAACGTTGCCAATTGCCGCTGCAACACCCATTGCAATGTGCGGTCGTAGAAATCGAGCATCGCTTTGAACATCCGCTCCGTCGCGTTGTAGAACCGGCCATGCGGCTCATCCTTCTCCGCCTTCAACAACCGGCTGCACATCATCGGAGTCAGCGTGAGCGATACAATCGCCGACCACACCACCGCCACGCTCATCGTGATCGCAAATTCCCGGAACAGCCGCCCCACAATGCCGGTCATAAACAGCAGCGGGATGAACACCGCAATCAGCGACACGCTCAATGACACAACCGTGAACCCGATCTGCTTCGCACCCTTGAGCGCCGCCTCCAGCGGCGGGTCCCCCATCTCGATGAACCGGACAATGTTCTCAATCATCACAATCGCGTCGTCCACCACGAACCCGGTCGAGATCGTCAGCGCCATCAGCGACAGGTTGTCGAGCGTAAACCCCACGAGTTTCATCACGCCAAACGTGCCGATAATCGCCAGCGGCAAAGCAACACTCGGGATGACCGTGGCCCAGAATTTGCGCAGGAAAATGAAGATCACGAGCACCACCAGCCCGATTGTCAGCATCATCGTGAACTGAACATCATGCACCGACGCGCGGATCGTTTGCGTCCGGTCCGTCAGCACGTTGATCTGGACCGACGGCGGAATCGACGCGCGCAACCGCGGCAGCAGTGCCTTCACCCGGTCGGCCGTCTCAATGATGTTCGCACCCGGTTGGCGTTGGATATCGAGAATCACCGAGGGCTGACCGCCGACCCAGCCGGCCAGTCGCACGTTTTCGACATTGTCGATCACATTCCCGATGTCGCCAAGTCGGACAGGCGAGCCGTGCCGGTAGGCCACCACGATCGGCTTGTATTCCTCGGCCGACAAAATCTGATCGTTCGCGCCGATCGCGTAGGATTGGCGCGGCCCGTCAAAGCTGCCTTTGGGGGCGTTGATATTGTTTTGCATCAGCGCCGTTCGCACGTCTTCGAGGCCCAATCCGAGTGACGCAATCGCGGCCGGGTTGATCCGCACGCGGACCGCCGGCTTCTGGTTGCCTTCAATGGTGACAAGTCCGACGCCGGTGACCTGACTCAGCTTCTGCGCCAAAACCGTATCCGCGAGATCGTTGACTTTTTCCAACGGCAGTGTGTCGGAGGTGATTTGCAACGTGAGAATCGGTGTGTCCGCTGGGTTGACCTTGTTATAGGTCGGCGGAGACGGCATGTTCTGCGGCAACACGCCGCCCGCGGCATTGATTGCCGCCTGCACGTCCTGCGCGGCGGCGTCAATATCCCGGTCGAGAATGAACTGCAAGATGATCGTCGTGTTGCCGAACGAACTCTGCGAGGTCATCTGCGCCAGTCCGCTGATCTGGCCGAACTGCCGTTCGAGTGGCGTCGTGACCGAGGACGCCATTACATCCGGGCTGGCGCCCGGATATTGGGCCGTCACTTGAATCGTCGGGAAATCCACCGGTGGCAGTGCCGAGATCGGCAACAGGATGTAGCCCAGCATGCCCATCAACACAATGCCCGCCATCAACAGTGACGTGGCGACCGGCCGGTGGATAAATGGCTCGGAAATATTCACAACAAAGCGTCCTTATTTTCCGGCCGCGCCCGGCGAACCGGCTGGGGCGGTCTTCACCTTCGAGCCGGGTTGCAGCCGGTACTGGCCGTCCACAACGACCTCGTCGTCGGCGTGCAATCCTTCATCAATCAACGCCTCGCCATTTTCAATCTGCGCCACCTTGACCGGCTGGATGGCAACAACCTTGTCCGCCTTGTCGGCCTTGATCACGAACGCATACGGACCCTCCGGCCCGCGTTGCACCACCGCCGCTGGCACGACGAGGCCGCCCTTGCGCGTTGTCAGCAAGAGACGCGCATTCACAAACTGCCCGGGCCAGAGCCGCAAATCCTCGTTCGGAAACGTCGCCTTCAATCGGATCGTGCCCGTCGTGACGTCGATTTGATTGTCAATCACCGTGAGCTGGCCGGTGCCGAGAATGGTCCGGTTGTCGCGGTCCACGGCCAACACGGCAATGGCCGCGGCGGCGTGTTCTTTTTGGATCGCCGGCAGCGATTGCTCCGGCAAGGTGAACACAATCGAAATCGGTTTCAGTTGCGTCACGAACACCAAACCGTTCGCGTCATTGGCATGGACGATGTTGCCCTGATCCACCAGCCGCACACCGGTCCGGCCATCGAGCGGGGAAACCACTGTCGTGTAATTGAGCTGCACCTTGGCGCTATCGATCGCCGCCTGATCGGCTTTGACCTGCGCGGCCAATTGGTCGACCAACGCCTTTTGCGTGTCAAACACCTGTTGCGCGATGATTTTTGTGGCGATTTGCTCCACATCGCGGTGCAAATCGAGTTTTGCGTTTGTCAGTTGCGCCTCGTCCTGCGCCTTCCTGGCCTCGGCCTGTTCGAGTTGGGCGCGGAACGGGTCGGGATCGATTTGTGCCAGCACATCCCCCGCCTTCACATCCTGCCCCTCGGTAAACGTGACCTTCTTCAATTCACCATCCACGCGAACGTGCACAGTGACCGCGTTGAACGCCTGAACCGTGCCCAGCCCGTCGAGATAAATCGGCACGTCTTTTTGCGCCACGTGGCCCGTCACCACCGGCACCGGCGGCAGTCCGACTTTGCCGGCGATTGCCGCTTGATTGGCGGCTCCGGCATGCTGCCGCCAGCCCCACACTCCGCCGCTGACCAGCACCAGGCAAGTCAGCCAAAGGCCCCACCGCTTTTGCTTAGGTTGTCGATTCGCCATGTTCAGAATTCCTTATTCATTTTTTGGCCAAGGCCGTGATTGCTGTCAGAGAAAACCGGGTCACGTGCGTCGCGAGCCGTTCCACATCTGCCGGCGCAAAGGTCTCGTCCGGATCCAAACGCGCAATGACCGGCCCGGCGTGCCGATAATACAGACATTGTCCCAAAATGCTGCGCGCGCACAGCCGCACAGCCGTTGCGTCGAGCCGCCCCCCCCCGAGTTCCCGAACGATCAGCCGGAGCCGTTCATTCATGGGCCGGTAAATCGACTCCACCAATTCATCCAGAGCCGCGGTCGGCTCCACCATCTCCCGCGCCAGCAATTTCCCATGCCAGCCGGGCCGACTCTTGTCGAGAATTCGTAATAGGAACGACCAGATAAATGCCGCTAACCGCTCCTCCGCTGTCGGGTTCGGGCCCAGCTTGAAATCCGACGGGTATTTCTGACGGCTGATTTCGGACCAATGTTTGATCGCCGCGTGATACAGCCCAGCCTTGTCCCCAAAGTAATAGTTGACCGCCGCCACGTTCGCGCCGGCCTGGTCACAGATCGCGCGCACGGTCGCCTTGGCAAACCCCTTTTCTGCGAAGACCTTGCCGGCGGCCGTCAACAGGGCCCGCCGCATCTGCAAATTTTGTTCCTGCTTCCGCATCAAGTTAAACAGCTATTTCAAACACTTGTTTAACATCACCCCCGCGTTCTGTCAACTGCGGGAACGGCGGCAGGTGCTGGGAACTGGGTTCACTGGTTTTCGCCGTCGCAGCCCTTCACTGGCTCAGCCAACGGCCGGCCATCACCCTCAACAACTCCGGCAACACGGCCACAAGGTTGATGGGTTTAACGATGTATTCATTCGCGCCCAACTGCTGGGCTTGCGCCTTGTCAGCTTCCCGGTCGGAGGCGGTGAGGATCACCACCGGCAACGATTGAAACTGGGGTTGCTGACGCAGCCAGCGCAGCACTTCAAAGCCGGAGAGCCCAGGCAGGTGCAGGTCCAGCAATACCAGTGCCGGCAGCGGGTGCTGCGCACGGTCGGCAAACAGACCGTTGCCGGCCAGATAATCAATAGCCTGCTGACCGTCGACGGCAATGTGGAGCGCCTGGGGCAAACCCGCAGCCTTGAATCCGAGGTGCATGAAAAACACGTCGTTTGGATCATCGTCCACGACAAGCACCGCACCCGCTTTGGTTGAGGTGTTCATGAGCGCGCTGCCCCTCTCAGTTCGATCCAAAACCGACTGCCCTGCCCGGCCTCGCTTTCTACGCCGACCTGACCGCCCAAGCGCTGGGTTACCTTGCGGACCAACGCCAAACCGATGCCAGTGCCCTCGTAATTTGGATTCAGCCGCTGAAAGATTTCAAAAATTCGTTTGTGGTGCTCAGCCGGGATGCCAATCCCGTTGTCCGCGAACCAGAGACGGACCCGATCGCCCCGCACCTCTGCCGAGACCCGCACCTGCGGCACCACGCCGACGGCAACAAACTTGACCGCGTTGTTGAGCAGGTTGGAAAAACACTGCGCCAGGCCGGCTTCATTGGCGAGCACTGCCGGCAGTGGGCCCGCAATGCAGATGTCGGCCTGCGCGGGCTGAAATGCGGGATACGATTCGAGGATGCCGCGCAACAGCGCCGCCGGATCCACCGGATTCAGCGGCAACTCGGCGCGCAGGGCTTTGGTGTAGTCGAACGCATCCACAATCAAATGATCCATGCACTGGACCGCTGTCCCGATTCGTTGAACATAGTCGCGGACATTCTCCTGTCCGCAATTGCCACACTCGTTCTGCAACAGGGTCGCGAAACTGTACACGGCGCGCAGCGGGGCGCGCAGATCGTGGATGATACTGTAGGAAAGATGTTCCAGATCCTCGACGGTGGTGTGGAGTTGGGCGGTGCGTTCGGCGACCGTCTGCTCCAAATGCTCTTGCTGGTCTTTGAGCGCGCCCAGCAAGTACGCCACGGTCACAAATTCCAAACCGAGCATGATCGCGTTCCAGATCGATACGAGCGGATGGCCGATCGTTGCCTTCCCCAAAAAATTCGCGACCAACCAGACCACCGCGCTGGCCCAAGCTAAAAGCAACCCTGTGCGCCGTCCCGCAAACCACGTGCCCAACGTCACCGGCAGCAAATAGAACAACGTCACGGACACATCAGTGCCCGTCCCATAGTCAAGGACACCGACCAGCAGCACCAGCAGGAAGCTAACGGCCCGGATAGTGGAATTCGGCCAGCGTTTGACCCATTGGAGACGCGCTGTCATTTTGTCTACCCGGCTGCGATGAGCTCGAGAATCGGGATCATCTCCTGACGTCACAACAAATCGAACCGACGAAATTACCGCCACCGCGATTCAGGTGCCTTGCGCCGGTCTTCATTGAAACAGCGCCAATCGGGGCGTTGGCAGGTAGTGAAAATACGCCCGCTTGCCGGCGAACCGCGTGAGCCGGGTTTCGGGTGCCTCCACCAGCAGGTCCCGGATCGTCTTCAGGAGCTTGGGGAAATTTAAAGGCTTCTCCATCAACGCACCGACGCCCGCATTCACCGCCGTGAACAGTTGCTGCGGCCGGGCCGTGATAATGATCACCGCGAGAAGCGGATTTCCCGACGTAAGCCGCTCGAACGTATCCCAGCCGTTTTGCCCAGGCAGATTGAGGTCAAGCAACACGAGATCAACGGCAGCGGTTGCCGCAATCGTCAGCGCCTCCGGTCCATTGGCGGCGGGGAAGACTCGATAGCCTTCGCCAATCAAGACGCGCCCCACCATTTCCCGCACTGCTGAATCGTCATCAACGAGCAGAATTGTTTGTTTGTCAGTGCTGGCGGTTACTGCGGGTCTGTTATTGGAACTCACGGGCATCCTCCGCTTCCGCAGCTGGATTGCGTGATTCAAATCGATTGTTTTGAAATTGCAGCGCCGGTCCGAAGCATTGTCCAGGCAATATTCATCTGGCGTCAGTAGATGCCCCAATTAATGCCAACGCCGCTCAATGCGGTCTTGGTGGTCGCACTGATCTGCACCTGCGTCGGCCCAACAACTGTAAATGTATACGCATTGCCGAGGACGTCGTTCGTAATCCAAGCCACTTTTAAATACAAATCAGCGCCTGGAAACAGGATTGGATTTCCGTTGAGTTGCCCAGTCTCCAAGGCCCACTGATCAATCGCTTGATCCATCTGCCGGGCATCATTCATGATCCGCATGCCTTGCGAACGCATGCGGGATCGCTGGAGACCCGGCACCGCCAACGCGGCCAGCAATCCAATGATTGCCACCACAATCATAATTTCTACTAACGTGAACCCCGCCCGATTCTGTCGCTGACTACTCTTCATGTCACCCATTGCCTTTCTTGGTAATAACCGCGGCTGGTCAGCCGTCGTATTCGTTCCAATTCGGTTTCCGCCAAGAGGATTCGTTTCGTTCCCAATCTTGACGTCGCTCGCGATTGCGCGCACTCATTCACAGCTTTTCCTAGCAGCGTTTACCGTGCCACTCTTGGCACGGTTCTTGCCAGTGCCAGTTTCGGAGGGACTTGCGGTTCACCCGATTGCGCAGTTGCAGGTCGGGTGGCTAGTCAGTATGCTACGGCGAACAGTTACTAACCTCTCGATCATGAATTTTCACGTCAAACTCCGATTAATTGGACTCGCCTTCGGCATCGGTCTGATGGGGATCGCGATTCTCTTCATGACTGTGAAATCCCAGCGGCAGGCAATCGACCTGCGTCTGCGTCTCGCCAAGGTGGACTCGGAAAGCTTTCGCATCGCGGACCAGTTTCGGGATTCTCTGCGTCAGTTGAACGACATGCTCTATTATTACGGTCGGTCGCAGACGTTGCCGGATGTCGCGGCGTTCACGAAAGCCAGCCACGAGTTGGATCTCTGGATTGACGTTCAAAAACCAAAACTGACTACCGAGCGGGAACGAGCGATCATGCAGCAGATTGACACGGCCTATGACGACTATCTCCGGGTCGCCAAGGAATTACTTACCCGACTGGTGGCCATCGGTGAAGCCAGCGCCACAATTGATGAATACAACAGCCTGCGCCAGGAGTCCCAACGTCTGTCCGACCTCGGCCAGGCGCTGGCGAAAGCCCATTTCAGTTCCAGAGGAGCCGTGCTGGCTCAGGCCAACCAAACGATTAACGGGTTACGTCGATTGGCCTTGGTGTCGCTGGGCGGTCTGTTTGCGTTCGTAATGGTTCTGGCGCGCGTGGTTTACCGCGACATGATCGCGCCATTGCGGGTGCAACTCATCCAAAACCAGTCCCTCATGGAACGACAGGAGAAGCTGGCTTCGCTCGGGATGCTCGCCGCCGGTGTGGCCCACGAAATCCGCAATCCGCTCACCGCCGTCAAGGCCGCCCTGTTCATCCAACTAAAACATTTCCAACCTGGCACCCCGGAGTTTTCCGACGTGAAAATCGTCGAGCGTGAAATCCTGCGACTGGAAAAGATCGTCAACGACTTCCTGCTGTTCGGACGACCCACCGAACCGAAACTCGCGAAGATGTCCGCGGACGCGCCATTGCGCGAAGTGCAAGCCCTCCTGGCTCCTCAGCTCGCCAAAAGCAATATTCAACTAATGCTGGAGGCGGCACACCCGCTCCCCATTACGGCGGACGCGGCGCAGCTTAAGCAAGTGTTGATCAATCTGGTCCAGAACGCCGCCGATGCCATCGGTCAGGATGGAACGATTAAACTGCGAGTGCGCCGCGATCGAAAGCGGATTGAGAATCGCGACACGCCGGTCGTGATCCTAGAAGTCGACGATAACGGTAAAGGTATTCCGCCCGCTGTGCAGAAGCGACTTTTTGATCCGTTCTTCACCACCAAAGACTCCGGGACGGGACTCGGATTGTCAATCGTCGCCAACATCATCCACAAGCACGGCGGGGCGCTTGAATACCAAACCAAGGTGAACTACGGTACGACGTTTGGTATCATTCTTCCGCAAGCAGTGGAATGAGTATGACCACACTAATCCTCTTGATCGAAGATGATCCGGGTATTGCCGACACGCTCCAGCGGGTGCTGACCGGAGAAGGTTATCAAGTCGTCATTGAAAATCGCGGAGATACCGGGCTTGCGCGAGCTGCGACCGCTGCGTTTCATGTTGTCATTACCGACCTGAAGGTGCCCGGCGTCAGCGGGTTGGAAATCGTCCGGCAATTGCACAGCACGCAGCCGCGACTGCCCATTCTCCTTGTCACGGCTTTTGGCACCACTGATACCGCCATTCAGGCGATGCAGCTCGGCGCCTATGATTATTTACTAAAGCCATTCGACATTCCACAACTGATCGATCTCGTCAGCAAAGCCGCCGATAGCAACCGCCGCATGTCCGAGCCAGTCGCTCTAGGCGAACCGAACCAGAGCCACGATGCGCTGGTGGGCCGCAGCGCCGCCATGCACGCCGTCTATAAGGAAATCGGCCGGGTAGCGGCGCGACCGGTCAACGTCCTCATTCGCGGTGAAACCGGCACTGGCAAGGAACTCATCGCGCGCGCCATCTACCAGCACAGCGACCGCGCCAGCGCGCCTTTCATTGCCATCAACTGCGCTGCCATCCCCGAGACTTTACTCGAAAGCGAACTGTTCGGCCATGAGCGCGGCGCGTTCACCGGCGCGGATGCACGGTGGATCGGCCGCTTTGAGCAGGCCGATCACGGCACGATTTTTCTCGACGAAATCGGCGATATGCCGCCGGGCACGCAGGTGAAACTGCTACGGGTGCTCCAGGACAAAATGATTCAACGGCTCGGCGGGAAGGAAACCACCGCTGTGGACGTCCGGATCATCACCGCAACCCATCGCGATCTCGAAGCCGCCATCCGCGAGAAGCAATTCCGCGAAGACCTTTACTATCGGCTCAACGTGGTCGCCATTTCTCTGCCGCCGTTACGGGATCGCCGCGAGGATATTCCGGATCTCGTCCGTTACTTCCTCGGCAAACTGGGCCCGGAACTTGGCAGCGCCAGCCCGTCCATTCATCCCGAGGTGGTGGATTTTCTCCAAGCCCAATCCTGGCCCGGTAATGTGCGCGAACTGGAGAACGTGATCCGCAATGCCCTGCTCGCCGCGCAAGGTTACACCATTACCCTTGATCACGCCCGCACCGCGTTGAACAAAAACAGCCGCGCCGAATCCGCCGCCGAGCATTCGTTTGGCAAAACTATCGACGAAGTCCTCGCTGCCGCCCGCCGCGGCGAACTCGCCGATGCCCATGCCCGTGTGCTTGAAACCGCCGAGCGTGAACTCTTCACCCGGGCGATCCAACAGGCCCAGGGCAATCAGGCGCAGGCGGCCCGCTGGCTCGGCGTCACCCGTGTCACCATGCGCGCGAAGCTCATGCAGTACGGCCTGCATCCGCGTCAGGATCCAGCAGCGAATACTTGAATTCCCATGAATGTGAATTGTCGAAATCTCACTTGGATTGGAATATTGGAGGTTGTTATGGTTTTTACACTGGTCACTGGCTGTCAGGAAACCTTCCCCCCGGCACCGCAACGCGTCCGCGAACCGGCCGTCGCCGGGCTGTTTTATCCCAAAGACCCGGCCGTCCTGTCGCAAACGCTCGACACATTGCTGGCCAACGCCGCGCCCCAAACCCTCGACGGTGAACTGCGCGCGTTGATCTGCCCGCACGCCGGATACCAATTCTCCGGGCCAATTGCCGCGACTGCCTTCCGGTTGCTCCCGGGCCATCCGTATCAAACCGTGGTGCTCTTGGCGGTCAGTCATTACGCCGCCTTCGCCGGTGCATCGGTCGCCAATGCGACCGTGTATCGCACCCCGCTCGGCGATGTGCCGGTCGCCCCCCTCGCCCGTGAACTCGCCCAAGCCCGGCCGTTTGTGCTCGAACCCCAAGTCGCGCTCCGCCGACCGGACTGGGCGTCCCAAGCATCGCACCCGCTGCCCCCCGCCGGCACGGACACGCCGGAAACCTGGGAACACTCCGGTGAAGTCGAAGTGCCGTTCCTGCAAAAAACACTGAAAAACTTCACCCTGGTTCCCGTCGTGACCGGTGACGTGGACCCCGCGCAGCTTGCCCAGATCCTCGCCGCACGCTGGAACGAGAAAATGTTGATCGTGGCCAGCACCGATTTAAGCCATTATCATCCCTACGCCGATGCGCAGGCGCGCGACCGGGTCACTGTCAACGCCATCGCCAACCTCGATATCGACCAGATGATCGCCGCAGGGGACGCGTGCGGCAAGACCCCCGTTCTGACGCTCATGCATCTGGCGAAGCTGAAAGGTTGGCACGCCAAACTGCTCGATTACCGAAATAGCGGCGATACCGCTGGTGGGAAAGACGGCGTGGTCGGCTACGGCGCCATCGCATTTTATTCACCGACCCCCCGCCAGTTTACCGCCGCGGAACGGAGACAATTGATCGGGTTCGCCCGGCAAGCATTGCAAAGCGCGGTCACACGCAGCCCGATCGTCGAACCCAATCCCGAATCCTTGCCACCGAAGTTCAAGGAGCCGACCGGCTGTTTCGTCACACTGACCAAGCAAGGCCAATTGCGCGGCTGCATTGGCCATATCACTCCGCAGGAAGCGCTGGCCAAGGCCATCACGGACAACGCCCAAAGCGCCGCGCTTCACGATGGCCGATTCCTCCCGGTCCAACCCGGCGAACTGGACCAACTCGAAATTGAAATCAGCGTTTTGACCGTGCCAGAACCGTTACCCTTTAGTTCGCCGGAAGATTTGCTCAACAAGTTACAGCCACACCGCGACGGTGTGGTCCTGCGAATGGGCAATCATGGCGCGACCTATCTGCCGCAAGTCTGGGCTCAACTTCCTGACAAGGTGGCCTTTCTAAATTCGCTGGCGCAAAAAGCCGGGTGCGCTGCTGCGGATTGGCGCAAGCCTGGCACGCAAGTCCATATCTATCACGTCGAATCCTTCCACGAATCGGAAACTGACTGAAAAACAGGAAATTGCTAATGGGAACCGAATTCTGCTTGTGCAGGGGGTAAGTATAAGCGTTAGTTTTTCTGGTAGAGGTTGAACATCTGCTTCACCGTTTTCATGGTGAGCTTGTTATTAACCAGCACTTGATGCTTATATAACATCGTCGTTGTTCCCAATAAGGTATAACCCACAGGCCCAACCGCGTTGGTCGGCACCACGACCAACATGCCAGTGGTTATGCCAATTGGACCTTGGGCACCCGTCGCTCCCGTCGCGCCCGTCGCGCCGATTAAGCCTTGAATCCCTTGCGCGCCCGTCGCACCAGTCGTTCCCGTCGCGCCGGTCAGTCCTTGAATCCCTTGCGCGCCCGTCGCACCAGTCGTTCCCATCGCGCCGGTCAGTCCTTGAATCCCTTGCGCGCCCGTCGCACCAGTCGTTCCCGTCGCGCCGGTCAGTCCAGTCGAACCTGTCGCTCCCGCAGCACCCGTCAATCCCGTCGCTCCCGTCGCGCCGGTCGGTCCGACCAAACTACTGATATTCACGGTTCCGAGTTGTCCGTTGGCATCGACGACGACGGGGTTGGCACTTGCCACAGTCACGCCACTAATCCCAGCGATAAATGTCGCCGTTTGGGTGCCAACTGTACCGATTCGAATGGTATTACCTTCGGCCACAACACCCGCATTGCCAATATCAATATTGTTATGTCCCGTGGTCAGGTTGCTGCCTGCAAGATATCCGAGGGCGATGTTGGTGCTGCCGGTCGTGTTGGAAGCAAGCGCTTCGGCGCCGTTGGCCGTGTTATGGCCGCCGGTCGTGTTGTCGTTGAGCGCCCAGCTACCGTTCGCCGTGTTGTCAGAGCCAGTCGTATTTGAGGTGAGGGCTTGGTAGCCGTGGCCCGCATTGCTCCAGCCGGTCGTGTTGGCACTGAGCGCGAACATGCCATTGGCCGTGTTGCCGACGCCGGTCGTGTTGTGGTAGAGCGCAGAGGCGCCGTTGGCGGTGTTGTCGCCACCGGTCGTGTTGTTGTAGAGTGCCCAGCTACCATTCGCCGTGTTGGCGCTACCGGTCGTGTTGGCATAGAGCGCTTTGACGCCGTTCGCCGTGTTGTCGAAGCCGGTCGTGTTGTAATAGAGAGCTTCCATGCCGTTCGCCGTGTTGTCGAAGCCGGTCGTGTTGTAATAGAGAGCGTCCACGCCGGATGCCGTGTTGCTGCCGCCAGTGGTGTTGCTATAGAGCGCTGCAACGCCGTGTGCCGTGTTATTGTTACCGGTGGTGTTGTAACCGAGTGCAAACGCTCCGTTCGCGGTGTTGTTAAAACCGGTGGTGTTATAGTAGAGCGCATCGTAGCCATTAGCCGTGTTCGCGGTGCCGCTGGTGGTACTAAAGAGCGCAAATGCCCCGATTGCTGTGTTGTCAAAGCCGGTGGTGAGCCCATGGAGCGCAAAATATCCATAGCCCGTATTATCGGTACCGGTGACACCGCCGTTGCCGGCGTCTGTCCCAAACTCATTACCAGGCGAGGCATTCACCGCGAACGCCACCGTCACAACGGCGATGAGGGCCAACCCGGTTGTTTTTAGTGCCTGATATCGATTCCGTGGGGCGGCGGACGGTCGGTGGCGTTTCGAGGGCTGTTGAGAGAACAGACGGAGTTTCATGTGTTACGCTGAACCTTTCTGCGCGTGGCGCATTACCGAGTTGCGGGTGGGATTTGTTTGGGATGAAGCGATCCCGAGAATTGACAACAACCCGGCCAAGTCAGCCGATGTTTTATCCGCATTTTCCGGGTGTCCAGTACCCACTGGGGAATTTGATGGCATCATTTTCGCTTCTCTTGCGGAGAATAATTGCGAAAATTAATGAAAAGTCAACCCTCGAATTGACTCGCAAATCCACGGAGGCGCATCTGGGTACTGCCGCCGTAGGAGCGCCCTTCCGGGCGCGATCCCCGATGATTCACGTCGACCGGTCGCGCCCAATCCACGGCTAAGAATTATTGATAGAGTAGTCAGCGTCGGGCCAGCTTCCAGCTTGCCCCCGACCCTGTTCACCGTGTTTCGCTATCAAGGATGAGCAGCCAGCCTTGACCGGGTTCGATGGGGATTTCGGCATTCGCGAGCTCGTTAAGGGTCACGTCTTAACATTCAACAATTGGCGTTGCGCCGGCGCGATTTGCGTACGAAGGTCCGGCATTCTTCTCCGCCCGCGCGGTCACCCGCTAGACCGTCAAGGCAATGCCTCGTTCTGTATACCCACCAATTCAAGGTATGTGCAGTCGCGATCATCCTTGAAGCCGGTGCGACACTCCAGATCGCACGCCGTGACGTGATACCAGCCGTGCGAAAGATCAGTCCACAAAGGTCATGCCATATCGCCGACTCCGCCCGTCCTTACCTGGTTAACCAACTTAATTGTTAAATGTTAAGACGTGACCCCGCGAAGCGCACTGCCCAGAATGGATTGAGATTCGGGACTACAAATTGTGGAATGGAAAGCTGGCTCCGGTCGGGCTGGAGCGGCGGGAAAAGTTTCTGGAGCCAGTCATCTCCGAAAAGTAGCCTGCCCCCAGTCCCGCAAAAGTTCCAACCCAAAACTTTTCCCCAGTTCCCGCCCCCCCAAAATCCACCATTCCCGATTGCGGTGGGGTTGCCCCGAGGGGGGGATGTAAAATTGATTTAACGGTTCTGGGGGCAACGGCGGGATTGACAGGGCGGGGCTGGGGATTCAGAATTGGGGCGATGAAGTTGATCGTATTTCTTGGGGTTGCGGTTCTCTTGGCTACGCTGGCTCTACCATTGGGGGCATTGGGGCAACAGACGGCACAATCCAATGTGCTGAGGGCTCCCGCACCCGAGAAGTTGTTAATACTTTCAAATGGCATCCCAGAGGAACTTCGTGGCAAGTATGTTCTTATCGCACGAACCACTCTGAATCTCGCAAAGTTTGATGAAGATTTGAAAACCCCAGAGGCATTTTGCGAGATTCAGTCAAACCAAGTTGTGCTGGTGAGCGGAGAAGTTCTACAGGCAAATCGAATTACGAGATGCGTTGAAAAAGGTATGGAAGGAGTCGGAGTGTCGCTGACAGGGTCAAATGGCGACTTCACTTGGGGTTTCAGGGAAAAACCGCCCTACATTAATGTTTTTCAGATGTCGATGGGGAACCGTAGTAGCCGTAGGGTTATTGATCAGTCTGCTGTTTCCCCACAACCTTTCTCGAAGTCAGTTCACCCACCATCACTAGATGCAAACTTGACGGTAATGGTTAACAAATCTTCAAGACAGGAACCTCCATCTGAAAATCAACCACCCCTCGGCATCCGTTTCAAACTGCTCAAGGTTGACAAATAGCCGCCCCCCGCTGACCCAACCCCATGATTGACATGACCCCAACGCAGTTCCAGAATCGCCCCCATGAAGCCGAGCACAGGGTGGGATGATGGGGGTAGGAGTTGTTGGAAGTGTTTATCCCAAGTAATTGATAATTAAAAATCTGAACAATGGGTCTGCTACTTATAATATCGCTTGCAATTCTGTACATTGTGGCTTGTCGCAAGTCGTGGGTCGAAATCCGGAAGGCTAGGCAATTGCAAGGTAAAGACTGGCGGATAAAGCATGTGACCAGACCAGAAACGCCGGTTGGAAAGGGCGACACGCCCAAACAGGATTTTCAACGAGGCTGGATACGAATTAAGGCTCGTTGTGTGGATAAAGAAATCCGGTGTGTTCATGGATATGAAGTCACGAATGTGCCATTCTCTGGAGGATACACGTGGGTTGTTCGATTGCTGTGTGAGTTTGAGTGGAATGGGACTACCTACCGGGTTACACCCCGCATATGGCGTGGTTGTTTTTTTAAGTCGGGTCTCCGGTCATATATGAAACGAGTGATCCAACCCGACGAAACTTGTATCCTAGACATAAATCCAAACAATCCATTCGACGCTAAACTTTCTTCCGGAAGCATAGCGACATGCCTTCTCAAGAAACGTTAAGAACGATGGTTTAGGCTGTGTGCTGAAGCAAATCCGCCTCCCCCTCGCCCCCTCGCTGACCTCCGCCGCCATTCCCCCTCATTGCTTCCAAACCGCAGTCGGACGTCCGCCGAAGGTTTTGTGCCAGCCCTTTGTTTCGGGCAGGTAGTAGATGGTGGCGTTGTTGTCCATACCAAACACAAGGACACCAACGTCTGGGGGAGTGCCTTGGAAATAAACGCTGGTCAAGTTGGTGCTTGACCAGAACGCCAGATCATCAATAGTCGTGACGCTGTTGGGGATGGTGATGCTTTGCAGGCTTGTGCAGTCCTTGAACGCATACACCCCGATGTTGGTGACGCTGTTGGGGATGGCAACATTAATCAGGTCGGTACAAGAATAGAACGCCCCGACACCGATAGTCTTGATGGTGTTTGGGATGATGACGCTGGTCAGATTGGTGCAGTTAATTAACTCATCTTTCCCATCATCCGTTTCAACATAGAGTCCGAGTTTATCCATGTCATCCATCGAAGCACTGGAACAGCGGTGGAATGCCCAGTCCCCAATGCTGGTCACCGCCAGCCCATTGATTTTCTCGGGAATCGTTACCACCTCGCCAGCCCCAATGTATTTCGTAATGGTGATCGCATTGCCATTGGTCGCAAACTGGTAATCTTCTGCCAAAACCCTAACAGGCAACACCATCAGCAATAGCAGTAGCCTCCTCATGGCGTGGATTTCCCCACCGCAGTCGTCTGACCACCGCTGGCTTTGTCCCAGCAGTCATCGCACAAATCCACCTTCACCGTCTTGTCCTCGATTTTCTGCGTCAGGTGAACTGTTACCGCATTTGTTTTGCACATATCGCAAAGCGGACGCTTCCGTGACGAGTGTTCAGAGGCGGGATTCTCCATGCCAAAAGTGTAGGACTGTTGAAACAGCGGGTCAATCGCATTCCCCTCGCCATAATTCCACCGCTTGGAATTATAACTTTACGCCACCAACTCCATAACCCGCACCGCCCCCTCCGGCAACTGCTCCAAAACCTTTCTCGCCCGCTGAACCGCAACCGCTGGCACTGTAAAATACTGGCTGGCTCGTTGGTCAATGATGGTTCCGAGTTTGGATTCCAAGGTTCGGAAGAACTGCGGACTGGCGACAAAATTGTCCTTGGGGCTGAGTAACCGAGCAACGTAGGGACGGCTGAACCACGTCGCTTTGGCAACCTGATTTGGCGACAATCGAAAAAGGCGAACAACCGCCCGCAGGCGTAGGGAATTGGCATTGACTTGATCCTGACCCGAATACCGCCCGCTAACAGGCTTCTGGGACTTCTGCTTGGGGTTTCTGGTCGGCTTCAAGATGCCATTTTAACAGGTGAGGCGGTCGGGGTCGAGGGGACTGGGCGAATGGGGGCGATTTGGCGGAGTGGATCCGGCAATGAAAACACGGACGGTATTTCAGCAACGACTATTTAACCGTGCGGGATGGTTCTGCATTGGTCTCTAATCCCCACTCCAATTGATAGATTTGCTCCTCCCTCGAAAGCGGTCTGCTTTGCCAGCCATGGTATTTCATCACACGCTGGTATTCCCAGATGCTGAATGCGATACAAATTAAAACGAGAAACAGGGCTCCAATGCTGTAAGACCGTCGTCGCACCAGCAAACCACATAGGCAGAGAATCGCCGAAACTGCGAACCATTCAGTGCCAAAAAAGACTGCGGGAGAAAACGAGATCAACTGACCAAGGATGAACAAAGTGACGCCCATCCAAAAGGCTCCGATCAATATATCTCGCACCAACGTCGATTGCCGTAGATACGAAATGACTTTGTTCACAGCAAAATTGTAAATCCGCTTCTGATTACCAACAAGCGGATTCGCATTTCTCCCGCCAACAACCCCGCCCAAATCTCCCGCCCCGCTCCGCCCATATCCCCAACAGCAACAAATCCTGCGGGCGGAGCATCGTGATAATGCATCGGCTTCAATTTATAACACTCACCCCGGCACTCACCCGATGCCCGCAAAAATCCCCCCAATGGGTGAGTGTCAGAAAAAGCAGTAGATCCAATCCCCGCCTATGAAAACCGCCTGATCAATGGGAACCGCAGGGAATTGTGCAAAATCCAGAGCCAGAAAAATTGGAGCGGGCGAAGGGAATCGAACCCTCCTCGTCGGC
>Ga0209083_1000662_pt1 | contig 48301 bp, 46 predicted proteins | sample AM7aDNAmetaG_FD_184132 | JGI IMG/M metagenome (GOLD analysis project Ga0209083, IMG submission 184132) | Freshwater microbial communities from Finland to study Microbial Dark Matter (Phase II) - AM7a DNA metaG (SPAdes) (version 3) | ecosystem: Environmental > Aquatic > Freshwater > Lake ...
CTTTTTCTCTTTATCATAATAGGGGGTAATTTCGTATAGGTATTCTTGGCCATTTATCTTCTTGATGCGAGTGAATGATTTCATGTGCATATTTAGGCACATAATAGTATTTATATATTTCGGTTAGAGATAGCGAAATGTATCATAGTATGCCTAAATTACGGGGAGGTCAGGGAGGAATGTGAGAATAGAAAAGGTAACTGATCTGCGCATTCTTCTCCGCAGATCATTTTGCACAAATGCCCAATTCCATCATGCTGCGGCAAGAGCAGGCTCGACTGCGATCCTATCACAGAAGGCTTTGATCTGCTCTTGGTTCATGCGGTTCTTGGGAATTACGACTACTTGATATCCATCGCTCTCCAACCGATTAATCAGATCCCTGAACTGACTCATGGCCACTTTGACCTGCTTGGTCAGATCCGGCATCTTCAGAATAACTATCTTTGCCGAGGGGATTACAGCATCCACGACATAGCCCCAGCGCGTGGGACGATGCATCAGTACCACCACGCCTCGTTTTCCGAGCTCAGATATTATAAAGCCAAATTTTTCCACTTCTGGTGACTCTGATTGTTTGATATAAATTCCTCCACATGCCCTATTTTAATCAAATATCTGCAAATTATTATCGAACAATTGACCGCTATTACTACATATGACTGTCATTTTTAATTTAAGACGAATGTCATTAAACATTGTCTTGAACACCGTCATTATTCTATTGTCCATCTTCTATTATCCATCCAATTATTCCAGCCTGGCAACACTATCTTCTTCCCACCAGTTCGAGCAGCCTTTCGTAATCTGCAACTGGAAATCTAACCGATAACGAGAGTGCTATTGAACACGCCTCGGTGGCGTTCAATTCTATTATCCCTAAATCATCGTCCAGGTATTCTCTTGTATCATGAGGATGAGCTTTGTACTGCCATCCCCCAATCTCCCCAATTATTCGGGAGTAAAGCCAGTTATCAGCTTCAGGACAGGCAAGCGGGTCCATGCCGGATACCACATGGGTCAAGAATGCCTCTGCGTCTTCTGTCGTGAGAAACTCTATCCAGACTACACCGGGCCTGTTCTCCTGGCAGGAATTGCAGGTCGTAATTCCGAAATCCCAGATGGCTTTGAGCAGTGGAGCTATTCCTTCGTCCACCTCAATCACTCCGTTTGATGCCGGATCAAAAACTGTGATCTGCTTATGCTCAACCATTTTGTCGCTCCATTCAGCCCGTGCCAATAATTCCAACTTTTCAAAGAGCCGCGCCATGCGGCGATGAGTTTAAAAATTTACGCGGTGCGAGTTTCCGCCCCGCGTCCTGTTTACGTCCGTGTTGCGGACGCTGTCAAATTAAAACAGATCGATTATAATAATAATCAAATCAGCTTAGTATCTTCGGGGTGCCCTGGCAGGTCTGTGCTTCTGATAGCACTCACTGCAGTAAACCGGCCTAGATCCATCCGGCTTGAAGGGAACCTGGGTTTGCTTCCCGCATTCTGAACAAGTGACATCTGTCATTTCTCTCGGACCACTATTGTAGCCGCCTCTGCTGCTGCTGCTACTACCACTGTTTTCATATTTTCGCTCAAACATTTAATTCACGTACCTTTTGAATCGATTCAAAGAATCGAAACTGCCACAGAAAACATCTCAACAAATCACTTTGATCGACGCAATGCAGCATCGTATAAAGGACGACTTAATTTATAAAACTGTTGGTCAAAATCTGAAATCGTTGTCACTCAGATCTGCGTCAACTACCCCCGCCTAAAGGCCGGGGCTTGTAGCTGATGATTAGTTAGCTCGCTACGATTGGCTGGTTGACAGGCAGCCTACTACGGTCAGCTCTACTGAAGGTAGCGATGTTCCTGGACGCATTCAAATCTGCATTGATCTGGAAGCCACATCTCTTGCATTTGAAAGTTCTACCATTGCGGTTTTCTTTCTTCTGAAACCCACACTTAGAACATGTCCGAGAAGTATATCTTGGATATATGGCAACTACTTTCTTCCCGATAGCAGCCGCTTTATATTCTACAATGCTTCGTAGTTCTGCGAAGCTCCATTTTCCAAGCTTCTTATTCTTCTTACCGTTCCTGATATGAGTTAGATCTTCCAGAGCGATTACGTCATATGGTTTAGATATTATCCAGTTTGCGATTTGGTGATTCAAGTCCTTCTGAAACCGTCTCTCTCGACCTGAAAGGGTTTGAAGCTTCCTTTTAGCTGATCGAGTGCCTATGGACTGAATTTTAGATCTCAAATATTGATATTTGCCTTTGACCGCTTTGACTGGGCCGGATTGCCAGAACGTATTGTCGCTACATACAGCTATGTTATTGATTCCAAGATCTACGCCAATCCTCTTATCCCCTGCAATTATTTCGGGGTCGGGTTGATCTACTTGAACATTAAGGTAACACGCATTCTTGGTTATTTTCAATTGAGCATTCATGACTTTCCATGTAGCATACTTCTCATAGTATTTTGCTAATTGAAAGTCATATCGCAGTCTTCCAAAAACTGTTGTGAGCTTGCAGTATCCCGATTCTAAGAATACTTTCATGGTTCTAACGTCGAATCTGACCGCTCCGAAAGGATGCTTGAAAGGCTTTTTCTCAAATTTGAGCCTCTTGAGCATATCACTGGCCTGATCCCTCGCGGTTTGGAGAAGAGCGGAAGGCAGCGTAGAATACTTCTGTCGGAGGTCTTTGTATGTAGCCTTGTTAAGTCTGGTTTTGTTGTAATCATGTGCCGCAAAGCCGTAGTCTATGACATCCTGACAGGCGGCATTCCAAAGCCGAGCTGTCTGGATGAGTTCATTAGACTTATCTAGCTTTATTTTGATAGTGCGGTACATGTTAATAGATGTTAAGGACTTTTATTAGATTTATAGTTTTTTGGTGGTTATACAAGGGGTACGATTCATCCGCAACCTAAAGGATGCGGTCTTCTCTACCCCTTTACCCCGCGAATAAAATCACAATGATTATCAACCCTAAAAAGATGGCTGATGTCCGACCATACCATTTTCGCATCCTCAACAGGGCGCATTTGGCAATGGATTGACCCGGGTTCTGTGACTTGCCGCTAAAATTGCGCCTTGCTTACCTTCTCTTCGTGATTATGGATAATATATCGCAGTCATTGAGTTCGTGCTCCAAACCTATCGATTGGCCGGGAAACTTGGCGCTCTTCCCCCAAACCAGAGCATAGCGGAAGAGACTCACGAAGTCACGATGAAGATGCTCACAGACCGACTTAACATTGCTTCCATCCAGGAGCACCAGCGGTTCTTCCAGATCCGCTTTGCCACCTTTCGGTTTGAGGTAGACACGAATGAAGCCCAGCTTTTCGTAAATCTGGTCCTTCAGCTCCTCCAAACCCTCATATGTCGCACAAGATACCGGAAGATAGTCTCGGCCTAGCTCTTCTCTAATCTTGTTCTCGACGCCTCCGTACCGCAGATCGAACTTATTTATGGCCACCACCGAAGGAATGTATACTCTGTTGCCGGCCAGGAAGTCAACCAGGCTATCCGTGTCGATATCCTCGCGGATGGTGACGTTGGCGTTCACTATGCCATAAGCCCGGATGATCTCTGCGATCTCGAAATCAGTCATGTTTGTTTGCTGAACCGTACTGCGCACGATTATGCCGCCTTTCTTTTCCTGGGTGATGTGAATGTTGGGAGGCTGCCGATTCAGCCGGATGCCTGCGTCGTAGAGCTCGCGCTCCAGGATATTCAGCTTGTAGTTGAATACATCTCCCAGTAGTAATATTATGTCTGCCGCGCGAGCTGCCGTTATGACCTCTCTGCCTCTTCCTTTGCCCTTCGCCGCACCTTTAATGATGCCCGGCATATCCAGTATCTGGATCTCGGCGCCTTTGTATTTCATGACGCCCGGAATGACCTCGAGGGTAGTGAACTGGTAATCGGCAACCGCCGATTTGGAGTTGGTCATATAATTGAGCAGGCTGGACTTTCCCACAGACGGGAACCCCACCAGGGCCACGGTTGCATCGCCGGACTTCTTGATGTAGTATCTTCTGCCTCCTCCTCCGCCCTTGATCTTCTGAAGCTCTTGTTGCGCCTTTAGCTTCGCGATCTTGGCCTTGATTTTACCCAGATGATGCTCAGTGGCCTTGTTCTTCTGAGTGTTAAAGATCTCCTCTTCCAGCGCCTTAATCTGCTCCTCGATGGTTGCCATTTTATACGTCCTCTTAGTCGGCAGGCGGCCCAGGAGGGCCTGGCCCTGCCATCAGCTTGAAGTTTGCTGAGTTTGGTATAATAAAAGGAGGCTACCCCTTTATAAGGTATAGGTTAGCCCGGGCTTCCGCCCGGTTCTTCCAGGGGCCCTTATGGTCAAGCCCAAGGGTTAAAAAAATCGTGAAGCTAGGGTTTGCCTTGTCTCACATATCTCCAATGCCAGGCATCTCTGGCAGGGTGCGTCATTCGGACGTTCGGGAAGCCTGCCTTCTTTTATCTGTTTTATTCTGTCGCGAATGCGCAGCACTCGAACTCTATCTACGCTATGAATCTGAACCTTTCGAATAAGGCCAAAGTTCGGATACTCCACAAGCCCGTGATCAATTCTGGTCTTATGCATCTCGCCTAATAGCAGTGCGTAGCCAGCTATTGCAATCCGATCCCTCTTCCAGACCCCACTCTCCGGTGCTCGACCTGAGCGGATGAGCGATGGAGTGACTCCTGGCGCCAGTCGGTCCAGCCTTCCCGACAGACCCAGTCTTTCGGAAAATAGGTCAACATCCGGTTCAAATGGTACGAGATAATCGATATATCCGGCAAGGCTTTGAGCAATCAGTGCCATCTTATCCTCCAGTTCCCGGCAGGCTGGTCCGAGCTCTGCAACCTCAATCTCATAGACCAGAGGCAGCTCCTCTTCCAACCTGTGCAGGGTCTCTCGTAGCTGGCTTTCCAGATCGCTTTCTTGTGACAGAGAGAGCATCAGGCTGCGCATAAGGAGCTGCATAGCGCTGCTCTTTCTTGTCATTCTTCCCAGGGTTTCAAAATAGACCAGCCGTGGGCAACGCAGATAGAGGCTGATATCTGAGATCCTGACGTTTGTGGGCATATTTTCAGCTATTGCATTTCATCTTTTAAAAATTTTTTCTTTTTCTCGAATGGGAGAGATCTATTCCCGACCAGATCGAAATCGAATCGCTCATTCCCTGCCTAAAAAAGAATCGTTTCCTGATGCGCGAGGATGCAGAACTAAAGCCTGAAATGATCTGGTCAAGTTCTGCAACCTGGTCGCGTCTTCATGAGAAGGGAGTTCCGTTTGCATCTTAACCAGCCAGACGTCTTCAGCTCCGGATCCAAAAGAACTGGTTATGCCCGCCAGAACGTAGTCTCCATCACGGTTTTGTATGGCAAAAGTACCAATATCATCTGCTCTGCCACCAAGGATCCGTCTCCACTCCTCTTTCCCGGTGGAATCGGTCTTGATAATGAGGGCATCTTTTCCCGATTCCTTGCTATCGATCCGTCCCGCTATGATGAAGCCGCCGTCGTTCGTCAGCTGCAGCGAAGTGCCTGAGCTTCCAAGGTATGACTTCTCCCAAAGCTCTCGACCCGAGAGATCCGTTCTGATGAGAATGATTCTATTGCCGTCGGTTCCTGATTCGGTCCTGCCTACCAGCGCATAGCCGTCCATGAGTTCTACTACCTGAAAGCCGGCGTCATCCTTGCTGCCGCCAAAAGTAATATTCCAGGCATCTCCTCCCCGAGAATCGGTTTTAACGAGCCAGATGTCGTCTCCACCTTTCCCAAAGGACGCCGTCCGTCCTGCCGCAATGTAACCGCCATCCCGGCTCTGCAAAACCGAAATGCCTACATCATCCCGCAGCCCACCGTAAGTGCGATCCCAGATCCTGTTGCCTCGATCATCGGTCTTCAAGAGCCAGAGGTCTTTTCCTCCTCTGCCAAAGGACCGGGTATAGCCGGCTACGATGTAACCGCCGTCATCGGTCTCAGACACGGACCATCCTCCGTCACCGGAAGAGGATACGAAGCCGCCAAAGGTTTTATCCCAGATCCGGCTTCCATTGCCATCCGTCTTGATGAGCCAGAGGCGCTCTTCACCCATGCCGAACGACTTTGTGCTTCCCGCGATAATGAAACCGCCGTCATTCGTCTCTCGCACGAAATATCCGATGTCCTCGCCCGATCCCCCGAAGATCCTGCTCCAAATGGGATTTCCATCTTGATCTGTTCTGATCAACCACAGGTCGCTTCCCTCTCCTCTGGTTGCCGTATTGCCGACTATGATGTAGCCTCCGTCATTCGTCTCTTGCAGGGACCAGGCCCCATCTCCATACTGCCCCCCATAGGTCTTATTCCATGCCTCGACCGGCCCGGCTCCATAGGCAGAATTGGATTCTGAAAGAACAAAAAAGACCAGGATGAAAGAGACTAAGCAGATCGAAAAGATCCATCGGGGCAGACAGTTCCAAATCATTTGGCTCTCCATCGGACCTAGATGCCTCTGTCCTGGAATTTTACCGACTTGTCCAGGGAAAATGTCCCGCTTAGGAATGTCTTGGAATCTATATTGTTCTTGCCTATCCCATGCTGGGAGGCAGTGATTCCGTAATAGCCTTTGAAGTCGGCCTTGGAATTGGATTCAATTCCACTGGGATCGGCGGAACTATTTTCGGCGAGAGTGCCCCCAGATGCTTTCCCATTATCTGATCCCTCTGATTCCAATGCCCTGCTACGGCTCACGGGAAGATTGGCCATCGACGAGTTGATCGATGAAGAATTTGCGGCTGATGAATTTGTGGACGAAGAATTCAGTGCGGATGTATTTGCGACGAGCGAGACCTTGGAGGCATTTCTCTTATCAATCAAAGCAAGTCTATGAACGATGAACTCATTCAGCGCTTTATTCATCCTCTCCATAATCTTCTTTGTATCTGCGTCCGTTGCCGGTGCCCGGGAATTTTCATTCTGGCCACCGGCTAATGCTGGAAAGAAAACGGCACACATCAATATGATCAGGACTAAGATTGCCCCCTTCATCGCCCCACCTTCAGTGCTACAAAATTAAGAAGTCGCTAATACAATTTCAACTTTTCTATTTGCGCCCTATGGATAGCATTTATCTCTTCCTAGCAATATCCTCATTTTTGTGTACCTGGACTACTTCCCATACGAGTCCCTCAGGCCCTACCAGGATAAGATGCTGGACGCGGTCTACGATGTGGTGAGCAAAGGAGAGCATGGCGTGCTGATGATAGACGCGCCCACCGGCACGGGAAAGACGAGCTCTATCAGCGCGGCGTTGTCCGCGGCCCCGGGAAAGATCGTTGTAGCCCTGCGGACGGTATCTCAGATCGATATCTACATCGACGAGATAAACCGGATATGGTCCAAAACCCGACATAAGCCGGAGATTGCTTATATGGTCGGCAAACAGAGGATCTGCCCCCTGGAAAACGAGTTTCGGGGCGAGAGCGTTTATGCCGGCTGCTCCAGGCTTCGAGAGTGGACGAAAAATTATGTCTCCTCTCGCATCGGCAAGAGTAATGCAAGCGTCTACGATCCAGGCTCCGACAGCATACCCGAGGAGGAGCCCGGCTACAGGACATTCTGTCCATACTACCTCCGAAGCCGCGAGGGCTTCGAGCTGAACGGAAAGGTTCATTTCCGGCGAAGTAGCCAGGCTCTGGATGTTGTGGAAGCACTGAAGAAGAGGGTCACGCCTCCATCCGGGCTAACGGAGTCCTGTCAGGGCATCTGCCCTTACGAGATAATGAGCCTCTATGCCAAGAACAGCGACATGGTGATCATGAACTATTCTCATCTCTTCAGCCCTGACTTTCAAGATATCATCTTTCAATGGCTGGAGATGGATTCGGAGAAAGTGACTTTAATTATTGACGAAGCCCACAACCTGGGAGATGCTGTGCGGGCCATGAACTCGCGCCTTCTCACCATGCGCATGATCGAGATGGCCCTGACGGAAGTGGAAAAATTCGAAGGCACTCTTGGCCAGTCAAGGCTCGAAGAGACAAGAGAGGGAGCTAGCTGGAGGAAAGAAGGAATCAAGGTCATACAGATGCTGCTACCTCGTCTGAAAAGATTTTTGCAGAGTCGCATGGAGAGGTCGCCGGAGGGTGAGGTTCTGCTGGATGCTGATCTTTTCCGCTCCTTCCTTTACAATGGTGTGGAGGATATTGACGAAGCGCTGTCCTACTTCTCAGATGTCTCTGTGGCTGTCGCAGATCTGAATCTGGCCGAGGGTGATAAAGAGAACCTGCAAGGCGATATCCAGCCGAGTCTTGCGCTGGTGCTGCTCTTCCTCAGGGATGTGGAGACGGCAGAAAATGATCTCTCCTACCAGAGAAAGATTGTGGTTAGCGGAACGGGCACAAAGAAGTTCGTCCGCCTGGAGGTCAACAATATCGATCCCGCTGCCAATATCAGACGCATCACTGACAACATCAACGCCACTGTTATGCTTTCTGGTACCTTTTCGCCACTGGAGGCGTACGAACTCTACTGTCTGGGAGAAGAAGGCAGGGCGCAAAAGCTGAGCCTGCCCAATCCTTTTCCCAGGGAGAACCGCCTCATTCTGGCGGCAAAAAGGGCAACAACTCAGCTTGAGATCAGGGAAGATGCGGATAACAGGGAGGAGATATCCGGACACATAAGATCGCTAATTGAACTCGTTCCCGGCAATGTAGCAGTCTTCTTCACCTCCTACCCGATGATGAACAATTACAGGGATGTGTGTCTTGTCTCCTCCAAGAAGGTGGGGAAAAAGCTCTGTGTTGAGCCACGCAGCGCAGACGAGGTCCCGCAGCTCCTGGAGCAGTTCTTCTCCCTGGGTCGTCGCGACGGCGCGGTCTTGACGGGAGTATGCGGTGGAAAGCTGGCTGAAGGAATCGATTACAAAGGAGAAGCTCTAAATGGCGTGGTCGTGGTGGGCTTGCCGCTGGCTGCCTACGATGAGATTCAAAAAGAGATCAATGGCTATTATACCAAAAAATACGGCAAGACAGAAGGGATGCTCATCGCCTATACCCTGCCCGCTGTAAACAGGGGGTTGCAGGCTGCGGGTCGGGTCATTCGTGCTGAATCTGAGAGAGGCGTCCTTCTGTTTTGCGATCGTCGTTTTGGAGACGATAGTTTGGGTGGCGTCAACCAGTTCCTTCCCGATTGGGTGAGAGGGGAACTGATATTGGCAGACGCAAACGAAGGAAGGGATTTGATCAAGGAGAAGGTCCTGCAATGGAAGATAGAGAAAAATCCCGCGAAACCCATCTGCAGTGCTGAACCATCAAGGCCAAAGAGCATTAAGCCCAGAAAGCCCGGCAAGAGAGATCTCAGGGAGCTGGCAAAATCGCTGGGGCTGGGAGATTCGGGTCGTAAGAGTCATGCTCCCCCAGGGAACGGAAATCGGGGAATTTCGGGAGTCGGCCAGAAATAGTCACCCAAGAGATCCGTGTATGGCTTAGAAATGAAAGGCTTCTATTTGATCGGGTCTATCTCCAGAACATGCAGGGGAATGGTTCCCAGGGCTTTTCCTATAGAAGATTTGGCTATGCGTCCTGCATGCTCCTCGCACTCTGCATTGAAGATCTTCATCTCAAAGAGCAACGCCACCAGGGCCGTGCTGGCGACGAGAAAGACGCCCGGAAGGGGTTCCTTGCATTCCGGGCAATCCCACTGGCCCATCTCTACTTCCACAAAATCCATCTTTCTCAGGTTCAATCGCTTGCCTGCCTCAGAAATGGCCACTCCAATGGCGTCGTCCTCAGTCTTGACATCTCTGACCAGCCAGGCACCCTCCAGCAAGACGTTGAAATTTGGCATCGCTCAAATGCTAGGAGGATGTATCATATCTACTTTTTCAGTCGGCCCCGGGTTTTCTTCCGTTTGGCCGAATTTTATGAGATATCAAATGATGAGCTGCATAAGGATATATTCAATCTGCAAAATCGATCTAAGACCTCGACTTCCTTTATTAGCTGCTTGCAAGAGCAGTTGGGCCATTCATCGCTGACTACTCCCAATTTACTAGCTACAATACTTCTGTGCCTGGCCTCGCAGGCGCAGAATCTGGCATAGCCATTTTCGAATTTTTCCCATTGGTATAGAAACGATTTAGTAATCCGAGAGATCAGTTAAAACCATGTTCGGACCTAAATCACATCTCATAATTCGCAGCAATCACCTCTTTATCGAAGACGTGGACTCTGTCCTGCTGGCGCAGCAGTACGGCACGCCCCTTTATGTCACCTCCGAAAAAAGACTGCGTGAGAACATTCGCGCTTATCACAGCGCATTTCCCAATGCAGACAAATACTTCGCAGTAAAGGCCAACGGCAACCTCACAATTTTGCGTATTGCCGCCCAGGAGGGCATGGGGGCGGACGTATTCTCTGCAGGGGAATTATCCGTAGTTCGCATGGTCGGCATCCCCCGTGATAAGATCCTCTTCAACGGCAACTCCAAGAGCGAGAACGATCACGCGATTGCCCTGCAGGCAGGCGTGCGCATGTCCGTTGACTCGCGCGAAGAGCTGGAGCACCTGGCTAGGACCGCCCAGGCTCTGGGATTGGAGGCAGAGATCCTCTTCCGTGTCAACCCTGATGTATCTCCTAAGACTCATCCCAAGATCGCCACCGGCCTTCGGTCCTCCAAGTTCGGCATACCTGCGGAACAGGTGGCTGAGACCTACGAGAGGGCCATGAGCCTGATAGGCATAAAGCCGGTGGGCCTGCACTGCCACATCGGCTCACAGATTCTGGATACTGCTCCCTTTGCAGAAGCCGCAAATAAGATGATGGACATCGCCGGAGCAGTGGTGGAGAAAGGCGGCGAGATCAAGAGGATCGACCTGGGCGGGGGTCTTGGCATCCAGTATCATCCCGATAGTCCAGCTCCAGAGCCCGCGGACCTTGCCGAAGCAGTGCTGCCCATCTTCCAGGATCGAAGCCGGGACTTGGGCATCACACCCCAGCTCATTCTGGAGCCAGGCAGGAGCATAGTGGCCGATACCACCATCATGCTGGCGGGCGTGAACGAGGTCAAGAGGGCCCACGTCAACTTCGTGGCCACCGACGCCGGTTTCAACGTCCTGGCCCGGCCCATGCTCTACGACTCCTACCACCATGTGGTGGCAGTCAACCGGGCTGATGCATCAGCAAAGGAGACCTACACCGTTGTCGGGCCCATCTGCGAGACGGGAGACGTGCTGGCCCGCGATCGCCATCTTCCACCCCTGGAAAGGGGAGACGTGCTGGCATTCCTGGATGCCGGAGCCTATGGCTTTTCTATGGCCTCGCAGTACAACGGCCAGCCCAGGCCGGCGGAGGTTCTGGTCTATGGAGACGAGGCTGAGGTCATTCGCCGGAGAGAGGACTCGAGCGCTCTCCTGGCCGGGCAGAGGATCTTGCCCAAACTCATGTGGTAAGTGTGAGGGCAAAATATGAGTGATGAGCTGGAAAGCGCCATCGAGGCCCTGCAGAACATGGTCCTGCCACTGCGGCAGGGTGAGTTCTCTCAGGGTCTCGGAAAAGTATCAGTCTATGTGCAGTCCGTGGCAAAGAGCTGGGATTTATCGCGTACCGCTCAGCAGGCGTTAGAGCAAAAGAGGGCCATAGATCCTGAGGGATATAGCAGGGCCAAAGCGGCGATAAAGGCCGGTTTTCAAAAATCCCTGCAAAACTCGCTGGCCTTCTCTCGCCTCAATCTGGATACAGTACTGGTGCAGGCGTTGGAGGCATTGGTCCCTAGACCTCGGAATCCCACCAAAACGGACGAGCAGAAGAAGTCCGATGCCCTGAAGAAGACCTTCGACCGGCTGACGAGCCCCCAGGAGGCCATGCTGGAGCACTATCGCGCAAGCTCCGATCCGCTAAACAAATATCTGGTAGCCGGGCCCTGGGGGCACCAGTACCTTAAGGCGAGAAAGATCGATCTGGAGGAGTATGATCGACGGCTCTGCGAGATGCTGGCCTGCCAGGATACTCTAGCGGGCAGAATTGTGCTCAGCTACACAAGGCTCTGCCGGGCAATCGAGGAGGTAGAGGTGCGGGCGATGCAAGCTATCGATTGAAACCAAAAAATTTGGACGTATCATGAGCTGCCGTCGCTAAAATAAAAGGCTATGGTCAGAGCCAGGAGGCTCCGACAGATTAACTTATCGTAACCAGATTCGATTTCAGGACAATTTTGCATCTGCGGTCGTTCAGGGTTATATAGACGCTCTTTGGCGGCGTCTTTCCCTTAGCAATGGCGAACCAGAGGCCGTCCATATCAGCAGGGCTCGATAGTGCGCAAAAACCGTAGATGTAGCTGCCCTCCAAATTGTAGATGTTCACCCAGGTGCGGGCTGAATTATTGTTAAGCCCACAGGGCGACAGATCCGGGGCGGGCTTGAAGAGGCTGGCTGGGTAGTCATCTCTGTTGGCTACCGCAAGATTATACCGGGTGTATGCAACTCCACGGACGGTGTAATCCTCTTTGCCTTTATAGACCAGGTTTGGCGACGGCAAGCAGTTGAAGCAGTAATTGGAAGGGGCAACGGGTCTCGCCAAGATGGTGGAGGCAGTCGGCGCGCTCGCACTGATGATAGGGGACTTCATTACCAAATTTTCGCTTGGTGCAGACCCATTGTACTCCTGAGCAATTGCCGTTCCAAGGAAGATTGCGATCACAGAAAAGATTGCAAAAAGGTATAGAATAACACTATTTCTTAGTTTCATTTGCTCACCTCAGCATTCATCTGTATTCAAAGATTCTAATATCAAAATAGGTTCTATCGTATAAAAAATTTGTGGTACTTTCCAGACAGATTGCCGTCAGTGCGCAATGGGATTGTCAGACCTGATTTATAATGTGTCTTATAACATGTTGCAGAGGATTGCTCCTATTGATATCGAACCACAAATTGCGCTTCCCGTCCAGGCTCTAAAAAACCAAATTCTACCATAGAGTTCATTCAGGTGACGTCCACTGATTCCCAGGCTATCGGCAAAGGATATTATATTCCCTGGACAGATTGATATAATCATTGGAGGTGATGCGGCTGCTGGAGATTGAAGATCTGTCGGTCAGCATCGGCAGTAAACAGGTTCTCAAGAACTTCGACCTTAGAATAAACCGTGGCGAGACCCATGCTCTCTTCGGGCCCAATGGAACGGGCAAAACAACTCTACTAAACGTGATTGCAGGAATTCCCAGGTACACAATCGATGGAGGAAGCATTGTATTCAAAGGAGAGGATATCACCCACATGTCCATGGATGAGCGGGCACGACTGGGCATAGGCATGGCTTTCCAACGCCCACCGGCCATCCGTGGCCTGCGGCTCAAGGACCTCATCAAGATCATCAATCCTGATGCCGATGCTCCGGCTATCCTGAAGAAGATGGATTTCGAGGCTTTCGGGGACCGAGACGTTAACCGTGGTTTCTCTGGTGGCGAAGTAAAGCGTTCCGAGATGGTTCAGCTCCTGGCGCAGCAGCCGGACTTAGTAATGCTGGACGAGCCAGACTCCGGTGTGGATCTGGAGAACATCAAGCTCATCGGTGAGGCTATCAACCAGCTCACGCAAAAGGATCAGCGGCCCAGCCTGCGGACCAAGTCGGGGATAATAATAACCCACTTCGGCCATATCCTAGATTATATGAAGGCTGACCGGGCTCATGTCATGCTCGGTGGTGCCATCGTCTGTAGCGGAAACCCGACCGAGATCCTGGAGCAGATCAAGAAGAGCGGATACGAAGGGTGCGTGGGATGCCTATGTCCAGCATAGAAGAAAAAGCCAGCAAGGCACGAGAAAAGAAGGCCCTCTACGGAACGGATGTGGACCTAGAGAGCTACGAATCGGAGGCCAAACCCCAGAGCGTTGTCGAAGATGCCGAGGATCTTCCGAGTGTCGTAAAGAAGGCGGCCATGGACGTGGGCGTGAAGCTGGATTCAGAATCATCGGGAGCTTATGTGCAGATGGATCAGACGCCGGTGGTGGCCAAGTCTCTCTTTGAGGGCGTGGAGATCATGGATATGGCTTCCGCCCTGGAGAAGTACGACTATCTGCAGGACTACTGGTGGAAGCTGGTGGCGCCGGACGCTGATAAGTACACGGCCGATGTGGCAAAGTCGCCTCCTGCAGGCTATTTCATCCGCGCCAAGAAGGGCATGAAGACCGTCTTCCCGGTGAAGAGCTGCCTTTATTTGGGGTCCACTAATCTCAACCAGCGTGTGCATAACATCATCATCGCCGAAGAAGGCTCGGAGCTGCATGTCATCACCGGCTGCACCACACCGGCGCATGTGCAGCGCGGACTGCACGTGGGGGTCTCGGAGTTCTTCATCCAGAAGAATGCCAAGGTGAGTTTTACCATGGTGCACAGTTGGGGAAAGGAGGTTGAGGTTCGACCGAGAACAGGAATCACCATCGCGGAGGGCGGATCTCTCTCCAACAACTACATCCTGCTCCGGCCTGTGAAAACCCTCCAGACCTTCCCCACGGCCACGCTTGCCGGTCGCGGAGCAGTGGCCAGCTTCAACACGGTCATCTACGCCACTATGGGCAACATCGACGTGGGAAGCAATGTGAACCTCAATGCACCGGACACCAGCGCCGAGTCCATCTCGCGCGTGGTCTGTGTGGGCGGGGAGGTCATCGCCCGGGGAAGGATGACGGGCAGAGTCCCTGGCGCCCGCGCCCATCTGGAGTGCGTCGGACTTCTCTTGTCGGACAAGGGCAGAATCTACTCCATACCCGAGCTGGACGGCCAGAGCAGGGATCTGGACATGTCGCATGAGGCGGCAGTGGGCCGTATCTCCGAGGAAGAGCTGGAGTACCTCATGTCCCGTGGTTTATCATCCGAGGAGGCCACCAGCGTCATTGTTCGCGGCTTCCTGGATGTGGAGATCAAGGGGCTGCCCGAGGAATTGAAACAGGAGATCAAGAACATCACCCAGAGAGAGGATTTGAAAGGGTCCTGAGTGGACTTCTTTTAATCTTCCTTTTATTCTTGAAGAGATTTGTGGCGGTCATAAGTCACATTTGAGGATGCTTGTCACTCTTCTTGCGCCTGGAAACGATCCCAAAGCACATTCAGGAGGCCTTTTCCGAATGGCTGAAGGACGATGCATCGCTCCTGGCTGCGGCCCTCGCCTATTACGGAATCTTTTCCTTTGTGCCGCTGTTCATTTTGGTGTTAATATTCATAAATGCATTATTCCAGCACGGGTTTCTGGGGAACGACGTGGTGGCACAGGCCGAGAGGCTGGCCGGCCAGCAGATGCCAACGGCGGCGGGCGAGCTGATCGATCAGGTCGGAACTCTGGCCGCGTCCATACGCCTCACATTAGCGAGCGTCCTGCTCCTTCTGCTCGGTTCCGCCGGTCTCTTTGTGCACACAAAGAAGGCCTTTCATATCATCTGGAGACTCCCGGATAATGATATACCATTCCTGGATACCATCCTCTCCTACCTGTGGTCCTATCTGCTCATCGGTCTCGTCGCCTTTCTTCTCCTGGCAACGTCCATCCTGACCGCCCTGCTCATCCCGGCTGGAATGCAGATCGAGAGATTTCTGCCGGTTCACCTGGAACTGCTCAGCCTTCTCACATTCGTTGTCTCATTCATCTTTGTCACTCTGCTCTTCGCCGCCACCTACAAGACCCTGGCCGGGGTGAGGCTTTTATGGCGTGAGGTGCTTCCCGGCTCGGCCCTGGCGGCTCTTCTGTTTGCATTGGGAAACATTTGCATCGAGGCTTATGTGAAATTTGCCAACATCGGCTCCGCTTATGGAGCTGCAGGCTCGCTGGCGGTCTTCCTCTTCTGGATCTATTACTCCGCCCAGATATTTCTGTTTGGGGCGGAATGGATCAAGGTACAAAAGAGAATATCTGAAGCAGAAAAATAGGATGTAGAGCCAGCTCATGCCCGAAAAGGAGCTAGATCACCGGAATGACATAGTGGTTCATTATGTTTACATGCTATAAAAGTTTTGTTTATAGGCTGAAAACGAATTAATATTTCTCTGAAGAAAAAGATATATTAGGCTTATTCGTTCTTCTTCTGCTCGTAGTCCTCTCTTATGGCCTTGGCCATCTCCTCATCTGCTTCGACGACCAGGGCCCCAATGTAGTCGCAGACCTTGCAGTGGTAGATCTTGCCGGTGTAGCCGCCTGCCTCGTAATATAAATCGGGGCTGCCGCAAACCGGGCAGATTTCTCTGATCTTTTCAGCCATAATAGATGTCTATCATCTGCAAATGAATCTACTTTTGCATCGGGCTCAGAAGAGCTTCATCAGCTCCTCGGCTATGATCCTGTATCCCGCCTCGTTGGGATGGTCCAGACCTGAGATTATCAGGCTGCCAAGAGGCGTCCCGGCGCGCACGCGCTCCATCCAGGCCCCGTAGACATCCACGAAACCGACCTCCATCTCCCTGGCCACGTCCTCGATGGCACGGTAGTAGTCCTGCACGATCCTGTCATAGGGCGGCGTCTCCAGTGGCTGTGAAGATAGAAGCAGTATCTCGGACCCCGGTTCTGACCGGATGCGCCTGATCATCTTTGTCAGGTTTGCCTTGAACTCATCCAGGCTTAAGTCCAGGACAGCGTCATTTATTCCAAAATTGATGGTGACCAGATCCGGCTCATAAGAGAGCACTGCCCAGTCCAGCCGGGCAAGGCCATCCTGGCTGGTGTCTCCCGAGATGCCGGAGTTGATCATCTCCACTTTTGCCTCGGGGAACTTTTGCTCTAGCCTCTCCCGCCAAAAAGATGGAAAGCCTCGCCTTACCGCGAAGCCGGCCGTGATGGAGTCTCCAAAAGCGACAATGGTGGCATTGCTGCCGGCTTCGAGATCCTGGCGCGTCTTTTCCGCAAATCTCCTCTGCCCTTCCTGCATAGCAGCCTTACTGTTCGCCGACTATTGGAGCTTTGCCTTCGCTGCTCCCTTCACCGCCGCCTTCATCTCGCGGACCAGCTGCTCCAGCTCTTCTATCTTGCCTCTGGCAATCAGGTCCACGCAGACGGAGCCCACGATGGCGGCATCAGCCCCGGCGCGGATCACCTCGGCCGCCTGTTCCGGAGTGGAGATGCCAAAGCCCACGGCCTTCGGCTTCCTGCCCGGAACGCGGGCGATGAGGTCGCGAGTATCTTGCAGGACCTCGCTTCGGGCGCCGGTTACACCCGTTCGGGCCACCAGGTAGAGGAAGCCGGAGGTCTCTTCCTCGATCATCTTCAGCCGCGCTGGCGGTGTATTGGGCGCCACCAGGAAGATGAGGTCCACAGCGTTCTTGATGCAGGCTTCCTGCAGAGGCGCGGCCTCCTCAGGCGGCAGATCGGGAACAATCATGCCCGTGATGCCGGACTTTGCGCAGTCCCGGGCAAACTTATCCAGACCCCGCGCGTAGATCATGTTGTAGTAGCCCATGAAGACCTTGGGGACAGCGACCTTCGCAACGGCAGCCGCCTGGAAGTATTTGTCCGTATTCATCCCGGCGGCAATGGCCCTTTGCGCCGCCGCCTGGATGGTCGGCCCGTCGGCGATGGGGTCTGAGTGTGGGAGTCCGATCTCAATGATGTCCGCACCTGCCTTTTCCAGCCGTCGCACCAGATCTGGCGTAGCCTCTGGCGTTGGGTCCCCAGCACAGATGTAGACGATGAGCAGGGGACTTGCCAGAAAAGCTTCAGAGATTCTCATATTCCATCACCGTTGTCAGATCTTTGTCGCCGCGGCCTGAGATATTGATGATCACGAGATCTCCCAGTGCCTCGGGCTCCTGCAGGGCGTAGCCCACAGCGTGCGCCGATTCCAGCGCCGGGATGATCCCTTCCAACCGGGAGAGGGCCCGGAATCCCTGCATGGCGGTATGATCATCGGCAATCTTCGGCTGAACGCGGCCCGTCTCCGCCAAAAAAGCCAGCTCCGGCCCCACGCCGGGATAATCGAGGCCAGCCGCCACCGAATACGACTCCAGGATCTGGCCGTAAGGGTCCTGCAGGATTTTGGTGAGAGCGCCATGCAAGACGCCGTCTGTGCCGTAACCAAGAGACGCTCCACTGTCCGCTGTCTTATCGTTCTTGCCGGGGCCCCGGCCACCAGCCTCCACGGCCAAAAGCCGCACCTCATCCTTCAAGAATGGGGCAAAGATCCCCATGGCATTGCTGCCCCCACCCACGCAGGCCACAATGCTGTCCGGCAGACGACCTTCTGCTTCCTGAATCTGCCTTCGAGCTTCAATTCCGATCACGCTTTGAAAGTCCCGGACCATTGATGGAAATGGGTGTGCGCCCGCGGCCGTGCCCAGGAGATAATGAGTGTGATCGAAGCTTGCCGCCCAGTCTCGCATGGCCTCGTTGATGGCATCTTTTAGAGTCCTGGAACCGGACCGGACAGGTATGACTTCTGCGCCCATCAGCTCCATCCGGTAGACATTCATCTTCTGCCGCTCGATGTCCACTTCGCCCATGTAGACCTGCGTCTCAAAACCCAAATTGGCCCCGACGATGGCCGTAGCCACACCATGCTGGCCCGCGCCCGTCTCGGCGATCAGCCGGGTTTTGCCCATATTCTTCGCCACCAGCGCCTGCCCCAGGGTGTTGTTGAGCTTGTGCGCCCCCCCGTGAACCAGATCCTCTCTTTTCAGGTAGACCTTGCAATCCAGCTTTCGACTGAGATTCCGGGCAAAATATAGGGGCGTTGGCCGTCCCGCGAAGTTCTTCCGGAGAGACTCCAGCTCGCTCTTAAACTGGTCGCTTCCCTTCAGGCGCTCATAGGCGGCACTCAGATCTGTCAGGGGCTGCACGAGCGTTTCAGGCACAAAGAGACCGCCGTACCTCCCAAACTTAATTGCGAAATTCTCGGGCGTCAAACACTTCAAAGGATCACCGGCTTAGTATGCTTCCAATGTACTAATTGATACTATAATGTATAAAAAAGTACACCTACCATTATATTTAAGCTTTATCGCAGAATCATATCAAATCAGGCGGCACCTCGCCCGTCAGGCTTTCAATCCTTCTCTCGGCCCCTTCCAGCCGGACGTTGCAGAGCTTGACCAGCTTCATTCCTTTCTCGTAGAGATCCAGGCTCTCTTCCAGGCCCATCTTTCCCTCTTCAAGCTCTGAGACGATGCGCTCCAGGTCGTCCAGCGCCGCCTCCAGTTTGATCTCTTCCTTCTTCAATCTAGAAACACCTCGCTCCCGTCTTTGATCTCCAGAACCCGGCACATGAGCCTTCCCTCTCCCAGGATCAGTTCCACCACTTCACCGGGGCTAGCATCCTTTGCCCTCAATATCAAGCCGTGATTCGATCTTACGACCGCGTAGCCCCGCAAAAGGGTTGCACGAGGTCCTACCGCGGCCAAGCGACCCTGCGCCAGCTCCAGGCGCGCCCTCCTGGCCCCGAGCTCAGCCGCCAGGGCTGCCGCCAGGCGTTCACCAAGATAATCCAGCCGCTGCCGGGCGTCTGCCGCCATGGAATACATCCTTCTGGCAGAGATGCTGTGCCGCAGGTACTCCAAACGCTCCTCTTTTCGCTCCAGGCTCGTCCAAAGGGCGCGCATCATCCGAACCTGGCTCTGCTGCAGCCCCTCGATCAATTCCCCGATATCCGGCACAGCCATCTTTGCCGCCGCTGTGGGCGTTGCTGCCCGCATATCTGCTACAAAATCGGCAATAGTGACGTCTGTCTCGTGACCCACGGCCGAGATGACGGGCGAGTCGCATCCGATGATGGCACGGGCCACAGCTTCCGAGTTGAAGCACCATAGGTCTTCGGTGGAGCCACCGCCGCGACAGACGATGACGAGGTCAGTTTGGCCCTGCAGCGCCAGCAGCGCCGAAACGATGCTTTCTTCCGCCCCCTCGCCCTGCACTTGTGCCGGAGAGAGAATAATGCGAGCCGGATAGGGGCCGATGATGCGCAGAACATCCCTCAGTGCAGCTCCCTGCGGAGAGGTTACAATGCCGATCCTCTCAGGATAGCGGGGCAAAGCACGCTTACGCTCCAAATCGAACAGCCCCTCGCCGGCCAGCTTCTTCTTCAAAGCCTCGAATTGCAGATGCCGGAATCCCAGGCCCACATCTTGCTTTATGCCCCGGGCCACGAGCTGTACCCTTCCTTGTGGCCTGTAAACGGCGATGTCTCCATAGACCAGAATGTTTAAACCGTCCTTGAGATCAAAGCCGAGACGATCGGCTTGATTCTTGAAGAGGACGCAGGAGATTTGTGAATCCCGGTCCTTGAGCGTGAAATACCGATGGCCAGACCTGTGATGGACGAAGTTGGAGACCTCTCCCTGCGCCCAGAGGTCGTGCAGGCGGGGGTCATTCTCCAGGCGGTCCTTTATCCTCTCATTCAGGTCGGTGACGGTGAATATCTGGGTCAAGATAGATTCATCTGGACTGGCTCAATATTTAAGGGCGATTCAAGCGCAGCCCGAAACTGTAGAACACCAGCGCCAGGGTTCGGGAGGTGTGCACCAAAATCCTTAAGTAAAACCAGGTTGTATAAAGTAAAGTGCATTGGAATAGCATGTTATTCCATGCGTCCATTCAGCACCAGATGCGAGGGTCTACGATCTTGCAGTCCCTCGCTCTGGATCTCCCAAGAAGATGCTATGAGAATTAGCGATGAGCGGGTAGGGGAGTGGGGGTTAGTAAAAAAGATGAGTTTACCCGCTCATGCTTCCCAATCTTTTGATCGTATAAATACTTTTCTGGCAATAATTTACGACTGTTTTTGTCCATACGCTTTTTGTTTGGCGATCTTTGCAGCAAAAGCTCCAGCCACAAAGCCTGCATCTACATTAACCACTGTGAGAACGGAACATGACTGCAACATCGAATAGAGGGCAGCCAGGCCGCCTCCTCCCAGGCCGTAGCCTGTAGAGACAGGCAGACCAATCACGGGAGCTTCCACAAGGCCAGCCACCACTGCAGGCAGGGTGCCCTCCCGTCCCGCCGCCACCACATAGGCGTCTACGTCCATCATCTTTTCCAAGCTTGGAAAGAGCCTGTGAATGCCTGCGACCCCCACATCGTACTCTGAGACCACTGTGCAGCCCATCTCTTCTGCGGTCACTCTTGCCTCCTCTGCCGCAGGAATGTCAGCAGTTCCTGCCGCCAGGATGCCCACCTTGCCCATTTTAGCCGATCGCTCTCCTGATCGGATGACGACAGTCCTGGCCCGGGAATTATGTTCCAGCACGCTTAATGCCGGCAGTTTCGCACTCTTTAAGGCATCGAGCTGCTCTGCCGAGACTCGAGTGATGATCACGCTTCCCGTCGCCTCCAGATGTGCCAGGGAGATGGCTATCAAATCAGCCTTATCTTTTCCTTCGGCAAGAATCGCCTCTGGAATGCCGACGCGGTCCTGCCGGCATACATCCAGTTTGGCTACCTCTCCGACCGTCCTGATGCTCTGTACTTTGATGCGTCTCAGGGCTTCTTCCAGGGATATCAATCCCTGGCCATAGATCTCCAGAATCTCCCTTAGGTTTTCGTTTTCCACGCACGAAAATTGACTGCCGAGAATATAGGGTTAATCCCTGCATAAAATAGGTCTCGGGATGATCTGATTTAGCCCTGGTCAATTGCCCGGTTTCGAGCCGTAAAGGGTTTATGTCCGCATAAGGACCCATAACATGATGCAGGTTAACCTCGATCTTCATATCCACTCTAAATATTCGATGGCGGTATCGATGAACATGGAGCTGCCGGCGATTGCGAGAGAAGCAGCTCGTAAAGGCGTAAAGATCGTGGGCACAGGTGACTGCCTTCATCCTTTGTGGCTTGATGCCGTAAAAGAACTTCCTGAAGATGAAGGTCTTTTTCATTTGGAGGAGACCCTTTTTGCCCTCAGTGTGGAAGTTGAGGATTCCCGTCGCGTTCATCATCTTATCTTCCTGCCGGATATTTCCAAGGCGGAAGAGCTGCGGGAGGGATTTGCTCCGCACTCCTCCAACCTGCAGACGGACGGCAGGCCCAGACTACACATGAACGGCGCACAAATTGCAGATCTGGTTCTGGAAGCTGGTGGCCTGATCGGGCCGAGCCATGCCTTCACTCCCTGGACTGGGATCTATGCCTACTATCGGTCTCTAGCCGGGTGCTACCAGGAGAAGGCGGACAGAATTGCATTCATAGAACTCGGTCTGAGCGCCGACACCGATTACGCCGACCGAATTAGCGAATTATCCAGCCGGACATTTCTCTCTAACTCCGATGCACATTCACCTCGCTCCAACAAGCTGGCCCGGGAGTTTAATCAGATGGAAGTAGAGACCTTTGGCTTCAGGGAAATTGCCATGGCCATAAGGCGGGAGAAAGGCCGCCATTCCAGGCTCAACGTGGGCTTTTTTCCGGAGGAAGGGAAGTACAACCGGACCAGTTGCACGCGCTGCTACCAGCAGTTCAGTGCGGCGCAAATGGATGAGCTGGCGGGACGCTGCCCAAAATGCCAGGGCCAGATCAAACTGGGGGTTGTCGACCGGGTGAATCTTTTGGCGGATTATGCAGAGCCCAAGCACCCTGATCATCGGCCGCCCTATTTGCATCTCATCCCCCTGGCAGAGATCATAGCACTTGCTCTCGGCCACAAGAGTGCCGAGACCCACGGGGTGCAGAAGCTCTGGAGTGAGCTAACTCGAGGGCGAACGGAGATCGAGGTTTTGGTGGAGGCGGATCTCACGGATCTGAAGGCCGAGCCGAAGGTAATCGAGGCCATCGATGCCTTCCGGTTAGGAAAAGTAGAGGTCTGTCCGGGCGGCGGAGGAAAGTACGGAAGGATATCGCTACCTGGAGCGGCAACTTGCGAGCCCGTGAGGGTTGGACAAAAGTCGCTGTCCGACTTCGGCTAGGAGCAATTTGACGGCGGCATGAGCCTTCACTAATTGAATTCAACGAGAGTACTTATACCATAGAAACAGACCGCCTTTAAGGACAATGCGGTTTTCAAGATACGGCTGGTGACCCACTGAATACCAAAATAGAATATAATTTGAAAGAAGCCATCATACAGAAGGGGTGAGGCATCGACTATGGGAAGGTCCAAAACCGGATATCTGCGGACGATTTCAATCGGATTGATACTATCGCTGATCTTCATCACCGCTGCCGGCGCGACCTCCCTGTACATCGCCGTAGGAACGAATTCCTCAACCTGGTCTGTCAACCGCCAAAGCGAATCCCTGATCTTCGACTACTCGCAGTCGGTCCAGGGAACCGTGTCGCCCGTAGACTATGGCGGCAGATCCCTGAGCCCTTTCTACTCCGGTTACCAGGATGTAAATGTGAATGATGTCCGTCTGCGTGACCGAACCTCTGCCCTGCAAGGCAGCTACAGCTCCGAGGAGCGGATGAACTTGCAGGCGGACACCACTGAACCGACTCTGATTAATACCACAGCTAGCGGCGGAATTTTCACTATCCAAATTTATCAAGAATGGCCTGTGATTCTCAAGTCCAGCAAAACCATGAAGTATTCGGGCAAAGAGATTAATGACCGGGAGTTCGCAGGAAATAATCAGGACTTTGCCGGCAGCAATCTCCTCTACAACAAGGAACTCTCCAAGGAGACAAATGTGGGTATGCTGCTGAGAAACATGAACGCCACCGTGCTTGCTACTAACGATGCCATACTCTCTGCGAATTTCATGCCTAACAAAGAGATGTACTACGATACCAGAACTTACACCACCGGTATCGCTGAAATGAAATACAGGCAGACGAGCTCCAACTACGATTTCAAACGCAGGACCTATACGGTTCTTAGCGATGGCGATGAGAGATACAGCGGTATCTACAATATCACCAGGAGCATACATATGAAGTCCGACTTCCCGTACAGTGAGTTGGAAGATGATTGGCTGCCTTGCTGCTTTTCCGGCATGAATGATATGAATCCACTTGAAGTGAGGGACCCGGGGTTTAGCCCGAAAGATGTTTTTGACTGCACCTGCTATATGTATCCTGCTGAGGGCAAGATCTCTAAGACTGCAACCGGCCCTGATCCGAAGACTTTCAAATAAGTTTGGATGTGAATGGAAACCTGAAACGGCTCGATATCTTTATTAATAGGGATTCCCATTCGTATTAAGTGTTGGAGTTCAATGAAAAGCCCCAGACAAAAGAGGGTTTGATTAATGGCGGGTATTTTGTCTTCAATAGGCGCTTTTTCAGCTATTTAAATGAAGATGACAACTGCATTTTAGAAAGAGAGCCTCTAGAGCGCCTGGCGAAGAATGAGGAGTTGATGGTTTATCCTCAGGAAGGATTTTGGCAATTCGTCGATGCTTATAGAGAGTTAAAGACGTTAAACAACTTATGGGCAACGCCAAAACCGCCTTGGAAAGTTTGGAAATAAGGATGTAGATGCTCCGGGGATCAATGAAGAATATAATTCAAATCGTTTGCACGTCAATAACGATGTGCAATAGGGCACTAACGGAAAATTCCTCGCTGATGCAGTTATCAAAGTTTGGCTTTGTAGGTCTGCTAAATACTGCATTGGGATACGGTGCTTTTCTCCTATTCTTAAATTACACAAATTATATGGTTTCTTTGATCATTGCTCATATAATAGGTGTTCTCCATAGCTTTATTTGGAATAAGTATTGGACTTTTAAATCCAGCAAAATTAAACTAGATGAATTTGTAAAATTTAATTCTGTCTATGCTATTGTGTTCGTAGCTAATGCATTTGTATTGATACTTTTTGTAAATATATTAAAGGTAGATCCCGGAATTGGGCAATTAGTTGCTCTGCCGATCGTAACCGTGATCAGTTTTATCGGTCATAAGTACTGGAGTTTTGGGAAATTGCATTATGATTCTTAATGGGTTTACCTGGATTGCCGGAGGAAAAAATATGATGTCTGATACTTTTTGGAAAGATCGCAACGTTTTTGTAACAGGCTGTACTGGCTTGCTTGGATCATGGCTTACCAAATCACTTGTAGAAAATGGGGCTAATGTTGTTGGGCTTATAAGAGATTCTGTGCCGAGATCAAACCTAAAGTGGTCCGGGTTCGATGACAAGATAATCACCGTTCGGGGTGATATAGAAGACTACTTTCTTTTAGAGAGGACCATAAACGAATACGAAATCGACGCAATATTTCACCTGGCTGCGCAGACGATTGTTACCATCGCCAATAGAAATCCTATTTCTACTTTTAAGGCAAACATCGAGGGCACTTGGAACCTATTGGAGGCAAGCCGAAGAGCTCCTCTTGTAAAAAGAATAGTGGTTGCTTCCAGTGATAAGGCCTATGGAGAGAAGTTGAAGCTACCATACGACGAAGATACTCCATTAGAAGGAAGGCATCCCTATGATGTATCCAAGAGCTGTGCGGATCTAATCTGCAGAGCTTATTATGAGACATACGATCTGCCGGTTTGTGTAACAAGGTGCGGGAACTTTTACGGTGGAGGCGATCTGAACTTTAACAGGATTGTACCGGGGACGATACGATCTATTCTTTCCAAGGAAAGGCCAATAATTCGAAGTGATGGAACGTTTCTGCGTGATTATTTCTATATCAAAGATGGGGCTGAAGCTTATTTGCTTTTGGCGAAACGAATGGATGACAGAAAGATCCATGGAGAGGCTTTCAACTTCAGTACAGAGCGACCACTTAGCGTGATAGAGATCGTGAATAAAATCTTGGAGGCCATGGGAAGCGATCTGATGCCTAGCATATTGAACCAAACGACGAATGAGATCAAGGATCAATATCTTTCGGCTCAGAAAGCCAGGAATTTGCTGAATTGGAGGCCACTTTATACTCTTGACGAAGGCGTAAAAGAGACTATATCCTGGTATGAAAATTTTTTCAAGAATTCGATTTAGAGGTTCGAATGAAAAAACTTATTAGCATAGTTATACCAGCCTTTAACGAAGATGAGGTGCTTGATGAGCTCAAAAGGCGGTTACAGCAAGTCATGGAGATCAACAAGAATTACGATTTTGAAGTCATAATCGTAGAGAATGGTTCATGGGATTCAACTTTTGTAAAACTTCTTCAAATAAATAATGATGACCCCAGGTTCAAAATAGTTCAACTATCCAGAAATTTTGGATGTGATGGTGGAATCACCGCGGGATTAAGATACGCCAAAGGAGACGCTGCTATAATAATGAATGCGGATCTTCAAGATCCACCGGAGATGATCATCCAATTCATTAGTAAATGGGAGGAAGGTTACGACATAATATATGGGGTTATACAGAAAAGAGAAGGTGTCTCTTTAGTGAGAAAGATACTCTCATCTCTTGCTTACAAGATCATCTATCACCTAACTGATGCGACGATACCTAAAAATGCCAGCGATTTTCGCTTGATTGATAAAAAAGTTTATACTACGGTAAATAAAATGGAAGAGAAGAACAAATTCTTGCGTGGAATTATTGCGTGGACGGGATTCAAACAAGTTGGCATTCCTTATGAGAGGCCTTCAAGATATGCAGGTGAGCCAAAAGCAGGTTTCTGCGCGGCATTCAATGTGGCCATCAATGGTATATTTTCTTTCTCATATTTCCCATTGCAGATTGCAACCATATTTGGTTTTGTGGCCTCATTAATCTCCTTCGTTTTAATCCTGGTAGAACTTGCTTTATATTTTAAATATGGTCAAGTAGTCCCTGGTTTTACTACAACGATAATATTAATTCTTTTTCTATTTGGCATACTTTTTTCGCTGCTAGGAATTATTGGTATCTATATCGCCAGAATCTATGATGAAGTTAAAGAGCGTCCAAGCTTCATAGTTAATGAAGTCATTGGATTTGATTTGAATACCTAGTTGATTGAGGGGATTATCTAATGAGTTCGCTAGAGGGCAGGAAGGTTCTAATTACAGGAGCTACGGGATTTATCGGCGCCAATTTAGTTCGAAGAGCCATTGGGGCTGGTGCCGATGTATCTATTTTTACTCGAATGTCTTCGGATACATGGAGGATAAATGATAAATTAGAGTGTGTAAGTCAGCATAAAGTAGATCTATTAGATTATGAAAAGTTGATGTTGACTATACGAGATATCGATCCCGAGATAATATATCATACTGCAGCCTACGGGGGGAATCCTGCCCAGAAAGATTTCAAGAAGATCATAACCTCTAATTATATTGCCACTGCCAATCTGGTAAATGCCTGCAAAAAATCGAATTTTGAACTTTTCGTAAATACTGGATCCTCCTCTGAGTATGGCATAAAAAATTTGCCTATGAGCGAAGAAGATCTGCTGGAGCCCATGAATGATTATGGGGTGGCAAAGTCCGCAGCAACGGTATATTGCCGATTTGCAGCGAAAAGTGAAAGACTACCGATAGTCACTTTGAGGCTTTTCTCGCCCTATGGTAGTTATGAAGGAAGGACAAGACTGATTCCATCGGCAATTCTAGATTGCCTCCATGGGAAAAATCCTATGATAACTTCCCTTGCATTTGTAAGAGATTTTTTATTTATAGAAGATATTATGGTGGCCTATTTAAAAGCATTGGACGCGAAGGATCTCGAAGGGGAAATCATTAATATCGGCTCCGGTCACCAACATTCAATCGGAGATGTGGTCCATGAGATCATTAAGCTTACCGGGAACAACGTTGTGCCAGAAATAGGTGGTTCAATGAGGTGGTCAAATGAGCCCGCTAAATGGGTAGCAGATATATCTAAAGCAAAGAGGCTCCTAAATTGGGAACCTAAATATGACTTAACCCTTGGATTGCGAGCGACCATAAAATGGTTTGAAGAAAATTTATTCTTGTATGAATAATAAAGTGGTAAATTATGAAATTGTCACACTATATTATTGATTTTTTAGTATCAGAGGGTGTAACACATATCTTCGAGGTCTGTGGCGGTTCCTTAGCTCATCTGCTAGATTCTCTTTATGGTAGAAGTGATATATCTGTAATATCTATGCATCACGAGATGGCGGCATCTATCGCAGCGGAGGGATATGCCAGGGCCAGCGAGAACATCGGGGTTGCGATGGCGACAAGCGGTCCAGGTGCTACAAACATGATCACAGGCATCGGAAGCTGTTTTTTTGATTCAATTCCCTGTTTATTTTTAACAGGCCAAGTCAACACCTATGAATTCAAGTTTGACCGGAAGGTGAGACAGGTTGGTTTCCAGGAGACTGATATTGTAAATATCGTAAAGCCAATTGTAAAAAAGGCTACCATAGTTACCGATGAAAATAAAATAAAATATTATCTTGAGGAATCAGTCCATACGGCAAAAACGGCCCGTCCTGGCCCCGTCCTTCTTGATATTCCATTGAATATACAACGAGCCGAAATTGATCCAGAATCACTTGAAACTTATACGGAAGAACCGACTCAAAGGGAAGAGGGAATTGATGACGGCGTTTTAGAGCAGGTTGTGCAACTCATAAATTCTGCCTTCAGGCCAGTTATCCTTGTCGGTGGCGGTGTCAGACTATCCAAGGCTCAAAAAGAACTCTTGGAATTTATCCGCAGAACCGCAATACCAGTGGTTGCCTCTTTGATGGGATTAGATTCATTTCCACATGATCATCCCGTCTTCGTTGGCATGATTGGGACTTATGGCAATCGTTATGCTAATTTAACTATTGCTAATTCCGATCTAGTTATAGCTCTTGGAACGAGACTGGATTCCAGGCAGACAGGAACCCGGCCAGAGACCTTCGCCAGAGGGGCAAAGATCGTTCATGTGGACATAGATCCTTCCGAGCTGGATTCCAAGATTAAGGCAGACCGTTCTATAAATGCCGATGTGAAGCAATTCTTGACTGAGCTGAATATCCGCAATTTCAGGCCCGATAAAAATAGAATCGATTCCTGGATGGAGACAATAAATCTATTTAAAACTCGCTATCCCGCATTCACCAACCCTGCAACCGATATTATCGAGCCAAACCATTTCATGCATCTCCTATCCAAGTCTATCCCGGAAGATGCCATTATTTGCGCTGACGTGGGCCAGAATCAGATGTGGGCAGCTCAATCGCTGGAGATAAAGGCCACCCAGAGGTTCCTCACGCAAGGCGGAATGGCATCTATGGGCTCGGCCTTGCCGATGGCAATCGGTGCATCCTTCGCTAAGCCAGATAAAATTATTGTCGCCATAACTGGCGATGGGGGTTTCCAGCTTAACCTTCAGGAGCTGCAGACGGTCTACCATCATAATCTGCCTATAAAGATAATCATGCTGAACAATAATTGCTATGGCATGGTGCGACAGTTTCAAGAACAGTATTTCAACAGCAGATTTCAGTCAACCGTTATTGGCTACAGCAATCCAAACTTCCATGATGTGGTCAGGGCTTATAAGATAAGAGCCAAGAAAATAGCTCATAACAATGAAGTATCCGGTGCTTTGCATGAGCTTTTCTTGGACCTGCGACCCATGTTTCTCGAGGTAGGCATAGAGATGGGATCTAAAGTCACTCCTAAGTTATCAGTCAACAAGCCCCTCGAAGATCAGGACCCATTTTTGTCCAGGGAAGAGCTTAAATCAAATATGTTTATTGATAACCTTCCGGAGCCGGAATAGCAATGAGGACTGAAAAAGAAATTCGCGAGGAGATTTTTGAGAAGGTTGAAGAGCTCTATGAGTTGCGCAGAGTTCAGGCTCAGTTTATACCCGGAAAGACACGAATCAACTACGCTGGCAGGGTCTACGACGAGAAAGAGATGATCAGCTTGGTCGATGCCTCTTTGGATTTTTGGCTTACGACGGGCAGATATGCTAAGCAGTTTGAAGAAGAGCTGGCAAAATTCATTGGCGTGAAATATTGTTTGCTCACCAATTCCGGGTCGTCAGCAAACCTGCTGGCAATCTCTGCCCTAACGTCACACAAATTAGGGGAAAAGAGATTGCAGCCCGGCGATGAGGTGATTACCACTGCGTGCGGCTTTCCCACCACACTAAATCCCATCATCCAGAACAATCTGATCCCAGTTTTTATCGATGTGGAGCTGGGGACTTACAACGTTCAGGCAGATAAGATCGAAGAGGCGATTACAGATAAGACAAAGGCGATCTTTGTTCCCCATACCCTCGGGAATCCCGTAAAACTGGATAAAATTTTAGAACTGGTGAATAAGCACGATCTCTGGTTCGTCGAGGACAACTGCGATGCCCTCGGTTCCGAGTATATGGGGCAATATACCGGTTCCTTTGGTCACATCTCCACTTGCAGCTTCTATCCTGCGCACCACATTACCATGGGTGAAGGTGGTGCCGTATTGACTAATGATGTTCTACTGAAAAATATTATAGCATCGTTTCGTGATTGGGGAAGAGATTGCTGGTGTGATCCGGGCTGCGACGACACCTGCGGGAAACGATTTGATTGGCATCTTGGGTCTTTGCCATTAGGCTATGATCATAAATATATTTATTCTCATATTGGTTATAATCTGAAGGTAACTGATATGCAGGCGGCGATAGGTGTTGAGCAGCTCAAAAAGTTGCCCACCTTTATCGAAAAACGGCGGGAGAATTTCAATTTACTTTATAAAAAATTAAAGCAATATGAGATTTATTTAGTATTGCCATCTAGTGAAGCCGAATCCAAAGCTAGTTGGTTTGGTTTTCCAATCTTAGTTAGAGAAGATGCGCCATTCACGCGCGCCGATATTGTGAAATATTTGGAAAACAATAATATTGCAACACGAATGTTATTTGGTGGAAATTTGATCAAGCAACCAGCATACGATTGCATTGTCTACAGGATGCAGGATTCTTTGAAAAACACTGATTTAGTTATGAACAGGCTATTCTGGATCGGAGTGTATCCCGGGTTGACAGAAGAGATGATCGGTTTTGTTATTGATCTATTTAATAGTTTTTTAGATAATTTATGAATATTTTTGAGAAATTGCTTATGACTATGAGTTGAAAGCATGAATTATCCACAAGTCGCACAAAGCCTCCCGAGCTGCCCAATATAACGTATATCTGCTGCGGCGCACTGCATGCCCACAGCTTGCTTTACAGATGCGCCGCCATCGGTTGATTTTTCACTATTGAGGAATTTGAGATTGCCTTTGACACTATTGCCAATCTTCATCACCGCTGCTGGCGCGACCTCCCTGTCCATCGCCATAGGAACGAATTCCTCAACCCGGTCTGTCAACCGCCAAAGCGAATCCCTGATCTTCGACTACTCGCAGTCGGTCCAGGGAACCGTGTCGCCCGTAGACTATGGCGGCAGATCCCTGAGCCCATTCTACTCCGGTTACCAGGATGTGTTTGTGAATGATCTCCGTCTGCGTGACCGAACCTCTGCCCTGCAGGGTAACTACAGCTCCAAGGAGACAAATGTGGGTATGCTGCTGAGAAACATGAACGCCACCGTGCTCGCTACTAACGATGCCATACTCTCTGCGAATTTCATGCCTAACAAAGAGATGTACTACGATACCAGAACTTACACCACCGGTATCGCTGAAATGAAATACAGGCAGACGAGCTCCAGCTACGATTTCAAACGCGGGACCTATACGGTTCTTAGCGATGGCGATGAGAGATACAGCGGTATCTACAATATCACTAGGAGCATACATATGAAGTCCGACTTCCCGTACAGTGAGTTGGAAGATGATTGGCTGCCTTGCTGCTTTTCCGGCATGAATGATATGAATCCACTTGAAGTGAGGGACCCTGGGTTTAGCCCTAAAGATGTTTTTGACTGCACCTGCTATATGTATCCTGCTGAGGGCAAGATCTCTAAGACTGCAACCGGTCCTGATCCGAAGACTTTCAAATAAGTTTGGATGTGAAGGGAAACCCAAAACGGCTCGATATCTTTATTAATATGGATTCTCACTCGTATTCTTAGATCTTAATAAGAATTCAAATGTTTAGAACTTATCTTACTATTCGAGGGCGTCCTTATGATCTTCAAACTCCTGAGCTCGACGTTGACGTGCATCGTTATAGTATGCGCGTTTGCTTCACCGGCTTTTGGCATTTCTTTAAGTTGCTCTTCAGGAGACGGCGGCGGGGCTGCCTCCTCCTCGGAGAGCTTCAATCTGGATGACTCCACATCACTGAAGGAGAACCTGGTTCTTGGCTCCGGCAGCATCTCTATGGATCGCCTGGCCGCAGGCACTGGAAAGAATAGTCTGAAGCAGTCGCTTTCGGGAACCGGTTACTCTCTGCAAAACGATATCGACAGCCAGGGAGACCTACATGCCTCAACATCATCTGCCGCCTCACCAGAGGCCGCCAGCCTCGGTCAGAATGTTGGTGGCACAGGAAGCATGAGCCTCAACTTGCAGGGCGTACAGGGGGCCACAAATGCGGGCCAGGAGGCCAGCGTCGCCGACGGACGTCTGGTAAGCGCGCAGAGCCTCTCTGCCGGGCAGGGGATTTCCGCCAGCCAGAGCACGGAGCTGGCAGGTCAGGGCGGCAGAGTTGTGGCCGGAGCTCTGGGAAAGGATAATGTGATAGTGGCCAACGGAGGGTTTGAGGGCTACGGGATCATGGACGCGCATCTTGACTCAGCCGTACTGGATCATGCTTCAGCCGGAGGCACGGCTGCCCTTGATGGAGTGGGTTTGCTGAACGACGATTCCTTCAAGGCCGTATCATCGGACGACAAGACCAGGGGGTTGGGAATAGCAGGGCTCAGGGTGGTAGATGGCGGAATCGGCAACTTCAATGTAGGCATTCTCAATACGAATCTGAATGCCAGGGATGGTGTCGATCATGCTTCCCAGGTCGCCGCCGCAACCGCAACCTCGGGAGGATCCTATTCGTCTTATGCTTTGACTGGATACAGGTGGAACCAGAATGATCCTCAGGTCCAGCTCTACCTGAACCCGACTGGTACCCCCTCCGGCTTGACTCCGGAATCCTCTCAAAGTGCCATATCTGCCGCGGCCAATACCTGGGATGACGCCGTAGCCCAGAATATCTTTGCCGATGGAACAACGGTGAAGATCGATTACAGCAAGCAGGTGCCCAATATATTCGCCGGTTCATCGGCCGATACCTTCAGCGTGAATGGGTGGAGGAATTTTGGAAATAGCTATCTCGGTGCGACTGCCTACTGGACCAACGGGCAGAAGGTGAACGGATACTATTCCCTCACGGAGGCGGACACCGTGTACAACCTGGATTACCAGTGGACCACTGACTTGAACACCGCTCAAAATACGGGGAAGCTGGACCTGCAGAGCATCGCCGTTCACGAACTGGGTCATAGTATCGGCATGGGCGATCTGTACACACTGCCGAGCAGCGATCCGCGCAAGAACGACTTTGCGCAGGTGATGAACGCTTACGACGCGCCGCAGAGGACTCTGGGGAACGGGGATATGACAGGGGCGCAGAAGTTGTATGGTCAACCTATTGCACCGGCACCAGATGGTACTGTGACAGTGTATCGCATGTACAGTCCTTCTGCAACAGATCACTTCTATACAACAAGTCTAAATGAATACAACTATGCAGCGGCAAACTACGGATATTCGCAGGAGGGGGCCCTCGGGTATTTCCCTTCGAGCGATATTGATGGAACAATTCCGTTGTATAGGATGTATAGCCCAACAGCAAAGGATCACTTCTACACTACAAACTATAATGAATACAGTACAGGTGCTGTGAAAAGTGGGTATCAACAAGAAGGGATTTTTAGCTATATCTATCCCAATATCGTCGATGGAACTGGTATGCTTTACCGAATGTATAGTCCGACTAGCACCGATCATTTCTATACATCGAATTTCAATGAATACAGCACCTCGGCGGTCAAATGTGGCTACAATCAAGAAGGCTATCTAGGGTATGTTTATTACAGCAACTAATGAGGATTCTAAACAACCTTCAGTTAACATTGGCCATATTGGAAATATGCGATGGCATGCAGAGGTTTGGGGGGGTCTTTAGGAATTCCCTAATATTCAATATTTTTTTTGTTTAATAAATCTAGTATCAGCTCCTCATGGTTATGAGAACTCTCACGAATCAGATCAATAATAGTACGCCATCTTTCCCGATTTAGTTTTCCCTCAGGATTTTCGCATGACAACAATGCTTTTTTGTAGACTTCTACTGTTCTTCTTGCTGTATCGTTCCAATTAAATTCTTTTGCTCTATCAAACCCTTTTCTTATCAGGCTCTCCCTTATTTTCTCATCTCTTAGAACTACAAGCATTGCTTCATATAATTCTTCTTCATTTTTTGCATCAACCAATATTGCAGCATCGCCTGCTACTTCAGGAATGGATGTCGCATTGGAAGCCACTACAGGAACTCCGCAAGCCATTGCTTCCAGTATCGGCAAGCCGAAGCCTTCATAGAGGGATGGAAATATGAGCATTTTTGCACAGTTGTATAGCAAAACTATGTCCTCATCATCTATATAATTCATTATTCTTATTTCCTCTACTTTCTTTGTTAATTCTACCAGATTGCGTCTCCTTTTTCGAGATGTACTTGGGCCCACTATAACAAGTTGTGGTGGGGATGCCATTTCTGATATGATTCGCATGTATGCGATGACTGCTCTCTTTATATTTTTATGGGGAAAGTCTGTACCGATAATCAATATATATCCATCTGATAATTTATATTTTTGTTTAAAACCGTCTAGTAGCTTTATATTACTGATGGGTTTAAATTTCTCGTCGATGCCATGATAAATTACTTCAATCTTTTCTTTTGGAACTCCAAGATTGTCAATGATTTCTCTTTTATTATGGTGGGAGATTGCAATGATCTTATCAGCTAACTGGGCGGATAACTGCATGACCATTCGGTACCTCTTTGCATCTATCTCTGTATCAAAATAGTTATTATTATTATACAATATCAAATCATGCATAGTGATCACGGATGCTCTTGCCTTTAGCAGCAATAATAGGTCTTCTACGGTAAAGCATTGAAATGTCTTATGAAAGACATCTATCTTTTCTGAATCTAGCAATATGCTCATTGAGTCCGTGCCATGTCTTCTTGTAAAATTGTCTTTCAATTTTATTTCTTTTTCTGGTAATTGTGCGCTATATACTATATATTTTTCTTTTTTATCTGTGTTTTGTATAAAGTTAATCAATGCCAGTATGTATCTTTCTGTGCCTGTCAAAATATTTCTTTTTAGGAGCTGGCCATCGATCCCAATTGTAATATAATCATCATAATGTGATAATACTCTTTCAAGTATTCTCTTTTGTAAGTTCCTCAGTGGATTGTGTTCGCAAAAATCCTCTACGAGTTCAGTGTATCGTGGATATCTATCTATTAAGATTTTTCGATTTTTCTCCTCCAAAATTGACTGTATATCCTTGAATGAGGCCTTACCCTTATGGTATACAAACGCTTTTGTACAACATGCATGAATATATCCGTTTTCATATGCGCGCATACAGAAATCATTTTCTTCATTGTAACCTCGCCCATATATTTCATCGAAAAGGCCAATCTCATCTATGACTTTGCGCTTGACGAATAGGCAAAAACCAATTCCTGTTGGTAATTGAATACAGTCCATTGCCAAATCACTTCCTGCTTTGAGCACTAAATCAGCAAAATCTTGTATTGTAAGGCCTTTTGGTATTTTATTATATATATTGGGATTAGGCACAGAACATATCGTGGCGTTATTTGATAACGGAGTAACTGTGGCAATCTTTTCATTTGAATAGGCACAATTGAAAACTTCGTCAAGCCAATGATTGGTTACAACTGTATCGCTATTTAGAATTATCAGATCTTTCTTTGAGCGCAATGCAGCTGTATTTACAGATTTTATAAATCCTTTATTTGTTGAGTTGCTTATAACGCGTATATTATCAACACTACTCTCAATATATCTCAAGTAACTTTTTATTCTCTCATCTTTGCTTTTATCCTCAACAACAATTATATTATAATCAATATTATTATCTGTGCTCAAAATTGATTCGATACATCTTTTAAAATCCTCGTATGCGTCGTAGACAGGTATTATTATATCTATACTCCTATTTTTCTTGCTATTATCATTCCTGATTATATTCCATGTGGTTTTCCTTTTCCTTGAGCAGCGCTTCATCGCTATTTGAATAAATGAAGTTATCCCCTCTTGTCTGATGAGATTGAGGCTTTTCTCAGCTAAATACGTAACCTTCGAGATCATAGATTCTCCATTCTGGTTATTTTTAATTCATTTCAACCCATATTTATAGCCGATCCCTAGCAATCTTTGGCTTCTATCATAGTATCCCTTTGGAGTAAACATGCCCGTGGATAATGTGCTAAGCAACATCAACTCATGGAGTGGACTGCGCCCCTGATAGTAGACAGATAGTTGGGCAACAGTATTTAAGGCGATCTCCATTTCGTACTGATCCGGGGATTTGTAGCCCGGAGCTGAATACAATATTTTCTTATAGCATATCTTATAAATAAAATAAAGTATGTTTGAGGGCATCACGTTTTGAATTCATTCAATATACATCCTCTACCGTCTGAGTCTAAATAAAGCTTTCAGCAAACGCATTACTGTGTGGATTTCCTTTCAGGACCTGCTAATTTGGATCTATGCTTTTTGAGACAATCAACATAATATTTGGTATATATTGGACACTGTGTCATGGCAAAGACTTTCTTAAAAAGCACATTTTCGGCATGGTCCTGGCAGAGCAGCCTCTCAAGCTTCGAAATCCGTGCCTCGTGCTTATACCACTTGCCATTGCCGCCGAACGCTTTTTCGGGATTCTCAGCCAATTCATCTCTCCATCGAGATGGTAGACCGGGATGGATACCGCTTTCGCGGGCGATCTAAGCCGGAGACTGGCCCATCTTCAAGCTCAGATATTTCCGATATCTTGACGTCTGGTTCGTAGCGTTGCCTCGTCTTCTTCATGCACTTCCCCCTCTGAGTTGATGTTGCTTAACTCATAGTCCCACTCGAAGGGGGTTCACTTCCACTGTCCTTCACCTAGTCATCGTTAAATGGGCTGTGCCCCATATCCTAAGACTCCCTCCTGCTGATAACCAACTTTTACGGCAGTCACGCTGTATTCATTATAGTTTGTGGTATAGAAGTGATCCGTCGAGGTTGGGCTATACATGCGATATATCGGTATGGTGCCTGCTTGGGAACTGCTGTATATGTAACCTAAGACTCCCTCCTGCTGATAACCAACTTTTACAGCAGTAACGCTGTATTCATTATAGTTTGTGGTATAGAAGTGATCTGTTGAGGTTGGGCTATACATGCGATATATCGGTATGGTGCCTGCTTGGGAACTGCTGTATATGTAACCTAAGACTCCCTCCTGCTGATAACCAACTTTTACGGCAGTCACGCTGTATTCATTGTAATTTGTGGTATAGAAGTGATCCTTTGAGGTTGGGCTATACATACGATATACTGGAAACGGTGCATTTACAGCGCTTATGAATACAGCCAGTGAGTTTGACCATCCTGATGTTGCACCTTCGCTATCTGTCGCTCTGGCCATAACACTGTAAGTCCTTGCACCACTCCAGCTATGTGATGCACTCGCACTTGTTCCTGAGTTGACAAGCATGGTAGTTGAGGTAGTCCCGTCTCCCCAGTCGAAGGTGTAATTCATCTGGTCTCCGTCAGGATCGGTTGCCGATGTGGAGTAGCTGTACGAAGTGCCAGAAGCGCCCGAGCTTGGACCGGATGGGATAGAGGGAGTATTAGGTGGAAGATTGGAATTACTAAAGGCCACATCGAAATATCCGAAGCTGTATGAATAGGATCCACCGTTAGCGCAGTTGTAGTTCATATCCATTTTGAGCTTGAAAGTCCCATTAGGATGTGCAAAATCGATACCCCAGCTGTTCAGCACGATCCACGAATCAGTAGAGTCGTCCCAACCCACTACTGTTACTTCATGCCCGCCTGGATATGCTCCCTGGACTTGTCCACAGTAGCTATCCGGGTTCCAGTTACCGGAATTGGACGACCAGAAGCTCCAGAATGGCTGGAAGTCAGGCAAGTAAAAACCCAGAGTCACTGCCTTGTTTGCATAAAGATAGCTCTTGATATTGCTGATCGCCTGAGTTGTACCGACACCGGAAGTTTGGATTTCATGCCACTGGATTGACGTTATCGGGTAGTTTGGAGTGGTTGAGATAGAGCTGGCAGGTACGCTTGTCCCAGCTGAGCATTGTCTCCCTCCATCCTGATAATAGGCATTTGAATTAGACCAGGGGATGAACTTTCCTTTTGTACTAAAGAAGTTCTGGAAGCCTGACTCCCAGCCACCACAACATGCCCAACCATATCCTGATCCGCCATTGTAGTTTGAGTTGAGGTACTGGATCGACAGGCGATCAAGCACCCCATTCTGGACATCGTGAGCAACCTCTATGGGGGCCATGCAACCCCAAACCCAGCAATTACCACACGAGCCTTGATCTCTTTCGCTGCCCAGATATGGAATATGGCTCAATAGGCTGAAAGACGAGGGGTAGCTGACTCCAACTAGGCCTTCCGGGCTTATTCCGGCTTTGGGCAGATTCTTAATGGCCTGTGTTCGCTGGTTCCATGCATCTTTTGCCATAATGGGATGCTTTTGAGGAGCATAGGTATTATGGCCAAGAATGTTGCCAAAATTGTAATTGATTGCATCCTTATCGACCAGGTTGATGGTATAATTCCCTGTGCCTGGACTGGTCTGGCTCCATTTCGAAACCTTATTCTCTGTTACTGTGTACTTTCCAGCCTCTAGGTTATTGAAAATATATCGTCCCGAATCGTTTGTAGTGGTTCTGACCTCCTTCCCTTCATGCTCCAGGATTACCGTCCAACCCGGAAGGCCAGGTTCATCTTCTGCTCTTATGCCATCACCATTTCTATCATTAAACGCCGTCCCGCTTATTGATAAGCTGACCCCGGTCAATTTCGAGGAATCGTTTTGAGGAGCAATGCCCGGCTGGAATGCCGCATCTGTCGTTCCTTGAATATTTTTCGACGATGTTGCATCCTGATTGATGGTTATATTGTTCCGGGAGCCGATTCCTTCTGCGTGAGATGAACTATTTGAAATCGCAGATGGATATGAATTGTTACTCTCGACATGATCTAAAGAAGCACCAGTGGACGCAACCAATAGAAGGGCTAATAAGCCCAGAAGAAGCGTAATGCATATTTTGTTATTCATTATCATAACACCTCATTGATTTTAAACTGAAATAAACAAAAACAGATATCAACAGATTCGCAAGCGTGTTCTCAGAACGATTCCTAAATAACGAAATTCGATTTTCTAACTCCAGCAATTACATCAGCCCAGATGAAGAATAGCTGTCTTAATATATATGGTTTGTGGGATAATATATGAAGTTTTGCTATTATGGTTACTGATCTGAAAGCGAAAAGCACTGCTTGCATGACCTCCCTGCCATTGGATTGTTCCTGTTTTCGAAAGGCTCCAAGATCATTTCCCGTTGAGCAATGTCCTCGCTTTTTTTAAACAGAGTTCATATTTTCTCCGCCTTCCCGTTCCCTGCGGCAGCAGAGAACATATTAGATGGACATGCAACCACATCACTGCCTGCCACACGATGGTACTCTGCATCTCTATTATGTCTCTTTACAGGGCACTTATGTATGCCCGTTCACTTCTCTGGTTCTCATTCAAAATGCTAAATTGGCTGAGAAGAAATGCGCTATCATCTTTTATATCACTAAAATACTTTTTTAATAATAACACTCTTGCGATACATAGTGCATTGATGTCGCTTGATATCCCTACTGTGGAATAATATCTGCAAAGAGGCTCTCCGATGTGATAGAATTCATATCTCTTGGATAGCCGTATGAAAAACTCCAAATCTATAAATCTGGGAAAGCTTTCATCAAAGAGTCCTACTTTGTCAAAGCACTCTCTCTTTATCATGGCCGACAGAATCCCCAGGCCAATAACCTGATAATCCAGAGTCTCTCGGTTTACAATGCATCCCATTCTCACCGTAGGTGATGTCCAGTAATTACTCCGGCCATCTTCGCCAATTCGCAGCATATCAGTATATACTATGCCCGCATCCGGCTCAGCTTTCCTAAATGCTTCAATCTGTCTTTCCAATTTTTCCGGCAGCCATTCATCATCGCTATCCTGAAAAGCGATATATTCTCCGCGTGAAGCCCTTATACCGGTGTTCCTTGCAGCCCCAGCTCCCCGGTTCGCCTCATGTCTGATGTATTTTATCCTGCCGTCATCGAAGCTCGTCACAATTTTCTCTATTTCTTCTGTCGAGCCATCATCCACTACTATTAGCTCTAAATCCCTTAAGCTCTGGTTCAGAACGCTTACAATGGCTCTTTTTATCAAATGACCTCGATTGTAAATGGGGAGAATTACGCTGACTTGAGGGCTAACCATTGCTTCTCTAGACGAATGGATATATTACATATCTGACTGGTGAAGTCTACAAGATGTCTCTAAGATTGATACATCTCGGCCTCTTCTTCAAGAGCATCCTTAAGCATATAAGCAAACTCCTTTTTGTCTTTCCTCGGTCTGTTGTTGAGCACGGCACTATTAAGTGAACGTTACACATCTGCCAAGAAGCTCCAAGAAATGCCTTTGGATATTCTTATATAATGAAATTTGATTATCTAATCCTAGCAATTATATCTGCCCAAATAAAATATAGATGCATTAATATATATTTTGCCTTACTGATCTGGGATAAGGATCATTTAGAAATAATGCTCTTGCGCAGTTTAAGCTCTTCAGAAGACGCCTGCTTTGTTCTGGCCGAATGTCCCTTTTTCGCAGATTCGGAGGGGAATTCGATTTAATGATTGGCAGCCTCGCACTCTGCTGAACGTGGTCCTTCAATTGCTGGCAGCGCTCATCCTCTCGCATTCCGCCGCATGTCTTCCATCTCTCCCATCGCCACAGTCTTGTCGTGATTCTTGAAAGCTACCTATCAGGTGGTGAGTTGGTTTTCTGATGTGGTATTTAAAATCATCGATATTATTCTAATAATTCTCTCAAGATATATCTCATATTTATAAAAAATTTTTTCAAAATTTTGCTTCTTGCTGCCATATTTCCCAATTTTATACCTACAACATATAACGCCCCTTCTTTGATGGAATTGAGTTCATCAAATGCGGCAGAGCTTTCATTTTGCTGTCTATTGGAGTCGGTTATAATTGATCTCATCAATCGATGCATATCACCATAGCAATATCTCGAAAAATATTCTGGCCTATTTCTAATAATTGAGATTATTATATTTATATTTGCTTCATCAGCATGATGAATGTCCAATTTTTTGCATTCACTATTTAACCGATCTCTGTAATAATATAAATATTTAGGAATTACATCCATCTCGAAACCATTAGCGAGTAGCTTTAACCAAAGTCCCCAATCCTGTGGCCCTTTGTTGTCTTCTGGCCATCCTCCAATTGATCTTAAGGCCTTGGATAAAAAAATACTATTTGCATCTCCCTGCGCATTTTCAAAGAATAATGAAGGCATGCAGGGCCCAAGTGGCCTGTAGCAGCGATCTGTCATGTAGATGCTTCCTGGATGGTCTGATAGATATTCTTCTAGTTTATTTTCTTCTTCATCCTTAAAGATTATGTTATAACAAGATAGAGCCGCAACATCACTTCGATTTTCCATACATCTTACAAATGTCTCCACCATATCCGACATGGGCAAATTATCCGCGTCCACTTCAATTACATATTTGCTATCGACCAGTTGCAGGGCGCGGTTGAGGGCTTTGCCAATGCCATTAGGTTCTCCACGGAGGATACTTATTTGCGGATAATTTTTTTCTATTTTATTTAGGGCGAATATAGCTTCAGGATCAACGCTTTCATCGTTAATCAATATTTTCATGTTTTTATATGATTGATTGGTTAATGCACTTAAAGTCTTTTCGAGATATGCTGCCGTTGTTATATCGCGAGTGGGTATTATGATTGTTACCCACGGCAATTTTTGATTGTGTTCTTTACCAAACGTCACTCGTTTTTCTCTTGTTTGCATCATAGAGCCATACAGATCAAGAACTCTATTTGAATTATCGATTTCAGATGATTCTTCATTATCTCCTGGTTTAGTATCAGAAAACTCATTATTTAAAATACAAACATCATTTCCGTGTTTCCATCCACGAAGCTCAACCCATTTGAGAAGCACCTCATTAGATGATATCTGGAGGTCTGCATTTTCAAACGCGTATCGTTCCATATAGTCTATTTTAATGTCCTCAGAATTGGGATAGATCTCACTGATCTCCTTTATCCAGATCCTGGGACTCTGAAGCTTCACAACGATAGTTGATCCCTTATATGATTTAAGATTTTTATTCATCCTTATCGGGATGAAGCCTATTCCTTGTTGATCTGAAAATTCAATAACATCGAAGCGATAATTGTTCTTGTTTATTAGGATCTGAAGAGCTTCATGGAAAAGAATACTATTCATCTGCAGTTTCAGGCTTTCAGAGTTTTGACAATCTGCATTATCCAAAAATCCCAATGAAGATGTATTTGAATCTTTACATAATTTATGAACGCTAAATACGGATATGCCATAGATATTTTTATACTTTTCCGCTACCAGCTCGATATTCTCCGTTCCTCCAATGAGAACGACTATATCCCACCCATTTTTCGATAACAATTTAGCAGTTCTATGGCAATCTGGAGGTAGATCACCCTCAGTAATCTGTTCTCCCTTCTTCGTTGTTGCAATGCATATGCATTTATTCATTGTGTCACCTGAATTCTTCTCTCTGCCATATCATTCCAAAATACATTCAAAAGGATTCAATTTGGAATTGCGAGTTTAATATATAAGAATGCAATTAGTCCCTTTTTTGTACATATAGCGCTCCTTGTTCAATTAGTCACCTGCTATAGGTCGTCTTTATCTTTCCGTGCAGGGCTATTGCGGATATTCTTTAGCTCCTCCTTAAATAAGATTATTTTAGTTAGCGCACCCTTAATTTTATCGCGGTTTTTAGATGCCTGAGTACCGCTATCGATATTTTGAGAGGAAAGTTCGTCTAATTGACTCGTTAGCTTAATGATATCGTTTTCACGTTTTATTAATGCATATTCAATTTTCTCGGAGAATAGGTTTGGCAAGTCACAATTCTTATACCAAGCTAGTATTTCTCTATTTTGAGGGCTTATCTTCTCCAAATTTGCCGGGATATTCTTCTGAATATCCTCCCAAAAAAGGCGTTCATTGCGGCTTAGATATTTATCCTTATTTATGATAAACTTCTTTATCGTATCTTGCATATTTTCATCAACCGAAAAATCGCATAAGGAGATATCGACATCCTCTGTCATTAGCCCTAAAAGAGTTCTTGAGCATTTTTCGCACTTCCCGCAATTATAGTGTGTTCGTGATTCCCAGCAAACTTTTATATATTTTAAATACGATGGAGTTTTAACAATCTGCTTAATTTTCTCCTGCCGGGACTTATCTAACCCAACAACGGAACATTTTGTTGCGCCCCACGATCCTCCATCATCGGCTAAGATACTTACGGCACCCGTAATATCTTTGCCCGAAGACGAGATAAAGAGATTACCGATATGGTTGTATGCAGTTAAAGGTGCACATTGGCCTAGCAGCATCAAACCGTGACTTACAAGCCCCCACCAGGAACGGATAGTATGCTCACGCTTAAGGATAGAATCATCAACAATATGCCTCATATTCGATTTAATAAAGTGAGCTTTTTTTCCTTCGTTCTCTGAAAATTGAGTTATCCTTTCTTTATATGTATTCCAGTACTCATGTTTGTTTAGGGGTATATCTGAACCCCATATTGTGATAAGATCTAGTTCTAAGCTCTTCTTTATCGAATAGGAATATAATGAATCGATTCCTGCACTAAATAAAAGTGCATCTTTTCCCGTCGAGTATTTCGATTCATGAACCTTATTGATATGAAATTTCGTCGAAGATTGAAATGAATTGAATTTAGCTTTATAATTCAATTTAATTGCCTCTAGACTTTTCAGATAATTTGAATCGATCGAGTCTAGATAAATATCCGATCCGGTAGCCCACGCCAAGGTAATTACTGTAGAAAGGATCGGGATACACAAAATGCTTTCGTCAATGCTTTCTATATCCGTGTCATATTCAGCAAAAAATTTATTGTTTATGATGTATTTTTGAATCCCCGCAGAGCATGCTAATTCTGCGGTAATCTTATTACCATTTGCACTGATATTTTTGATTTCAATACTTTTCAGATCTTTCATATGCCTCGAACATATTACAAAATTTTACATTGTGGCTTTAAGGATCATTTTCCGCACTGGACCATTCGTCACTACCTTATTCCTGGCTGAGATGTTCGATAGTACTTAAAGTGATCGGCCGTTTGTGAATGCATTCCAGTCAAGTCGCTTTAGATCCAAAATTTACAGTCCAGACTTACAAAAGTGTGCTTGCAAGAAATGCAAATATATGCACGCAAAGGCTAGCGAAAGGGGAGATCTTAATTTGAGGCAGGAATTGAAGCAATATTGGGACTTTCATCTGCGCTGCATTCATCACAACATTTGCCGGAATAATCGAGATAGGAAATGGCAGGCTCCTCACAGTCCCTCCGTGAATCTGATCCGACTCTCGCAAAATGAATGCTACCTACTTCAACCACCACAATCATAGTGGACTTCCGCGTCAATATCTACACCCATAATCGCAGGTTTAGCGATTCTTGCGGTCTATTGGGACAACGATGTGCAAGAGTTCAGAAGTAGAATGCGATTTACTGAAGGCGAGAAGGTGAGCCTGCTGTGAATATGTAATGCTTTTTTTTTAAGTATGGGAACAAGAAAGGAAATGCTGTCCTCTTAGAAAATTCTCGTTTATCCGATTTACCTGTTTCTATGCCAGCCAAGACTTCGGGACAAAGCCAATGCAAAGCCTTTAATTGTTTTTTTGCGTAATTCGGTAAGTTCCTTTTCTGTAGATAATAAATTCTCCTTTGCTCTTTCGAGCTCACTTGAGAGTTCTTCTATCTGCCGATCTCTTTTAGATAAAGTCCTCATCATTGCATCAATATAATGATCATTTTTGTTTCCAGAAATATAAGCTTTACATATCCTTACTAGTTCATCTCGTATCTCGCTTATATCAACAGGATTCGGCTCCGGATTATCCCAATTTATGCTAACCTTCCCATCTTTTATATCGTCCAATGAATAGTGTCTCATTAGATTGATTAGACCGCCAAAGCGAGGATCATTAAGATCGCTATTTATAAATTCAACCGGAGTTCCAAAAGCAAGGCAAGGCAAAGCACAGTGCAACCGTGAGGTTACGACCATTTTAGACTGAGCATAATTATCGAGTAAGCTTTGCGCTTTGGCAAAATTTGCTAAATGGCCTGATGTGCCGTCATGCGAATGAGTTATAAATTTTACATTCTCCTTTATATTCTCCGGAATCAGATCTTTGACCTCGTCATCCACATCTACTAAACAGACGTCATCTCTTCTATTCTTAAATCTATTTTTTAAGGTTAAGCTTAGGCAACCCGAAAAATATGAATTAATTCCTTTGTTTCTAAGGACGTTTAATGTGGATAGATCCCTACAACCTATTGGTTCGAAATTTTTATAATATCTAAGTGATTCTTCATTGGTAAGTTTATCAATCGAACTGCCGTAATTATTTGAAATATGGAATGAAATGATTAGCGGCTTTAAATTGTCCTTCTTTATTGGCCAGTTCTCTGGATTATGAGTAAACCATCCGTTAAGTATGATGTGCGTAACCTTATTTATATTGCTATAATTAATATGATCCCTATCTATGTAATAATCGACCTTGGGGAGGAATTGTCTAGCTGCAATACTTTGAATCTCATCTCCAAGATTTCTTGTGCTATATTTTAGCAATGCATACTTAGGCGTCATCTTGGGCATCCTAGGACCAATTCCTAACCAAGCTTATGTTTCAGCCAAATAGAGTTCTAAGAACCTTGGCTTTTATAAACATGTTCCCAACATCATTGGCTTCTCGATAATGGACGAAGACATAGCTTGACGCGGCAATCTTTGCACGCACGAAAGCCAATGGAATGTGGTCATGAAATACGTTCGCCAAAGTCCCGTAACATATATCCCCTGTACGAGCAAGATAGCGAATAGATGTCCCTGGAACCAGACCAAATTCCTTCTGATAATGGAAGCGCTATCTTCCAAATCACAACGCAATATATGCGATACTTCGATGAGCATGTCTTCCCGCAAGGCACAAGAAGACGACAGAATTTCGACCTCGTTTTAAAAGGTGGCAATAGTATCCTTAATTGTGGTTGGCGCGAATTTCTTATTCAATTGGTGCGTTTTTTGTCCAGCAAAGGGTTCAGAGTGAATCCAATGAGATTTTCAATTGTAGCTCCTATCTATAAGGATTCTTCCACGGAATTAGAGTTATTAAATGATCCCTGGTTGAATAAAACAATTTTTTTGGAAATTGTAATCTTAGACTACAAAGATGATCTGAGGATCAGCGATAAATTTAAGCTAATAAAGAGAGATGATAACCTGAGCTTTTCTGAAGCACTTAATGATGCAACACTGGCCTGTTCAGGAGAATCGGTTCTATTCTTTTCAAAAGATTCATCCCTTGACAAAAGAAAATTGCTAAATTATTTAAGTAAGTCGGTTAAACATAATAATTGGGGCATTTTCATTCAGGATCCTTCAAAAGTCTCTGCTCGAAGAGAGGGTCCTGCTTTTCTATCTTCAGATATCTTTTTGGCAAAAAGGGACTGGATTGTAGGATTTGGTGGCTTTGATGACCAGTTCATCTCAGAGCCTTATGTTAACAATGATCTCAATTTTTCCGCCCGCAATTTGCTATATAAATTTGATGTTCTGACCGAAGCCGCGAGAATATTCAATGCCAATCCGGATACTTTGAAATGCTTGAAAAAATCTAAAAATTCTGTTTATGAATGTGAAATAGAAAACGAAAAGAGAATATTAAGAATCCTGGAGCGACCTTCTGCCAATGTGGATTTAGTTGAATGCGAAATCGATTGGATTGACTACCTAACCGACCGGGGCGTTCCAGCTCCAATAGCATTGCCTTCCATAAATGGGAAAAAAGTGGAGATAATAACAAGGCCAAACACTTCATTTATAATATCCTGCTTTACAAAAGTAAGCGGGCATAACATTGATACAAGAAATGACTGGGATTGGAATGACGATCTTTTCCAAAAATGGGGACAAATTATGGGGCTGCTGCATTGTCTAACTAAGAACTATAAATCAGGCCGATTTATCAAGAGAAACGATTGGAATACGGGACGTTTCTTCCAGGGTGAACTAGATTTTCTTCCCAAAGAAAGTAAAGTCCTGAAACTATGGTGGGATCTATTGGATGAACTGTCATCGCTACCAAAAGATGACGAAAATTATGGACTCGTTCATAATGACATGCATTATAATAATATTCTTGCTTCTGGTTCGCAAATAACTGTAATCGATTTTGATGGTTGCGCATACAACTGGTTTGCCTGCGATATCGCCATTGCATTATATGAAGCTCTCTGGACGGTTCCCTATTCTGAAAGAAATGAGTTTGCTGTGCGGATAATCAGGAATTTCTTCTTAGGATACAATAAAGAAAACCATCTAGATCAATATTGGATTTACTTAATACCTAAATTTCTTAAATTCAGGGAAATTTATACATATCTGATATTTATGAAAGATTGGAACCACAATATCTTGACATTAAGCCAGAAAAATGTTCTTTCTGTCAGGAAGAAACATATTGAGATGGAGATTCCTTGTATCGAAATTGACCTGGATAATATTACTCGATAAAGAATATTCCTGAATATGCTAAAGAAATTCCAATTATTTGCAAATAATTTATGAAATATCTTAATCATGAAGCCCACATTCCTCGCTTCGCATCCGATACTCTGGAATTTGCCAATGGTTAATATATAAAAGATTTTTTAATAACATCTATCTGAGGATTCCTATAAACCTACCTTGCCTTTTAATATGAAAATGTTTATATACTAATAAAACTATTACATAATATGGATTCTTTTACTACTTGGATGTTGCGAGGGCTTAGTGAAAAGCAAGGAACGTCTCGGTTGTTAAGGATATCGAACTTGATCAACTGGGTGCCGATCCGCCTGATCCTCGATGAAATGTATAACAATAAGACCGAGAAGGGTGGAAGACCGAACTGCGACGTTATTTTGATGTTCAAAATTCTCATCCTTCAACAATGGTACGGCTTGAGTGATTTGGAGATTGAAAGGCAAATGTCCGACCGCATCTCATTCA
>Ga0209083_1000666_pt1 | contig 48192 bp, 57 predicted proteins | sample AM7aDNAmetaG_FD_184132 | JGI IMG/M metagenome (GOLD analysis project Ga0209083, IMG submission 184132) | Freshwater microbial communities from Finland to study Microbial Dark Matter (Phase II) - AM7a DNA metaG (SPAdes) (version 3) | ecosystem: Environmental > Aquatic > Freshwater > Lake ...
ATCTCGACCTCTCGTAATTTAAGAATGATCTCCTCGGGTTGAAGCCTTTTTCTCGCCATCTTTTTGCCCCTTTCTGTTGCCAGAAGTCTATCACAACAACTGGCTCAGTTTTCGGGGGCTAGGTCAACTGAAAAACCAATAATTCGGTAAGGTTGAACAAACAAAAGGAATTCCCTGACAAATTTCTCGCTAAACTGTTTAGAGGCTATTTTGCTGACTCGATTTTCGTAGGCGCCCATCGACCCTGCAAAGAGAATATCCGCATGAACTCCCCTATGATGCATAACGGCAGCCAGAACGCGCAGCCCATACGCGTAAAGATGAGTAAAAGTCGACACGAATAGGATTGAGAAGCGATCATTGTCTCGAGTCATTCTGCATTACCTCTTCCTGGACCTCGAAAGCAGCATCAACGGCAGACTCATCACAACGTTCCGATTTCCAAATGGATACGTCATGGATGCTCGCTTGGATACATTTCTACACTAATCCTTCGTTTTATCTCTATATAATGCCAACGCATAGCACTTGCTGCAAATAGGCATCAATCCCTTTTTACAAATAGTGCTACGGAATTTTTTATACTCATTGGAATTCCAGACCTCATCCATTGATTGAGCCTTGAGATTTCCGACCACATAATCCGGCCAATCTTTGCAGGCCACCACGCTGCCATCTCTTCGGATATCGGCCTGCATCCACTGTTTGTTGCAAAATGCGGAAGTAAGCGGTTTCTCCGGCTCATCGATATAAGCGTTGATGTCTTCGCCTGATTTAATGGGCGGCATCCACGTGACGGGCACAGAAAACTTCCTATTCTCTATCTTTTGGAACTGTTCACTAAATACTTTTCTGTCTAAATTAAAATTCGGGTTGTAATAACCAAGATGTGCTGTTGGAGTGATGACAAATGCTTCCCGCATATACGCTTCATAATTTTCTTTCTGCTCAGTGGAGATAAACCAATTCAAATTTAAAACAATCCAGTCGAAACCGACTCTGATCATCTCATCGCAGAATTCTTCCAGGATATGGACATTATGGGGAAGAATAGTAAGCTCAACGCCTATATAAGGAGATAAGCGACGAACGCTTTTCAGTTCTCTCACATTGCTAATGACTTTTCTAAACATACCTTTCCCTCGGATCTCATCATGCTCCTTCTCCAAGCCATCGATAGAGACGATGAACGAAAGATACCGATTCCCCAATATCGCTTTCTTATGCTCTGCTAATAATGTCCCATTCGTGCAGACATAGCAAAAGCACTTGGAGCCAGCGATCATTTTCACAGCATCGTCGAAATGAGAATACAAAAGCGGTTCTCCACCCCACAACGTATACAAGGGTTTTGCAGAAACAGTTTGTTCGATAAATTCCTGAAATAGCTCCCATGACATCTCGTCCCTTGCAAATCCTGCGCGTTCCGGTACTTCCCTGTACCAACCTCGCTCTCCCCATTCATAGCACATCGGACATCTCAGGTTGCATTGCGACGTCAATTCTACGCCATAGGCGAGAGGCATCGGCACTCGTCGTTCGAGAATGCGTGCATTTTTATCGATCCATTGGTGACGACTCCAAAACTTAATCTTCTTATCGACTTGATGCCTAAAATGAGCGGGGTACTTCGTGGCAAGCCTGAGCAGATTATAGACAGAAGGAAATGGCATATTGCTTTCTTTTCAATTGCGCGCTAGGCCTATAAATTTTAAAGACAGAGGTCTGCGCTATTACAAATGTTTCCGCTTTGCGTCATAAAGATAGAGACAGTTGCATTTGTTGCAAATCGGCATCGTCTTGCATCTCACAATCTTCCTGAATTTCTCGTAGGCAGAAGAATTCCATATTTGAAGAACACCCTCTTGCTTAAGATCACCAAAAATCAGATCGGGATAGCGGACGCATGGCGTGACGTTGCCTTGAGGAGTCACATCCATGCGCAGCCATTGCTTGTAGCAAAAAGTATTACCCGTGAAAACATTGGGAGAATGCACATAATCAAACATGTCTTCTGCCGGGTTCTTGAGATAGCATGATATTTGGATAGGCCAATTTTCTCTTTTTATTTTTTTATATTGTGAAACAAATTCATTGATTTCGAGATCGTAAGAATCAAAATATCCTAACTGGGTCTTGGGCATTGCATTGAAATTCTTGGCCAAAAAGTCCTCATATGCCTTTTTCTGTTCTTCTGACAGGTACCAGCAAGGATTGAGGAGAACCCAATCGACGCCTAAATCCACCGCGAGTTTGCAGAACCGGTGCATAACATGTACATTTTGGGGCAATATTGTAAACTGAAGTCCCATATGCGGCGGTTTTTTGAGGGATCTCAAAAGCCTTATATTGTCCGTCACTTTCTTGAAGGTGCCCTTCCCGCGTATCGAGTCGTTCGCTTCTTCTAATCCATCCAATGAAATCAATAAATCAAGGTACGGATTACCATTAATTTCATCCTTAAATCGATCAAGCAAACTACCGTTCGTGCAAACGGTTGCAAAGCATCTTCTCTCCCGCAACATAAGCACTATCTCGCGAAAACGGGAATGCAACATTGGCTCTCCGCCATGTAGAATAAATGACGGCTTCGCGGAATGCCCGCTAGCAAATATTTTATTGATTAGATCAATATCCAACTCCTCCCCTAACTTACCACCGCCAAGCGTCCCGCACCAACCAGCATCACCCCATTGCATACACATATGACACCGCAAATTGCACTTCAGCGTCAGGGTGAGTTCATAGACTAGCGGCAGGGGAACTTTATCATCGTGATCGATATTATGCTCCGCCCATCGACTACGAATAGAAAATCTTACTTTCTTAGTAACAAGATGCCACATATAGCGAGGGTGCTTTAGCAATAATTTAATAAGATTAAACTGCACAGGAAGCTGCATTCAATTGATCTCCAACCTTACTGTTTCGCGTGTGATCGCCGGCCATAATCAGCACCTACGGTCAAAATCAGATGGCTCTTTGTAGCCATCATATATATTATTCTACACATCAAACTTTGCTTCTCTCGAAGCCGGCGAAACTACGATGCCGTTACACTTGTCAAATGGATCTGGACATGAAACATCAAGCCTACATGTCGCAATGCCATTGTTTGAAGTTTTGCATCGTAAACCACTCAGCTCCGAAATGAGCCATAGCGTACTTGGCATTATTATCCTCCGCCACCGGCATACCTTTAAGAAGAAATATTTTTCTTTTAGCTGCATGTGCCTCTAAAATCGTCGACATGCCAGGCTTGGTAATAATGCTTCCGCATTCCTTCATAAGAGGAGCCAGTGATTCCACAACTCCGTAGACCTGACAAAAGGAGTTTTCTTTAAATTCCTCCGAGATCTTTCGGCGAAGTTGTCCATTCTCTCCACACACGACATAAACATTCAAGCCGGGCAATAATTTCAACATTTTTTTCATAATTTTTAACATGGGCCCCTGCCCCCAGAAGCCACAGACTAGAAGAACCTTTTGCTTATTCCCCGGAATCGCCGAAAGCTCGTAATAAGCCTTCCTGGCCGGAAGTTCGACTTGCAAAAATTGAAGACCGGGCGGAAAAGAGAACTCCATCTCGTCCTTTTTAATCGGAGACAAATATCCTTCCATTTGTTCCCAGAAGATATATTTCCAACCTAAGGTTCTTCCATATTCCGCCAAAAGACCCCATAGGTGAAAATCCATTTTCGATTTTCTCCTGAGACACGAAAACCAGAAAGCAGGGCGGTGACTGAGGCAAATCACGGTTTTGATGCCGCGAGATTTGACATAATCCCGCATTGGCGAAAGATCCGAGACATTGAAATATTTTTCGCGGAGGTATTTTCGATAAAAAACAAACGGGAGCTTATAAATAAAATAAAGAAGCCACGGAAATCGATTCGATATCACTTTGTATCTTTCGAGATCTTCATTCACGGATCTTTTTGACTGAAAATCTTCAATCGCAACGTGATGCGCCTCAATTTCAGGGGGCAACATTTCACAAAGGGCTTCCCCTAAAAAATACACACCCCGCCCTACCTTCGTGCTGACAATCAGCACAGGGCCTTCAAAACGTTCATGCAACCGTTCTAAGTTAAAAACTTGATTTTTTGGGATCATAAATATGCCCCACCCCAATTAGTTGTACCGGCCTCGCGAAGAGAATGACGGCAGGTTTGACCACATTAAATGTATCGCAAATAGCCCAGGCTCAATCTGTCGATTCAACTCTCAACGGTCGATCAAAGCCCTCTTTCCATAGCGTTTCAAAGATGGATCTTTTGAGCAATTCATCCCATAACTTGCCACTAAGCGACTCGCTGTATCCACTGTCCCAGGGACTGCCCGTGTCACCATGCAGTATCTTAGTTTGCTAATCCCCAACCTATTGGACAACACACTCCGTTCGATTTCAGAAAGACGGACGTTTCACAAAGACGTTTAAAAGCCAGGCGTTCAAATCTGGCCTTCCATAGCAGAGACAAAATATTAACCCGCTTGGCAACGGTCTCTTGGCCACGTCGTCATTTCCCATCACACGCAAGCTTATTGTAACTCAAAAACGACAATCTTGAATTGCAATTCGAGAAAATTCATAAAAATACAAATCTCGAAATCATTTACCGGAACATGCCCCCACACTCTCCTTGACAGCAAAACTTAGATAAACTATATTTCTGTCGTTGCTTTCATATTCATCAGTACACGCAGATTCAAGAATGTTAGACCCTAGGAATATCTATTGTCCTCTTGCTCCTTACATGCCCGACCCAAGCACTAGTACAACAGTCGTAATAAATTATCGCAAAAAATGCTTCGCGATCGATTTTTTATTATGTCCCGTCTTTTAACCAAGCTGAGGCATAAAAAGGTCCCATGAAACTCATCTTACGCCTCATCCATTATTATGTTTTCCGCAGACCCTGGAAGGGCCTCAACATTTTAAGATCCTTCTTTCGCGGTTTTTTTGTATTACCTCTCTATATCAAAAAAGATGTTTCCTGCTGGCCAACCACACTTATTTTTAGATCAACTTCCAGATGCAATCTCCGTTGCATTCAGTGCGGGCAGTGGGGAGAACATGCGTATGTGAAAAACGAGATGCTTGAAAACGAAATGACAACGGGAGATTTCAAGCGGATCATCGATGACATTGCCGGAAAGGTTTTGCATCTGTCTTTTCAAGGCGGCGAGCCTTTCGTCAAAAAGGACATGACGGAAATCATCAGATACGCGGCAAGGAAAAACTTTACGACTCAAATCGTGACGAACGGAACATTGCTCAGTCAATATGCCGAAAGCCTGGTTTCCTCGGAAGTCGATTATATTGTCGTCAGCTTGGATGGACCTGAACAAGTGCATAATACGATTCGAAAAGGAATTGGCAATGCGTTCAAAGAGACCGAACAGGGATTGAGCGCGTTGGCTGAGTTCAAAGCAAAATTAAAAAAACCGATCCCAATCATTGCGGTAGCCATGACGCTAACGGAACAGAATCAAAATCACATCTATGAAACGTATGAGCTCGTCAGATCAATGGACGTACAGATCTTCCACATCCAATTCGGTATCTTTACCACAGAAGCGATCGTCCAGGCATCATCTCAACGCTACGAAGAAGCATTTCATTCGTCCCCCCCCAAGTCATGGGGCGGTTTTATTCGTGATGTGTCAGCTTTCGATACGATAAACATCAAGAAACAGATCGAAGAAATCCGAGAGGACATTAAACGCACACACAGTCATCTCATTTACCGACAAACACCTGGTTTTGAATGTGATATCCATAGATATTACCGTGATCCAGAGATCTTCGTTTCCAATGATCGCTGTACACTTCCATGGAAGTATGCTCAGGTCATGCCGAATGGCGATCTAACATTTTGCCTTGATCTTGTAAATGTGACATTTGGAAATATTCTCCAAAATGGACTAAAAAACGTATGGAACAGTTCGAAAGCTAAGAAATTCAGAGCCCATCTTAATCAGAAAGGTCTTTTCCCTGTTTGTAGCCGGTGTGATACCTACATGGAGGCCTTGAATCCCTGTCTTATCACCACGGCCATGATATTTAATCGAGAAGGTCGAATCATGAAGCAAAGGACGTCGAAAACTCCGGCGTAGATCAGGAACACTTCTGGTGCGCTGTACCAGGGTCACAATAGTCCTCACCACCATCACCACGTTGTTTGTAGCGCTCTCTGTCCATTCTCGGGAAAAGCCAAAGATAATTCACAAAGGCTTTGCTGCCAGGAATTTTATTTAATATTTTTGACAGAGAACCCATCCGTCCCAATTTATAAGGCCCAGCACCAAATGGATTAAAGTTACAAGATGTGCAGACCCCTTTTTTAATTCCTGAGCACAAAAGCACCTCCCTGGATAAAGCAAGGTCTCTGTAGTAATGGAATATGGAATAGTGCTCATCATTTAAATTTCCCACAATGGCAGATTGATGCTCCTTGACATCCGGCCTCACCTGGCAGCACAACATACATTGACCATCATAAGCAACCGACAAGTGCTGTATGGGTGAAAAACATAACAGGGTTCTTGCGTACGCCTCTTGCCCACTTTCTTTTAACAAAGCCCCCCCCCTGGAAAACATGTGCTTGGCCCTAAAATCCTTCACCTCAACTAGAATTAGGAAAGAACTTCCTATTAATTGCACACCATCATATTCTCGTGTTTTTGTCGCTATTTTTAATCCAGTTCGATCCTCCAGGCTTTTTAGTAATTTTGGCATTTCTAAATCACGGTCGGATTCAGGGTATAAACTCACCCGAAGCTGATCTAAACCCGCTGCTTCCAGACGGCGAACGACTTCCGCCGTTAAATAATCCCCATTAGAATATAGCCTCTGATATACATGCGGGAGCATGTCCCTGGCCATGCGGATATCATCAAAAATTGTTTCATCAGATAAAGGTTCCCCGTAACCGCCCCATATGATTGACTGGTCATAATCGATCTCTGCCAATTGCGAAAATATCTTTAAAAGCGTTTTTTTATTCATCCTCAAATTGACACTTTTTCGATCAACAACACTATTAGGACAAAACCAACAGGTGCGATTGCAATAGCTATGATGTTCGATTTCAAAATGCTTCACATAAGATTTAAACAATTCCTTACTGCGGCCAATTTCAATCTTTGGATCGAAGAGTTCTTGCGGAAGAGCATTTGCTGCGGCTAATTTGAGCAATGCCCTCAGAGAAGCATTTATAAAATGGAGCATAATATTCTCATCGAGCTCATTCTTGATTTTGATCTGACAATGATATTACCTCAAATTTGTCACAAAGCATTTTTCCTCACGGCCAAGGAGCTGGGCGCTTTACTTTCCACGGGCATACGACTTTATAATCTGGCCCGTCCTTTAGCATACAGATAAAGACAATCACATTTGCTGCAAACTGAGAAGGCTCTCTTTCGTCTATATTGGCGAAATTTCATATAAGACATTCCATTCCAGATTTCCTCTACAGATTTATCTGCAAGGCTACCAAAAGTCAAGTCGGGATACGGCATACAGGGAGTAACTTGCCCCGTTGACAATACATCCATACGCGCCCATTGCTTATGGCAAAAGTCATTGTACGGATTATTGTTTTCTTGATTCATGTACGCGTTGAGATCTTCGGGTTTCTGTAAATAGCTGGAGATGTAAATGGGCCAGCGGGAGCTTTTGATCTTCTCGCATTGGTTTATAAATTCCGTGATGTCTACCCCATAGGAAGATACATACCCCTTATGACTTTTAGGCATAACTCCGAAATCATTCTGTAGTTCCCGCTCATAAATCTCAGCCTGTTGCTCACTAAGACTCCACTGCAGATTAATGAGAATCCAATCCACTCCCAATCCCACCATTTCTCGGCAAGTGTCATACAGTACTCCGACATTCTCAGGTTGCAAGGTGAATTGGATACCAACATAGTGCGAGGAGCGAAAAGATTTAATTTTTTTTATATTGCTAACAACCTTATCGTATACCCCGCTCCCTCTCAGTAAATCATTCACCTCATTTGTTCCATCCAATGATATGTAAAAAATAAGATTAGGATTATTTTCGATGACGTCGAGATATTTGTCCACATGCAACCCGTTAGTACATATATAGGCACACGACTGATATTCTTTTAAAAGGGCGGCCAGATCCCGAAAACGTGTATACAGAAGCGGCTCACCGCCAGTGAGAATAAAAAGAGGGCGACGTTTCCCCGTCTCATGGAATATTTTTTCTACAATCTTCCAATCCATTTCACGAGGTACGGGTAACTTATCTCCTGAGGAATAAACACCTGTTTTACCCCAAAGAAAACACATCGGACAGCGCAGATCACACACCTGGTTAAGATACAACTTATAAGATAACGGTGGCGGAACCTGATTATCCTTATCTGAATTATGAAGCGCCCAAGAATACCTGTTATGGGACTTCACCTTAAACCTGATGAGGTGATTTATATGCGTAGGATATTTAACAAAAAGCTTGGCTATGTGTATTAAGCTCGGAACGTACATATGATTTCACCCAATTTGGCGCTGGTAAACGCTAATATTCTCTCAGAAACATGGTGTCTTTCTTATATTTCCAGAAAAGCCTCTATTAAAAAAAAGAATCTTTCCCGGTTAAACCGGCCATCCAGCGGCGGAGCTGTTTACGATAATAGAACAGCCTCACCCTTTTTTGTCGTTCCTTCCGAACCGGCAATGGAATCTGGCCAGGAAGACGGACAGCAGACGCCCCTGGACGCTCTACAAAGAACTCCACTTCAACCCTTTCAAAGGGAATCTTGAGCAGCACGTCCATGGTTTCCGTAAGATCTTCTTCTTCTTCTGAGGGAAACCCCACGATCACATCCGTCCTCAAAGAAATGAATGGAGCCTTACGTAGAATCGCGGTTGCCCCGAATAAAACATCCTCTTTCGTATATTCCCGATTCATAAGCTTAAGAATCCTGTTGCTACCGGATTGAAAATCAAAATGAATACATCGGATTCGCTTGGAAAGCACCTCGAGAAAACGGTCAAGATCCGACAAGATGTGCTTGGGATGTAAATTATGCATTTCTAGAGTAAAAGAATCCCCCAGACCCAGGATTGCCTCCAGAAGTTGTGAAAGCCTCAAATTTTCCAGGTCAAGTCCGTAGGCCGACAGGTCATCCGCAACAAGGACAAAATGATCACACCCCATTTTCAAGGCCTCACGAACCTCATTAACGATTGAATCAAGAGCACGGCTCTTAAGTCGTCCCCGGGCAATGCGGATCGCACAATACGCACAAAAGTTAGAACACCCTCTGGCGCATCTAACAAGATAGGCGCGAGGTGCGTACGCGTAGGTGGTATTTAATAACCGTCCCAACATTACGGCGGCGTTGGGAGAAATTGTGTGCGTGGCCCAATGGACCCAACGCATAATTTCGTGAACAATCTGCCAATACTTGACCTTTCCGTGAAAAGAGAAAACAAAACTATCTTCTCCCTTCCCCTCATCGAAGGTCGCAGAAAATCCAAAATATTCCCGAGCCCGGTCGACCTCAGCAGCCGAAAAGAACAAACAATCGGCCACTGTGCTGATCCTGGCTTTTAATTGGTCCGTCATGCAACCGGTGACGATAATTACTGCCCCCCGATCCCTGTGGGGCCGCATCTTCCGGACCAAATCTATCGTCCAATTTTCGGTTATCGGCACAACAACACACGCCCCGATGATAATGACCGAGGCTTCCGCAGGATCATCAACGGGTTCAAACCGATTTTTCAAAAAAAGCTCACGGAAGTCCCGACAATCCAGCGATAACGAGTGGCATCCCGCTTTCTTTGAAGCGATATGAAAAGTTAAAGGAGCATTCACTCTGGATGTCTTTTCCGATTGACCGTTCATAAAATTAAGTCCCTAACCGACAATGAACCTTTTTCGCACATCCTTCACTCCAGACAACATAAACAAACGGAGCTATTCGTTTCGATGTGTCAAAAAAATACTCGCACAAACCTTCGCCCACTCACTTGACCGCGCCTGCATCATTAATGCGAACATCCACCCGCCCCCCCCCATCAAGTCCCTAGCTTCTACCGGTGCATCCTTAATCGACTCCGAGGAGAAAAGACAACCCTCTTTAATTCAATCTATTTCCTAAGCTTGAATAAACCAAACGGAATAGAATACTCATCGTTACCCTTGATAAAAAACATCGCTATGGCTATCAAAGAAAAGGCTGCGAGCAAGGGATAGAGCGGTGATTGATGCTGCAAGGAGAAAGCGAACTTTGACCGATAAGTTACACCGATCATTGAGAGGACAAACAATCTGGCGAGAGCAGCCAGCAACAAAGCGGTCATTATTACGAAAGGAATACCGAATTTGCCTTTTTTTAATACTAAAACCATATGATAGACGTACGAAATAACTCCTAGGACGACAAGAGAGAACAGATAAAAACGAAATATTAACAACAGAGCATCCAAAATGTATAATTTAAACACATCCAAGGACTGCGGATGATTCAATAATGAAGAATCGCCCTTCCTGGGAGCGATCCTGTCTTTCGTCATATCCTTATAAAAAAGAAGCGTCTGATCCGACGCCTCGCTGAGGGGACAGAATTCGATATGGAAGTTTTCAAGCCAGACAACAGAAAATATCGTTTTTGAAAAAGTAGAAATAAACGGCCCCAAGTATTCCTCATGCCGTAGGAATGCTAAACCGTCCTGCCGCATTTTATAACATTCAAGCTTCCCCTGGTCACAGGCGTTGTTTACTTCCATAGTTAAACGCCGGTAGTATTTTGCAGCACTTTCACCGGAGCTATAATATCCCGCCAAAGCGACCGCTTCTCTGAATGCCCATATAAAAAACGAACTAATGTCTTTGCCTTGATACGGGCCAAAGTGTCCCCATACTTTTCCACACTTCCCTTCCAAAAAAGGTCGAAGCTCAGCAAACGCGGGACTCACTGTATAAATACGCTTCCGTGTTTCACGAGAAACAGGCAGCCACATTTGAAACGGTTTCGGCACCACTCGCGTCAAAGCACCATAAGCATTAGCAAAATCACTCTGAGTTTGCTCACACGTTGTAAAAACACCATAATAGATTTTGTTGATACCTGCTACAGAACCCACAGCGATAGCAGCAATGATTATGGGAACGCAACACACACCTAAGCGCTTTTTCTTTCCTTTTGAAAATAATCCGACGGGAACAAATAGAGTTACTAACAATAAGATTAAGGAAGGCAACAATATAACACCTTCTTCTCGAGTCAGCCAAAAAGCCGCGAAGGAAAAGCCCAAACCGATATTCCACAGAACAAAATTCTTGATGGGAGCGTCTTTTCTCAAAAGAAGTCCTATCGCGAACGAAAAGACTAACAGTGAAAGCGAGAAATAGACGTCTCCGCGAAGCACTCTTTCCATTTCTCTGATCGGATAGCTAATGGGGTGAAATAAAAGGGTGGTGTAAAAAATGAGAAGTAACAGCGGGTTATTACGCAGCAGCGGACGCACGGCAATGACAAACACAAAACAACCGCAAACGTACAGAAGCTGCTGCGAATAGCTAAGAGGGATTCCCAACCAAAACATAGAAGCGATCCAGAGAGGATAAAACGGTAATTTCGCCAACGTTAAGCTGTTATATGCTCCCAGCCACTCTCCAGAAGCTATGTGCTGGGCAAGCCTCAAGAATAGTAAATCATCGTGGGGGCGAAACATTGCCACAATGGTTTGAGTGCTTACGAGCCACAACTTGATCAGTGCCAAAAGAACCAACAATCCCCAAAACCATACGGGGAAAATCCATTTTGATTCAGGAAATGGAATAAGCCATCGTTTTGCGGAACGAAGCAACCTTCCTGGGATACCAAGAATTGTTTTTTCCATAAAAAGAGGCGCTATCTTTTTTCACTAAAGCTTCATTTAAACACAGTGACCTTTAACTTGCCTCATGAGTCGTGCCAACATACGGAAGAGTGACTGCTCTTTTGACCCGCAAGAAACAAACGCGCTCTCGCGCCCGAGAATCGTGAGCTGATCGTTTCAAAAACACCCGGCGGCGGATACTGCCTGCCGATTTTGGACACCCATCTACTGCTATAAAAACATGCCGCGAGGGCCTAAAAAAAGCCATCGGAATCAACTTCCGATGGCCTTATTGGTTATAGCACTCTTAATTCCCGGGCATCGTCATGCTGTCACTAATACTAACTCGCCGTTTTGATAACGGTACGTTTCAACTTCTGTCTCTTCGAGCCAGTTTACTATTAAAATGGTGGAGGTGGAGGGAATTGCAAAGCCAGAAGCCTCCAATAGATCACCATAACGTCTATACACACCCTTCTATATATATACCGTTATTTATCAAAGTTTACTATCTTTCGGTGATTACTGCTACCGAAATTGCTACCGGTCAAAACATGAACGGGATTACACAAACACTCATGAGGGATATAAGAGCTTCTTCGCTGACGGCCGTTTCAGGATGATCGAGGAGAAAGAAAGCAGTTGCGCCGGCGGCCATGTACGCCTGTAGGATACCAAGCTGCCAATGACCTAAACAGATACCGGAGATAAGGCCCGCAGCCGCTAACGCTGACGCATAGATTCCACGCTCATAATTCTTTGAGTACGGAAGCGTCAACAAAGGAGCATAAATACATAAAACAAGGATTTTCCAAGAGACTGAGCCCAAAACTTGCGCCAGGATCGCGCAGGACGACAGGAAGAGAGCCGGGCCGACATACCGCCTGACCCACTTTTGGGAGCGTCCACCTACACAATAACAAATCGTAAATAGGACCGTTGGAACGAACCGAAACGGGACAACCAACACTAGAAGCCACTCACTCATGTTTATTGAAATCTATCAGGTGGATACAAAGACCGAGCATTGAAAGGCCAAACGAAACCACGCCCAAAGTCGCCCAAGTCTTATGCTCTGATCCAAAATTCCAATACATCTGAGAGATCGTCTTTTTAATTCTTGTCCCGTCCTTTTGTTTCCATCCGATCGTGACGCCGTACACCTCAAACGAACATATTAATAGGGTGATCCCGATAGCGACATAATTCCACGGAAAGCCGCCCATAAATCCGCATAGGATAAATAGCGCGTCAAATCCTATCAACATACAAAGCCCTACGGTTCTCATAGGTTTTTTCATTATTTGCACCTGTCAAATTGAAACTTGTAATACGAATCACTCAAGAATGCTCCACGGACCGGAGCTTTCAGCGTATCCCCTTTCTCAAGCCAAACGATATCTTGTCCCGCGATAACAGGAACGTCTTTACCTGTAGAGGCGCATCCGACATTGTGCAGAGACAAGGCCAGTAGTATCATGATTATCAATAGCCGTTTGAGCATCTTTTTTCGCCTCCTCGTATTTCTGGTTTATCCCGGCCCGGTACTCCACTAACTTAGCAACAAGGCCAAGCAATAGGAATACCGAGCCGCAAATAAAATAACTCATTGCTGAGGTTCGCCCTTCGGTACGTTTTTATTCTTTAGCCAGTTCGCTCCCGCCACGATCAAAAAACCTACAAGCGCGGAGAGCGTCATTTGCCCCCACTTTGCAGGGATAAGATTCGTGACTATAGATGGATTGGCTATCACAATCCCCGCCGCTGATGTAACAAGCGCGGTGAAGAACCCCATCCCACCTTTTTGAAACATTTTTCCAAAGTCCAATTTAAACCTCCTTTTGTTTTGATGCGGTCGATAATACTTTATCTTCGTAAAACCTTTTGAGACTCAAAAGCTCCTCGCGTTCCTCCGCGTATTCATTCGTCAAAAGAACGAGCAATTTTTTACATGAGTGGTACACCATCGTTAGCCGGTGCAGACAATCATGACACGATACGAAATACTCCTTGCCGCATTTGTCACAAAGTCCGCCCATTCCTACCCCTTAAAGTAATGGATATTGTGGATTAACCACTCTGCGAACATTCCCGACAACCTCAAAAGATTGACGATAACTGCTCCTGCGATAATCCAGAGAAGTTTCACAGCCGTATTCTGCCGATCCAGAAGAATTTGCACCTTGTACTCAAGGCCATGTTTCACGTCCCCGTTTCCACGGATAGCGACAAATAACTCCTTGAGCCATTTATGATGAATGGAGCAAAGCCGGTTTTCTTCCGTCCTAAGGTCCTCAGGGTTTAAATCGTCTGGATCAGTTTTTCGGATCATAGAATCACCGTAATACTCCTCTTCCTTTGGTCTGCGACCGTGTACGTTAATGTTATGGATATTCTGTCCGATTTATGTCTCAAAAACTGAGTGTCTCCTCCCGTCGGATACCAAACATTCGGAGGCATTTTATTATAAAGTCTTAATTTAATCGCTGCGTCAGAAGGCATTGACACCGAAACGGGAAAACCTCCAACGTCCTCCCAAGAAGGAGGGCAACCGTCTGTAACGATAGGATCGCTTGCGTATCCTTCTGGATAGCTTTTCCAATCCCCGTAACCAGTTCTTGCGGGACAGTTAATCGCACCTGAGAATGTCCCGATTAAAGTACCATCTCCAGAACGCAACTGAAACGGGCCGCTTTGTGCGTCTCCCGCACTCATTACAAGCCCGCTATACTGCTTATTCATGCTTCGAGTGGTGTACCGATAAATGTACGCTCCTACAACTTCCGTTACGATCGCTCCCGCAGGAACTCCAAGATTTTCAAAAGTCGTTGTTAGCTCCCAGTAATTCAAACTCGAAGGGTCAAGCCTTCTTGTGGAAGTCCATAACGCGCCGCCAAGCCAAGGATCGTTCCGCAATTTCGGGTGATGCCTCCTCGCCCACCTCATCCTTGGCTGATTCGCATATCCTTGTCCAAACTGCGGATAAGCAACCCATCCTTGCACGTCAGTCTGAAAATCGAATAATTGTGTGTTCGTCGTCATAAAACCTTTCGCCTCCCCGTTCCCAACGGATACTGCGGTATCCGGTAGGAGCGAGAGGAGGTTAGGGAACCTGATTCAAATTAGGGTTCGGCGTGTTCATATCAACGTCGATGCTACCGTCTGCATTTTCCGTATAAGAAAACGGAGGGACTAACGGCTCGTACACCTGATTCGATTCTTTGGCGATCGCATACAGAAATTCTTGGAGCTGAGTGAAAATATCGAAAAGGAATTTCCCATCCGTCCCCCACTCCTGCATGATCTCCCGCGCTGTAATCTTCGGGTTATTCCAAGTCCTTGCGAATAACTGCTTGGCTTGTACCGACAGCCCCATAAAGATATTCATAAACGCTTTTCTCTGTAACTCGACCTCTTTCTGCGCGTTTGTTTCGTTCCCAAATTCAGCAGGTAAAATCCCCATAGTTTTCTCCTTTTAGAAAAAGTTGACTAAAATTCCGTCCTCAAAATACATTGTTTGCCCGCTGTAACTGTCATAGATGGAAGTCGTGATTCCTTGATTCCAACTTGAAGAAAAGAATCCCCCGCCGCCCTGCACTTGGCCCCCGTAAACGCTTCCGTATAAATTCCCATAGACTGTTCCATACAGATCGCAACTTAATCCGTAATAAACGGTCAGGGAATTGCAACTAAGAGAATCGAATCCCCCATAAGTGGCATTGAGGCTGTTGACATTGTTAAGGCTGTGATAATTTAAATCGACGTCCTGATTCGCTCCGGTGTAAGGAACATACGCCCCAACCCCGACAAGTCTCTGCTTATCCCTTTTAAAACTCGAACGGCCTTGAGGGTTTAACCCCTGCCCTTCCGGAAGCTCCATTAGAAATCTTCTCCGAGAACGGTTATGTATTGCGTTTTGAGGTTTGTCACGACAACCGTATTGCTCCAATAAAGCGACCATCCCGCTTTAAGACTTATTATTTTATTCCCCGCTTGATCGACCCTCTTAAATACATCGATTAAGTTATAAACATAGTCGAGAACGGAAACGGGGAGCGTCGTTGCGACGTTTCCCGATTGCGCCAAGATCGTGAAGGTCCCGAGAAGAGCGTAATTCACGCCATCAAACGCCCAAAGCTGACTCGTTTTCTGACTGGTGTCATCCATCGTAACGATGATGGAACGGACAATGCTTCCGTTCGCTCCCGCCGTAAAAATCAGTTTCTTTGAGTTCGCCGCATCGGCGTTGACGATCTTGGAGATTTGACAGTTTTCAACGGCTGTGAGAAACAGGTCTGTATTTTTCGGCATGGATCACCCCATTTGTAAAACGACGAGTTTTTTTAAGGTCTCAAATTGCGTCAAGGTTGCGAAGTTATCTGTCATAACCGTTGATGTGTAGTCAATCTCAATGACGACCTGCTCCACGGAGCCGTCGATACCAGAGCCGGCGAGAACAAGAAACGAGCCCGCGCTGATCGTGGCGAGGTTAAAAGAGGTCGACATCTCCCCGTTTTGGTCGGCGGTCAGGTCTCCCGTTAAAACATCGGTTCCGGAGGAATTAAGTGCCGCCGCCGGCCGCGCCTCGACATTGAAGGTGTACGAGGTTCCTCCCTTGATCGTGGCCGTAATCTTCGTGATTGTGATATCGGCTCGCACCTGGCATATCGGGAACACGGTATCGGCCTTTGGGATATCAAGGACGAACGCGAGGGAGTTAGGGATAGCCGTTCCCGCGGATATTTGCATCGGGGTCCCGTTAGGAAACCGCATAACAAGGTCTGTCATGGAAATATCGCCGTATAGAGTCCTGTTGAAAGAGAAGCACGAACCGACCACGCCGTAGCGTAATCAGTTCTTCCTGATACATACGTCCACGCACCGGTCACGGCGTCAAACTTCTGAATGATCCAAACGCCCTCATTATTCAAATACCCGAAATACTGAGGGTTGCCGGCTGTGTCCTGGTGAGCCACCTCAAAGGTTGTTCTATGATCCCCTCTCCGGTGAAGCTCATACTTCGCGTCTTTAATCTCCAAGAATCACCTATTTTTTTGAGAGCTTGCTTGCAAGGTCTCTAACGCGATCCGCAATTTCCTTCTCTACTGACGCTTTCTTCTTCATTAGCTCGTCCTGCCCTTTTGTGAGGGAAATACGCCATTCCTTCAACCGGCTTTCTTCTTCTTCAACATGCGTTTTAAATTCCTTCTTCGCGACGGAAAGCTGTGCCGCTTCCGTCTGAGAAAGATTGTGAAGCTCGTCGGCCTTCTTCCGGAACTCGATAAGGTTCTCGATGTGCTTCACCGCGGCCTCACGCGGACCGATAGTCTTTTCTCTCTCGGCAACCGCATCGGAACGCTTCGTGACAAGAGCTTCGCGCTCCTGCAATCCCTTCTCACGGATGGAAAGTTGCTCCTGCTTCTTGAGAAGATCGTTATAAAGGTCCTGACTTTTTGCCAATAACTGGTTCATGGTGTTTCTCCTTTTTTAGATTGAATACGGTCCGCTGAAATTGTCACCGGCGATATAGACGTCCAAAACGTCCGTCGCCGCGGTCATAGACACCTTTAGATTAGAAAACGGCGTTCCCTGGATCACGGAGGAAGGATTATTCGGAGACCCGCTCGGGAACTGGATATTCGGCTCGTACTGATTCAGAACCCCTGCATGGACGTTTCCGGACGCGCTCGTAAATGTAGCCGTATCCGTCGCGGCGCCAACGGGAGAAAGGTTCATCATCGTGACCCATAGGATCGCTGTCGCTCCGGTCGTCCATTTCCCCGCCGTGTTATCCGTCGAGAACGTACCCGAGGTATGCGCGACCTTGCATTTATAAACTGTACCTCCGTTCGTCACTTTCTGCCCTACGGTGTACGCCGTTGACGTCTGCCATGTATCGGCAACCACTAGGCCGGCCGTGGTCCCGCCGGTGCATGTGTACCCGTACTCTGTGCGGGTGCAGGAAACAGCAGTAGCAAACGCGGACGTTGAGATCAGAAGCAGAGCCAGTAAAAGCGAGATTACCTTTTTCATAGTGTTTCCCCTTTTTGTTTTGTTGAAATTCCCGTTAGAAGTTCTCTCCCTAATGTTGTGATCTTGCAATCATGGTCAAGATGTCCGTCGTCCTGCAATGCCGCAACCGCAATCTCCCGTTTCTTCGCCTCGATCATGTCCTCAACTTCCTTAACCTTCAAGGCTTCTGCATCAGCCGCGGCCTTATCAGCGTTGGCTTGCTCACGCCTTGCTTTACAAGGTTCACACTCCGTTACGAGCGTGTAGCCTTTAACAGTTCCAATCTGATTCGGTTGTTCTTGCCAATCACAAAGACATTCGTTTAATTGCATAGTTTTTCTCCTTTAAAGGTTTAATCTTTCAATGACAAACTCTGAACCGATTCCGATAGCTCCCGTGTGGTTACTCAAGATGTCGATGTGCGTTATTTCGTCTGCGGTATTGTTCCAAGACGAACCCGCCAACATCGCATTGATTATTGTCGTTCCAGAAATCCCGTTTATGACTTCAGAAATTCCAGTTCTCACGAATCCCGATTTCAAATAAAGAAGCATTTCGGTATGGTTGATGTTATTAAGCGCAACGCCTGACCCTGCGTACATCGAAGTAAGAGTTCCTCTTGCGGCTAGTGCGCTTGCATTTTGACCATAAACAAGTTGATACCCGCAGTTCGTTCCTCCGTCACCATTCAAGCGGATATAAAATCCTTCATCGGAATTGTTAGCGTTAACCCATCTGACCCTCACCCTAAGAATCTGGTCTTTCGTGTTTCCCAAGAGGCCAGATACGGTGATGGAAGTCTCAGCACTCCCCGCCACGGTGTGACGATACACCTCCTGCCACGCTCCTTTTAAAGTTCCACGAATATCAAGCTCGCCAGTTCTTAGACCGCTTGGAACGTGGACTTCTTTTAGGAGGATGAAGCGGGAGCCGATGCCGAAATCGCTCCAAAGAGTTATTGAAGTAATGTTGTCTGCGGTATTATTCCAAGAGTTACCAAATAATCTTGAGTAACCGACAGAAGTTCCGTTAATGTTCATGGCACTTTTTGTTACAACGGTTCTTACTGTTCCAGATTTTGCGTGGATTAAACTGTCAATTAAATTTACATTCCCAATAGCAGAAGAATATCCAAAACTAACTGCGGTATCATTCGTTGCTCTATTAGCCGTAACAGAAGCACTAGAGCCATCGACGTACTGATATCCGTAGTTAGCACCTGAATCTCCATTAAATCTAAAATTAAGATTTAATCCCCCCGCATTGTTACTCACCACCCTTGAGATAAGCCGATACTTCACATCGGTGTCACCGTCAAGACCGCTGATCGTGTACGAAGTCACGGAGGCGGCGAGTTCTCCGCTATCATGCACAATTTGCCAAGTTCGGTCTACGAATCCTTCAAGGCTTCCTGTTTTCATGACCGCCTCGACTTTCTGTAAAGTTGGAAGGAACTACCCACGCCAATCCCACCCGCCTGACTTGCCGCAATCACAATCGAAGTGATGTTGTCGGCGGTGTTGTTCCACACGTTAGCCCATAGCCGTGAATACCCAACGGTTGTCCCAACAACATCCCAACAAAAGTCCGAAATTACCGTTCGCACAAATCCAGACTTGGAAAATAATTTACATGAGGCTTGAGATATATTGTTTAATGAAGTGTTGTAACCTATATGGCACACTTGGTCATTTGTTGCCCGTCCCGCAGTTGCGGAAGTATTATTTCCATCAACGTATTGATATCCATAATTCGTTCCCACATCATTGTTGGGTCTAAAAAAAGTATAAGCAATTCCGTTATACCCATTCACGACCTTGCTCTCTAAAATGTATTCCTCGTCTACGTCACCGTTGAGGCCGCTGATGGTGAGGGAGGTAACTGCGGAACCCGCCACCGTATAATCATAAATCCTCTCCCATGTATCGCCCTTGATGGAGCCGAGGACTGTTAGTGGGCCGATCTTCATTTGGCGACCCGAACTGACCACGTTCCCGCGATCGTGCCGAAGGACAATAGGGAAACGGTTAGCGTGTTCACTCCCGTCACGATCACAGAGTCAGGAATTATCATCGCTCCTGTGTTGTCAAGAATCGAGCAAGCGACATTCGTGGAGTTGAGATTATGAGTGACCGTGAGGACTCCCGTAGAAAGAGAGGCGTTTGTGAAGGTTGTGACGTAAGAACCTCCCGCAAGGGCCGCTGAAGCAGCGGCAGAAGCGGCAGAAGCGGCGGCGCTAACCTGAGCGGCTTGGCATACAGAGACAGCGACGGTTATGCCCTCAAGAAGCTCCGTCGGCGTTATGGAATTTTCTCCGATTGGTAATATTACCGCGCGGCTTATCTCCTCATAGAGTTGTTGCGCGATCATTACCGCTCTGTCATATCCCTCTTCGTATGTCGCGGCCGGAGTCTGGCTATTATCTTGTAGAGAAATAAGCTGAGAGATCGGAACTACTCTCTGAATAAAAATCTTGTAATCGCTTGAAAGCGCGGCGTAGGCTCCAAGCAAAGTAACTGTCCCCAAATAAGTTGATTTTCCAGAAATCTTAGTAAGAGAAACGGTGTAATTCGTTGAAATCGTGAGTTGCGTCAACACGCCTGTAGATATCCTGTAGACCGAAACGATCAAATCCGTCTGAAGATAGACCGGAAACTGGAAAGAAAACGCTGAACTGAGGCCATCCCCTGTATAAACAACCGTGTTTGAATTTGTTGAGACAGTCATTTTAGAATCTCCTTTTCACTTTACCCGTAAACTGTAACCTCAAGATAAAAAAAATAGCTTCCCCTAACACTCTTAGAATATCAAAAATCCAAGCCCACCGCCTTAGCATTTTCGATTTTCTCTAAAATACCGTCAATTCCTTTGATCGCGTCCGTTTCAAGTCCGAAAGCGTTTACATCGTCGGCGCTCTTTTTCAACTTCTCGACAACTTCCTTCGGAGTACCTCCGGCCGCGACGGAAACGATCATGTACTCCTGACCTTTGACGCCGTAATACTCCCCGTCTTTGTTCTGACAGGCCATCATAAACCGGAAATCGTCGCGCTTCCCTTTCTCGAAATTCACAAGAGTAAAATAATCTTTCGCGTTCGAGGTTCTTAAAGCGTAAGCCCCGACGTACTTAAAATCGCACTCCACCGGGACCGGATCTCCCTTCCCGATCTGATACACGAACTCCGTCCAGTTCTTTATGTACTTGGAATATAGCACCCCTAACGGAAGCGGGCACCGGCAGCATGGATCAATAAAATAATGTTCTTTCTCTGAGACGATTCGCTCCTCAGTAGACAACGCCCCGCGATAATCCATCTTCTCAAGGATAGGACGGATACCGTCTAGCGTGTCCATAAGGACCTCCGGTACATCTTCTTCCGCTTTCGCGACGCGACCCAAATAAGTATTTTTTTCCCATTCCACGCCATAAGAAAACGGGAGGTACAGTCCGTTCGCGTAGAAGCCATCATAGCCCGACTCTGATACGCACTCGACCATATCCTCGACGATAAACTCTATCTCCTCCGAGTAGATCCCGAAGTTAGGGCGCCGGTCGTGAAGCACTTGTTTAACGGAGTTGTAGTCCGGGATACAGAGAGTCTCAAAATCCCCTCTGAAATTGGCGTCCACCTTTACGACCTTCTTGGGATTAGCTTTGAGGTATTTTATAAGAGAGTCGTATCCTTTAATCACCTCGAAAGGAATAACCCGGAGATCCACTGCTTCAAGAACCCTCTTAAACGCGATCCGGTCAGTCTCAAGTTTCTCCCCGACCCCGGCCCCGAATACGCACTTTTCAGGATACATCTTTTTGAGAAGCGTTATAAGCCCGTTCGTGCCTGTGTCGAAAGTCACGATCCCGTCTGCTAGGGCCGCGTACTTCGCAACATCAATAAGCCTCACCTTCTCAAGAAATTCAAACTGGTGCCCCGGAGCGTACTCTACATACCTCGGAAACGGGGAAGAGTTTACCGTTAAATAATAGACCTTGTTTTTCCCGCCCTCCGATAAAGCGTTCGCAAGCTCAACATAGAGGCCCGAACATATCACCAAAAAAGACTTACCCACAAACGCCCCCCGGAGTTATAATATTTCCCATGTTTAGATCCATTCTTAGAGCGTGGTTCTTCGTCGTTTTGACAGGATCGCTTACCGCCCTAGTCTGGATCTTCCGACCCTGGAAGAAACTTCCTGAGCATAAATTCGATTCTCGCCATACGTTGCTTCTTTGCGCTTGCGCGATCATTTTCCCTATCGTCCTCGTTTTATTTCTTCGTTCCGACTTCGCTCCGGAGTGGCTAAAAAACTTTGTCGATTCCGCGCCTCCTCCGGACTATTGAAAATTCTCCTCGTAAAGTTTTTCAATCCTCGCCTGCTGTTCCGGCGTCATTTCTTTCTTCATCTTATTTGAATATTTCTTTTCGATAATGTCCCGTAGAATTTCTTTCTCTTTCTCGTTTGCTTTTTTGTAGACCTTGATTGCTTCCTCGACCGTAAGGTGCGGCGCGACTCTCTCTAGGTAACTCATTTCCGATTCCTTGATAAGCTGCTCCGCTTCTCGGTTCGTGATCGTTCCATCGTCTGCGGCCTTATAAACGGCATCGTAGTCTTTGTTCTGCATGAACTTCGCTAGGATCTCAGCCTTGTCCTGCGCGTGTTTCGAGTTTTCTTTGGTGCGTGATCCTACCGGTACTTTTGCTGACGCGAACTTCTGCGCCGCTTGTTCCGCTTTTGTCATATTCACGGACTGAGGGGATGGCATTACCCCGATAAGCTGCTCCGGGCTCCATCCTGTTTTATTGACGTTTCTTGCCGTAAATGGAATTGCGCTTGTTCCGACAAATTTCATCTCGTCCATGATCTGCTGCATTATCGGGTCGTCCTCGTTTCGGATCTCCGTACCGTAGAAATCTTTGTTATCAAGCATTTGAGCGATCATGCTGTTTTGAGGGGCTACCTTGTTCGTAACTGTTTTCCACGGATCGGTCGAATAGTGGTAAATGTCCTTCATGTAAGACGGAAGAGAGACGCGCTGCTCCTTTCCGTTCTTATCAATTTTTCCGTTCCTGGGGAAGAAATAATCTTTTAGATCCTGCGGGGCTTCTCCGGTGTGGAGGTAGTTATAAATGGCACCGTAGAGCCCTGTCACGACCGGCAACGCCATTGTATAGGCCATCTTGTGCGTAAACTTCGCTTTCTTACCGGAGGCAACGTCCTTAACGAATTTAAGGGTATCTATGGCCCCCCCTCCAAGCTCCCGAAAGGTTCCAAGGTTCCATCCCACTGATCGGACGGATACCATGAGAAGATCCTTTGTTGTCTTGTGCCAGAAGAGATTATCGTAGACGAGTTGACCCATCCGGTTATCAACGCTATCCCAAACGTCCTGTACCTTTTTTCTTAATTCCGCATGGCCCATATTCGGATTTCTCTCGATCTCTGACTGAGCCAGGTCAAAGAACACCCCGAGTTTTTGACGCGGGACGATCTCTGAGAGGATTGGCTGCGTGATTGCTTCAAGCGCGGCAAGTGGCGCGGTCATAATTCCTTTAACGACCTTCCCCTCTTTAAACGCTGCCTGCATATTCTTAAACGCGGTCGTAGCATAGAAAGAGTCCATCCTTGCCCGTCCTCCGGCCATTACCATTGATTCCGCTATGAGAGCCGTCTTTGCGTCCGTAGGTTTTCCGTACCACGCATTAAGGAGCTTGTCTCCTTTGATAAGGTTCGTGATCGCCGGCACTCCTGAGATCCCCGCAACAACGTCACCAACTCCTTTAAGCTCACCTGATCCGACTTTCTCAAATCCAAGAGCGACGCGGGATATGCAAGCGTCCAGAGAGGTAAACCCAAGATGGAACAGACCGGAAAGCTGAAACTGGTTCAAGGTGTTCCCGGCGTTCCGGTACAAATCAAAGAACGTATTTCCGCGGAGCCCCGGAGAAAGGTAATTGTTTATCACCGTCGCGGCGTTCTCTGGCATGTACCAGTATCCGTTTATCACCATGCCGCCGACGCTTCCGGTGCCGGTCATTACTTTTTTCGGAATACCATGCTTAATATCAAGCAACGGTTTAAGGCGCGGGTCCGACTGTAGAAATTCTCTATACATTTTGTAGACGTTAGGCGCGACTTTCTTAAATTTGTCTGGAGCCTGGATCATAGCCTCAAGCATCGTCGCCATCTTCTCGACGCCTTTACGTCCATAAGCTCCGACCTTCTTGAGATCCGCGAGGTCCCGAAGCTCCTTATTAATCGTTTTTTGCATCTCAAGTTTTTGAACGTCGGTCAGCCGTCCCTCGCGCTTGGCCTTCCCGGCCATCCGATCAAGAATAAAATCAGCCTTTGGCCTTTTTCCTCCAAGAAACTTGTCAAGCAATCCAAACATTTCATCCAACTGATGCCCTCCTTCATGAGCTACGGTGCTTGGAGGTGTCGCTGTTCTCGTTGTAACCGTCCCAGGGCCAGGGCGTCCCGTCTTTGGATCTATGGGGCCTGGTTGAGAATATCCAAGAGCTTTTCCCCCAATTTTGAGACGCCTCTCGTGCTTTATTCCAAGAGAGTCTAAAACCGCCTGGAGCGCGTCCATCATTTCTTCATCCTGGTATTCCTTGACCTTGTACTCAGGAGATCCGTACACCGTCGAAATATTGTCGTCGACCTTCTTCCATGCCTCAGGTCGTTCCGCGCCGACAGCGACAAACTTCGCCAATCCTTCCGACTTCATAATGTTTAGCGTCTCGTGAGCCAGGATATACTTGTCCATTTCCCTAGCCTTGAGCAGCACAAGATCAACGGGGTTGTAAGACACCGGCTCCAGGCCGGCTGCGATACCGTCTTTGATTGATTCGATGGTGCGTTTCTTGAGGAAAGACTTTCCGCCTTCAAAGGGACGCTTAGATCCCATCTGTAGAAATACGTCCTGCGCTTTCTTGGGGTCTTTCCAGATATGCGGGAAATAATTATCAATGAACGTCTGGAGCTTCCCGGTCCCTAGCCTCTGGATCTTCTCGCGCCTAAGGTCCAGTTCGTTTCGGATCGTGTCCGCTATCGTCTGGAGCTCCGGAGTAGGCTGTTTTGCGCCTGTCTCGATCGCGTCCATGAAATAAACGAGCTTTGCCTTGTCCATCTTGTTAAACATGTTTCTAGCTCTTGCAAGGGATACCTCCATCACGTCATAAGCCCGGACTGACTTTGCAATCTGTTCCCTCAACGTCTCCGCTGTCATTCTTGAGTATTTGTCCAAGGTAGGCGCGGCAAACGTCTCCTGTATTCCCTTCGCCATCTTCCCGGCTGTCTCAACGGAAGCGACGATCTCACGCACTCCGGGGATAGCGTCAATAGCGACAGATCCTTTTTCGTTACCAAATAGCTTTCCTTGCTTCCCTTCGTAGGCGGCGCGTTCGAGGTCCGTCATGGCCGTTGTCTGTTCCTTGAGGGTGCGCGGCTTTCCAAACTCCGCTTTTTTGTAAGACGGCAGTTTTGCTTTAGCGTTGTCGACTGTTCTTTTTACTGCTTCGAGTTCTTCCTTCGACATTTTCCTGCCGTTAATCTTCCCGTCCTTCAAGATCATTTCACCTTCGGCAATACTGTTCTTGATCTCTTGTGTCCGCGCTGCATCGGATTCGATAAGATCCGATTGAGCTCTTTCCCATGCTTCCCCATAAGCGGTAGTCTTTGGGTTTAGCTTGTCGGCTCCCATCTTTTTCAATTCCTTGATTCTCTCTTTAGCCGCCCATAAGTTAAATTCGCCTTCGGACATTTTGGCCTTTTTAAACTCCGCCCTGTAGATCCTTGTGCTTGGACCGGCTTTGGAGTTCCATGCAGTTTGCAGTTCCGGGTCATTCCCTTTCATTTCACGGAAAGGATAGGCAATATGAACCTTTTCACCATTAACCGTTTGAGTTTCAAACATAAGGGCATAGCCTTCGTTTGCAAGAAACTCGGCTTTTGAGATTCCGACATAAGTGATCCCCGGAGCATCCCAATAATCAATTCGGGAGTTCAAAGTCTCTTTCCCGCTTTTTGCCGGCACTCCGATCTGGATAACCTTATCCCCAGGCTGTAATCCGAATTTTTCAACGGGATCAATTTTTGGCGTCCCTGTTACAACGTATCCGATCCCCTTGTTTGAATATATTTCGTATGGTGGATTTGTTTTTTCAAGAGCGGCCGCGACGTTCTTTTGTTCTTCTTGGGGCGTTTCTTTGGCAGGATTCTCGTCTCCGATCTTGATCTCTCCGGACGGTTTCTCCGGGTCAAGTTCGAGCTTCGGGGATTCTGAGGGGGCAAGGATCTCTTTTACTTTCTCGTAATCGGAGCGGAGCTGCGCGGAGACTTCATCAACGACAATGCGGCGGATCTGAGGGTTTTTGTTCTTATCGGCCCATATCTTTAATGCTTCGAGGTTTTCCTGGTCGTGGCCCTGGAGGAATTGCTCACGGATATAATCCGTTCCTCTCGTAAGATTCCCGGATTCATCGACGAGACTTTCGATCCCGTCGATTGCACTTCTTAGCTTTGCGTCTTTCTCCCCTGAAGATCCTTCTTCATTCCCTCGAAGATCTGAAGCCGCTTTTTCGATTTCGTCGACCGGGACACCGCTTCCTTCAATTTCTTCTTTTGTTCTTCGCTCATACTCGGCATGGCGTTCTGCCTCCGTTTTAAGATGCTCTATTTTACTCTCAAAAAGTCCAGTGAGAAGGCTTTTCTGTTTCTCCGTAAGCGGCTTGTTTTCAAGGAAAACGTCGATCACTTTAAGAGATTCTTTCTTCGTGTATCCTTTATTTTTAAAATACTCCGGGAAAGTAGACTCTTCATAGCCGGCAACGGTATCCTCGATAGTTCCGGCCTGGTCCGGTTGATTGACGAATTTACGGCCTGCCGTTCCTTCCTCGATCTCAGCCCGCATTTGCTTGATCCCGTAGTGTACGGGGTCTTGGCCTTCTTCGTAGCCTGGAAGAAGTGTTTTAGCGTCCGCTTCAGTGATCGTTCTTTCCGGAAACTGATAAAGCGTTTTCGGTGATCTTGGCTTCTTGCTCTTGCTTGGTTTCTTCGGTTCGTCTTTAAGCGCGGCTTTTACGATCGTCTCCGCCGGGATCTCGATACTGGCCCCTGTCTTTTTTGCGGCCTCGATTGTCTCGGGCTTTACTCCTAGTAGCTCCTCCATCTTCGCGCCAAAATCTTCTTTAAACGCCGTTTCAAACTTCGCAAGGTGCTCCGGAGTAATCTGAAACGATGTCGGTAAACCATGAGCTTTCATCTTCCAGTACGAGAATTTTTCTAAGATGTTTTGCCTGCCCCATTGTTTCAAACGATCCGGTTCAAAAATTGAGGGTCTTGGCATCATGTCTCCTTCTTTGATGCCTTTCGCTCTCGAATAGCGGTACGTCGTTGCATCGGACGCGGCGCGGCCTCCAGGAAGGCCGTGCATAAATCCACCGGCGATCTCACCCTTAACGATGAAGTCCGCAAGCTCAATGGCTCCCCTTGCTGTATTGCTTGCGTCTGAGGGTATCCATTTTTCGGTAGGGATAAGGTGATCCAAAGCGGAGAACGCAAGAAAGCCTACTGCGGTTCCGATGGGATCAATAACCGCGCCCGTGGCGACGCCTATCTGCATCAATGCGCCAAGATATTCTTTGTTGCTTGGATGATCCGGACGGATACCTGTAATCTTCGGGTTTCTTGCAAATTCCTCAAAATGCGCCTCAACGTCATGCAAGGACAATCCTGTTGATTCCGCTATCGCTTTTGATCTCTCCTTAACGTAATCATCCCCAAACCTCTCACGCATCGTCTTTGATTCACCGTAAATGCTCGGTAAGTCTCGCTGCCTTTTTAACTCTTGCTGAATGGCATAGATATTTTGGGATTTTGCGTTTGCTTCCTCCGGGCCCCCCTGGATCATCTTTCGAGCACCGGATTTAAGATCCGTCTCCGCTTCGCGCTTTCCTACGCCCATTGGCCCAATAACAGATGCTTTCAAAGCTCCTTTGATACTTCCCCATACGTCATAGGATTTTGAAGGACCAATGGAAAGGTGTTCCGGTTCAATCGCTGATTCAACGTCCGGGGCTTGTGATAAAGTCTTTTGTCCCTCGGTTCCTTCCTTGAGCTCCGGGGCGGCTGCTGCGGACTCCAGATCAATTTCGGGCATTACTTGTTCCCCTTGCTTTTAACCTCGTAAGATCCGTCCGGGTAGAATGTAATGTGATTCCCGTATCTATCCACTTTAACAACGCCTTCTTTTGGATAGTTTTTTACTTCCGGATGGCGAGTCAAAAAATCTTGAGCGAGTTTTTGCTTTGTAACGGCAGGGAGATCCTGGACCTTTGCTTTGGGATCTTTCGCGTGTTCCTGAATCGCGGAGCTGACAATCTCCTGGCCTTTAGGATTTCCCTTAACCATATCCATAATGGAACGAAGAACGCCTTTCTTTTCAGAAGATGCTTTCTCGCGTGCTCCGTCCTCGGAAAGAATCTTATCCAGATCTGAATAATCGTCCGCAACTGTCCCGACTTCTTCATCCTTCAAGAAATGAAGATGCGCCAGGTGTTGCGCGTCCTGGACCGATAACTTCCCGCTCGATCTCGCTGACAGGATCTTATCGTGTACGTCCTGGCTGTTCTGCGCGTCGTCGGCCATTGATTCCAAAATTTCCATATACGCGGCCCGGTCACTCTTGTGCGTGAGTTTTGACGCTCCGAACTGATCCCGGAGCTTCCCGAACTGCACCGGAGTAATTTTCTTCGAGGTAAACGCTTCCTCGATCTGAGGAAGCTGTGCGGTCCGGTCGTGGACTTGCATAGCAAACGACTCGTATGTTTTCTTCTGTCCGAGTTTTTCGGCAGCTTTCGCGGTCTTTTCTCTGCGCTCGATCATTCTGTTTGCGGTCTGTGTCGCCTTATCAAGCGTCTCAATATTCACCCCTTCATAAAACCCGTTCTTCACCATATCCAAGAACTGATCCGGAGCCGTGATCGCGTAATGCGTAGCGTGGGCCTGATCCCACTTCTGCTTTTTCTCAACCTTTTGCTTCACGCCTTCTTCTGTTGTTAGAAATCCTGCGTGTACCTGAGCGTCAATATTCGTGTCAAGCTGATGGATCTCGTTTGTTAGCTCTCCGACGTTCGTTGTTTTAATATAATTCTGTTGATGAATGGCTTCATAGGTATCCAGTTGAGCCTTTGCGTTCGAGACATATTTTTTTAAAAGCATTGAGTCAAGATTCGCCTGTGTAACATTTGAATTGTGCTGCTGCTCCATATTCCATTGATTCTTCCACCTTGGCATTGAAATATGATCCGCTGATTTAGACCTGGCCTCTTCAATGCGCGTAGAATATTTTGACTTAACGGCCGCGATCTGTTCGGGGGTCATGCTCGAAATATCTTCTTTTGCGAAGTCTGATTCAACAGTCATAAGCGCTTTTTCGTGCTCGTTCTGCGCCCTAGTCGTTTCCGCTACTTTCTGAACTTTTAACAGTTGCTCTGATGCTCCCTGTATCCCTTTTCCTATGTCTGAGAGAATACGGCCACCGGTAGACGCTACTTGCGGGTCAATCGGTTGTTGCGGAATTTCATTCGTCATTCTCCCGCTTGATTCGTGCTCAGTAATTCTCGCCATGATTCCCCCTATTAATTCGTCGACGCGCCAACAATCGTTGAAAATAAACCCATGACAGCTTTTGTTGTCTGCTCTCTCTTAATTTGTTTACCCGTCCATCGGTCAATAGCCGCCTGATTCTCAAGCCCGCGAGCCGACACCTCCGCGTTATAGGATGAGATTGACATATCAAGATTCCATTGAGAGATACTATCGACCATCACATCGACCGGAGAACCGGTGTTCGTCTTGACGCCACGCCCTGCATATTCCGCGAACTGATGCCCCGTGTCTGACTGTTTCTTCCGTTCCATCTGCGTTTGGTGCAACGCTTCTGCCGCTCTCGTCTCCTGCGCTTTCTGCATAGCGAGATCGGCATTGTATTGATAGGCTTTGTTCTGCTGAACGCCTTGCGTGTAATCTCCCCATGCGGACATTATCCCGCCGACGATTCCACCCATAGCGGCAAAGCTACCTCCACCCCCACCGGCAGAATTTCCGAGAGTCGATTGTGCCATCGGTCCACCCATTGAGTCTAAAGATGCCCCCGTCGCTCCGCTCATAGTTTTAGTCCTTGGTTTCGGTTTCAGATTTTAAGAGAACGCATAAAAGCATGGCAGGAAGCGGCTGATCCTGAACTATTACAATTTCATCGTCCGTCGCCCATCCCCCATCAATCGGCATTGGGATATCTCCTGTGTAAAGAGGAACTGGATGGCCGAGCGGAGGGTTCTTTGGAGTTTGAATAACCATCGGTTTTAAAAACTTTGGATCGTCTTTCTTCCCGATCTTCAGTCCGAGAGTCCGATCAACACGGAGATACGCCTCGTAAATCCTTCGCATGACTCCCTGCCCGCCTTCTGTGATTCTCAAAAGCTGTAGTTTCCCCCTATACGGAAGCCCTCCGATAATCTGCGCGGATTTGTTAGGAAGCGTAATCTGCCCTGAACCATCGACTAGGAACCTCTGTTGCGCGGCCGGAATTGCTCCGTCGGTCTGAACTGATATCGTCTCTCCGATTAAATGGTCGAATCCGGATATCGTTGACACCATTTTCCAAACTTTCCCACCGCTTGAATAAGTTCCGAAAGATGTCCCATCGATAGTGTTCCCGAGCTCATCTTTCAACTGGAACGTATGGGTCGTAACTCCGGCTACGATGTAAATGTTTCCATTGAGAGGAGAAGAAACGACTTTTGGAAATCCGTTCGGTCCTACGCCAACGACGCTCACAAGATCAATCTTGATCTGGTCTCCATTCGAGAATCCATGACTAGACGCCGTGACGACTACAGGGTTTGCGTTTGTGAATCCAGTTATTGTTATAGGCGTGTTTAGAGCCAAAGCGCAACTAAGACGGATAGGCTCCCATTGATTTACGAACGTCTCAGCCGAGAAATACTCGACGAACCGGCATACGCTCCCGTTAATAACCCTGTTCACAATCACCCATATCTGGTCGTCCGCACCGTCGACCTGTAGGATCGCGAGGGATTCAAAGAGTCCTTCCCCACCGCTCGATGCTCCTGCCGTAAGGCGCGACCATCCCATGACCTGTTGCTCCGCGTTCCGGACAAGCACCGCGATTTGACCGTCTGCGCGAAGTACCCATATCCTGTCATTCGGGCTTTGTTGATGTGCCATCTCAACCGCCCCGCCTCCGTCTCTCAAGATGTGATCCGCAAAGATGCACATATCCGCGGCGAGTTGCCGGTTTTTAAGATAATCGTAATAGAGCTCGCGCACCTGAAAGAGATTCGCTTGGAGATAATAGAGATAGCTTGAAATCTTCTCGGGTTGGATGGCGGCGGTAGGATAATTCGTATCGTTATTGACATTGATGTTCTTAGCGGAAATCGTCGCTCCGGCAGTACCGGATTGGATTGTGAACGTCCCTCCACTTGTCCCTGCTTGAAGGGATGAAGGGCAGGAGGCCATCCACCTTATCGCATTTCCCTGAACATCGGATACCGTAAAATCCACCGCCGCCGAATCTACGTTTGCATCTACCTTAAAATTGTCCGGTGCATTAATGACTGAACCCCAACCGCTTTTCGGCTGATAAGTCGTATTCGCATAATAAAGCCTCTGCTCATGGAATTGACAAGTCGCCGGCCACCCGCGCACATCGGAAAACGCGGCTTCTGCCCATAGCGTAAACGCGCTTGCGCTCGTGAGTGTTCCCGCGACGCCCTCCGGCTCTGACTGAACCGCTGCGGTCGCATGAAGTCCATCTGACACGGTAAGAATCTTAACAACACCGGTATTGATTTTCCAAAGGCTTCCAACATGACCGGCTTGGAATACGGGGACAGTTGCGGCAAGCACCCAATACCCTGACGCAAGGTCCGCGGCAAAGGTCGAACCTCCGACATTTGCGACGAGACATTTGTAAGTGCTTCCTCCATTCGTCACATAATCAGGCATATCGGGACCTGGGACATACGCTATCCCCGCGCCCCAAGCAGGGACAGTTACAACAAGATTGACGTTACCAGTAGCGGACGATGGGGTAATCGTTAGTTTCGTAATGTTGTCATCAAGGAACGGGCCTCGTATGAACGAAACCGGAGTCATGGAAAATGAATTTGAGGCGAGTCTAACGAGCTTATATGGCTTGTAGGTATTGAGCGGCGAGGTAATATACATCGTGTCCTCGTCCTGCGCCCTGTGAATCTGAAACACATCGGCCGAGTCGTAAGGAGTGACGATCTCTACAGGATTACCGCCATTCAACACCTGACCGTTATTCGCCCAAAATCGGAAGTAATGATAACCAACCTCGACAATGTAATTCTGCGTCGAGGAAAAAGAGAATTTCATAATCTTGGTTTTCTTGGTCGGGTCTTTTACTGATCCTGCGTACACCGTCCCAGGCGCGAACATAGCCCCGCCGATCTGGTGGAGCAGGAAATTCTCCGCGCACCCGAGCGCGTTAGGATACTGAACGAGATCGAACCGTCCTTTTGCGAGGGGAGACCATTCGCCGGCATTAAAATTACAATGAGGCGTTAAGGCTTTTGGCATGAAAACCTCTTGGCAGGATCAAACGCGGGATGAATTGGCTTTCCAGAGTTATACGGGCAATTCGGATAATCTACTTTTGAATCTTCTCTTTTCATGCAACGAAGTCCCTTAGATATTTCCGCTCCTATCCGGTACGGATAAATGTCGCAATAGGTACGCCCGCCGCTCCTTCCCCCATGCTCCGCTTTCAAATGATCGCAATGAGAATACAAGTCAACATTCTCACCGTTCAGATTAACGGTTTTTGCGAACACGATACAGCATTGACCACATCGAGCGCATTTGTCCATGCTCACCAATTTGTCGGTATCCAAATTTTTCCAACATCTACCATGCTCCCACGGCCTGAGAGCCGAGCGGTCTCCCATTCGCTTTGAGCGGGAGTCTCTGGCGTCCCTCCGGAGTCTCTTGACTTCGCGTCAGGAAGTCTTATTTCCTCGTATTCCTTGAGAAGCATCTCCGCTTTCTTTGCCGATTGAGCGATATTAAAGCCAATCTCCGCGCCAAGGCGTGTTGCGAGAGCCGTAACCATTGACGGGGAATAACTCGACGGGTCGTCATTCCTGAACACATATTTAAGCTGAAGGTTCGCCATGTCCGAGAGAAGAACCCTTGTCATTGTATTATCCTCGCTCTTGAAGCTCTCGAACTTGAACGTCGCTCCGATATTTGAGACTGCAATCGGCCTTATGAAATCGTTAGGTAACGCGTAAGCGATAGTCAATCCCTCAACACCTGAGTATGGAACGATGGAAAGGGTTTGTACTGGAACTGTGGTTGTCGCGCAACTCCAAGGAAATGCTTCAAGAAATTCATCACGGATAGGGTCATACAAATCAAGCATTAAATCCGATTCTCTTGAGCCATCTGTAAAAGAAGAAATCCGGTTAGCTCCGATTTTTCGTATTGCGAGATTAGCTACTCCTGTCTTGTCCATCGAGTCCCCCTAAAAAGAATGGGGAGAGTGTTTAACCCCTCCCCATATCTTTATGCCGCGTTTTTAATAATCGCGTAATTGTACGTCGATGTATCTGACGCCGTACAAACTACGGTAAATCCGGTTGCCGCCGTGATCGTGGCGACGTGTGGCTGAACTCCAACAGTACCACCGACCGTATTCAGCGAAATTACAATAGCGTCGCTGATTGCAACATTCGTATTGCTGATGGTAACAGGCGTAACACCATTAGCGACAAATGTACCAACCATGCCGTTTGAGCCTTGTTTCAACACAAGACCTTTTGCGGCCACCGTGGACGTTACATTGTCAGAGGTGCTAACCCCTGCCGTTGTGGTAAGTCCAGAAGCATTGACCGTTGTAAACGAACCCGCCGCCGGAGTAGACCCACCAATGGACGCGCCATTGATTGTGCCACTCGTTATAGCCGCGATACGCCCGTCAATCTTCCCGACACCATTACTCACCGAACACGCGCTTGTCGGGTAACAATCAACATCGAACACCTGAGCTTGCGCGGCTCCTGCTTTCCTGAACCCGACCGACGCGAACGCCGAGGGCGCAAGAAGGCACAACACCAACAGAACAACCAAAAACTTCTTCATGGCCTTTGTCTCCTTTTTGCGGTTCGGGAGGCGTGTAGACCTGGAGGATCTACTACGCCCCCTTCCCCGAGATTCACTAATCGACCGTGTAAAAGCAATACGCGGTTAGAACACCGGTGCTTTGACCCGCCGCGCCCGCTGTGGTCAGCAAAGCGTAGGTGTCGAGCGTTCCGGTTCCGACAACGTACCCCGCGCCCGTAATCTTGATAGGCGTCAAGGCCGTTTGAAGGCCGGTATTCCCTGCCACGGCAAACAGATTCGCCGTGTCTCCGTTCCCGAACGAGAACGTCAAGCTACCCTGAGCCACCGAAACGGAAAGCTCAAAGCCGAGGATCGTTGCTCCGGCCGGCAAGCTGAACAGCTTGAGCGTGGAGCCGACGTCAAAAGTCGTCGCCATCGCAAAAGTGTCCACCTGAACCTTGACGCGGCCATCCCACACGCCACGCGCTACCGTCTGAATCCCGCCCGCCAAAATCAGCGTCCGGTTTGCCCCAACAACATTTACTGGTGTAGTCATGTTACATTCCCTCCTTTAAGGGTGAGCGATTAAGAATCAGCCGTTACTACGCGGCCAACTCCACGCATTGAATTTTCACTACGCGCACTTCCTCAAGGCGGGTTGCGTTCATGCACATCTTGAGATAAATCTGCCAAGCATAGTTCTTGTCTTTCCGTTCATCCAAACGGCTCTCGATCTCCTTCTGGATGCCAAGAACTACACCTTTCTTCTGGTACGCGAAACATTCACGGTACGCGGCCGTGGCGTCCTGCGTCAAACGCTCGCAAGGAACCCAATTAAAACCGAGCCAAGTCTTGAGCTCGCCTTCGTACAACGGCTTCACGATGTTGAAATCCGAGCTCGTGACGTCCGTGGTGAGAAGAAGGTCCTGCAACTGCGCGGCGGTATGCGCCATGAAACGATCCGACTTCTCGACCTGATTGTGGTTCAGGTTCCGCATGGCCGAAATGCAATAGCCCTTGGTCATGCCGGTATTCGCGACGCCCGCGATCAACTGCCCTGCGGGGAACGTCACCGGTGTTGCACCACCAACGCCTTTGTACGCGGTTCCACCCAACGCACCGATGATAAGATCATCAATCTTGCGTTCGGCCGCGGCTTTCTTGGCTTGGAGGTAAGCACCCTTGGGATCGGTAATCATTGCCAGGGCGTCCGTGGGGTCCTCAAGCGTGTTACCCACGAAATAGCGCGGGGTAAGCATACGCCTCTGGTGGTCGCCGGACTGAACGGGTGTATCCTGATAACGACCGGATAACTCGATCATATCGTCCGCGGCTCCGTACTGGTCGACGAACTTGGCAAGCCCTTTGAAGTTTGAATCAATCATGACCGTCGGACGAAGAGTCGAGGTCATTTGCTGCGCGAGCAACGTAATATTGTCGCTGTAAGTCTTTTTGGCTAATACATCTGGTGCGCCCATGTGAGTAATCTCCTTTTAGGTTTTTGAGAAATCCGAGGTATCCTAATAAGGGCTCGTTTACTGCGTTACATGGGGCGCGTCGCCACGGTATCCCGACTGTCCAACAAAACTACGCTCTACAGGCTTCTTTCCTACTGCTTTCAGGTCGCTTTCGCGGGTGTCTTACTCGCCTGGTCTGAAGGTCCCTGCATCACATAGTTTGCAACTTTTTCGACTTTCTGAATCACCACCGTTGGGTCTGCCGCATCTCTCATACATTGATGCGGAAACATGATCCTTAAAACCTCAAGCCTACATTCCTGCGCGGTCATTGGAGACCGAGAACTTTCCGGCGCAAGTCTTGAACCTTCAGCAATGCTTCCTCATGCTTCGGGTCCTCCTCATTCGCCCACGCTCCTTTTCCTTCGATGTATTCTGATTCCATAGCGGAAAGCTCTTTCTGAGCCGCGGCAACTACCGTCGCGTCTCCTGCCGGCATACTTCCCTGAATAACTTTCACCATGTCCTCGGAGATTGCTTTGCCGAGGCTGTGGAGCTTTTCGATGAACTCCGGTTTGTCGATGAACGTCTTGCCGAGCTCCGGTCCAAAGAACGTCTCTGCCGCTTTCGCTGCAAGAGCCACATTGTTGTCGTAGTCATTCCCCCATTTCCCTTTCAGTTCGGTCTGCGCGGCCGTTGACTTCTCTTTCTGCGCGGCCTCCATCCGTTCGATGTTCGAGGACGCCATGAGAAGAAACTCGGGATACATCGCCTCGGCCTGTGCTTTAGTCAGGTCGTGCTTGTAAACATACGCCTTAAACGCTTTCTCGATCTCGGGCGTCGCCTGTGCTCCCGCGTGGAGCTTATCCGGGGCTTTGAGCTTGTACCCATCTTCAGTCTCCGGTACTCCCAATTTCATCTTGAACGCCTTGCGTTCCTCCGGGGTCGCCTTATCGTCGGGGATAATGACCGACTTCCCGACCCTCTCTACCGCGCTCAAATGACCCTTCACGAACTCGTCTGAGGTCTTGTACTTCGAGACGTTCGGGTTCTCCCGCGCTTCCTTCGGAAACGCGTGCTGCCAATTCGTCTGCATAAAACTCTCTGCCGCTTCCTCCGTGTCCACCGCTTTCAAATCTTCGAGTATTCCCATTTCATCTTCTCCTTGAGGGCGCGGATTACTCCGCGGTTTCCTCTGGTTCTGGTTGCATCATTGTTCCGATGTGAAGCACTAAACGCCTCGCGCCTTCTGCGTGAGCATCGGGAGCCGGCGCGAAGATACACCCCCGATTCTTTAAATCCTCCAATACAAGCTGTCCACTTGCCGAGTTGAACGTATCGAAATACGCCCGCTCAAGTTCCGGACAACTTTCTGACCCGTAGCCGACCATCTGCTTTAAACGAGATTGAAGGACTTGGTTCTTCATAGGACAACGGGCTCTAAAACAATCTCGGCCGACTCATTTACACAAGGACATTCCCCCTGATACTCTCCTCCGGTCTTGAGCTTCCATACCGAGAAATTCTGATGGCACTTGTCGCATACCCGCGTTTCCTCGTACTTGTCATACGCGGGAGCCTGTGCCGGCGCGTTGTGCCGCACGAACTCCATATCGCTTTCAAACACTTGTATCCTGCCGTAATCGACGTCAAGCACCTCAAGTATTGTGATGAACTTCCGTTCTCCGGGGCCGGCCTCGGGATCTTTCATTCTCATTTTTTTAATGACCGTGTATTCCTTGCCAAGCGTGAGAGTAAGGCCATCATCCCTACGGCTGATGTTGACGCACTTCACAACGTCGCGCTCTTGGATACCACGGACGGATTGGATAATTCCTCTATCCGTTTCGTCACGCTGTCTCTCGGCCATTTGTTTCGGTGTCTCAACCGGCATAATCGGCCGGTATCCGTTGTCCGATTCTTCCGCTTTGCATTTGCTGAACAACTCCCCGATTGTCATTTCAGGGTTGTAGTGAAGCACCTTCCCGCCAACGACAAGAACAAGAGCGGGAAACCCTCGTTCGTCCTGCTGTGCTTGAACCTCCAGTATAAGTTTCATAAATTCCCTTCCTCCTGGTCTCGGTGCGCCTTGAAATAATCCGCGTAAATCGCCTCCGCCTTAGCTATCCCCTCGGCGGTGTACGCTTCCTTCAACCGAAAAATTTTCTTGTAATCAAGGCCATGCTCCTTGATAAGCCACTTCGTTTTGTCATGGAGACCTTTCTCCGCGTCAATCAACATCTTGGCAAGGCTTCTCGTCATATCCCATTCCCAATCGTGAGCATCATCGACGAACCCCGCCGCTTCGTTCCTCTCACGATCTGCCGTTGTCTTGTTTCCCCAAGCCTCAAGGCTGTCGGTCATAAGATGGTCGCGCTCAAGCGGGGTGTAGACCTTATGCTTTGTGAGACCTAAAACTGTCGTTTCAATCGTCTCAAGATTCTTATTCGGAGCGAACACATGAGACAGAACGAGACGATAAAGCAACGGGAGACTTGCCGCCTCTTTATCAACAACCCTGTAGAGAGGAGCGACCATTATTTTTTATCCTCCGCGCCGGCCTTGGCGCCGTGGAGCTTCCCTTTTGCGTCCGTCTCCTGAATATCCGCGGCCTTCTGGCCTGCCTCTAGTTTCATCTGCATAGCCGCAAGCTCCTGACGCTTGGCTCGAAGCTCTTTAATCTTCTGTTCCTCGGCCAAGTATTGCGGCTCAATACCCATCAAATGCCCTATTCCCTTGAGCATCTTGTCACGCTCTAGGTTATCCATCACATTAGGATCACCACCGGCAACCGTCATGGTCATGTTAAAGAAATTCATGATATCCCCGACCTCGGCCGACCTCTGAGCCTTGGCAAGCGGGGATAGGTAAGTTATTCCAAACTCACGCCCTCTCAAGATATCGGGGAGCTTCGGAAGTAGTTTCAATTCCTCGGCGTCTCGGTAAAGCCCGATAAACATCGGGTCTAGCACTTCGTGTTGGTGTCTGCCAACCACCGGACCAAGGAGAATCATGTTCTCAAGTACTCGTCTCTGGACTTCGGGAACCGTCATTTGCTTATCAATAGCCGAAAGAGCGCGGAACAACGGGACGTAAAACCCTTCTTCAATCGCCTGTTTCGTCTCGTTTATCTCCTGTTCCGTGATCTGGTAATTCCCTCGGTTCGTCGGCCACGCTTCAATCTGCCCTACAGGAGTCTTGGAGTCTCGGTAACTTATTCCGGCGGGATTCTGATTGAGCGGCATCACAAACCCACGATTCGGCATTATGACGGGACTATCCGCGTTCTTCATGGCGGCTCTTAGGCTCGTCCGTTTCATGGCGTTTTTGAGGCGAATATCCGCTAAGACGTCCATCGCGGGAGATGTTCCGCGCGGGTCGCAAGCCTCTTTCCAAAACCGGCCGACATGGTGTCTCAGGTCTTTAAAGCCCGATTCCTCAATGAGATGCTTCCCTTTTTTCTCGATCCAAAGGCTCTCGAACGGCATATTTTGGTTATCAATCTTCGAGAAATCCCTGCGCTCTCTCGGACGCACCGACCACATAAAATCAAACTCGTCGAAAGGTTTGTCCTCAAGCACCTTAGCTATGACGTTCTTTCCCGCCTTCGCTCCCCACATCATGTATGCCTGGATCGCGGACAGAGGGAACGTCCGGTACACGCCGCACACACTCCCGTAAGCATCTTCCTCGATCATGATTTGCTCAACCGGGATCGTGTCGAACCTTACCCCTTGCTTGAAATCCGGAAGGCGGCAGATATCGCCCATTCCGAAAACTCCATGATCTATGTAAAACTCCTGCATCGACGTATCGAAGTTGGAAGCGCGAATCATATCAAGAACGACCTCGGTACAATCGTACCAATACTGCTGTACCTCTCGGTTCTCGTTGAGCATCTTCGCTTCAGGTCCGACGCATTGATACCCGAAGAACTTTGTCATGGGGTTAGTCATGTTGAAATGAAATCCGGCGCACATAATCTTGACCGCGCGGATCGCTGTGGAGTCGTATAGGAAATTGAAATTAAAACGCTCTCCGTGTTGCTTCGGCGCGTTAATCCATGCCTTGCGAGGCAAAGCGAAGTCTGCGACGTCCTGATACTGCCCGAGCCAATTAGACGCTTGGTTGCGTAGCTGTTGCTCGTTTAGAAGCGTCTGCTGTACGTTTCCGCCCATTAGGAGCCTCGCTTTTTAGCGTTTACCGATAAACTAAACTTTTTAGACAAAAAAATATCTTTACTGCCCTACGAGTGTTTTCTGCGCTGTGTCTTTTTGTCCTGGCATACCAACACCCGCGCCACCGGCTGTCGCTGTCGTTCCACCGGACGCGATTGCAGCGCGTCTTTGATCTGCCGCTGCTTTTTGCGCCGCGGCGAGAGAATCAACCGGACTTGGAGCGGGAGGAGGAGGTAGCTGCTTCGGTTCCGATTTTTTCCCGCCTCCGAAGATCGCTTGAAACAAACCGGCCATTATTCTCTCCGCTTTTCTAGCAAGACAAATTCATGGGAAAAATATTCTTTGCGTTCTACTTCTTTGAACCCGAGACGTTCGCAAAGTTTCTTTTCTAAAATGTTTCGCGCATCAATGCCTATAAAAAGAATATCACAAGTGTTCAAAGAAAAGAAATAATTACAAACTATTTCACCGGCCTCGAGGCTCCACCGCTTTTGATTCTTGATGGATCGAGCAAGAACGTCGTCGCGATACCCGTCAAGAGACCACCGGTCCGCGTCCTTGTGATAGCAAAGATAAATCACACCGCCTAGCACTCCATCCGAGGAATAAACGAGCCAAAAGTATTTCCCGTTCTGTACCGCTTCCTCGTACTTCGCTCGCGGCAATAAATCTTTCTCGAAACGATATTGACCCATCAACTGAAAAAGATATTCCATGTTCCACGGCTCGGAGAATGGAATAAGTTTTACGTTCTCGCTTTCGAGGATCATGTCGACCACCGCGGAAGGCCTTGAACGCTCCGGTACAAATCTTCATCGGCCATGCTGTGCCCCGGCAAGTTATTCGCGTCCCCGTAAGTGCGATCGACATACTTCTGCTCAAACGCCCATTGAAGCATCTTGTAGCAATCTCCGCGCCCAGGAGACCGGCCCAGGTTCTCTTTGATCTCCTCTTTCGGAATGACCTGAAGCATTCCGTTATTTTTGTTCTCGATCCACAAGTCTTGATCCAGGTCCTCGATGAGTTCGGTGTCTAACGCATTGATTGACGCGTGACCGCGTAACGCTCTGTCGCGAGTAACGAACGCCGCTTCCGCTCTCATGTTGGCGTATATGTATTTCTTCATGGCCTCCGGTGAGTCCTCCGCACCCTCAAAGACCGTGGACTTCCCCGACCCATGAAACTTGATGATCTGAATACCGCGCATGAGCTCCGGAGACCGTTGCTCCAAAAGCATGAGCTCCTGATAGCCTTTGATCCCAACGCCGTCACAATCGACGATGATGTAATAGCCGTTTACTTCCTTGCACATGGCGACGGCCTCAAGCGCACCCAAGGACGGAGCCATTCTGCTTTGAGTTTTTACCTTCAAAATATCGCCATTGTTCCCGCCCATCCATACCTCGTCGTCAACGCCTTCACCTGAAGGGTCCCACGCAACCCCGGCGTTCTTGTCGTGCGCGTGAAGCATACCATTCCTGCCTTTCATCAAGGCTATGAGGCTTTCGGGGAATATCGAATTGATACCGCCTTCTGGCACTTGACCAAGGACTCTGCCAATCCACCGAGGGTCTTGTTCCCCCCACTTCTTGCGCTTGTCCTCTACCCACTCAAAAGACGCAAGACCAGGTAGCACTTCTCGACGTTCAACGTAGTTCGGATTCTCAAGACAAGACAGGTTGAATACGATGTTTTGAATATTGTCTTTGAGCCCTTTCGCGAACCGGCCTTTGGCGCGGGTTGGATTCCCGAGGAAGATTACGAGAACTCTACCGGCAGTCGTGATCGCGTCAATCTGGTCATAGATAGGGTCCTCCACGGCCTGAGATTCGGTAACGAGTACAGCGACGTTTGGAGCGTGAAAACCTTGGAACTTTCCTCCTCCGCCCTCTTTCGTGGCGCCTACTTCCTTCGTTGTGAAGCCTGTTAAATACCAATCAATCGCCACCTCGATACGCGGAATAACAAACGCCTTGCCGCCAAGAATGACCCTGCGCTTGTTCCAATGGCTCAGAGTCTCTTTCCACATAATGTCGTTTACCTGGCGATCCGTTGGGCCAGTAAGAATGACATTCGACGGTCTAAACGTCTCAAGAAACCAACATGCGATCCCGCCGGTGATAAAGTCTTTCCCGAGAGAATGACCGGAACCGATGTAGATTTGCTTGCGCTCATTTATTGCGCGTGTACACGCTGCGAGAAGATTCTCCTGCATCGACCAGATGGCGGGCTGACCGGGATATTTGTCGAGATCCCCTGTCTTTCTCCAAACATACTTTAAGCCGAGTTGTTCTTTGCGGTATTTATTCGCGTCCGCTTGCCAAGAATTAACTCGATTTCGTAGGATTTCTGTTTCGCTTTCGATCTTCTTCATCCAGAGCCCTTATTGCTTGAAGCGGATTCGTAAAGAAATTCATTGCCACTTTCGCGTCGTCGTCTTTCCATTTGTGATTCTTCAGCCAGAATATCGAACCGACCGGCTTCCCGTCTGTCGCGCAACGGCCTTCGTGGAACCGCTCGATTTGCAACACCGCCTTTTTTATAATGCAAGAAAACTCCGGACGGGACTTGTAATCATAAAGCGACTGTCTATCGCAAAAGCCAAGGAAAAGAGCCAAACCGCTTACTGTGGGAGGCATTACCTCGAACATAATCTTGCCGTGTTTGTCGTGAAGAAACTCGCCGGTGTCTTTATCCTTGATGGGAAAACAGCCCGTTTCAGCATCAAAATAGGCGTTTATTCGCTTGGAGAGCTCGTTTGCGGACTTAAAAGCCGGAGGCCGACCGCCTTTGTTTCGCCGTTTCTTACCTTTCGGCATGATATTGACGCTTTAACGCCTTCACAATTGACCTATACGGCATCTTCTGAGGACCAAAGGACATCATGTCCCACATCGTTTTCGCTTCTTTCCTTAACCGCTTCGCGACGGTGCCCCTCATACTGCCAACCCGTTCGCTTTCTTCAACGACAATTTCCCGATCTGTTTTCTTCGCCTGACCGCCGGCGCGTGTTCGCTTTTCTCAATCCTCGGCCAACAATTCCTACGGCTCGCGTGTCTCATTTTTTATTCCTCCAGTTCTTCATCTTCCGTTTCTACTTCGTCCTCGTCGGCGTAAGTCTCCGGATCAAACTCGTCAATATCCTGCATCGGGTTATCTTCACAAAAGCTCGGACACAACATCACGAAATTCAACCTCTTCCCAATCGATCAAAGGCCTCGGCTTACAAACCGCCATTCCCGCCTGATACATCAAAGACCTTAATTCAATATCAGAATAAAACAACCAATCCCGATATGCCCGTCCTGCTGACCTTCTCTCGACAAAGAAATTAAAACGCCGGCAATCGCTTTTTCCTTTAGCGACGACCGGCGCGGTCATTGAAAGTAATCCTTTGTCGATCTCATACTTAAATTATACGCCTTTTACTTTATGGGTAAAGTGTAATCTTTCCCCTTACGCCGATACGATCCAAACCGGATACACGCCTTTTTGCACTTCCCGGATTTTGGGTAATAATCGCAATCCGTTTTAGGGCAGTACCCGATGTTCCAGTTACCGCGTGACTTCGCGCCCATTGTCGATAATCCTCTGCGTTTGAGCCACTGTGTTTTGATACGTCGCTTCCTGCCTCTGAAAGTCCGTCTGGTTCCGGATCGCGTCTGGTTCTTCACTCGCCCAAAGCGTATGCGCAAGCCATAAAAACGCTGCGAGAGCAAACGCGAAAATCAAGATCCTCTTTGTCTGCATAAGAAACTCCTTTCTGGTTATTCCCATTGAATTGTCCTTGATCTTCGTTCTCCTCCAAATTCAAAAACTCGATACCGGATAAACGGATAATTCGCTTCAAAAATCTTTTTTCTCAAACCCCATGCTTCCGTCTTTGTTGCATTTCCGCCTTTCACCTCATGCACTTCGTTCCGCCCGTCCTTTAGCGTGATTGTAAAATCTGGTTTATGCCTACCAATTAGCTTCTCATAAGCTAAGAGATCGTAGCTTTTTTCGTATTCCCACGCCTTTATCCTCCCGGACCTTCGTTCCGCCTCAAGCCAGAGAGCATGATCTCTTTCCGCTTTTGATCTATAAGTGTATCCACCGATCCCACGGACGATTACCGCGCCGTATTTATTCATACCCTCACCCCGTTTAATTTTTTAGCGATCCCCATAGCGTAACCGAAAGGATTCTCCAGTTTCTTTTTTGACGTTTTAACCTTGTGTATTATTTCCTCAGATGCTTTTTGTACCGCCTCACTCATTACCGCCCATCCCATTGTTTTTGCTATTTCTCTTTTAAGATCGTGCATTTGATCGTCTTTAAAAAAAGAACCGGCGGCTGGTTTTCCCCCTCCGATCGGTATTTGGTTAGGTAAGGTTCGGTTGGTTGGGTTAGGTTGGTTGGTAGGCGTTTCTGTAACGTTACTGATTCGTTTCATTTCACGATGTTTTCTAACTCTGGAACGCGTTGATTCTAATAGCCTTAGACCATGTTTTCCCCAATCATGGATACGGTCGTGACGGTCCATGAGCTTTACTGACTTTAAAACGTCTTTCAGGCTCTTTTCGAGTGGTATTCGTGCGGCTTTGCATAGCTCCTTGTCTGAGAATTTGCTCAAATTGCCATTAGGAGCGTTTGAGGCGGTCCAACACCATAGGCAGGCGATATACCCTAAAGCGGTTGGATATTCGCACTCCATGAGAAACGCTAGACGATCAATCTTCCAATGATCCCTTAAAGCTATGTGAAACTCGATCCATGCCATACTGCCCCCTTTTAAAATAATTCTTGTTGTAGCTTTTGTCTGATCTCTGCGGCTTTCCAAACGATCGCTGACCTCCCGGATCTTGTTACTCTTCTCTCATTTGATTGTGTTAAAAGACCGTCTTGTGTCAAAAATCTTATAAAACAAGACGCTGTTTGATGCCTAAGCCCAAGAGATACTTCGATCTCGTCGCATGTCTTTCCGCCTCCCCACCTGATCGCGTAATAAATCTTCCTCCGGTACTCGTTTTTCTTCTTGGCAATCTCCGCCTTGGAAGAAATAGAAGTGTCTGCATACCCTGTAGGAACAGTCTCGATTGTGTCCGTGTCTAATCGATATGGCATTTATTCGACCCTCTCAACACTCACGCGGATCACGCCCTTGTCTAAAGACGATATTTTGCTGAAAGCTCTTTTAGATAGGTCGATAACACGGTGAAGTCTGCGGCTTGGTCCACGGTCAAAAATTGCGACTGTGACAGATTTTCCGTTTCCGAGATTAGTAACCTTAACGATCGCGCCCATCGGATAGTTCCAGGCTGCCGCAAAATCTTGTTTCGTTCTCTCAAGTTCATAGAGTGATCTCCCGCTTGACGTTGGACAAAAAGAAGGATTAAGGTTGTACCGGCAGCACTCTCGCCCGTAAAAAGACGCAAGCCCAGTTGTCGCCTCTCCACAAAATGCCACCGGTACGCTAAGGATCGTGAACATAAAAACCGCTGTCGCCATGTCCCACAAAACACGGCCCCGATTTTGCTTCAGCCGCGCCAAGATCCGAAGATCCGTTACGCGGTGTTTCTTTGAGAGTAGACCGCCGGGCCCGGTTGCCTTTTTCTGTGGGGACAGTGGGCTAACGCCCTTTTCGGCTTCCGGGTGGACCGGCGGCAAAGTCGTATCCATTACTTTGTCCTCACGGACATATCGGTACGCTCAGAGAACTTGAGTCCGGGGACCGGCATCGTTCCCTTGACGCCTTTGGCGTATTGGTTCAAAGCGGATTGATTGATCGAAATGATCCCAAGCGGGGCGCGGCCTTCCGCGATTGACTTGAGAAGCGTCGGGAGATCCGTAACTTCCGCGATCCAGGTCTTTTTAAATGACGTGCCTTGAGCCTGGACGGGCTCCGGAGCCATGAACACCGGCGGCGCGACATAGGTTTCCGCCTTCTCTCGCAACGATTCCGCCTTCTCCGTCTTTCCTTTTGCTTCCGCTTCCGCTGCCTGGCGGCGTATTTCTTCCTGGCGTTTCCTCTCGTCCTCCTGTCGCTTCGCTTCTGCGGCCTTCGCTGCATCGTCCCGCTTCTTCTGTTCCGCAGCCTCGAACACAATAATCTTTCGCTTGATAATCACTTCCGCGTCCGAAAACGGCTCCGTGAAGAAATTGTAAAGCTCTTTAACGCGCTTCCAGGATTCATGCGCGGCGCGGACCGGCGGATCAAACTTTTCATGGATCTGCTTGGCCCGGAGCTTGATCTCTTTTAGGATCTCTTGAGCTTCCAGGCTGTCCGACGACGTTTTAATCACAAGCGCACCGGCCGTTTGCACGATCGGGTTTACTTCCTTCTCCAACACTTCCCGCTGTTCCCTCGAAAGATCAATCGTTGTCATACTCATTGAACTGCCCCCCTTTGTAGTGGTTTTCGTATTTTTTTCTTTTGCTCCAATGCAGAGACACGCAGGCAAGAAAGTCGTTTAGATCCGTTGGATCTTTGAACTCTTGGAGCTCGTAATTGCCTGTGGGTTTTAATTGAAGTCCAAAACGCTTGCGGATCTTGATTCCGTAGTTTTCTTCGACGAGGAGCTTATAACCGGAAAGCTGCGGACCTACGGCGTTATAGAGTTTCCAGGTGCATTTAAGATCGACGATCGCTTCCTCGCCCCCTAACGTCGTAATGAGAAGCCCCTGGCGATCCGGAGTCCCGCAAAACCGCCATTTCTTAGAGCGCAGCGATACCTCAGTAAATTCGCTTCGCGCCTCGAAACCGGAGATCTCGCAGAATTTCTTATACGCCTCGACATATGGCACGAGCGGCTTTGACAGTTTTTCCTCGTCAAGATTGCACTCGTCGAGAAGATGGCAGGCCCGATGCACCGCGACCCCCAAGACGCGCTTATATTCCAAACGCGCCTTAGGGACCCCGGAGTAATCAACGATCCCGAACTCTTGGAGAAGCTGAGTTACGGAAGGCTCTACGATCCCGGCATAGGTGTACTGATGCTGCTCCGGATCGAATTTAAAGAGCGGGTCGTTTGTACTCATAAAAGCACCCCGCTTTTAATTCGTTGTAGAGAAAACGCGCTTGGAAATTCTGAAAGAACGCCGCCGCTTTCGGCTTCGAGTGACGATAAACAACGGCGCGTCCTTCGTTCGCAAGCTCGATGATTCGATCTACTGTTGCGATAGGGGCGGGTGCGGTATCAGCCTCAACCGGGCCACGCGTACCTAGTTCCGAGGTTCCCATGCTCCGTTTCCTTAACTGACCCCTACCGCCTTTACTCATTTCCGCGCCGCCTTGCGCTTGTTCAGATCCGCTTGAGCTTCCGCTAATTCCTGCGCCTCGATCTCCGCCTTTTCTTCCTCCGACATTTCTTGTGCTGCCGGTGCGGGGGCCTCAACAGGGACCGGCTGCGCGGTATGTTGGATTCCCCCCGTGTGTTCACCGGCATTTTTTGCTACCGGCATTTCAATAGGAGCCGGTTCTGCGATCTGACTTTCGACGATCCTCTCCCCTTCATCCGGTTCATAGATCCCGGAGAAGCCGTAAGCAACACGAGCGCATTGAATCAACGCCTTGTGGCGAAGCATACGGAGAGGCCATTTCACCCACGGGGATTTGCCCGAGTCGAAACACTCACTCATGTACTCTGTTACGACGGTGCTCCGGACGTCCCCGCCGGTCATGCGCGTCAAAATCTCGCAGGTGATGGATTCGACGTCGGTCTTGGACGCGTTCGGCTTCCCGTCTTTGCTCCTGTTCTCGGACAGCCTAACGCCCCTGTGATCGTTCTTCCCGTCCTCGCCCTTGTGCTTGTTCATAAGGGAAATCCACCCGTCCACCGGAACGATAGGAACAACCCCGCCGCCCTTCCCGCTAAACGCGTAAATCTCTTTCAAGAGCGGGTTAAGCTGATAGGTGTTCGCCACGATCACACACGCGACAAATTCCTCGGGCGTCTTACAATCCTTAAACGCCGTCATTTGAAGCGTCTTTTGAAGCTGTGCCGCTGACACTTGAAGCCGTGACGCCATAGCCTCAATCGCCGTCTGCTTTGTTTTTTTTGCCAATTCGTTTCCCATTTTCTTAACCCTCCAGGTTGTTTTTATTTAAAAATCTCTAACTTGATTCTCTTGTCCGCGACCACGATCCTTTTTGAATCTCCGTCTTTAAAAATTACAATCCCTCCTTCCGTGATTTTTTCTATCTTGCCGGGATACAAAAAATTGACGTATTGGATTGTCCCGCCGCTGACGCATTGGATTGTCCCGCCTCTGACGTCTTGGATTGTCCCGCCGCTGACGTCTTGGATTGTCCCGCCTCTGACGTATTGGATTGTCCCGCCTCTGACGTATTGGATTGTCCCGCCTCTGACGCATTGGATTGTCCCGCCTCTGACGTATTGGATTGTCCCGCCGCTGACGTATTGGATTGTCCCGCCGCTGACGCATTGGATTGTCCCGCCGCTGACGTCTTGGATTGTCCCGCCGCTGACGTATTGGATTGTCCCGCCGCTGACGTCTTGGATTGTCCCGCCGCTGACG
>Ga0209083_1000667_pt1 | contig 48184 bp, 36 predicted proteins | sample AM7aDNAmetaG_FD_184132 | JGI IMG/M metagenome (GOLD analysis project Ga0209083, IMG submission 184132) | Freshwater microbial communities from Finland to study Microbial Dark Matter (Phase II) - AM7a DNA metaG (SPAdes) (version 3) | ecosystem: Environmental > Aquatic > Freshwater > Lake ...
CAGGTCGCTTTCTCCATAACTAATTATTCTCTTCCACGTTCGTTGAATGAAATGCTTGCAAGCGGGAATACGGTTCAACCGACGCTTCCTTGCTGGGTCGTGCCGACCGCAGGAAGCCTAAGTATTATGGCCTGTAGTTTCATGTCAATCAGTCGTTTAAATGTCAGCCGATAAAATGTAAAAACTCTCGCAACTCACATTTTAGTCGTCTGTCAAACCGCAGTTTCCAACTTAAAACGCACAAAAGCTGTCGTATTTCTTATATTTCTTTTTCTTCGTTTTCTGTCTGCACAAAACTGTCACAAATTAACGAATTAAATCTTAATTTCTATGTCCGTAAATCAATGTTTTCTAACAGTTTTTGTCTTGTTTTGAAAGTCAGAAAGTTGATGCGAAACTCTCTCGAAAAGCGAAAATTTGTCAACCCCAGAAAACCTAATCATTTCTATTTTCAAAAGAACGACCCAATTGTATAAAATGCACTAATAGCCAATCCAATAATACTAATGACTGTCAAAAAATGTGTTTTATTTTTTATTAAATGTATTATTCCGAGCACCAAAAATACAATTTGTGCAAGAAGAAATGGAATTGTCAACATTTCTCTAAATACACCAATTAAAACAAAATCTATTTTGTAAAAATTTAGCAAATAAATTAGAACGAAGTATGTTACAATTACAAAATTTATAATTGTCAAATTTCTATTAGTTATTAATTTGTTCATTTTTTTTCAATTTAAGAGTGTTTTTAGAATGAATTTCAACAACAACGAGCAAAGTCTGAAATTCTTTTTTCAAGTTGTCGAACCGTAATATCTCAATTTTTTGTCGTTCCGGCTTATAGTCGTAAAAGCTAATAGTCCAATTCTTTCCTTAGAAAATCTGCGAGGAATTGTCCACCGAGCAAAACCCCAAAAGCCAGCAAAATCTGTCAAACCGACAAGTCATAAAGTCCAGAAGAAGCGGACAGTTCGTCAAAGATTTTTCAATCAAAATTCTGTCGTTTTTCTTTTTCTACTATTGGCCATAACGACTAAGGCTAAGCGCATTTGGCGGTTTGCGGGAGTATTCACTGTCGCACTGCGACAAAGTGAATGCGGGCGCAACACCTGCTAAATGCACGTCAGCCAGCCAATGTGCTTAGGCGCGTGGTGCGCCCTGCATGAGCAGGACGCACCCGCTGCAAGCAATTGAAAAATTGCAAATATACAATTATTTTCAGATAATAAGTTAATGCAGCGGGTGTTATTTTTTCCAAAGGGTGAAAGTCCCTTATGCGCCCTGATAAATCGGGGAAGCATTAGTAAGTCGCAAGGTGGTTTACCGTGAGGTATGCACTGAAGGCAGCGAGACTACAAAATCCGGTACTGACGCACAGGAAGGGTATATGAGGCATATTTGTTCGGGGTAAGCAAGCCACACATTGTAACGCCCAACGAACACCAACAGGGCAAGTATGTAGATACCACAGTGATTGGATGAAGGAAAAAGCTCTTACCGGGGGAGGTCTTGGCAGTTACGAGTTAGCAGCCAAGAAGTCAGCAGAGGTCATAGTAGTTACACGGCAACGAGCCGACAAGTGCATGAAAGCCAGAAAGTCGGAGGTCCTCAGTTCGGCGTAGTCTCCAGACTACGTCGGGTTAGAAACAAGGCTTTGCCTTGTATAAATAATTAAATCTGTTTCTTTTTAAAAATATGGAAAGCTGAGCTTTCCTTTTAGCGCGGCGTAGTCTGGAGACTACGCCGAACATTTAGACACTACGCTCAACTGGGGCTTGCTTCAACAAAAAAAAAGCTGCACAATCTGCTGTGCAACTTTTTATTATTGATATTCGTAGCACGACTTAAAGTCGTACTACGAATTATCTTGTTCCCCGCAATTTATCCCGATTTTTATCGGGAGGGGGTTAGGGGGCATATCTTATTTCACCGGTTCAATACCGAATGTAAATCCGCCTTTTACGCGTTCAATCAGTTCGGGCAGAATGTCGGTATATTCACCCACGATACCGAAATCGGCAAAGTGGAAGATCGAGGCTTTCGGGTTATGGTCGATAGCCACGATTTTTTCGGATTCTTTCATTCCGGCAATGTGCTGAATAGCTCCCGAGATACCTACGCCCACGTATACTTTCGGACGTACGGTTTTACCGGTTTGTCCTACCTGACGTGCATATTCCGAGAAACCTTCGTCAACCACCACGCGGCTACAAGCCCATTCGGCTTTCACGCCCTGTTCTTTCAGTGCTTCGGCCAGTTTCTTGATTAATGCCAATCCGTCGCCGGTAGTTCCACGTCCACCGGCAATAATAATATCCGCATCGAACAGATTTACCGAATTACCTTCACCACGAACGGTTTGCAGAATTTCTACCTTAAACTCGTCTTTCGATAGTTTTGGTTTGAAAGTCGAAACCACTCCGGTGCGTCCTTCTACTTTAGCCGGAACTTCGAAGGTACCCGCACGGGCAGTAGAGATTTGCGGATAAACGAAACCAAGAATGGTTGCCAGTTTACTTTCGCCATAAGTCGGACGGCGTGAGTGAAGAATCGGTTTGTTGATTACTTTTTCCTTGCGGTTCACGTATTCGCCAATTTCCAGTCCGGTACAGTCGGCAGTTACACCACTACCGGTTTTCACACCAATACGCGGAGCTAATTCACGACCCGAAGTAGTAGCAGCAAACAGCGCGATTTCAGGATTACGTTCTTTAATTACCTGTGCAAAGATAGACGAGAACGGCAACACGAGGTATTCAGCCAGTTTGGCATCTTCCACCACAATCACTTCGTCCGAACCATGTTCGAACAGCGTTTGTGCCTGATCGGCTACATTGTGACCGATAAGCAAGGTCATGATTTTTGTTCCTTCGCCCAACTGATCGGCTAAGTGACGTGCCGGAGTGAGTAATTCGATAGACGGACGGGCAATTTTACCGTTGGCAATTTCAGCCCAGGTAATAATTCCTTTGGCACCCTTGCGGTTATCGTAGAATGGAAATTCAGGTTTTTCTGAAACTTTCTTCTCCGCTTTTTCTTTTTTCTCCAACACATTAGCACCTTTGGCATAATTTGCCAGCAGGCTATCCACCAGCGCCGCTTCGGTATGTCCCTGCGACATGATAATCGGAGCGCGTTCGCTCACAATGTTTACCACACCGGCTACAATGGTTGGCGAACCGCCCAAACCGATTTTCTCTGTTCCCAGTCCGATATCATCAATACCAAACACGGTAACGTTGGCGTTGCGGGCTTTGATAGCACCGGTCAGCGATGGTTTGCGTGGTGGAATTCCGGTTGGAGTGAGCGAAATGGTACAAGGCATAGGCAGTTTCATCATCTGATAACCGCCTTCGATAATACGTTTTGCAATCACATTACCTTCGCCGTCGGCTTTCACGCTTTCAACGAAAGTTGCCTGTGGAATACCAAGGTTTTCGGCCACCTGCGATGGTACGTGTGCTGTATCACCGTCGCTAGTCTGACGACCTGCCAGAATGATAAACGGTTCTTTCGAATCTTTGCTGAAACCAAGATGTTTCAGCATGGTCGAAATAGCCAAACCGGTGGCATAAGTATCGCTTCCGCCCAGTTTACGGTCGGAGAGGAGGAATGCTTCGTCGTAACCCATCGAGATAGCGGTTTTTAGCGCTACTTCGAACGAACCCGGTCCCATGGAACACGCAATCAGACGAGCATCGGGATATTGTTTTTTGAGTTGTAATCCGGCTTCAAGACCAAACTGACAGTCGATATTGATAATCGACTTCGCTTTCGTACGGTCCATTAATCCATCGTCTCCCATGCGCATTTCTGTTGGGAGCGGAACTTGTTTTATTAAACTTATAATTGTTAATGCCATTGTTTCGTTAGTTAGAAAGTTTTTAAAGTTGAAAGTTCATAAAGTTTCCTCTTTCTCCCTCTCTTTTGGAGAGGGTCGGGGAGAGGTCTACATATTTTGAAAATCAGGACCGTTTCCACCGTTTGGTACACTCCAGGTAATTCCATCGCCAGGCGTTTTAATATCGCAGGTTTTGCAATGCATACAGTTTTCGGCATGAATGCGTAACTCCTGATGTCCGTTTTTGTCGGTATGCAGTTCGTACACTTCCGACGAACAGAAGAACTGACAGGGTGCGCCGTATTGTTTGATATTAATAGCTGCAAACGATTCGGGATTATTGATTTTCACGTGAGCCACCTGTTGTTCATCGTGGTTTACACCCGAGAAATACACATCGGTAGCTTTATCAAAAGTCAATACTTTATCAAAATCAAGTTTGTTTTTAAATCTTTCTTTAAATGGTTTTCCTTTGAAATCAGCCAGCGTTTTGGTGGCATCTTTGTCGGGATGTGATTTCAGACGACCGAAGAAACCTGCACCGCCGGTAATCAATTGTGTTCCGAAATGCAATGCGCCAATAATAAGACCTTTTGAGAATCCCTGACGGAAATTGCGAACCGGATATAAATCTTTGTAAATTACGCTGTCTTTAATCGAAGCTTCGTACCCCGAAAGCGTTTTTTCGGTGAAATCGTTTTTGCTTAATGCTTCAGCGGCTGTTTTAGCGGCCAGCATTCCCGAAGTTACAGCCAAATGAACGCCTTTCAATGCAGGCATAGCTACCAGTCCGGCGCTGTCACCCACAATCATCGCATTATCGGTATATAATTTAGGAATAGAATACCAACCGCCTTCAGGCAAAGTTTTTGCACCGTATTCAACCAGTTTTCCACCTTTGAGATATTTGGCAATAAACGGATTGGTTTTCCATGCCTGAAATGCAGTATGAGCATCAAAAGTCGGATCTTCATATTCCAATCCAACTACCAACCCAACAGCTACTTTATTATCTTTCAGTCCGTAAACAAAGCCACCACCGAATTCTTTCAAATTCAACGGATAACCCATGGTGTGGTAAACTTCGCCCGGTTTGATATTACCTTCGGGCACACTCCACAATTCTTTTACACCCAATGAGTAAATCTGACAGTTTTTATTTTTTTCCAGATCGTATTTGGCAATCAGCTGTTTAGCCAGACTTCCGCGCGTTCCTTCAGCAAAAATGGTTAGTTTTGCTTCTATACGATTTCCTGCTTGGAAGTTTTCCATTTGGTTACCATGATGATCCACTCCGGTATCAATAGTTTTGGCACCAATTACTTTTCCTTCTTTGTACAGAATTTCGCTTACGGAGAATCCGGTATAGATTTCCACGCCTTTTTCTTCGGCTTTGGTAGCCAAAAAACGACAAACCTGACCCAACGAAGCAGTATAATTACCCGCATTGCTCATATAAGGAGCATGAACCGGCAATTTAAACGAACCATTTTCGCTCAGTAAAACGGTTGAATCGCTTACTATTTTGGCGTTGAATGGAATTTCACTGAAATCAATATCCGGTAGTAAGGTTTTGAAAACATCGGCTTTAATTACAGCACCCGAAATAATGTGGCTTCCGATAGAACTTCCTTTTTCAATTAATAGAATTCGTTTGTTCAGCCCTTTTTGTTTCAATATGTCAGCCAGATGTATTGAAGTTGCTAAGCCCGAAGGTCCGCCTCCAATAATTAAAATGTCCGTTGAAACGGTTTCAACATTACTCATTGTCTTTGAATTATATGATTATATTATTATATTTTATTTTGGATTGTCACTACCTGCAATATTATCCAGATAAATTGTTTATAAACAGCTTATTCCGAAACGAATTCCGGTTTTTTTTATTTTTTATATAAGAGGCTAAAGAGTGTCTCAAGAAGAACTATATACGGCTACAAATGTATACATTTTCCTGAATAATTTAAGAGATAGCTGATTTAATTTCAAAAAGTTCAAAGGATTTTTTTTTGAATTAATCGTTAATGAAATTCATTTTTTGCAATGTAGAGATTGCAATTTTAAATTTCGGTACAAAAGTAATTGAAATAATTAGGTCTTTCGACTTGAATATGATTGTTTTAGTATTAAAAAACATTAAATTAAACAGGTTTATTCGATATTTGTGCAACAAAATTGACTTTTAATGTGTTCCGCATTTCGTTTAGCTAAAAAATGACCGTGTGCGAACACGAAATACAAAACCTGTAGGTCAAAACACCTAACAACGATATTTTTCCGTACCTTTGCACAAAATCGTATCCGTCAGGTTTAAGTTTGAGCTTGTGAAAGATGTATGGATACGACTAATATTCTATGACATTTGATAAATTAGATCTTATTGAGCCGATCTTAAACGCTCTCCAACACGAAGGCTATACTCAGCCCACACCCATTCAGGAAATTGCTATTCCCATTGTACTTCAAGGTAAAGACTTATTAGGTTGCGCACAAACCGGTACCGGTAAAACGGCTGCTTTTGCCATTCCTATTTTGCAACAGTTGTACCGAAACCGTGAAAATGACAAAATTCATCGCAAGATAAAAGTATTAATCGTTACGCCTACGCGTGAACTGGCCATACAGATTGGCGAAAGTTTTGCTGCTTATGGTCGTTTTCTAAGGTTTCGTCATGCCGTTATTTTTGGTGGCGTTCCGCAAAACCCGCAGGTAAATACACTGAAAGCCGGTGTTGATATTTTGATTGCCACTCCGGGTCGACTGCTTGATTTGCAAAGTCAGGGTTATGTAAAACTCAATGAATTGAGCATTTTTGTGCTTGACGAAGCGGATCGGATGCTCGATATGGGCTTTATTCACGACGTAAAAAAGCTGATAAAACTGATTCCGGCTAAACGCCAATCCTTGTTTTTCTCGGCTACCATGCCCGATTCTATTCGTGTGCTGGCCGGAACCATTCTCACCAATCCCGAAGAAGTGGCTGTTACGCCCGTATCAACGACTGCCGAAACGATTCAGCAGGAATTGTATTATGTGGATATGGCTGATAAAAAAGATTTGCTCATTCACATACTTCAGGATAAGAAAATAGCTACAGCCCTTGTTTTTACCCGTACTAAACATGGTGCAGATAAAGTTCAACGTCTGTTGTCGAAAGCCAATATTAAAACGGAAGCCATTCATGGCAATAAATCGCAGAATGCCCGTCAGAATGCGTTACGTAATTTCAAAGAACGCACAACGCGTGTGTTGGTTGCTACGGATATTGCTGCACGTGGAATTGATATCGATGATTTGAATTTGGTAATCAATTACGAAATACCGAATATTCCGGAAACCTATGTTCACCGCATTGGTCGGACGGGTAGGGCAGGACTCGATGGTAAAGCCATTTCATTTTGCGATGTGGAAGAACTGGAATACTTGCGCGATATTCAAAAACTGATTTCGATGGAAATACCGGTCGTAAAAGCTCATCCCTACGAAGCTTCATTTGAACTGACCGACAGAAAATCAAAAGTAAAACCCAAAGTGGCACAACGTGGCAAAGGTTCGGGTATTGATCCCGGTAAAGGCAAGCGTCGTATGCCCAGCGATCGCAACCCGGGCAAACCACAATCTCAGAAAACTCCGGTTTCGACTGCTGCTAAATCGGAAAGTACCGGCAAGAAGGTGTTTGTGCTGAAATCGGGTAAATAAAATAGCAATATTCAAAAGTATAAGCTGCATTAAGCAGTCTGAATCAATTTGATAATATTCAGGGCTTTAGTCGAATTGAGAAATCTATTTTGCTAAAGCTCTTTTTTATTTATCTTTGCAACCATGAACATGCTTCACAAGGACATAAAAACCTACAGTTTTGCCGAAATGGCTCTGCAATATTCCGATTTTGCGTTGAAGCGGATGGATGATATTTATCGCAGTACCCAAGGTGCTCCTGATGTTCCCCACCGACACGATTATTATACGATTGTCTTTATTGAAAAAGGGGAAGGTATTCATTTTGTGGATTTTACGCAATACAAAATTGAAGACCACACAATTTATTTTATTCAACCCGGGCAAATGCATCAGGTGATTCTGAAATCCGAACCGATTGGTTGGGTGATTACGTTTACAGAGCAGTTTCTGATTAGCAATTCCATTTCGGAGAAAATGATAAATGATATTTATTTGTTCAACGATTATGGTCAGTCACCACCGCTGCCAATAAATGACCGTGATTTGCCTGTTTACAAAAGCCTGATTGAACAAATGAATTTTTTCGCATCTTCGCTGGAGTCGTATATGCTCGAAGCGGTGGGTTCATTGTTGAAACTGTTTCTGATTCAGAGTAATAATCATTGTTCGTTGCACAAAAGTGATAATCCACAATTGCTGGAAACAGGAAATCACTTGCTACGTTCATTCAAACAATCGCTGAATAAGAACTACGCTAAAGCCCACATGGTATCTGATTATGCCGACGAACTCGCTGTAACAGCCGATTATCTCAACAAAACCGTAAAAAATATTACCGGAAAATCAGCCAAAGAACACATTCAAGCTAAACTGATTATTGAAGCTAAACGTTCCTTGTTGTTTAGTTCAATCAACGGAAAAGAACTCGCTTATGAACTTGGCTTTGAAGAATCGGCTCATTTCAATAACTTTTTCAAGAAAATTACCGGTCAAACACCCTCCGAATTTCGTGTTTTAGCACGACAGTCCTGATTTTTGCAATCATTCACCCGATTTTGTTATTTCCGGCGGCTTTTTGTCGCCGTATCTTTGCATCGTCAAATCAATGATAAAACGACCCCTAGCCCCTAAAGGGGAACAGAATTAGCTTTTTCTATTTGATGTTTACATTTTTCTTTAAGAAAACATAGTAATCATGTTCCCCCTTAGGGGTTAGGGGTGAAAATAAAAATATTATGAAAACAATACTGCATAAATCAGAATCTCGCGGACATGCCAATCACGGTTGGTTAGATACGCACCACACTTTTAGTTTTGCCAATTACTACAATCCTGAACGGCTTCGGTTTGGTACTCTGAGAGTGTTGAACGATGACATTGTAGCTGCCGCTGAAGGATTCGGAACACATCCGCACGACAACATGGAAATCATTTCTATTCCTCTGCGTGGCGATTTGGAACATAAAGACAGCATGGGAAACCATGGTGTGATTAATGCCGGCGAAATTCAGGTGATGAGTGCCGGAACGGGTATTTTTCACAGCGAATTCAATAAAAACAAAGATAAAGACATTAATTTCCTCCAAATCTGGGTTTTACCGAACAAAAAGAATGTAACTCCCCGATATGACCAGATTTCACTGGAGGAAATTGAAAAACCGGATGAATTGTTTCAGATTCTTTCGCCAAATCCAAATGATCAGGGTGTGTGGATACAGCAGAATGCCTGGTTTCATTTAGGAAATTTGTCGGAAGGCTGGGAGGGAAGCTATGAGCTGAAAGACAAGAATAACGGAGTTTATTTCTTTGTAATTGAAGGTTCACTTAGCATTGCCGGACAAAAGTTGAATCGTCGTGATGGATTAGGAGTGAGCGAAACCGATAAAATTGATATCCGTACCGATACAATCACAAAATTGCTCATTATGGAAATACCAATGTAATTCCCAATTTTCAATTTGATAATTTCCAATGAATTAAATAACCATATATAACAATTAAAAATCAACAAAAATGAAAACAATGAAACAATTTCTCGCAACCGACCAGCAATCATGGTCTTTACTTTTGGTACGTATGGCACTGGCCATCGCAATTTTTCCTCATGGTGCTCAAAAAGCACTCGGTCTCTTCGGCGGATACGGTTTTGCCGGAACATTAGGTTTTTTCCAGTCGATGGGAATGCCGGTAGTACTTGGAACGCTGGTAATTTTGGCTGAATTTGTAGGAAGTATCGGACTTTTTGCCGGAATCGGAACCCGCTTTATGGCTTTTGCTCTTTTCGTTGAAATGACCGGAGCTATGATTCTTGGTGGTCACCTTCACAACGGTTTCTTTATGAACTGGTACAAAATGCCAAATACAGGCGAAGGTTTCGAATATTTTATTTTGGTTCTTGGTATTGCATTGGCAGTGCTGATTGGAGGAAGTGGTAAATTCTCAGTAGATAACCTCATTTCAAAAAAACTGAAATAAGCTGACTAATCGTTCGAAAATATAAGCCGGTGCATATGCATCGGCTTTTATTTTTTCTTTTTCATAGTTGCACGCATCTCATTTTCGGCTTTCTTTTCCAATATAATACGGGTAATTAGTTCTACCGGAATTTCCTGCCCCGGTTTAAAGCGAATTCCACCTATCGAAGTATCATATCCTTCCAGTTCCTCTTCCATCTTTGAAAAAAGCGAATTGCTCATCGATGTGAACGTAAAATGGTTTTTATGAGCACTGAATCCCACCAACATATAATGATATGTATAACAAGCTATCCCGTAACTCATTGATTCTTTCGCTTCAGGTGCCAGTTTCCGGATAAGATCGCGCAATTGTTCTAAGGACTTACGATACACTTCGGGTTGTGACTGAATGTATTCGTCGACGGTGCTTGGTTTTTCCATGATTTTTGTTTTCCAAATCAAACAACTATAGAAAGAAATGGTTCAATTCCATAAAAAAGCCCGATACACATAATGTGCATCGGGCTTTATCTTGATTTTGAATTGAAAAACTTATTCAGCTACCACTTCGAAAGCAACTTCAATAGTTACTTCTTTGTGAAGCTTCAATGTGGCCTTGTAGGAGCCAATTTCTTTAACGGCATCTTTCAGTAAAATAACTTTGCGATCAACTGTGAATCCTGCTTTTTCAAATGCATCAGCAATTTGAATAGGACCAACTGCACCAAATATTTTGCCGGTTGTGCTTGTTTTTGCACCAACAGTCAATGTTAGGTCTTTCAGTTTGTCAGCCAATTCAATAGCCGCATTTTTCAGACTTTCCAGTTTGTGAGCACGTTGTTTCAAATCTTCTGCCAACATTTTTTTAGCTGAAGCTGTTGCCAGAATAGCTTTTTTTGTTGGGATAAGGAAGTTACGTCCGTAACCATCTTTTACTTTCAGAATATCGCCTTTGTAACCTAAATTGATTACATCTTCTTTTAATATAATTTCCATACTTTTTCCTCCTTGCTAAATTATTTCATCATATCGGTTACATAAGGAAGCAACGCGATGTGGCGTGCTCTTTTAACTGCTTGAGCTACTTTACGTTGATATTTCAACGAAGTACCGGTAAGGCGACGTGGAAGAATTTTTCCTTGTTCGTTCAGGAATTTTTTCAAAAATTCCGCATCTTTGTAATCGATGTATTTAATACCGCTTTTTTTGAAACGACAGTATTTTTTCTTTTTTACATCTACTGAGGGTGGAGTCAAATATCTGATATCTCCGTTGTTAGCTGCCATGGTTTAGTTCTCCTTTACTTCTTTAGATTTAAGACTCTTTCTTTTTTCGGCGTATTCGAACGCGTATTTGTCCAAACGGAACGATAAGAAACGTAAAACACGTTCGTCACGACGGTACTGGGTTTCCAGTGTAGCGATTACGGTTGACTCTGCATCAAATTGAAGCAACGAATAAAAACCAGTCGATTTCTTTTGGATTGGATACTGCAATTTGCGTAATCCCCAATTTTCTTCATTGGTAATTTTTGCGCCATTTTCTGTCAAGATGGCTTTGAATTTTTCTACCGCTTCCTTCATCTGGACATCAGACAAAACGGGAGTTAGAATGAAAACGGTTTCATAATGGTTTAACATACTGTTTGTTAGCTTTTTAGTTATTTATACTATATTTTATTAAAGCGGGTACAAAGATAGTAATAAATGTTTGATTGACAATGGGATTCTTTCTTTTTTTAGTTTATAGTCGGTAGTTAATAGTTTATAGTTGGTGGTTTAATAGTTTATAGTTGGTAGTTAATAGTTGTTGACTGGTATTTTTTAATAATTTGTTCACTTTCTTTGCTTCAAAGTGGTCAAATTACTACTTTCATACTATAAACTACCAACTACTAACTATAAACTATTTAACTCTTCCTCCACAGATCCAACTCTTCTTGTAGTAATTTTCGTCCAGATCGCTAACAATAACTCCTCTCGATACAGAAGCGTGAATAAACTTGTTGTGTTTGAGGTAAATGCCTACATGATTTACATAAGCTTTTGGTTTACTGCTCGTACAGAAAAACACCAAATCACCTGCTTTCAATTGATGTTTGTTGATTTTCCGACAATTATTTTTAAGTAAGGCTGATGTATTCCGTTCAATAGTTTTGTCATAAACCGTTTTATAAATTTCGAACACCAAACATGAACAATCTAACCCAGTTCTGGAACAGCTGGCATCTGCATAAGCTACATTTAGCCATGAAGCAGCCTCATTGTACAACCTGAAATTATCCCCACATTCTTTCCGGAGTGCCAATTTCTGGTATACATTGGTCTGATATTCCAGTTGTTGAGTGCTGATACAACTGAAAAGGAACAAGGTCATAATCAGTGGAAGAAAATGCCTGAGTTTAATATGACTGACACCTATCATTTCGTTGAATAAATCTAATGCAAAAGTAAATAATCTTTTAGAATAAAAAATTAATCAGAGATTTATTAGCAGCCACCTACTACTATGATTATTGAATATTTTTGTATAATTACCCGATATTTCAATCTTTTTATTAATTTTGTTCAGACATTTTAATAATTATGAATTGTGAATTATTAATTATACATTTACAATGAACACGCCCAGTATTAAAAAACTTTACTTTAAGGATACGTCTTTTGCAAATCTGATGACACACCGGATTTACAATATTCTGTTGTATGCCAGTAAGTACGACGCTTTTGTGTTGGAGGAAGATGGGCGAATTGATGAATTGATTTTCAATGAATATACTTCGCTTAATCTGCGTTATCCACCCCGTTTTACGCTGGTTTCGAACGAAGAAGAAGCCAATACACTGCTCAACGAACGCAAATTTGAACTGATCATCTCCATGCCCAGCGGCGACAGTATCAATCCATTTGAATGGGCTAAGCGTGTAAAAAAACAATTTCCGGATATTCCAATTGTGGTACTCACTCCGTTTTCAAAATCGGTATCGCAACGTATTGCCAACGAGGATGTAAGTGCCATCGATTATGTGTTCAGCTGGTTAGGTAATTCGGATATTTTGCTGGCTATCATTAAGTTGATTGAAGACCGCATGAATGTGGAGGAAGACGTGGAAGAGGTTGGCGTTCAGGTAATATTATTCGTTGAGGATTCTATCCGGTGGTATTCGTCCATTGTCCCACACCTTTACAAATATGTGTTTAAACAAAGCCGCTCGTTTATGACCGAAGCGTTGAATGAACACGAACAAATGCTTCGTATGCGTGGTCGTCCGAAAATTTTGCTGGCACGGTCGTACGAAGAAGGAATGGTTATTTACGAAAAATACAAGCAAAATATGCTGGGTGTGATAACCGATGTGAGTTATCTGCAAAATGGTGTGAAAAATAAGACTGCCGGTATAAATCTTTGTGCTGAAATTCGTAAACAGGATACGCATATTCCCCTCATTTGTGTGTCTACAGAAGCTTCTAATCACGAAGGGGCTGATAAAGTGAAGGCTGCATTTTTGAATAAAATGTCGAAAACATTGTTGATGGAATTGCGGGAAAAAATTGCGAAAAACTTTGGTTTTGGTGATTTTGTGTTTATCAATCCGGTTACGGACGAAGAAGAAGCAAGAATTCAGAATTTACGTGGCCTACAGGAAAGCATTTTCACTATTAGCGACGAATCGCTTTATTACCATGTTTCCCGGAATAATATTTCACGTTGGTTATATTCACGGGCCATGTTTCCGCTGGCAGAATTTCTGAAAAACATTAATGTTGATAAAGATGTGGCTAGTGATTTGACTAAAGTTCGTGAAATTATTTTTGATGCCATTGTTCATTACCGGAAAGTGAAAAACCGTGGTATTGTAGCTGTTTTTCAGCGTGACAGGTTCGATCAGTATTCAAATTTTGCCCGCATTGGCGATGGTTCGTTGGGTGGAAAAGGACGTGGTCTGGCTTTTATTGATGCCATGATAAAGCGAAATGAAAGCCTCGAACAATTTGAGAATGCTCAGGTAATGATTCCAAAAACGGTGGTTTTATGTACGGATATTTTTGCTGAATTTATGGAGCTTAATAAGCTCTATCCAATTGCATTATCTGATATTGACGATGCTGAAATTCTCGCACATTTCCTGAAAGCTCGTATTCCTCATCAATTAATTGCCGACTTACACGCTTTTGTAGGAGTAATCAACTCTCCGATTGCCGTTCGCTCATCCAGTCTGCTGGAAGATTCACATTATCAGCCGTTTGCAGGCATTTATTCAACCTATATGGTTCCTTTTGATGCTGAAAGCAAAACGCAAATGTTGTTGATGATTACTGAAGCTATTAAAGCTGTGTATGCTTCTGTTTTTTATCGAGACAGCAAAGCCTATATGACAGCCACCAAAAATATTATTGATGAAGAAAAAATGGCTATCGTACTTCAGGAGATTTGTGGAAATACCTATGGGACAAGATATTATCCTTCATTTTCCGGAGTTGCACGCTCGTTGAATTATTATCCGATTGGTGCTGAAAAACCTGAAGAAGGTATTGCCAATGTGGCTATGGGTTTAGGAAAATACATTATGGACGGTGGCATGAGTTTGCGCTTTTCACCCGCTTATCCGAATAATATATTACAAACCAGTAATGTGGATTTTGCTTTGCGTGAAACGCAAACATATTTTAATGCACTGGATTTAAGCCAGACTCAGTTTATTCCTCAGGTTGACGATGGCTTTAATTTGTTGAAAATCAATGTGAGCGATGCCGGGAAAGATGGTACCTTGCGCTATATTGCTTCAACTTATAATGTTCAGGATAGAGTGATATACGACAGCATTTATGAAGGTGGTCGAAAATTGATAACATTTGCTAACGTATTGCAGCACAATGTATTTCCATTGGCCGATATTCTGAAAGAAGTGCTAAAAATTGCTCAATCTGAAATGGGCAGGCCCATTGAAATTGAATTTGCTGTAAATCTGGATTATTCGCCAGCTAAACAACATACTTTCTATTTATTGCAAATCCGACCGATTGTTGACAATAAAGAAATGATTCATGAAGATATTGGCTTAATACCGGAAGAAAATGCTATCATTACCAGTAAAAGTGCGTTGGGACATGGTATTACAACTGATTTATACGATTTAGTTTATGTAAAACCCGATGCTTTTAATGCAGCTAAAAATCAGTTGATTGCTTCGGAAATTGAGAAAATAAACCGTCAGCTTATAACTGAAAACCGACATTACATACTTGTAGGTCCCGGCCGTTGGGGTTCTGCCGATCCGTGGCTTGGAATTCCTGTAAAGTGGTCGAATATCAGCCATGCAAGACTGATTGTGGAGTCAGGTTTGGCAAATTATCGGGTTGATCCAAGTCAGGGAACTCACTTTTTTCAGAATCTGACTTCATTTGATGTGGCATATTTCACCATTAATCCATTTTTGGGTGACGGAACATACGACACAGACTATCTGAACGCCCAACCGGCTGAATATGAGTCGGAATTTATACGTCATATCCGGTTCGAAAAGCCAATTATCATGAAAGTGGACGGACGGAAAAATAGGGGAGTGGTTTTAAAAGCAGTAAGCAGTAAGCAGTAAGCAGTAAGCAGTAAGCAGTAAGCAGTAAGCACCACATCAACATATCATCAAATTATCAAATCAACATATCATCAAATCAACACATCATCAAATCAACACATTAAAATTATGTTCAAAAAACATCCTAAAGGCCTTTTGGCAGCTTCATTTGCCAATATGGGCGAACGCTTTGGTTTTTATACCATGATGGCGATTCTCACCTTGTTTCTTATGTCGAAATTCGGATTGGACGAAACTAAAGCTGGAATAATTTATTCTATCTTCTATTTTTCCATTTATATTCTGGCATTTGTAGGTGGCTTGATTGCCGACAAAACGCGAAATTACAAAGGAATCATTCTGATTGGATTGATTTTGATGGCTGTGGGTTATCTGATGATTGCAATCCCAACACCTACTCCGGTACCTGCAGGCTCATTTGGAATATATCTGGCAATGACCTGTGCCGGATTATTTGTAATTGCTTTCGGAAACGGGCTTTTTAAGGGCAATTTACAGGCGCTTGTAGGACAAATGTATGATAACGAAGAATATTCCGGTCAGCGCGACAGTGGTTTCTCATTATTTTACATGTTTATTAATGTGGGTGCCATTTTTGCCCCTTTTGCTGCTGTGGGAATGCGCAACTGGTGGCTTAAATCGCATGGATTTGCCTATAACTCAGATCTTCCGGCACTTTGTCATGAACAGCTTAAAGGCACGCTTTCGACCGATGCAGCAACGCGTTTGCACGACCTTGCAACAAATGTTGGTTACTCAGGAACTGATTTAACCGCTTTTTCCAAAGAATATTTAAATTTGTTTGCCACCGGTTTTCATTATGCATTTGCAATTGCCATCGGTGCTATGCTTATTTCGTTGGTAGTTTACCTGATAAATAAGAAGAGTTTCCCAAATCCAAAAGATATTTCTGAAAAATCTTCTTCCTCTAATGTGGAAATGGACGTAGCGGAAATAAAACAACGACTTTATGCTCTTTTTGCTGTATTTGGTGTGGTTATCTTCTTTTGGTTTTCATTTCATCAAAACGGATTGACACTAACTTATTTTGCTAAAGATTACATTAATCTAAGCGGTATAGTGGTCGATTTAGGTTTTACCACCATTCAGGGTGCTGAAATTTTCCAGTCTATCAATCCAATTTTTGTTGTTTTGCTTACGCCGGTTATTATGTCACTTTTTGGATTTTTGAGGGCAAAAGGAATTGAGCCATCAACGCCTAAGAAAATTGCAATCGGGATGGGAATAGCTGCACTGGCCTATGTAACTATGTCTTTGGGTTCAATGGGTTTGCCTGCCAAATCTGTTATTACGGAAATGGGTGGTTTGCCCGATGCACAACGTGTTACACCATTTTTACTGATTGGAACATATTTGATTCTCACTATTGCCGAATTGTTTATTAGTCCGATGGGTATTTCGTTTGTTTCCAAAGTGGCACCTCCGAAGTATCAGGGAATTATGCAGGGATGCTGGCTTGGTGCAACAGCGGTTGGAAATCAATTGTTGTTTATAGGTGCTATTTTTTATAAGAGTATTCCGGTATCAATGACATGGTTGATTTTTGTTGGAGCATGTTCTATTTCCATGTTCACCATGATTGGCATGTTGAAATGGTTGGAAAGAATTACTAAATGACCTCACCCCTAACCCCTCTCCAAGTGGAGAGGGGAATTCTTGTTAGTAATATCTAGTTTTTTTAATATGTTTCAAACAAAAGTTGAAATTCCGGTTTCAAAATTAAAAATCGATTATGAGGACAAAATCATGACCTTAGGTTCGTGTTTTGCTCAGAATATAGGGAAAAAAATGGAGGAAGTGTGGTTTGATACCATTATTAATCCATTTGGGGTACTTTATAATCCGGTTTCGATTCAGAAAAGTATTGAACTTTTGATTGAAAACAAGACATTTACTGAAAATGATTTGTTTGACTATCGGGGTTTGTGGCAAAGTTTTTCGCAAAGCAGTCTGTTTTCGGATATCACAGCAGAAAAATGCCTGATCAAAATCAATGAACGCTACATCCCTGCTCGTGATTTTTTGAAAAAAACTGATTTTCTGTTGATAACATTTGGTACGTCATGGGTTTTTGAGGAAAAAAAGACAGGCAATATAGTTTCAAATTGTCATAAATTACCTGCAAATGACTTTGTTCGTCGTAGATTGACGGTTGAAGAAATTGTAAGTCTATATACTAAACTTTTTGCAAAACTCCGGGAATTATTTCCGAAATTGAAACTGGTTTTTAGTGTTAGTCCTATTCGTCATTGGAAGGACGGTGCGCACGAAAACAATGTGAGTAAAAGCATTTTATTATTGGCAATAGAACAATTACAAAAGCAATTCGAAAACGTAGAATATTTTCCTGCGTACGAAATTCAGATGGACGAATTGCGTGATTACCGCTTTTATGCTTCTGATATGTTTCACCCGTCGGATGTGGCTGTGGATTATATATGGAAACGCTTTTCGGAAACTTATTTTGACAATAAAACGCTGAAGATAAAGAAAGAATTGGAGCAACTTTATGCCGATTTGTCACATCGACCACTCCAACCTAATTCGGAGGAATTTTTGCTATTTCAGAAAAATATAGAAAATCGAAAAATGAAAATCTGTACAGAATATCCATTTCTGAAAGATAAAATACAATAAAAGGCTGCTTTTGGGCAGCCTTTCTGCGGAAAGTCAGGGATTCGAACCCTGGGTACAGTTACCCGTACACTTGTTTTCGAGACAAGCCCGATCGACCACTCCGGCAACTTTCCAATAATTTTTTGTCCGACAAAAGTACTAAATATTTTGATATTCAGCTTTTGAATTATTGATATTTTCCTTCATTTTTAATTACAATTCCCTGATTTTTTGTAATTTCGCGAACTATTAAACCTATAAGTAAAAAATTGAAGAAAAATGAATATAGATTTTCAAAAGTCAAACGGACTGGTACCTGCTATTATACAGGATGAAATGACCTCTAAAGTGTTGATGCTTGGATATATGAATGAGCAAGCGTTGACCAAAACACAGGAAAGTGGTCAGGTGACTTTTTTTAGTCGTAGCAAAAACCGCCTTTGGACAAAAGGGGAGGAGAGTGGCAACTTTTTGAATGTGGTTTCCATAAAATCTGATTGTGACAATGATACTTTGCTGATAAAAGTAAAACCGGTAGGACCTGTTTGTCATACTGGTGCAGATACTTGCTGGGGTGAGAAAAACGAAGCTGATGTTGCTTTTCTGAAATACCTTCAGGACTTTATTACTATACGATTCAACGAAATGCCGGAAGGTTCATACACTACTTCACTTTTCAAAAAAGGAGTGAACCGTATGGCTCAAAAAGTGGGTGAAGAAGCTGTGGAAACTGTTATTGAAGCTACAAACGGCACAGAAGAAGGTTTTATTTACGAAGCTTCCGATTTGATTTTTCACTTGATCGTTTTGCTTACCTCCAAAGGTTATTCACTGGACGATTTGGCACGTGAATTAAAGAAAAGACATAAATAATTACCAATTCTCAATTACCAATTAATCAATTGGAAATTGGAAATTAAATAATTGAAAATTAGTATTTTATGGAAAAGAAACAATTGATTAAATATAGTGATGTTGATATTTATCAGCAGGATGAGTTGATACTGAAGGATGTGCAACTCGAAGTTCAATCAGCTGAATTTGTTTATCTGCTTGGAAAAGTTGGTAGCGGTAAAACATCACTTTTAAAGTCATTGTATCACGATGTACCAGTTGTAAATGGTTCAGCCGTAGTACTTGGATATGATTTGTGCAATCTAGATCATCATAAGGATGTTCCCTACCTCCGTCGCAAAATTGGTATTGTATTTCAGGATTTTCAATTGCTGACGGACCGTTCGGTATATAAAAACCTCGAATTTGTGCTGAAAGCAACTGACTGGACTGACCAGTTGGCTATTGACGAACGAATCAACCATGTGCTTGAACAAGTTGGAATGAGCACTAAAGCTTATAAAATGCCTCATCAATTATCAGGTGGCGAACAACAACGCATTGTTATAGCACGTGCTTTGCTCAATTCACCCGAAATTATTCTTGCCGACGAACCGACCGGAAATCTTGATTTAGTTACCGGCAATGAATTGATAGAGCTCCTTTATACAATATGTCAGTCGGGTACGACGGTGCTGATGGCTACGCATAATCTTACTTGGCCTGAAAAATTTCCCGGACGCGTGTTACGTTGTGAAAACGAAAAGTTGGAAGATTTGACTGCTGAAGAACTTGAAATAACCGAAATAGATAGCACGGATAAATAATAGGCATTATACAAGTTGTATTTGTCTGACATATTGGATTTTATATTTTAAAACAAATCAAAAGAACGCGGATGAACGCTGATTTAGCTGATTTCCGCTGATCGAAGATGCCGACTTGACGGTATAATATGTCTAAATACGGATTAATAAAAGGATTTTATCCCCGATAAATCGGGGCTGATTTAAAGAACTAAGTCTTTATCATCTCGTCTTTGACGAGATAAAATCCGTTTTACATCCGCTAAATTAGCGTATACAGACAAGTCGGAATGTTCCATCCGCGTTCCATTCTTAAAAACATGCTAACTTATATAATGTCTAATGAAAAAACTCCGATGTCCCCAATGCGATATTCACCGTTTCTACGTCCGAAACGAGCAACATGACACCGTACTGGTAAACGTGGATGAAAATTACAATGTTATTCCAATAAATCCGGTTGATTCGCTGGAAGGTTTTGACCTGACTACACTATATTGCCTCGGATGCTCCTGGTCAGGTTCACCAAAAAGACTCAAAGGTGGAAGTCATGCCAAACAGTATTAAAATTGACAGAATATTGCCAAACTAAGTGGTTGTATCGATTGTACTAAAAATAGGATTTTCAGTATAAATTAATTCTGGAAATTCTGATTCAGACTAGTTTCCTGAAATCCCCGATAATCCTATCCATAAACTCATTGATGTGACTATCAACAGCTAATTCTAAAGTGTTTTCTTTGTACCACTTAATCACTTCTTTGACTCCTTCGCTGAATTTTAGCTGTGGATTAAAATCGGGAACAAACTTTCTAATTTTGGAATTATCGAAAATCATGCTTTGGGCTTTATCGCCGAGCAAACCGGCACCTATTTCAGCATCGTAACGGACAATAATATCAGACGGAATATAAACGATATCCGGACTTACGCCCAGCTCAGCACCCAGAATGTTGTAAATTTGATTCCATGTTAGCCACTCGTCAGAAGTGATATGAAAAGCTTCAGCTATAGCATTTGGATTGCCAAAAAGCCCAACCAAACCCACAGCAAAATCCAGATTCCATGTAAGAGTCCAAATCGAAGTGCCATCGCCTGGGAGTATGACGGGTAATCCCTTCATCATCCGGTGTAAAACTGTGAAACCCCCAATAGCAGGTATTTTTGTTTTATCGTAGGTATGCGATGGACGAATAATGGTATATGGAAAACCACTTTTCAGGCCTGCTTCTTTCAATGTAAGTTCGCAAGCAATTTTTTTACGGGAATATTCCCAAAAGGGATTATCCAAGGGTGTTTCTTCAGTTACCGGAAGCACTTTCGGAACTTCGTAAGCCGAAGCCGAACTAATAAAAATATACTGTTTGGTTTTAGCTGAAAACAGCACAATATCGTTCAAAATATGCTCCGGTTCGTAGGCTATAAAATCAATTACTACATCAAATTCTTGATTTTCGAGGACTTTGGCAGTTTCGGCTACATTTCGAATATCGGCGATAATGGTTTTTGCTCCCTGTACATTCCGAATATTGGCACTCAACCCACGGTTCAGATGAAATACATCCATACCACGGCTAATCGCCAACTCTGAACAAGCCGAGCTTAACACGCCTGTTCCACCAATAAAGAGCACCTTCATTTGATTTTTTTATAGTTGAGAAACAAAAATATTATTTCACTCATATACCTTTTTAGTATAAAAAGACCTCACAAAACGTGAAGCCTTTCAATATTCTATCAGAACTTTATAAACTTACATACTTTATAACTTTACAAACTCAATATGCTCTAGCAAATACCACGCGTTGTGCCGATGGTTTCCCTGTAACCATACAAACGCCGGAAATCGAATCGCCATCTAATGGAATACAACGGATAGTGGCTTTGGTGTCTTCCTTGATTTTTTCTTCCGTTTCGGGTGTTCCGTCCCAGTGGCACATCAGAAATCCGCCTTTTTCTATTTCTACCTTAAATTCGTCGTAGGAGTTTACTTCACGTGTCACGGAAGCCCGGTAATCGTAAGCTTTCTGGAAAATATTAGCCTGAATGTCTTTGAGCAACTGAGCAATATAAGTTTCTACGCCATCGATCGAAACAGTTTCTTTGCTTAAGGTATCACGACGTGCTACCTCCACCGTTCCGTTTTCAAGATCACGCGCACCCATTGCCAAGCGAACCGGAACGCCTTTCAATTCGTATTCAGCAAATTTCCATCCCGGTTTTTTATTGTCGTTGTTGTCGTATTTAAGGCTTATGCCCAATGCTTTAAGTTTTGGAATGATTTCGTTTACTTTTTCACTGATGGCAGCCAATTGTTCGTCGTTTTTATAAATTGGCACAATCACCACCTGAAAAGGAGCGAGGTTAGGAGGAAGTACCAGCCCATTATCGTCGGAGTGTGTCATAATAAGCGCACCCATCAATCGGGTGGAAACACCCCAGGATGAAGCCCATACATAATCCAGTTTGTTGGTTTTATCCACAAAAGTGACATCAAATGCTTTCGCAAAGTTTTGTCCCAGAAAGTGGGATGTGCCGGCTTGCAAAGCTTTTCCATCCTGCATTAATGCTTCAATACAATAAGTGTCCAATGCACCGGCAAAACGCTCATTTGCCGACTTTACGCCTTTCAGCACGGGCATAGCCATAAATCGTTCAGCAAAGTCAGCATAAATTTCAAGAATTTTTTTTGTTTCTTCAATAGCTTCAAGCTCTGTTGCGTGTGCAGTATGTCCTTCTTGCCAGAGAAATTCGGTTGTACGCAAAAACAAACGGGTTCGCATTTCCCAACGAACCACATTTGCCCATTGATTGATGAGAATAGGCAGATCCCGATAGGATTGAATCCAGTTTTTATAGGTGCTCCAGATAATTGTTTCGGAAGTTGGACGAACAATTAGTTCTTCTTCCAGTTTGGCAGTTGGATCAACAATTAGTCCGTTCCCGTCCGGATCAGCCATTAATCGATGATGAGTAACAACAGCACATTCTTTGGCAAAACCATCCACGTGTTCGGCTTCCTTACTCAGAAACGATTTAGGTATAAATAACGGAAAATATGCATTTACATGTCCGGTTTCCTTGAACATACGATCCAATTCGGCCTGTATCTTTTCCCAAATTGCATATCCATAGGGTTTTATGACCATACAACCACGTACCGCTGAGTTTTCGGCCAGATCAGCTTTCATAACCAAATCGTTGTACCATTGTGAGTAATTTTCGCTGCGCGAAGTCAATTCTTTTGCCATATATTTAATTTTCAATTTCCAATAACTCAATTTCCAATATACTTAGTTAACCAATTGCTAATTAAGGAGTGCAAAGATAATCAATTTTCAGGAAATCAGAGAACAAAAAAATCGGCAGTTGGCAAAAAAGCAGTTGGTATACATTCACTGCCCATTGCCAACTGCCAACTATTAAGTACACACTGTTTACTTGCAAACTGACTTTATCCAGCTTGTCATTGTTTCTAAAACCACAGGCGAAATAGTTTGCTCAATTTCTGAATACTCACTTGGCAAACCGGTTTTACAATCCTGAAATAAGTGATTCAAACCGACAAATTCTTTAATATTAACTTTTTTATTTCCACTTTTTTTCAATGCTTTTTCAATAGCCGGAAGATTTACGTTTGAGGGTACTTGCATATCTTTGCTGCCATTGATAGCCAATACCGGACATTTTACTTTTTCAAGAATTAATGCAGGATTGTATTTGATAAAGTGAATCATCCATGGTGCAGTGAGCTGGGCAAATTGACGTTCGATAATAAACGATTCGGAAGCGTCTTTTGGGATTTCCATACCCGGAATTTCTTTGATGTTGGACTTAATATAATCAGTTAATTCAATTTTCAGCTGAGCCAAATTGGTTGATTTGGTTATCATCCTGAATATTTCTCGATTAATGTCACTCGTTTTTTTTATGTCGTCTTCCTTCATTCCATTACCTCGTCCAATCAATTGCTGTTGTAGTAACAGTATTTCACCTCCCGAAACCGCTGTGCCAGCCATTAGAATAATAAATGCAACATCTTTGCTGTTTGCAGCTACTATTGGTGCTATAATTCCGCCTTCGCTATGTCCAATTAATCCAATCTTTTTTTTATCAATGTCTTGTCTTGTTTTCAGATAGTTAACAGCAGCTTTCACATCTGTAGCAAAATCGTTTGTAGTTGCTTTTGTGAAATCACCAGTCGAAGCGTTTGTTCCACGGTCATCATAACGCAATACGCCGATACCGTTTCGGGTTAAAAAATCGGATACTATCAGAAAAGGTTTATGACCCATCAACTCTTCGTCTCTATTTTGAGGTCCACTGCCGGTAATTAGTACTACTACCGGAAATTTTCCATTTTTTTTAGGTAAAGTCAATGTGCCGGCAAGTGTTATGCTGTCTTTTGAATTTGCAAAAGTGACTTCTTCGGAATAATACGGATAAGGTTTTACAGGTTCTTGCGGACGCTTTTGCACCAATTTTTCGGTGGCTTTATGGCTCATATTCATTGGAATAACCATTCCTGCTTGTTTAAATGTACCTACAATCTGATAGGTGCTATCCATTTTTCCTGTATATTCAATTTGGGCAGCTGCCATTTCAGTTTTAAATATGGAATTTTCAAAAGATGTTTTACTCATTGGAATTCCTTTTGCTCCTTGGTCGGGGCTATCCATTGTGGCGGCATAACCGGCATCAGTTTTTGTAACATGAAACACCAATCGCATTTGCATGCCTTGCACTTTGAGTACGCCATTCCAGTCACCAATAATATCCTGTGCCGAAATCGTGCCTGTAATTATAATAAACAGGCTGATAAATAAATGTTTAGTCTTCATTTTTGTGGATTTTTCTGAATTCGATATAGGAATATAGTATAGGAACAATACTTATTATGGCTGTTACTGTTCCAAATGTAATAGCCAATAAGGAATTGTTTTTGGCTATAAAAGCTATAAAGATGGTAATCAAACCTCCAACGAGCCACAATTTCCCTCCAAATCGGTGAACTTTTCTCCAGGTTTCTTCATTTTCAAGTGTCCATGGCGTACGAATGCCAATAAAGTAATTTGGTTTTACGGATTGTAAATAATTACCCAATACAACATAGAATGCACCAATCAGAGCAATAAGCAAATTTGGATTAATCTCGCCTTTATTGCTGACATACAACAGATAAAAAGAAATGGCCGACATGAAAATCGTCATTATAAGTCGAAGGGAATAATACTTTTCGCCCATTTGTTCTATCTTCTTTTTCGGGTCGAAGTAGGGTATAAAGAGCATTAACAAGTAACTCCCAATTCCCATTGCAGCAATCATATACGGCAGACTTGTTTTTTCTGACCAGTCATTTGGATTACCTGCCAAATCAAAATGAGTGGGTACTTGTGCCGGTAGATTTTTCCAAACCATGGCTAAATAAATAAACGGGATTACAATCAGAATCCACAAAATCAGTTCTTTGAAAAATTTGTTCATATTCTTATTTTTTTAATGTTAGAACGTATTGTAATAAATCGTCAATAATAGTTGTGTTGATAGAATATCGGATAAACTGACCTTGTTTCACCGTGGTTACAAGATCAGCCCGTTTCAGCTTATCCAAATGATGCGAAACACTGGGAGCAGTCATATTAAACTGCGCAGCAATATCGCCGGCTGTCATATCCTTCTTTTGTAGCAGTTTCAATATCTCACGCCGTGCCGGATCATTGAGTGCTTTGAATACTTCGTTCATAATATTCTAGTTGTATATTTGTATTATTAGGCAAATATCTAAATACTATTTTAAAGTTGCAAATTATTTAAGAAATATTAATAAAAAAGTCATTGGACTGTAATACCCTCACCAATTATTTTTAAAAAGTAAAAAAGGCCCTGACAATCAGGGCCTTTAAAGTATATATAATAGTGATATTTGCTTTGACTATTTCCCAATACAGAAATTACATTTAATTAACTGTCAGATTTGTACCTCCATCGAGGTACAAATAGTGAAATAACTATTCAAATACTTACTATTTATCACTTTTAGAGCCCTGTAGTAGCCAATACAAATGTATATAAATATATCCAAACTCATTTCGCATTTAATATATATTAACTAATATATTTTGATAAAGCTTAAAATAATTTAGATTTCAAAATATAGAAAATTCAAAAAAATAGCATAGTTTTGTTGTTCATTCAAATATCAAATGAAATCCGATTGTCAAACAATCCATTTTCTCCAGACATTACATATCCCAATTGATTAGTTAATAATCTTGTTTTCCCAATTTCAAAATCAGGAGTATTTTCGTGTGTATGTCCATAAATCCAATAATCAGGACTTGTTGTTTCAATTAAATCAAACAATTCCACAGCAAAAGCTTCATTAAGTATATCACCTTTATATTTTGGTGGATAATTCATGAAGGTTGGGACATGATGTGTAACTACCACGTTTTTATCTGTTTGTTTATTTTCCAACTCTTGTTTCAAAAAGTTGAGACTTTCAGTATGTAATTGATTAAATCGTTGTGTAGAAAATCTATAACTTCCATATTTGATTACGTGAAAATCGCTCAAACTCCTTTCAATCTGATAATCATAAGACGAATTTATTTTAGACCAAAGTGTCGAAAAAAGAAACGTTACTTCTTCAAGAACAATTGAAATGTTATTTACAAGAAAAACATTACTTCGAATTTTCTCGTTCAATAAACCACTTTTGGTGGCAACATCAAAACGATAATACTCGTGGTTACCCGGAATCCAATAAGTTGCAACAAAATTGTCGGATAGAAAGTTGAAAAAGTCATTGTGCTTATCCATGACCGCAAATGGTACGATATCACCAGCCAACAACAATACATCACCCACTGCTTGTATGGGGTTTGCTTTCAGGAATGCCTTGTTTTCCGGAAATTCCAAATGTAAATCAGAAGCGTATTGAATTTTCATTTATACAAAATTGTCGTTTATAGGTTATATGAAATTATAGGCACAGCCAAACCAGCTTTCAGTTCAAACTTGACAGCTTTTTTATTTTAATCTGAATGATTTATTTTTACTGGACCAAGCTCGTGACCAAACAACTGTAATACTTGATTTATTTTGTCCAATCGCAGGGTTGGTTTACCCAGTTCCAAATCACGTAAAAACCGAAGACCAACACCTGCCTTTTTTGCCAGTTCCGGCTGAGTAAGTTTTACATTGTTGCGCTTGTTTTTTATAAATTCGCTTAAAGTCATATTGAGTAATAATTTGAATGAAGAATATATTTTATACCCTATCGGGTGCAAAAATAGCAATTGGTTTATAAATTATACCATTTCGGGTATAATGATAGCTTTGATTGGTACATTTTACAAAGGGCTTCAGCATATGATTTCTTTTGTTATTTTTTGATTGTCCAATTAATCGGTTTTAATCTTTCTGATACTTTATGCAATGTAATTAAAATTTCTTCTTCTGTTGGCAATTCACCATACACTAATTCGTTGAAAGTTGTGAGGTAGGTATTACTCAGTAGGCTCCAGGTATTGTTTGTGTCAGAAAATATCATCGCTGTTGCAGGGTGATTTGCTAACCAGTCGTAGTTGTTTTTAAAGCTGAGTACATCATCGTTTGCAACGGTTAATAGCATCGATTCAAAACGATCTGAATTAAAGAAGTCCTAATTTAATTCGCCAGTTTAGGGCATTGGGTAAAACGCCTACTTTGATATTGTATTCAAATTCTGAAAGTGGATTTAAACTGGATTTCAGTTGAGCGAGATTGAGTTTATTATCCATTAATTCCAATATTGAGCCTGTTAAGGCTCTAGCTCTGGGTGGATATTTTAGGGCAAATTGAATGATTTGATCCAATTCTTTTTGACTAAGCTTTTTCAATCTTTCAGTCAGTATCAGAATTCCGGACTCAGCATTTAAATCGGGAATTTGATTGAAGTCTTTTACAGCATCTAATATTTCAAGTAAGTAATAGTTTTTATCCGTTACATCAATATAGCTTTTTACTGGTTTGCCTTTTACTGTACCGACTGAGGCATAAATTCGTTTGTCCCTGCTTGCTATTTTAATTGTTCTGGGTACCTGAGTTGTAAGCCCCATTCTGTTATACAAACTTAGTCCGGTAATGTACGCTATTCTTTTCCCATTTTCGAACAAATAGGTTTTGAGTAATTCTTCTTCGTTTGGTCTTAATACTCCAAATGCTGTTTGTTTAGGTTTATAGAATATACCGGAGGAGATTCGTTTGATAATTTCCTTTTTTATCAACCGTTCCAATGCTTTTGTGGCAGCTGCATACTCTTCCCGCTCCACCATTAGTGTTTGGTAGTCGAAAGTTGTTCCATCCTGCAATTGCAGAATGCGTTGATCTATTTTTTTAGATACTGTCATATCTTGAGTTTTAGGCCACAAATTTACAACCTATTTTTATTATGTCAAGTAAACGGCGCAAAATACTTGACAAAACATGCCAATTCTTTTGATCATACGCTTTAGTTTGTTCAAAAAAAACGCTTGTTCATTGGAAATGAACAACTGAAAGTATTGAACATGTATGGCGATTTGAATAGACGACGTGATTTTTGAATGAAATAAGATAAGTGAAGATAATCAGGCTTATAGGTGCTAAAAACAATGGTTCGTTGTCTTGGAACAAAATAAGAATTTCTATCATAATTGTATATTTTGTAGCTCACTAAGAAATGAAATACGGCTCAATTTTCTCTATTAACGAGCTTTATTTTTTTAAATGAGCCATAACTAGCGAGGAAAAGTTTATTTTTTCACGTTACAAACGTTTGAACATTAACACCTCGTTGAAAACGAGGTGGAGAGTGGTTCTTCTTATTTAAAATTCTTCACGTTAGTTTCACCAACGACTTTGATTTTTAAATGTAAGGCTATCTTTATCAACATTTTCCAATAATTCGTCTTTTGCATTAATAAATGGGTCGTACCAATCAGCCTTTTTACGCGCCCATTCAATCCATTTTTGTTTTTCATCGGTTAGTGAATTGTTATTGATTGCATTTTGCTCAAAGGTATTAATGTAGTTTCGTAAGTCATTGGCTTTTCGATAACGTTTTGCAAGTTGAAACGTGTTTTTGAAATTTTTTAATTCATCTTCTTTTCTTGCTTGGAATTCTTTTCTGATTATCTCAAGTCGTTCTTCTTCTAATTTACGTCTTGCATATTCCTCACGGTCATTTATCTTTCGACGTGCGATTATTTCAAGTTCACTCACAATGTCTAATAATTTGTCTTCAATCAAAATACTATTGTCTGCCCATTCTCTACCAAAATAACCTTTTCTGTATTTAAAAACGAGCTTACCAGTTGGGATAAGTTCTGTCCGATTATAAGGAATAGCAATTATTGTTTTTCTTGATGATCTTTCACGTAATGATATCTCCAATTCTTCATTATAAATGACAGCATAGGTTTGATAATGCTTTTCAATAATTGAATATCCCCGATCTTTTATTATGTAAATGAATCTATTCATAATATCGAGGGCTCTCGGTAATATGTCTTTAGAAACAGAAATGTCAAGTGTGTTCTTTTTTAATTCATAACTCCAATTTGAATAATCCCTTTTCTGTGTTAGATATTCTCTCGTCCTTGTAATAATAGGATCAATTGCAAGTTTAGCTATTTTTGATTCTGGTAGTTTATTCTTTTTAGATATTTTTGATTTATTCTTTTTCAACTGAGAAACATATCCGGAAAAGTACTCTTCACCATCTTCATCGGTTCTTTACCATAAAGAGATTTCATGCTTTCCTTTTGTTGTATCAGGTAGCTTAGAAATTTCTACCGGTTTACCAAACTTAAGTTTCGACCAATAACCATTTACTGGTATGGGAATATTCATTTCCTTACAAGCTTCCTGAAGGCTTTTGTATGAAATAAAGTATATTCTGGATATAGCTGCCAATGATTCAGACCAAACAAGGTCGTAGAATTGTTTTCTTGAAAAAGTTGTTTTTGCCATAAGTATATAGTTTTTTTGGGATACTATTAATTGTAAAGTCCTGAAATAGGAATACAAAAAAGTAAAAACAATACAGGATTATATACTACTTTCTAATTAGTGCGAAAATTCTTTGATAATATCGATTAGTCTTTGCTTTTCGTTTGACTCATTCGTTTTAAATCTAAAAATCGGGATATTATTTGATTGCAATACCCTATCCTTGATTTTGTCATGCTCAGCTTGTTTTTTATCTTGTTCGTGATATTTGATGCCATCTACTTCGAGAACAAACAGCTTTTCTTTTGATACTTTATTGTAGAACAGAAAATCCACGTGTGCCGAGGGATGAAGGATATATCTTTTTTCTTCAGCACTGAATGTATCCGGCACGTTGACAAGATTCCCAAGTCTGGTATGCATGGAATATCCAATATAACTATAATCCTTCAGAACTTCGTTGATAAGGTCACACATCAACAATTCCGTTTTATGTTCATTCGGACGCTCCTTATACTTGGACAATAATAGATTTGAATACTCTGAATAAAGTAAATCAAATACTGAGCTTACGGTTGATTCCCTGGTTATTTCTGAGCCATAGAGATATTCGGCATACCTAATAAAATCATTTATAGCATTGTTTGTTGAATGATAGACATTGTCTGCAACAACTACAGTTACTTTGTTTTTGCCTCTTGAGATGGCAACGTTCAGTAATTTATCATTGGTGACAAAATCATAAAGTCTGTTCTCTACATTATTTGGGTCTTTATCCAATGAATTCACAACGAAAGAAAGAATAACTTCATCTTTTTGTCTGCCCTGGAACTTATGAATGGTATCGGCTTCTAATAAGCCTGTACCATATTTGTCAGTAATAAGATTTGCCTGATAACGAAATGGAGAAATGATTCCTATACTTTTAGAAACATTCTCTTTCAGGATATTCTCTAATTCATCAATTTCACGTTGGTTATACATCCCACTACCATTGGGGTTACGTCTGGCATGATTACCAGGAACTGTTTTGATTATTTCAATATGCTTTCCTGTGTTCTTAGTCATAGCCACCAGTTCACCATCATAAAACATTTTATTGCAGAAGTTTATAATATCCGGCGCACACCGATAGTGCTCCTTCAATAAAGTAGTAGGGACACCCGGCATAGAATCTTTTACTGATTTGAGTATTGAATTAGAAGCGTATTGGTACGATTCCGGAACTTCATATTTTTCAGCTAAAAGTTCCGATTGAGCAAACAAACTTTCTTCATCAATTTGCTGAAGTTGTCGGGAATCACCCACGACAACCAAATTTTTGGCACAACTTATAGCCAACGTACTGCTTAATAAGTCACCCTGCGAGGCTTCATCAATTATCAGGTAATCGAAGGTAAAACCATTTGGAGCATTATTCAATAAGGATTGCGCTGTGCTTAAAACAACAGGATATCTGAGCAAGAAATTTTTAAAGTCATGTTTATATGACTCGGCACTGAATGCCTGAAAAGGTAGTTTCCGATAGTGAATCCTGATGTGATTTTCCAATAATTTGCGGTATAGCGATTTGAGCTCTTTACCAGCTTGTTCTTTATTTTTATTTTTCAGGAATTCCTTATTGAATGCTATATTTTTTAGAAGCTCACTTATTCGGGTCCGATAATACAGTTTTTCTGCATTCAGAAGAAGAATGTTTATATCTACAGATACACTCATAATTTTGAATTTGAATTTCAATATCCATCGTTCAAAAAAACCTAATTTCCGGCTGTCTTGCAGACGGGTAATTAAAGACATGTATTTGCCGGAAGATAATTTCTGATTGATAATGATGGCTTCATCAGAAAAATTGTCGTAATGTCTTTGTTCGTTTTGAATTTCAATGAGCTGCGATTCAAGTACAGAGGTTTCCACTTCCATATCCTGAATCTTTTTCATCCGGACACTCAGTTCATCAATTCTTTTCTGGTCATTTGATGTAATGGGTTGTTCGTTCTGTTCCAGAAAGTCGGTTAGCTCTGCACTTCGGTCATTCTCGAAAAACTCCAGCACATTGGATTTTCTTCCCAGACTTGCGGCAATAAATGCCAAATGCTCTTCCTCCAGTTTTTCGTAGATATTTTCAACGGCTGAATTGTTATTCGATATGATGGCACAATTCTTACCGGCATATATGATACTGGCAATCAGATTTAGAATTGTTTGCGTTTTACCCGTACCAGGAGGACCTTCAATAACAGAATTATTGTTTATAAGGGCCGCATCAATAGCTTTTACCTGACTTTGATTAAAGTCGAATGGCAGCATTATTTGACTCTTATAGTTGGTGGGTTTACATTCTCCTTGTAAATAATCAAGTAGCACTGAATTTGAGGGTACATTGCTTAGCCGGCTATAATTTTGTGACAAAAAAGATAGCGGACTATCATTTTCTGCAATAACTCCGGCATATTCTGCAAGCTTTTTAAAGTAGATGAAAATGTCTTTGTACTTATTGCTTTTTAGTTCAATGTTTCGGGTAAAAAATGTTTTTCTCTCAGTATATCGGTAATACCCTTTTTCAAAGAGCTCAAGCTTAGTTGCATTTACTTTTAGACCATCAGCATAAACATCATGCTTATTGATATTAATATTTTTGACTTTATGGAGGATACGAACGTTTTCTTCTTTATAAAAGAATTTTTTATTTGCGCCGTTGAAATAGATAGCATAACCGCTAACATTTCCATAATGTGATGCTTGATACATTGCAGAAACTGAAATGGTTTTATCTTCCCATTCCTGCTTTTTAGCACTAAAAAGCAGGACGGTCTGATTTTCTTTGTCTATTTCAAGCTTTTGACTCATAGTTTTTATATTACTGATTTCAGTATTTGCGATCAAAACGCTCTACAGAATATTTCTTTTGTTAATGAGTGGGAGTATGGGATAACTTTGTATAGGCACATTTTACAAAAGTGTGCCAGCAGGAAAAATGTATTCATTATAAAAAGTTATTGGGCTAAGATTTATCATCAATTCGTCTAGCTTTTTAATTTCAACTTCATTAAATCCGATTCCGTTAAGAGATTCTACAAGTTCTTCCTGTCGAGGTTGACCAAATGTCAATCTGTAATAAGTTAGTATTTTTATTAGGTTCTTGAATTTCTCAATATCTTTACTGAATGGATACAGAGGTACAAAACGTTCAACTTTTATTTCGTTTAAAGTTTCAGTATGCCAAAATGGAACCAAATCACAAGGAAATTTTGCTTTAGCCTTTTCACGTTCAGCACATTTAAAAACTGCTCTCCAAGTATCGTTTAATTCATCATTAAAAACTATCTCGTTTCGATATTTATCAGCTAAGTTTAGCCTGATAACTAGCCCTTGATAACGGTGAATTCTTCCTTCACGCTGTTCAAAGTCAATCGGATTTGATGGTAAATTCCAATGAAATATTTTCTTACAATAAAAGTGAAAATCTAATCCTTCCTGACCAATTGACGTACTCGCTAACACAAATGGTCTAAATGGCGAGTTAAATGCCTGTCGTATATTTATTTGTCGATCAGCTCCTTTTGCTGTATTTATCTTTTGGTTACCAAAATCTACCGCATAATGCGAACGAATTGGATTTCTTTTCTTCTTATCGTTTTTTAAATTGTGGATAAATGTTTGAAAATCATCAGTATCGTAAGTGGTCGTTCTAACAGATAGAATATCAGATATATAATCACTCAGTACTGTAGTAGATTGAATATTTTCACCTTTAACTAATAAAAAAACAAATTCATCAAGCATCGATTGAATATTTCCATCTACCATATATTTCAATGCTCTATCATAGTAATCACCGTCATCTGTATTTAATCGAACCAATGCTATGCTCTCCGGTTTATTGAATAGTGTAAGAAAAGCAGACGAGACATTAAATGCTGCATCAAGAAGATCTAATGATACATCTTTGTGTCTTTTTTGGCTTCGTAAAAAACAAATAGCGGGCGACCCAATAACTAAATCGGCTAAATGATCACAAATTATTTCAAGTTGAGATTCATTTAATTTTGCTACTGCAAACAGTTCTCTGCTAAGAAAGATATTTTTTGCATCTTCAAAATGAGTTTTCTTCCCTGAATTTTCTTCTTTATCTGTGTTTGTATTTTCGGCATCTATTGATAATTCTGAAGCTGGTATTCCCTTATTAAACCAATCAGTAATGATTTCATTATTCATTCTAGCCTTATCAAAAAAGATAGGTGCCAGCCAATACCATTTTTGCCAGTCACCTTGTCCAGTAACAAATCGATTCAGGTCCAGCGTATTGAAATGACTTATCAGCTTATCTTTTAAGACAGTTTTTATTTGTTGAAGACTTTTCTTTTCTACTACATTTATAGCAGGATCATATAATTCAGAAAGGAACAAACAAGGATATGAAAGTATGAAATTATTCATTTGTTGTGGCTCCTGATCTTCTTTCAACACTTTAAAGGTGAACTGAGGTCTTGGTGATCTTCGTTTTTGGAAATATGTACAACTTTCCTTTTCCCGTTTTTCCCTTTCTGATATTGATTTAGGATTTCCAATTGATAATCTTTCAGCCTCATAAGAAACTAATGAAGCAACCATGCGTGGAACCATTTTCCATGAAGAAAAAATTAAAGTTTTTGAGTACCCCCAGCTGTCTTTATATGCACCACTAAACTCATAATATGGAATAGAGGGTGGAATCCATAAATACTTCCAACCATTGTTCAAAACGGTTTCATCCAACAGAAGACGCAATTTTGCATTTGGTAGTGATTTTCCTCTCTGTGGTATTAATGGTTTGTATTCATTAATATCCTTCATATTTACCCAACCATGCTTGGTTTTATTGAGTAATTTCTTCAGATTCTCATCAACCAATACGAGTTTCTTTATTTTCTCTTTGTGTTGGTAGTTGTCTAAAAAAGACAACGCAAATGGGCATGATTTTACATATTCCAATGGGACTGGCAATGAGGCCTTGTGATCTTTATTTAGCAATAAAGTAATCTGATCTAAAACTACAAAATCATTAATATCATCGGGTTGAATTACAATTTGTTTATTTACAAGCTTTATCAGGGAATCTCTATCGTTTGAAACTAATAATTTTTCAGTCCGGACGATAGCTGATCTATAAAGATCTTCAAGTTTACTTTTTAGTATTAAAGCATCCTGAGATTGAGCAATCAATGAATCCGGATGTCTGAGATAACCGAAAAACGATTTACGATCAGTTTCATATTGTTTCCAGAACAATTCTGATTTATCTACCATTAAGAACTGAAGAACTGATTTAAATTCATTGTAATGAACTTCACCATTTAGTTCGTCAAAATCATTTGTATAAGGCTTAAAAGGGGTTGCCGAGAGCATAAGTACCTTGGCATCCGGAATACTGAAAACAGTTCTTGCTATTTCTATTGCCGGACTTGTTGCTTCTTCATCTAATTTGATCAGATTATTATATCGCTGAAATTCATCTAAAATAAAAATATCTGCTCCAAGATATTGTAAACAAATTTTAGACAGTATTCTTCTTAAGTTTCGAATGATTTCACCCTGAATAGAAAAGCTCTGGTAATTATCTTCATTAATTTCATCGCAGACTTTAAATAAAGCATGCCATAAATCATTCTGACGTCCTAAGAATGAAGTAAGTTTTGGCATTGACTCATGAGTGACTTCAAAATTCATAAGTTCCTGTCTGTATTTAGCAAACAAGTCCTTCCTTATTCGTTCATGTCTAATGTTAAACAATTCATTTATTTTGTAATCCCATGAATCTATGTTTCTGACACCACCCTTTAGCAACCATTTTAAGCCATCCCATCTTTTATAAAAAGGATCGTAATTAGCCAATAAACAAAATAAAATTGCCCTCTCATTGATTTCGCCCTGATGACTTTTTTCATCAAATGAAGTGCCTGGTGTAAGTGTATGAATTTGGAAAACAGGTGGGTTGTCTTTTGGCTTGTAAGCTAAATAAGTCAATCTATTTATTGTCTGATCCAGAAATTTACTATCATGCAAGAAATTCAGTTTGCTAATATTTTGAGTAGCTAATGCCAGATTAGAACAGATATAAACAACATCAAATGTTGGATTTAGTTTCGTCGAACCCCCTTGCTCTAAATACTTCTCAAATGCTTTTGCTATAATTCCTTTTGCAACAATCGTTTTGCCTAATCCTACTTCATCGGCAATTAGCATTTTCGTTCTGCCCTTTACATATAATTGCTCAAAGACATAATCAACCGTTTTAGTTTGAAAGTCCTTCAATCCATTAAGTGTTTGTTGTATTTTTTCCTTCATATTTATTTTGCTTTAATGAAGGTTTGAAAAATTTGCCAAAAACTCTCAAATTCATTCGAAATAATGGGTTCTTCCAAATCAGCAGATTCATTTTTCAACCGCTGAATTAATAAATCAATTGATTTCAATTTTTCCGGGTAGCGGCTCGTAGCAATTAACAACTTCTCATAGATTGGGATTCCACCAAGGGAGAAAACCCCTTCCGAGTTCAATAATGAATTATCCTTTAATGAACCTGAGTTGCCTATTAAATTAGTTTCTTCTCCAGTTAATAGGAACGCAAGGTATTTATAAAACTTATCTCTGCTGTTGATTATTGAAGTGAATATCTTGTTTAACCTACTATCGGGTAATTCAATTTCCATGGGTAGTAAAAAATGACTGTAAGAAACATCCTCATTGTATATTTCAACTACTAGAAAGATACTTAATTCTGTTTCAGCATATCCGGTGAAGTTATCAATATTATTTATAGATTGGTCCACTAAATAAACCCCGGCTTTATTTTGTTCAGGAAGTGGTTTTACACTCGCATTAAAACCGGAAGGCAGCTTTAATTTTCTTGCATCAATTTCTAAATTAAGATTATAAGCTGTCCCACCTTCAATTATCGTGGCCATACCTTTAATAGGCAATAAAGTTAAGTCGTATTTTATTTTTCGGATTGCAGAATCAATATTTTTCTGTTGTTCAACTGAAGCTTTGTTTTCGTGATCGTATGGGGTAAATAGTGTAATTCCGTCAGTTTTATTTGAATCAGTAAGTTCGTTGAAAATATCTTTGGTTTTCAATCCAACACCTTTGCTTCCTTTTAGTTCAACCATAAACTCAATGTTTCGGCCTTGTGCAGGATCACTACAATTGGCTGAACCTAAGTACCAATGGGGTATTTTATCAGCCATAGCAATAAACAATTTGGCATGCAAGTTTTGAGAAAACGGCTCTATTCCATCTTCTTCCAATTCCTGAAGAAATTCGGCTTCTTCAAAAAACTGATTAAATTGCCAAGTCTCAAATAGCTGTAAAGTTTCATTTGGAATACCGTCCAATTCATCTTTTCGGCTCAATAAATATGGCTTTTGTTTGGTAATATGTTGTAATCTGTCTAACGTGGTTTTATCTACAAAGGGCGATACAATCAACATTTCATTCCATGAGGTATTTTCTGCAGTAACTGGATTTTGATAAATTTTAGTTGTTTTCGGATTTTTAATTCCGATTGGCATAAATTCTAGCGTATCAAATTTGTCAGGAATATCAAATTTCACTTTCATCAAGTCATTGATAAATGCAGTGGGGATATTCTTTTTGCCTACTGAATTTAAGTGTTGTAGAAAATGAACCAATGGTAAGTTATTTGTTAGCTCTTGCATTGATACTTCACCATCTGTTGAAAATGCCACATCCCAGTCACGGGCGAAAGTCAAATTTCTACTTGTCACCAACACGCGATACTTTGGGGAAAGTTTTTCTTTACTTTCATAACGGATTACCCAAACTTTTGGGTGAAAAGAGCTCACATGATTAGGCATTGTTACTGACTGAATCCCTTTTTCCCAATACGCCATCAAGTGATGATATTTCTTTGGAACTTTCAACTGTCCACTCTGATAATAGACCGTAATTTTATCTGCAGCTTTGGTAATTGCATCCAGCATATCGTACCGAAGTTCATCCGGATTACCGTCTAATTTTTGAGCATAAAACAATGCCACAGGCAGAATCATTAATGCTTCTAAGTCTAAAGAATAAGTTGTACCAACAGCATACGCCAAATCATAACCTTCCGGCGGAATTAGCTGTTCTCCATAATCAATTCTGTTATTTTTTGGGTGTAACATCTTAGTTTGTTAATCCGGTTTTAATATCATTTAAAATTGTTCGTGCTTGACTGTATCGATAGTTGAAATACGTAAGTCCAATCCAATTATTTTCTTTCACATCATCTGTTTTGTTGTATATCAATCTGGCCTTTCCCCGTTTTACCATTAATTCCTGATTTTGGATTAATTCGTCACGTTTTTTTAAATTCGTGAAACCTAATTGGGTTTGTTCCCACCATTCTTTTACAAATTGTATAGTGGTTCTCCTGGTTGAAGTGGCATAACCAAATAACTCATCGGGATTAAAGTTTTCAAAATCCAACATATTACTCTGAATATCTCTTAGCCAATTTTCCCAGTCTTCTTCGTAGCAATTATTATTAAACTTTTTCTGTTGTAGCTGGCAATTATAGGCAATATTTGAACCATACATTAGCTCGGAAAAATCATTAGCCAATGTAAGTGTAGCTTTCAGTTTTTCAGAAATATTTTGTGAAACAGCTGCTTTGGCAAATTGCATAAAACTATTCGCGTCAGTAAAAATTTGCCATAACGAATCATCTAATAGCAGTTCTGCAATTAATTTATTTTTTGCAATTGATATGATGCGGTCGTTGAAAAAATCAGCTTCATCTTTGAGTAGATCAAGGGTTTCATTATCATTCCAATCTAATTTTGGTTCAATTTTTATACGAAATATATTTTCGTGTTCTGCATCTCTGTCATCACCTGGAGTATCGTCACTTAGTTGTACTGAGGATAAAAGTGATTCCACAGTTTTGTTGGTAGATCGATTTAAAAATGTTTCGGCGGACAAGCCTTGCGTATCCATAAACTTATATGTATTCAATCCATTCCAGTAAATAGTAGATGGTCGTCTGGCAATTTTTTCAGGATACCTTTTTGTTATTCCTATTACACCCTGACCCTCCACATAACTATACCTTTCGGCCAATTGCCACATGACTTCATATTCTCTGTCTTCTAAGAACTTAGAAGGTGATTTACCACGTCGTTGAGCCGGTTTTGCTGCCTGATATTCGTACAGAATGTAGGGAATTATAAAAAAATACCTTGCTCGGGTTTGGATGGTACTTATTCCCGGAAACATTTCGTTTGCCAATGCATCTCTAATCGTTCCCATTCCCAGCTCATCTACCATTCCTTCCGGTTTAAGAAGGTCTAACACAGAACCAACCCGATTTCTATGTGTGGGAGAAAAATCTATCCAACCAATTGAAGCCATTGTATTTTATTATTTTAAACTAAATTATAAGACAAAAAAAAGTTTTTTATCTTTCAATTAATCCTGATTGTTTAGCCATATCTTGCATGAATTTTGATAAAGGACGTTTATTTATGTCCTCCTCAAGAGTAAAATTTTTTAAAAGTAGCCGTTCAATTTCCTCTTTCGAATTGAATATTTTTCTCCCATTTTCATTTACAAGATCCAAGAGAGCTTCTTTACCTTTGTTTTTATAAGCATAGGCTGTCATATAAATTTCCTCGACAATATCAGTATGTCTATGATAAATACCGGTTAAACGAAATTCTTTTATGTAATTCTTAACTTTAGTGCTATTAGAAGGATATAAGAATGGCTTTAACTCTTCTTTTAATGCCATTTCACCTTGTAGCAATTTTATATGGCCTCTGTTTGGTATTTTAAACTCAAATAATTTATGGAAATCTTCAACAAATGGGTGTACAAATCTGTCCAATTTGTAAAAAGCTGCTGATTTATTTAAATTACACGAGGGGCATGCTGGGATTAAATTGAATAATGAAATACTTAAATACGGGTATTTACTTTTTGGGAAAAAATGATCAAACTGAAACATTGCTAGCTTTTCATTTTTTTGTTCTATAGTTAGGGTGTATTGAGAGTTACAATATAAGCATGTTTTTATATTTTGTTTTTCAGCCAATAAAACTAACTTATTATCCCTAAATTCTTTATATCTAAAAGCCCATAAAACCATTTTCCCAAATTGAGTAGTTTCATTAGTATTATAATCGAATAGTAATTGGTTACAACCTAATCGTTCTAACCGATTAATTAATTTGGATTGCATATCAGGCTTTAATGTGATAATAGTATCAAATTCACTATTAAGAAATTCTATAAATCTATACTGTTCTGGTGTTAAATTTTTTAAAAGGATTTCATCTAATCTCATTTTGGGAGTTTTATATCCATTACTACCAACTTGATTTACAGTATTCAAATACCAAGTTTCGATATCATCCCAACTATAAGAAATGCCATCTACTCCTATAAAACCGTTAATTTTCCTCATTTCTATTAGAATCAATTTGAATTTCAATAAATTTCAACTCTCTTATAAGTTGCTTTTGTCTTTTTGCTAATTCTGATTTTGTCAGTTTTTTAATTAGCTCTTCAGTAAGTCTTTCCTTTATTAATGGTTCTCCAATTAAGTTGATTTGCATTTCTAAAAAATCCTTATTTTTTAAAATATCTTCTGAACTTTCAATTTGATCAAGCAATGCGAAAATTTTGTTTTTTGCAAACTCTCCAATTAAACCTTCTTCCAGAAAAAAAGCATCCATAAATAAATTATAAATGTTTGCACCAAATGTTTCTTGAGATATTATCCTACCATTTAAAAAATTGATACAGCTCTTTGGTAAATCTGAAACAACAAACGGAGAGTGTGAAGTAATAATCAATTGTATCTTTCGTCTTTTCGTACCAAATTCCTTATTAAAAAAGGTCAATATTGTATTGATATACTTACGTTGCCATTCAGGATGTAATGCTAACTCAACTTCATCTAACAAAATAATAATATTGTTTTTCAATTCATGCTTTTTAATGGAACTAAATCTTGAGAAGAAATTAAACAAGGCTAACTCTCCAGAACTTGGTGTTGTAAGACTATAAGGATCATGACTTAATTCAAAATTGACAAAAGAAGTAATCCTTTCATCAGAAAAATATTGATCAAAAAATTTATTGAATGTTGTGATTTGATTTTTCTTTAGATCAAGAAATGCAAAATCATCAAATTCCGGAATCTCTGATTCATTGAGAATTTTAAATAATCCTTCTAAGTCTGATTTGTTTTTTTTAATAAACTTATAAGTTGGAAATGATTCTATTATTTTATCATAGATAAGGAAATAATTTGAATTTGAAATTAACTTATCATTGATTAATAGTTTCTGGAATTCAAGTACAAGCATACTAGTAAATTGATTCAAGTATATATCTAAACCCCAAGATGCCTTTATATCATTATACAAATTGAAAATACTTGTTCTAAATATCTCAAAATAGAATAAATCTCTTTTATTCTTTTTTCCAAACAATTTCTGAACTTGATTAAAAATATCTACAACTTTTTTGCAATTAGTTGCAATAATTGGTTCATCATCAGAACAAAGCCATTCCTCTTCTTCGTGGTTCGGTGTAATTCTAAGATAATCTGGAACACTTATAAATGCAATTTCCTTCTCATTTTTGTATTTTCTAATGAAATTAATTTGCCTTCTCAACTCCATAGCTCTGTGAAGGGCAATAGCTTTTTGAAAAGAAAATCTTAGGTTATTTTTATCTCGATTAGTATATGTTTCTTTATCTCTTTCTAGCAAGTAATTAGTTCCTAAATTGATCATTCCCATTAACTGCTCTTTTGTTAAATCAAGTGGAGAAGAATATGGATCAAAATGATTTGAGTGATATATAAAAGTCACATCAGACAATCTTGGTGTTTCATCGCTCTGAAAATAATCAGGATATGAAGTAACTTCTATGTTATTATGGCAGTAAAATGAAATATTCTTAGAGTTACTTTTTTCTTTGAAAGCAACAATTACATTTTCAGGTTCTTCAGATAAACCTTCAGATATACATGAACGTAGAAGTAATCTAATTAAGGTTGTCTTTCCAGCTCCATTTTTCCCAATGATTCCTGTAACAGACCGAATACTGTCAGGCCAAAAATCTTTAGGTAATTCGGTATCATTTACACACTCAATACTTTTTAATTCATTGTTATAATGAATTTTATATTTGGAAGAGAAGTTGAATTCTTTGTTTTCTAATCCATTATACTTTGAAACGTAGAGATATAATAATTCCATGATTTTTTATATTAAGCTAATTCTTCATTATCAAACAACCCACCATACCCAACTTCCGGCTCTTTCACCACACCTGTAGATTTTGAAGCCTTTTTTCCCGAACTTTTCTTCTTCTCCCACATCCCCATTTCTACTTCCTCCGCATGTATTTTATGGTTCAGTTCCAGCAGGCGTTTGAGTATTTCCTTGCGGGATTCGGGGTGGATGGTGTAGCGGACACGGTCGTTTTCGGGTAGGTAGTCTACGTCGCAGAAATCGTGGCGTAACTTAACGTCTGACCAACCGTATGCTTCCAGCACAGCTTCGTCCATAAGCACATGCAGGCGACGGAGTTCGATAATGCCGGTAACAGCTTCTTCCATACTGCAAGCTCCTTCGGTCTTCTGCAAGTGATTCCACAGGTTCCAGACTTCTTTGTTGGATTTCTTTTCCAAGGCTTTTTTATCTAAACCTAACAGGTTTTTGAAACCTGTTAGGTTGATGGTGTTTATCTCCCGTGCATGAAATGCATTATAGGTCTTGGTTAAGCCCAACTTCATTTTCAACATCAACTGTCGACGATGTTCGTGATAGACTTCACCAATTTGTTCGAGTTTTTGCTCTTGGGAAGTAGTGAGGTTATGAGGGAAAGGATAATTATCAAAACACTGAGATGTTGAATATTGTAATGTAGAGCTCCCCATTGTTGTTCCAAATTTCCAACACCAATCATTATAAATTGAAGTAGATAATAATGCAAATTGAAGTTTATTTTCATTTACAAAGACTATCACTTTAACCGAATGTACTTTATTATTTAAGGTATAAACAGGGGTTATATATTTTGCTGTTTGAGCTAATACCAAAACATTCGTATTTAAATCTATAGCTTCATACATCTCTTTTCTAACTCGTTGATATATCCACCAATAAGTTAATGCATTTGCATCTCCTTTAATTTTTAGTCTCTCTGGTTTTACTTTGTTTTCAATTATATCTAAAACAAATGGAAAATCTTTCGCACATGGTGCTTCATAATATAAAGGTGCTTTAAAGATTAGTTTTTTGTTTACAATACGTTCATTGATATCCTCCTTCTCGATATCAGATAATGAAGACCACTCATCTAAATTATATCGTTCTAATGGCCAATCTTGAAAGTTAATTACAAATCTAGTAGGTAATGAATCAACCTCATTTGCAATATCATCACCAGTAAGATAAGGACAAATAACCATCGAATTATTAGAGTCTGTTTTTATAAGTTCAGCTGCTTCTTTTTTAGACAATACAAATCCCTCACCATATACCTTAGATCCAGTATAAGCAGAATTTTTATTTATATAAAGTGAATGAGTAATGTTATTATCATTACCTTCACCTAAAAGAGAATTAATAAACTGTGTTGGTTTTCCATTTAATTCAATTTCTTTCAACCATTCTCCTTTATAAAAGCCAATCAAAGCCACATTTACAGCGGCTTCACCAGGCCACTTCATTGATTTTATTGCAAAATTAATTGTTCCATTATTTACTAATTCTTCTAAAGCTGAGATTCTTGTTGCTCCTTGTGATACAGAATCTGTTGTTATTATACTAAAGAAGCCATTTTTCTTTAGTAATGATGTATCTCTTTTGATAAAATATGAAACAAAATCAGCTAGCCCCGTCACATTATCAAAATATGAAAGTAGATAATATGAATATAAATCACCAAAATTTGTTGAAATTTTACTTCCACCCAAGTAAGGCGGATTTCCCAAAATACAATCAAATCCACCACCTTCATTAAAGACTTCTGGAAATTCTAAGAACCAATGAAAAAAGTGTTTTTCCTTTGACAATACTTCAATTTTACCAAATTTATCGCCTGTTGGAAGATTATATCCGCGCATGGTAAGGCTAAATTCGGCATCAGTGGTGATGTATCTTTGGTTAGACTCTGTTTTGGCAATAAAAAACTGTGCTACTTGCGTATCGGCCATGTTTTTCAGGAACTTGTAGCCTTTGCCTTCAATAAATTTTCGATATGCACGGGCTTTTCGTTCTATCTCCTCGGGCGTGGTTTCGGGTTGCTGGTTAAAGGTTTTGTATTCGGCTATGGCTTCGTGTACCGAGTTGTCGCTTGTTTTTTCGAAATCGGCTTTTACCTGTTGTCCTTCACTGTTGCGGGCTTTGCGCTCGCGCACGTTTTGGTCGCGCAAGGCTTTGGCAATAGTTTTATCATCGCCGGGAAGCGTTTTAAATGCATCGTCGGCAATGCCGTTCTCCAATTCGGAGCGGTGCGCCATTCCTACAATGGCGTCGCCACATTTAATGTGGTGATCAAGGAAGTTCAGCGGTTCGCCCGGCTGGTGTGCTTCCAGCCAAAGTGCCACTTTACACAGTTCTACGGCAAGTGGGTTGAGATCCACCCCATAAATACAATTTCGGATTACATCGCGCGTGGCAGCTCGCATAGCCGTGGGTGTGGGTTGGTCTTCTTTGCTGCGGTATTTTGCCAGTTCGAAACCTACGCGGCGAGCTGCAGAAAGCAAAATATGTCCGCTACCGCAAGCCACATCGCATATTTTAAGTGATAAAAGTTCAGCTTCAGGATTCGCCATTTTCAGTTTATCGGCTATCAGATAATCCAATGAATGGGTGATCAGCGGCTTTACCAATTCTTCGGGTGTATAGTGCGAACCGCTTTTGGAACGTTCGTTGCCTTTTACAAAACTGAAAATAGGTTGCCCCATATTGTCGGTAAACACCGGTTGGTATTCCAGCAGACCTTCGTAAATAGAGCCAAATTCTTCTACATCCAAGTCGGCGTAATTCACCCGCACCAATTGTCCGTTTTCGTTTACAAAGGTCACTAAGTATCGGATTACTCTCAGCAAACAGTCGTTGTCGAGCATTTGATCGTTCACAACTCCCAATGCCGAAGGCGCAAAAAGCCCCGAACCAAGGGGTGCAATGCCTAACTTTTTACCGTAGGTGTCGTATTCGAACAAGGAGAAAGTAGTGAGTAGCGAATGCCAGAGATCAGTTTTGCGCGGATCGATATAGGTCATTTTCACCGCCAGTTTGGTGAGGCGCTGAATGCTGTAATAATCGTAATAAATGCCCCGTTTTTTGTTGAGTTCTTCATCGCGCTTGTCGGCATAAATCAGTTTGCGTTCTTCAATTACCAGCAAAAACAACATGCGATAAACGAGGCGCAAAGTGTGCAGGTAATATTCGTTCGGCTCTATTTTATTCTCCAATACCAGTCGGCGCAAGGTTTCGTTTTGTGGGTGCAATAGCAGTCCGTTGGCCAGTTCACGGATGGAACTTTCCACGGCAATACTCAATCGCTCGCGGATACGTGAGCCGGAAGCAATGGCTTCTTGATGATAAAATTCAATATTGCTATCGGGACCGGCATCCATTTTTTCATGCATACGGCTGGCATGAAGCGTACGGTAAAGCAGTGCAAACTCTACGTACAACCCTTCTTCCATCATTTGCTCCAGATCGAACTCCAAGTAACTCAGGCGGCTCAGTCGGGTAGCATCGCGTAGCAAGCGTAAAAACCTACCATTGCTTACCAAACCATAGAGATGCTCCGTATTGTTGAGGTATTCCTGCATAAGTGCGTGTGGCGAGAGACGTGTTCCACCTGTTTCGGGGCGTTTGTCCAGCGATTGTTGTACACCCACCAAATGAATGGGGAAACCATCTTTGTTTGAAGCGCGGTGGCTGATGGCGTAGGATTTGTCGTTGATCATCTCGGCATTGGACGAATTGATTTCGTAACCCAGCACCGACAACAAAGGCAACATCCAATAGCGGCGTGTTTCGGAAGTACCGCTGTCCGAATCTGACAATGCATCACGTTTAATCTTGAACACGTTCCAGTTGCTCACTGCCAACGACCAGGCAAGATTGATCTCGTCGCGCACCGATGCTCCAGGGTTCAGATTAAAATCGCCCGCTTTCTGAAAACGAATGTCTTCGGTTCTTATTTTCTCAAGTATCTCACTGGTGAGTATGTTTCCCTGAATGGAAATGGCACTGTAGTTCATAATTATAACGCTTTAGGTTTTGGTAATAAAATATAAACACCCATTACATCAGGGGGCAAAATAGGAGTAGCCTTTTCATATCTACGACCACCAATCAGTTCTTTAAAATGTCCATGTGCTTCCACTAACCTTTCAGCACGCTGATTGGCCAAGTCCATAAATTGCGCTTTCATATCCTGAAAACGTACTAATTCCAGTCGAATATCTTCTTGCTGACGTTCGGCTGATAAGTTGGATAAGGTATTGGCGTTGGCCAAAAGCTCTTTCGTTTCTTTGTATTCCAATGTTTCTATTGTTCCATTTACAGTACGGTAGCCCCACAAATACATTTCCTCAGCAACCGATTCTTTGCTCGATCCCACTTCTTTGATGACATTCCGAACTCGGAACATGATCAGACTCGTTTTGGTACTTACAGCATCGGTCTGAATTTCGCATACACGAGCCAACCGACCATACTCAGGATGTGGCTCAAAAGCAATGGCAATGAGGAACTGACAAAGTTGTTCTACAAACTGGTGATTACGTCCTATATAAAGATAACCTTTGGGAGTTGGCGATACAAAACTGACTTTCACCATCTGTTTGCCTTCGAAATAGCGTTTGATATGTGCAGGTAAGTTTTGGGGTTGTAAGGTATAACCCGATTTTCCGTCCCAATCGCAACTACCACCTAATTGTTGCACCGCATTTCGCACCAATGTGGCTACAGCCTTTGGATCGCCAATGGCTTCGTCCACTTCGGCAAGGTCTTTCTTAATGATTTCCGGATCAATGGATTGATGTGCAAATATATCGCGTAGGTTTTCTCCTTTGCGTCTGGCGTTCTCCAATTCGTTGGAAATGGTATGTTCGGTATCTGCAAATAACTTTTGCTGAACCGGATTATTTTTGCCTTCCTCGAACAGAATTCGCTTGGCAGCTTCGGCCATAATGGATTTACTGTTTTCGCCAATGGCAATGGTTACGCCAATTGATTTTTGAATTTCGCGGACTTTTTTGATCAATACATCCAACACAAACATGTCCATGGCATTGTCTTCGCCATACAATACATAGGTTTTAATAATTGGCGCGGTCTGTCCAAATCGATCCACACGTCCTTCACGTTGTTCAATTCGGTTTGGATTCCAGGGCAAATCGTAATGCAATACAGCCGTGAAATACTCCTGTAGGTTGATACCTTCACTAAGGCAATCGGTAGCAATCAACACCCGCCTTTCGGCTTTGCCCATCACTTCAATTCGCTCTTTGCGCTGTTCATCGGCCAGTTCGGATGTAATGGCTTCCACATGGATATTTTTAGGCAATTCTGTTCTCAAGCGATCAGCAACATATTGTGCTGTTGAAATGTAATGACAGAATACGATTGGATCAAAACCCTCTTTGATCCATTCCTTAATCAGTTTTACGGTTACATCTAACTTCCTATCGAGGTTGTTTTTCGATAATAATCCGGCTTCGACTTGCAACTCAGACAAATCATTGATTTCGTCTTGTTTGAATTCAAGTGTTTCCAGTAAATCCTGTCGTGGGATATCCGAACTATATTCCAAATCCTCAAACAAGGTATTTTCCAATGACGGAATAGCAATTTCATCTTCACCGGCATTGATCTTATCTTTTCTTCGTCCCAACATATCCACAGCCATAGCAGGGCTACTCATTGCCCCTTTTATCAACGCGATAGCCGCCCACGAACGTAACAACTGCGTTTGCTTGTTATCTGTTTCAACCGCGGAAATTCCACGTGCAAAGCGTATGAGGTTTTGATAAAAAAGTTGATATTCAGGTGTCAGGACATAACCAACTTCTTTTGAATCTCTGTCCGGAAATTCTGTTTCTTCATTCAACCAACGTTTGATATGATCGCGTTTGCGTTGAATATAATGTCGGGCTAATCTTGCTTTCTCTTTCTGTGGAATATTTTCAAAGTTCAATTCTTCAATAGTTCGTTAATCTTTCATTAACATTAAGCGGCAATAGTGCCGTATAATAGTAGCTCTTTGACATTTTGGCTATTTTTGAGTAAGTATGGTTTAATGGCAAACATCTCAATAAATCTTTCCAG
>Ga0209083_1000668_pt1 | contig 48106 bp, 30 predicted proteins | sample AM7aDNAmetaG_FD_184132 | JGI IMG/M metagenome (GOLD analysis project Ga0209083, IMG submission 184132) | Freshwater microbial communities from Finland to study Microbial Dark Matter (Phase II) - AM7a DNA metaG (SPAdes) (version 3) | ecosystem: Environmental > Aquatic > Freshwater > Lake ...
GATGTTTCTGTCCTCAAAGAATTGAAGGGATTAACCTCGTTATATTTAAGCTCTAATAATCTGAGCGATGTTTCTGTCCTCAAAGAATTGAAGGGATTACGATATCTGGGGATTGAAGGAAACCCAATCACAAACCCTCCCAAAGAGGTCATTGAAAAGGGGCTGAACGGTATAAAAGCGTATTTCGAGCAGGAGGAAAAATACGGGAAAGACCTTGTATTCGAAGCAAAACTTCTGCTCGTTGGAGAACCCGGCGCCGGGAAGACCACCCTGATGAATAAACTCTTCAATCCTTTCCACCCCGTTCCCGACCATGCTCAAACCTCAACACTTGGCGTAACGGTAAGACCAGGCCTTGTTTATACGCACCCGGCTGAAACAAACATCAGCATTACAACCAATGTGTGGGATTTCGGGGGGCAAATGGAACAATACATGCTCCACCAGTTTTTTCTTACACCCGATTCGCTTTACGTGCTCGTGTCGGACGTGCGCAGGGAAGACACGCGGTATGACTACTGGTTCCAGATCATCCAACTGCTGGCCGGCAAAAACCTCCCGGTTATCGTGGTGCTGAACAGGAACAAGATCAATACGGCCGTTCATTTCCCGAAAGAGCTGCTGTTGAAGAACTTCCCCGGCATCACGATCAGGGAGATGGAAGTGGATTTTGTAGTCAACGATAAACGGTGGGAATTACTTTTGGAAACCATCGTTTCGGAGCTTTCAAAATTACCGGTAGTGGGGATGGAGGTGCCAAAACCCTGGAAACCCATCCGGGAAGAACTGGAAACGCTCAGGGAGCGGAAATATATCCCCATCGAAGATTATTTCCGGATTTGCGAAAGGAACGGGATTAAGGACGACAAAGATCAGCTCTTTTTACTCGGTTATTTTCACCGGATAGGGGTGGCGTTGCACTTTTCGGGAGACGAGCGACTTCAAAACAAGGTCTACCTCGACCCGAACTGGATCACCAATGGCATTTACGAAGCCCTGTCGGAACAGGTGCTGAAGGAGAAAAAGGGAGAGTTCAAAAAAGAGTGGCTTTTCGAAAGGCTGCGGGATAAAGGATATACCTTTCCCGAACGGGGGGATATCCTGAACCTGATGCTCAGGGATAAATTCGAGATCTGCTACGATCTTAAGGATGTTCCCGGGAGCTATATCGTGCCGCTTGCACTTCCCGATGTGGTTTTGGCCTATCCATGGGATGCACTGGAGAACCTGCAGTTCAGGTTCCAGTACCCCTTTATGCCCGAGGGGATCATCAGCCGGCTGATCGTCAAATTACACGCCTTTATTGAAAATAATTTTGTCTGGAAAAAGGGGGTTGTCTTGCAGCGTAAAGGATGCCGGGCCGAAATCGTGCAAACCCAAAGCATCGATGAAGGTTTGAAATATATCGGCATCAGGGTTGCCGGCGGAACGCCGGATGACCGTAAAAGCCTGCTGCTGCTTATCCGCCATGAGGTTGAAAACATCCATAGAACGGCATTTCCGGGGATGATCTGTTCGGAGATGGTGGTGTGCAACTGCAGTGAATGTTCCAAAAGCGACAGACCGTCATTTTATAAAAACGAAGATATTGCAAACTTCATTTTAAAGAACAGGAGAACCATCCAATGCAGGGTGAGTGCTGAGGATGTCCCCATCAGGGACCTGGTCGGAGCGGTTTACTATGAGGAGGAAACCGGGATGATAACCGGCGACCGGATGTTTGATAATCAGAAAGTTGATTCCAGGTCAGAAATCGGGATGATTCTGAAAGAATTTAAGGACGAAATGGATGAGCCGGAAAAGGATCATAGTCAAAAACCGCTTTGTCCCAAAAAGGTCTTTTTCTCTTATGCCCACACCGACCGGAACTACCGGGATGAGTTCGAGCAGCACTTTGCCCAAATAAAACGGGAGGGCCTTGTCGAAACCTGGTTTGACGGGAAGATTGAGCCCGGGAAGAACTGGGATGATGAGATCGCCGGCAACCTGCAGAAGGCGGATATCATCCTGCTTATGCTCAGCCCCAGATTCATGAATTCAAAATATATCTGGGAAAAGGAGATCCAAACTGCACTTACCAGGATAGGCAAGGCACGCATCATCCCCATTTTCCTGATCCCGGTTGATTTTGCAGGCCCGCCGCTGGCAGGATTGCAGGGAATCCCGCGCGATGATGCAGGAACCATGCAATGGATCGCCGTTGAGGAACACCAGCCAAAACGGGATCTGCTCTACCTTGAGGTGATCAGGGAGTTGCGGAAAATCATTTGACAGAACCTTGCGAACAAAGTTTGTGTTTTCTCCTGTATACTTATGCAACTTGAAGCGACTTTCATAGAAAATTGCATTGGAGGAAAAACATTCGTATTTTTACCCTTGCAAAGCAATTCCCGGTTATGCGGTTAACCTCCTTTGAAATTGATAGTATCGTTACCCTGTCGCGTGATAAGTTCGGGCAGGACGTGAGGGTCATACTCTTCGGTTCCCGCACGGATAATTCGAAACGGGGCGGTGACATTGACCTGTTGATCGTTCCTTCCCGCGAGCTGGATATTGCGAAACTAACACTTCTGGAAATTCAACTTCTTGCCGGCATTAAAATGAAGATCGGAGATCAGAAAATTGATATCCTGATCAAAACAGCCAGCGACACTAATAAGTTAGTTTACCGGCAGGCCCTGGAACAAGGGATTCCCTTATGCTGAAAGGACCGGCCATCGATATGTCATGGGCAATTATGAACGATACGCTATGAAACCCCTACTGACATTTTTAATGACAATTTTGACAATTACCGTTTTTGGACAAGTTGAACAAAAGAAAAATCCATCTGACTTTTTGCCAAATGGCTATGTGGTTTTTGAAAAAGTAACTGGAGACTTAAATAAAGATGGGATTGACGATTGTATTCTTATCATTAAGGGAACAGACAAAAGCAAAATCGTAAAAGATGAAAATCATGGAGAATCAGACCGTAACAGAAGAGGCATTATCATCTTATTCAACAAAAAAGACCATTACGAGCTGGCTTTAAAAAACTATGACTGTTTCTCTTCTGAAAACGAAGACGGTGGCGTTTATTTTGCACCAGAACTATCCATTGAAATAAATAAAGGAAATTTGTATGCAAATTACGGACACGGCAGATACGGCTATTGGAAATATACGTTCAGATTTCAAAATTCAGATTTTGAGTTAATCGGTTATGACCAAAGTGACAATCATGGTCCAGTTGTTAATAGTGAAATAAGTATTAACTTTTTAAGCCGAAAAAAACTAGAAAGATTGAACACAAACGAAAGTGCCGAAGGAGGCGATGAAGTTTTTAAAGAAACGTGGAAAAATATAAACGTTAACAGACTTATCAAATTATCGGAAATAAAAGACTTTGACGAACTTGATATGAAAATTTATTGAATAAAAATAACTGCCCATAATCGGGTCGCCGGCCCCGCCTGCACATTCACCTACCGGCAAAGTTTTAAAGACTCACTTTCCAATCCTCATCACCCGCTTCATATGCCCTGCCCAAATCCTGTAACACTCCTTGTTGACATGGAGCGAATCTGATTCGAACAGATCCCTGCGCAGCTTCCCGTCACTGCCATACATCAGCGGGGTGATGTCGATAAAGCGGGTTTTCTTCTTTTTCCTGATCAGTGCTTTCAAACGCTTGTTCGTCTCCTGCTGTAGTGCCAGTTGATTTTTACGGGCAAAGGAGGGCTTCACCGACATGAACCATATCATGGTCTTGGGCAATTCGCGGTGCACTTTCATAATAAAGGTGTCGCAAAGGGCTACGACCGCCTCAGGAGTGGCTCCGGCCGCCAGGTCGTTGTCGCCTTCATATACGACAATGGTGCGGGGTTTATAGGGCAACACGATGTAACCGGTGTAATAGTCAAGGGCCTTCATGGTTGAACCGCCAAATCCCCGATGAATTACTGGGATTTCCGGGAAATCGACCGCCAGGTTTTCCCATTTGCGGATGGTGGAACTGCCCGTGAAGAGGTAAGCCCCGGCCGGGGGAAACTGTGCAGAATCCTGCTTCATGAACGTGCTGATCTCGGCTTCAAACCCGACCGGCGTTTTCGCGGGGATATGCCTCGCAGCAGGTGTTGCCTGGGGATATGCACTTTCGCATAACAGCAATGCAATGAATAAACCAATGCAAGCGGGTTTTCTCATTTGTTCAGCAGCTCTTCAAGGTGGTGATGGCCGATGCCAAAAAGTTCCTTGATCTTACGGATGTTTTCAAGGATCTTCTGTTTCGCGGCCGGTGTTGTTTTTGCTTTTCTCCCGATGATCAGCAGGTTTTTCGGTGTATGTTCCGTTGAAACAAACTCCATGATGGTGGTGCGGTAACCCCGCGACTCCATCAGCATCGCACGCAGCCCGTCGGTTATGATCTCGGCCTGCCGCTCTTCCAGGATGCCGTGTTTCATGATGGCCTTCATTTCACTGGCCACCCGGAACTCCTTGCGTACCTGCTTGTGGCAGCAAGGTGCGCACACGATGAGCGAGGCACCCGCGCTGATCCCGCGGAAGATGGCGTCGTCGGTCGCGGTATCGCAGGCGTGTAGGGCAATGAGGATGTCAATTTTCTCAAGTTGGACCTCTGAAATCGTTCCCAGGGTGAAACTCAGGTTGGTAAATCCCGCCTTGATCGCAACTTCGTTCGACAGTTTCACCATATCCTCCCTTGATTCAACGCCGGTCATTACAGGCGACTTGTTCAGTTTCGAGGTGAGGAAGTCGTACAGGGCAAAGGTAAGGTAGCCCTTGCCAGAGCCCATATCGGCCACGTGGAAACCATCGGGCAGCTCCAGCTCGCGGATGGCAGGGCTCAGCAGCTCGATGTACCGGTTGATCTGGTGGTACTTGTCGCTCATTTCACGGCGCAACTCGAAACCCGCGTTAAGGATGCCCAGTTCGCGGAGGTAAACATTCTGCTCGGTTGCAATGAGGCGTTCCTTCACGTGGTCGTGCACAAACGCCTCAGGCTGTTTCAGCATGGCCTTGGTGGTTTTGATCTTGACCTTCCCCCTGCCCACGGTGGTTAACTGGACGGTTTCGCCGGTGGCGAAAAGCTCGGCGTTCAGGAATTCCTCCTCCAGGCTTTTGCGGATAACGGGGAGGGCTTCTTCCGTCGCCAGGTTCTTTGTGATATCTTTCGTCTTGTACCGGTAGATGAAATTCAGGCGCTTCCCGGCCTTGATCTCAACGATCGAGATGATCATACTTTTCAGTTCCGAAGAGGGATTCCGCTGCTTGGCGATGACCAGCTTTACCAGTTCCCCTCGGCTGACGATGGCCGCCAGCTTGTTCAGGAATATCGTGATTTGGTTATTTTCCATAGGTAGGGCAAAGGTATAGCTATTTTGTGGGAGACGCGATAAATCGGAAATATGCCGGCCAGTCCCAGTCGTTCAGGCCGGCAAAACAGCCGTCGTAGGAATAGGTCATTTTCAGGTTCAGGGCGACCATCGCAAGCATCAGCATCAAGAATCCAACCTGGATGCTCCGGTTCCCGCCCCTGATTTTTTCAAAAAGGGATGCCAGCGGGATGCTCATCACCGACAGGTATTCCACGTAGCTTCTTCCACCCAGCGCACAGCCAAAACCCCAGTCGTACCACGATGCGAAAACATAGGATATCACCAGGAACAACCCGGCAAGGAATAGGCCGTTCGCCTCCTTTTGCCGGATCATCCATCCCAGCCCTGCCACGATGATCAGCCAGAGGGGCGTATAGAGGAAAAGCCCGCATCGCGGGGCGAACCAGGTTTCGGCAAGCTTGGGATGCAGCCAGTTAAATCCTTCGTTGCCATAGGTGTAATGGAAAAACGACCCATAGGCATAGTTCCAGTAGAGGAGTTGCGGGGTGATGGCGGCCAGGAAACCCAGGATAACCGGCAGGAATACTGCCGGTTGCAGCAGCCTTTTTACACGGAGGGCCCGGTCCGTTTTGCTGTTGCAGTCGAGAAAGAAATAAGATAGAAGGAAAATAATGTTTGTTGGCCTTACAACGACAATGAGTCCGCCGATAACGCCGAGTACCAGGATATTCAACCGGCTGCCCGACTTCAGGTAGTTTGTATGCTGAAGGAGAAAAAGCCCGCTGCAGAAGAGCGCGAATGAATAAATATGCGACATCCCGCTTTCATCCAGGGCATAATAATAGAGGTTGGTGCCCAGGAAAAGGGCCAGCGGCACCAGGAAGGCACTCCTGCCCCCGCCGCGCGATTTCAGGGCTGCCCCCATGAAAAACAACCCCAGCACCAGGTAAAACACGGCCGCCACATCGACGCTCCAATTATATATGTGTGAAAAACCATCGGGTTCAAAGTGCATTGGCGCCGCCAGGGTGTTGGCCAGCAGGTAGAAAGGCAATTGAAGCATCGCCACCCCGCACGGGTATTTGGTCAGCACCTTTTTGTTTTTGCGATCCAGGGCGAAACCGTTGCCTGTTTTTTGGACGATGGAATCGGGGAAGTTATCCGGGTTTAGCCCGTATTTCAGCGCCGCCGGCAGGTACACATAATATCCTGCCTTATCCGACCATATCTCGCTGTGATAGTTGAAACATCCCGCCCTGCTGTGCTTGTTGAAGGTCAGGAAAAGCGCGATGGCCGTGAAACAGGTCAGGCCGGCCCAAAGAAGGTATTTACTTTTCATGTATATCCGTCACTGTATCACCTGTTTTCTTTTAAACCAGATAAATATCACCAGGCCGATGAGCGCCATCACCAGCAACACGAGCGGGTAACCTAATTTCCAGTGCAGCTCGGGCATGAATTCAAAGTTCATCCCGTAGATCCCGGCGATGAAGGTGAGCGGCATGAAAAAGACCGAGAAGACGGTGAGCAGTTTCATCACATCATTTGTTTTCAGCGAAACGATGGAGAGATATACCGTTGAAAGGTTCGCCGCATCATCATGTGTTTCGTCAAAGCTCAGGGAGAGTTTCTGCAGCAGGTCCTTCACATCCTGCAGGGCGCTGGCGTCATCTTCGGTGGTGACGTGCTGCATGATGACGTCCCTGGTAAGGCCAATGATGCGCCTGTTGAGCCGGGAGCTGCTTTTCAGGTAGTAAAGCTCTTCCAGGGTTATCCTGGTCTGCTTTCCGACAAACACCAGTTTTTCCATACTGTCAACCTCCTCCGATAACGTGATCGCGTTGGCCTCATAGGATTTCACTGTATAATACATGATCTTGGTGACGATCTCCGAGGGCTTGCTGATGATTTCGGTGTCAAGGTATTTTGTGCGGATCTCCTCGATGGTGGCCTCGTGTACCCGGTGAACGGTGAGGATCACCTTGTTATTATAAAAAATGGCAACCTTGTGGCTCATCTCCTGGATAGAGGTGGGATATTTCGGCGCCTGGGTGTCGAATACCCTGAGGATGAGGAAGGTGAAATCCTCCAGCTGCTCCTTTTTTGGCAAATGAGCCGGTTCAAGACAATCAGCCAGGGTATAATAATCAAGGTTGAACTGTTTGGAATACTCCCTGAGCTCCTCGTGTGTCGGATTGGTAAGGTCAATCCACCTGATGTGTTCGTTTTTCCAGATTTTGCTTTTCATGTTTCAACCTGATTTCCCGGTTATCATTTCGTACGATCAAAGATAAGATTAATCTTTTTCCCTGCCCCCGGGTTTAAAGGACAAATTCACGTAATCCTATAATGCTCATTGTCTGATACTTAAAATCGTAACGTTGAATTTCTCAACAGTGTATATAAAATATACAACTCTTCCACACCTGCTGATTGTCTGCACATTGCGTGTCATTTTGTATTTGAGTGTTTAATATTTCAACACCATGCTGTGTTTAGTTATTAAACACCTCCCAGGCTTTGCTTCTGATATACAATGAATTATATTTAATTTTTTTCTTTGGCATTATTATTGAGTTCCTTGTTGCATCACACTTAAATGTTGTTATTATGAAAACCAGGATCTTCTTCTTCATCGGAATCTTACTGCTGGGATACAGCAGCGCGAACAGCCAGGGAGCTGTTACCACAGCAGGCAATATCAAGGGTGGCACCGTTAGTGTGCTGAGTTCTCCTGAACTGTACAGTTTGGCAACACAATGGGCCGCTGAATACAGCCGGTTAAACCCAACGGTAAGCATACAGGTTACAAAAGTTCCCGAAAGCGGAATAAGCGGCATGTTAAAAACTGGTGCAGGTCTTGGCTTTGTTTCACAGGCATCGGATGCCGCACTCCGGGGCAAATCTGCCTGGAACATGGTGGTGGGCCGTGATGTGATCATCCCGGTTATGAATAAAAAAAACAGTTTCCTGGCTGAGATAAACAGGAAGGGGATTTCCCCTGCAGCCTTTGCCGGCATCCTTGAAAATCCCGGCAGTGCAACCTGGGGAACCATGCTTGGCATCGGGCAGAACGTCCCGGTTCACTTATACATGGTCAATGATCCCGCGGTTAAGTCAGGCGTGGCGGAATTCGCGAAAATAAACCCCGGCAAAATCACGGCACAAACCGTTGAAAGCGGTGCTGCATTAGCCGCAGCCCTTCAGAACGACCCGAACGCCATCGGTTTTTGCAGGATGGGTACCATCGTCAATACCGGCAACCAGACCTTTGACGAAAATATCGCGCTGCTTCCGATCGATAAAAACGGGAACGGCAACCTCGATTACGCCGAAAAAATTTATGACAACCCGCAGGCCTTCGCACGCGGGGTCTGGATCGGGAAATACCCGAAAGCCCTGTGCGGCAACATCTATGCAGTTTCACCAGTTCAGCCAACCGGCGATCTTGAAACAGCGTTCCTTTCATGGGTTATAACCGATGGCCAGAAAATCCTGAACCAGCATGGGTACAACGACCTGGTATACAATGAAAGGCAAACCCAGCTTGACCGGCTTGCCGTCGCCCCGGTATCAGCCGTAACAGGTTCATACAGCACCTACAGCATCGTAAAACTGATTTTACTGGTCATCCTTGCCCTGGTGGTCATTGGTTCCATTGTTGATATGATCGTGCGTTCAGGCAAGCACAGAATTCCGACAATGCCCGAAAAATCAGCTAGTTCGGCCCACACCTTCGACGAAAATTCAATGAACCTGCCGAAAGGATTGTTTTTCGACAAAACACATACCTGGGCTTTCATGGAAAAAGATGGTTCGGTAAAAGTCGGCATCGATGATTTCCTGCAACATGTTACAGGCGCCCTTACCCGGGTCGATATGAGAAATCCCGGAGAAAAGATCAGGAAAGGCGACCGGTTGCTTACCATCGTAAGGAACGGCAAACAGCTGCATCTTTATGCCCCCGTTTCCGGGACCATCATCGCGCAAAATAAAACGCTTGCCACCAGTACAACCGCTCTCAACAATGCCCCGTACGGCGAAGGATGGGTCTATACGATCGAACCAACCAGCTGGCTGAGGGATATCCAGTTCATGACCATGGCCGAAAAATACCATACATGGTTAAAAGACGAATTCACCCGGTTAAAGGAGTTTTTCACTGAAGCATTAACCGTACACACCCCGGAATATGCACACGTGGTGATGCAGGACGGCGGCGAACTGCAGGACAATATCCTGGCCGACCTCGATCCCAGGGTGTGGGAAGATTTCCAGACAAAATTCATTGATAAATCACGGTAACCCCATGGTGATTAGGAATTGGTAACATAGTACTTACCTTTTTAAAAAAGCACGTTATGGGCATCAATCGTCGAAGCTTTTTTAAACTGCTCGGGGTGTCGGGAGCCACCCTGGCCATTGGATCCGAAGCAAGTGCTGCATCAAAAAGCAAGTATAAAACAGAATTCTACGGAATCCTGCATGACGGAACACGTTGCGTGGGTTGCCGGGGATGTGAATTTGACTGCGCGGAGGCCCACGGATTACCCGAACCGGTGAAAGATGTTCCGGCAGTCAGGACAACCGATGAGACCCGCAACACCGTAATCAACACTTACGAAACTGCGAAGAAAAAGGTGTTCATCAAGCGTCAGTGCATGCACTGCAACGAGCCTGCCTGCGTGGCGGCATGCCTTACCAAGGCGATGCACAAGACCGTAATGGGACCCGTTACCTGGGATGGCAATAAATGCATGGGATGCAGGTACTGCATGGTCTCCTGCCCGTTCGACATGCCAAAGTTCGAATATCACAGTGCCAATCCCAAAATACAAAAATGCGACATGTGCTTCGACAGGTTAAAAACCGGCGAAGCTCCCGCGTGTGCGTTTAACTGTCCCCACGACGCACTTTTGTACGGGAAGCGGCGCGACCTGATCAAAGAGGCGCACAGGAGAATCTTCGAAAAGCCTGACCAGTATCACGACCATGTATACGGTGAACGCGATGCCGGGGGCACGGGATGGCTCTATATTTCACCGGTACCGTTTGACCAGCTTGGGATGAACACCTCCCTGCAGCAGTCATCCTACCCGGCCCTGACAACTGGTTTTTTATATAGCGTGCCCACGATATTTGTTTTGGTGCCGGCTTTCCTGCTGGGCATCCAGCAGGCAACGAAAAAGGATCCCTTAAATGACGAGCAAGATGATGAATAACAGCTACCAGGTTGCATCGGATCATGAAGGTAAATCCATGTGGAAATTCCTGTTAAGTGAATTTAAACCCAAGGGAAAACTGCTCACCCCCTTCAACATCATCTCCATTCCCATCATGTTGCTGGGGCTGGGGCTGATCACCATCCGTTTCATGAAAGGGATCGGGGCCATCACCAACCTCACCCAGGACATTCCCTGGGGCCTCTGGATCGGGTTTGACGTAGTTACGGGCGTGGCCTTCGCCGGCGGCGCCTATGTAATAACATTCATGGTGTACATCCTGAACATGCACAAGTACCATTCCATTGTCAGGGTGACGGTTTTAAACGGATTCCTCGCCTATGTGTTCTACGCAGGGGCGCTGCTCCTCGACCTCGGCCGCCCCTGGCATGTTATCAACCCGGTAATCGGCAACAGTTTTGGCACCAGTTCGGTGCTTTTCCTGGTTGCATGGCACTTCCTGCTGTACATGCTCGCGCAACTGATCGAATTCTCGCCGGTCATTGCAGAGTGGCTGGGAGCAAAACGGGCCCGGAAGATTCTCTCAGGCATGACCATTGCCGCCGTCATTTTCGGCATCACCCTCTCCACGCTTCACCAGTCGGGGCTGGGCGCGCTTTACCTGATGGCCAAAGACAAAATCCACCCGCTCTGGTATTCTGAATTTATCCCGGTGATGTTTTTTGTGTCCAGTATTTTTGCCGGCCTGTCGATGGTCATTTTCGAGGGAAGTATTACCCACAAGGTATTTTTCGGCCAGATCAGCGAAAAGAACGACCGGGCGCAAAAGGGGATCATCCACGGGCTGGCCAGGATCTGCACCGGGGCTATGTTTGCCTACTTTTTCCTGCAGCTGCTTGTTTTCATTCACGGCCAGCACTGGCACCTGCTGAATACGGGCATGGGCTACTGGTTCATGCTCGAAATGCTGGGTTTTGTCCTGTTTCCCATGCTGCTCTATTTTTACAGCTACCGCACCAACAATCTTCTGCTGATACGGATTGCCGCCATCCTGACCATGCTTGGCGTGATCCTGAACAGGCTGAATGTTACCGTGATAGGGTTCAGATGGGATATGGCCATACGCTATGTTCCCTCGTGGATGGAATTTGTTGTCACCCTGGCCGTCATCTTCACCGAAATCTGGATATTCAGGTGGGTCATCCGCCGTATGCCTGTGCTACGGGATCCTCCTGCCTGGGCCAATGATAAACCTTAAAATCACCGTTTTTAAAAAATCAATATTATGGAAGGATTCAGTTATTCCGATATTTTCGCTACCAAAGGAGTGGAATATCTCATCATCATCGCATTCCTGGCCCTGCTGATCCCGTTTTCAGTCATGCTGAACCGGCAGGTAAAAATGAAAGCGCAGCTTCGGCAGGTTCTTGGAATCCTGTCAGCCGGCGTTCTACGGATCCCGCAGGGGTTGTTTTTCAGCAAAAACCATACGTGGGCCCATCTTGAAAAATCAGGGAACGCGAGCCTGGGCCTCGATGATCTGCTGCTGCACCTTACCGGTGAAGTCAACTTCGGCAACCTGAAGAGCCCGGGCGACTGCATCCGCCGGGGAGATTTAATCGCGGAAATTGAGCACCAGGGAAAGCTACTGAGCATATTTTCGCCCATTTCCGGCAACATCGTGAGCACAAACCCGCTCATCCATGAAAACCCCGCAATGATTAATGAAGACCCTTACGGGAAGGGATGGATCTACAAAATCAAACCCACCGCGTGGATTGCCGAAACCTCCCAATGCTATGTGGCTGAAGAGGCAACTTCGTGGTCAAAAAACGAACTTGAGCGATTCAAGGATTTCCTTGCCGTGACCATGAAAAACCATTCACCCGCCGGTTCCATGGTTGTTCTGCAGGATGGCGGCGAGATCTGCGATCATTCGCTTGCTTCGCTGCCCGGTGAAATATGGCAGGATTTCCAGAAAGAGTTCTTAATGCCGGAATAGACGTGGGACGTGGGACGTGGGACGTGGAGAAATATTTGTTCTAATATTAAAAAAACCGGCAGAAGATGGCCGGTTTTTTTGTATTTTGCAGTGATATATATCCCACCTGTTAACATCGCCAGATTAACACTCCATAAAATGTGACGCCATGATTTTCTTTCATAAACCGGCCGTTAACAATGGCAAAGGAAACCGCATTTTTAAAAAATATGTTAAATTCCGTCATTCGATTTATGGACGTGTCGTGTTTATCATAACCCTCCTTTCAGTTTTCCTGTTTGTATCATTCAGTCTTATTTTCCGGTCGGTCAATGAAGAGTACCTCAACACGGTTATCCGGCAAAGCGGCAACAACATCGGGTCGGTGGTTGAAGGGTCGCTTTACCGCTCCATGCTTGAGAATGACAAGAGCACCCTGCAGTTCACCCTTGATCTGATCAACACCATGAAGGGCATTGACGAGGTAAACATGTACGATGACGAAGATTACCTTGTTTATACTTCCATCCCATCGGATACCAGCCACAACCACAGCAACCCGAATTGCATCAGTTGCCATGAGAACATGCAGACCATGTTTGCCAAAAAAGTGAAGTCGTACAAGATCATCGATATCGACAATGATTGTAAGATGACGATGAACGACAACAGCAGCAGGCATTTGCTGATCAAGATCCCGATCCTGAATGAAAAATCGTGTTACCTGAGTTCCTGCCACGCGCACAAGGCAACCGACGAGGTGCTGGGTTCCCTCATTGTCAAAATTCCCCTCAAAGATTTGGATGCAGCTGTACACAAATCTTCCATCGAATTTTTCCTGCTGGCCATTTTTACGACCGTTTTGCTTGTTTCATTCCTGATCATTTTTACAAGCAAAAAGATCAAGAACCCGCTGAATGCCATTATCAAAGCAAGTATTGCCGTCTCGAGCGGCGACAAGCACACCCGGCTGGAGATCCAGCCCAACGAGCTGGACGATATGAAAATGGTTTCCATCGCATTCAACGACATGCTTGACAATCTTCAATCGGCCAACAACGAGCTGGAAAACTGGTCGCAGCAGCTTGAGTACAAAGTCCAGAAAAAATCGGAAGAGCTGGGCGCGGCGCAAAATGAACTGATGCATGTGGAGCGCCTGGCATCGCTGGGGAAATTATCCTCCTCCGTTGCACATGAAATAAACAATCCGCTTTCGGGAATCCTGATCTATACAAAGCTGTTATATAAACAGTTAAGCAATCCAGACCTGAACGACGACAAAAGGACATCGATGCTCAAACATCTGAAACTTATTGAAAACGAAACGAAACGATGCGGGGATATTGTAAAGGGATTGCTTGATTTTTCAAGGAAAGACCAGGATAATTTTGAGCAGAAGCATCTTCACGACATTCTTGAAGACACCTTTGAGATCATGTCGCACCCCATAAAAATCGCCAATATCAGTTTTCAGAAAGATTTTACCGCCCATGCCGACCTGATTTACTGCAGTCCAAACCAGATCAAACAGGCCTGCATTGCCATCATTGTCAACGCCTCCGAAGCCGTGCTTGAAAACGGGGAGATCATGGTAAAAACCTTGAACACGGACGAGGATACCATAAAAGTTGAAATCTCCGATAACGGGCTCGGAATTTCCGCCGAAGATCTCCCGCACATTTTCGAGCCTTTCTTTTCAACCAAGCAAGACGCGAGCGGGATCGGCCTGGGGCTGGCCATCGTTCACGGGATTGTACAGAGTCACAACGGCAAAATACAGGTAAGATCAGAACTCGGGAAGGGAACGACCATTTCCGTGATATTTCCTGTTGTCAGAAATTAAAGCACCATACCAATGGCAAAAAAGATCTCAATTTTAATTGTTGACGACGAAGAATCCGTCAGGGATTCTCTTTTCAACTGGTTCACAGAAGACGGATACCGCGTCGAATCGGCCGAAAATGCCAAGAAAGCGCTGACCATGCTGGAGTCCGAATCTTTTGACATCATCCTTGCGGATATTAAAATGCCGGGGATGGACGGACTTGAAATGCTCAGGAGAATAAAATCGCTGAAACCGGATTCCATCGTCATCGTAATGACTGCGTTTGCTACTGTTGACACAGCCGTAAAGGCCCTGAAAGACGGTGCGTTTGACTATGTTACAAAACCTTTTGATCCCGACGATCTCACCCATCTTATCAGGAATGCCACGAAGCAGGTCTCGTTAACTGAAGAAAACGAAACGCTGAAGAAAAAAATCATCTCGCTCGAAAACATCGAAGACCTGATTGGGAATAGTGAAGCCATGAAAGAGGTGCTCAGGGAGGTTGAAAGTGTAGCTCAAACCAATTCATCCGTTATCATTACCGGTGAGAGCGGCACCGGCAAGGAGCTGATTGCCCGTGCCATTCATGCCAATTCGCCGCGCAAGTTCTTCCCGTTTGTCAATGTGCATTGCGGTGCCCTGACCGAAAGCCTGCTTGAAAGCGAACTGTTCGGGCACGAAAAAGGAGCCTTTACCGGCGCCATGTACAACCGCAAGGGTCGTTTTGAAATGGCCGACAACGGGTCGATCTTCCTGGATGAAATTGCCACGATCTCAGCCAAAATGCAGGTGGAGCTACTGCGTGTACTCGAGACCAAAAGTTTCATACGCGTAGGCGGGAACAAGGAGATCAACTCCGACTTCCGGGTGATTTGCGCCACCAACCGGGATTTGAAAAGCATGGTGGAAAAAGGGACTTTCAGGGAAGACCTTTTTTACAGGCTCAACGTGATGAATATTAAACTTCCGCCCCTGCGCGAACGTCTTGAGGATATTCCGCTGCTGGTCGATTATTTCATAAGTAAATACTGCACTTCCATGAACCGGCAACTTGTGGCGATCGAAAGTTCCGCATTGAAAAGATTGCAGGAGTTTAATTTCCCGGGGAATATCCGCGAACTTGAAAACATGATTGAACGGGCCATCGTAGTGGGAAACGGGAAAAAGATCACGGTGAGGGACCTCCCCCTTGAAAAAGCTGTTGTAACAACGTCTGCGGAAAGCCTGGATGAATTTGAAAAAGTCTTTATCCTGCAGATACTGACCAAGTACAACTGGAACATCTCCAGGACAGCCTCCGCGTTAAAAGTTGACCGGGTTACCCTGTACAACAAGATCAAAAAATACGATTTGAAGCCCGCAACATGAAAGGGCGGGATCAAACAGGATTTACGATTTACGAATGACGATTTACGATTTAGGATTTACGAATGAGTTTGCCCGACATCACCTTAATATCATTCGGATACTTCGAGAAAGAGCTCCTTGAAAAGAGCGCGGAAGCCGTAAAACGCGAATACCGCTCTTTGCTTGCCATCAAGGAGGGGCACATCGATTTAAGCGATTATTACGATCCCGGGCGAAGGCAGTACAACGGGAATGCACTGCTCAAACATGTGGATGCCATCCCGGTCGCCGAAAACAATAAAACGCTGGGGTTATTCAACGTTGATCTCTTTATTCCCATCCTCACCTACATTTTCGGACAAGCTTTCCTGGGCGGGCGCACAGGCATTGCCTCCCTTTACAGGCTGAACAATGAATGTTATGGGCTGAAGGCAGACAACAAACTGTTGCTCGACCGTTTCAGGAAAGAGATGATCCATGAACTGGGACATACATTCGGGCTGATCCATTGCAAAGTGCCCACCTGTGTCATGCGGTCGGGCACCTATGTTGAAGATATTGATCAGAAAGATCACAGGCTTTGCCCTGCATGCAGGAGGGAGTTGGGGGTGTGACGAGGGACGAAGGACGAAGGACGAGGGACGAAGGACGTGGGACGTGGGACGAAGGACGTGGGACGAAGGACGAAGGACGTGGGACGTGGGACGTGGGGTTTTTTTCAGGTAATTTGGATGGGGATTTTCTTTATTTTCACGACAAATTTTTCGTGATGAAATTGAATCGTGTTTTTGTGCGCCGGTGCTGCCCTGTTCCGAAGTTCCTTTTCATGATTTTTCTTTGCCTGGCAGCATATTCCTTGGCTTCCGGTCAGCCGGCGCCTGCGGATGCCCCGCGGAAGCGGCCGACCGTCGGGCTGGTACTGAGCGGTGGGGGTGCAAAAGGATTTGCCTATATCGGGTTGCTCCGTGTGATCCAGGAAACAGGCCTGCGGATCGATTATATCGGGGGATCCAGCATCGGCAGCATCATCGGGGGGTTATACGCACTTGGTTATCATCCTGATACCATTGCCAAAATGATCAGGAGCCAGCCCTGGAACAACCTGCTGAAAGATATTACCGAGCGAAAATATGTGGCATTTGAAGACAAGGGGATCGGGGAAAAAACCATTGTGAGGCTGGCCTTGAAAGACAGGAAACTGGGATGGAACGCGATGTACCAGGGGCAAGAGGTCAACCTGCTGTTAAACCGTTTTTTTTCTTCCGCATATAAGACAAATGACTTCACCAAATTTCAAACGCCTTTTCTTTGCATTGGCACCAACCTTTTGACCGGCGAAGCAGTGGCGCTTACGAAAGGATACCTGCCTACGGCCATCCGCGCCAGCATGTCAATCCCCGGTTATTTCGCACCGACCGATTACATGGATTATTACCTGGTCGACGGGGGCGTGGTGAATAACTACCCGGTGAAGGAGGTCAAGGAGATGGGCGCCGAAATAATCGTGGGCGGGGATGTTCAGTCGGGACTTTATACAAAACGGGAACATCTTGGATCAATCCCTGCGATCCTTGACCAGATCACCTCTTTTGCACGGGTCAGGGCCAACAGGATCGGCGACAGCCTCACCAACGTCAAGGTACGGATCAATATGCCCTACGGCATGATGGATTTCGAAATGTATGATTCCATCATGGCGGTCGGCGAGCGGGTTGCCCGTATGCACTACACGGAGATCAAATCCCTGGCCGACTCGCTCAATGACATCGAATACAAACCGCTCAAGAAATACATTGCAACCCCGTTAACCACGGTATGCACCGACAGCCTTATCATCCGGGGGAACAACATAATGCATGACAGCTATTTCAGAAGCATATTCGGCCATTATCAAAACTCAGAGGTCCCTGTAGATGAACTGGAAAAGGATATCAGGCTTACCTATGGTTCGGGCTATTTCGAGCGGGTTTCCTACGAACTGGAATACCATGACGGTAAAACCTTCCTGGTGATTGTTGTCGCGGAAAGGGGTCCAGGTGAGGTTTCAGCGGGGGTGCACTACAACAGCGATTACGGCATCAGCCTTACTTTGGCAGGGATCTTACGTAATGTATTCAGTACAAATTCTAAATTATTTGCCGACATCAATGTTGCCTCCAACCCGAGAATCAGGGCGATGTACCTGTACGGCCTGGGTGGAAAAGGCTCAGTGGGGGCCAGTGTTGAATTCTATACCTTTAAAGTCAGCACCTATGATAAGGATATTGAGCACAACCGGTATAACCTGACCAATTACAAGGGATCGCTGTTCTTCAATTACAATTTCCGAAACATGGTCAACTTCAAATCAGGATTTGAATACGAGTACTTTCGTTTCAGGCAGGATATTGCAATTGACAGCACGCTCCTTCGGTTCGAACAGTTTTCGGGGTACGGCAACATTTTCGTTTCCCTCAATGCCGATACCCGCGACAAGGTCAGTTTTCCCACCTCCGGGGTCAAAGCCGTGCTGAAAGGGGTATATGTCATGCCCTTTTCAAAAAACTTTTCACAGAACCTCTTTTCAAATTCGGCGATCATCAGCCTGAAATTTGACCAAAACATCGCGCTTTCCCAAAGGTTTGTATTGCAGCCAGGTTTGTTTGCAGGAACCCTGCTCAACAGAACGGCTTTTCCACCGATTCAACATGCTTTCGGACTGGGGGGATTAACCCCCGAAAATTACATTGAAACCTTTGTACCTTTCACCGGGTTGAGGTTTATCCAGCAAACAGGTTATTACGCGCTGGTCGGCCGCCTCAAGCTCCAATGCAACGTGTACAACAAGTTATACCTGACCCTCCGGGCCGATGCCGGCAGCGACGAACGGCACTTCGCTGATCTTTTCAAACGTGAGCATTTCATCGCAGGCTATGGTGTGACTGCTGGCTACGACAGCTTTATCGGGCCGATTGAACTTTCTTTCATGAGCTCTAATCTAAACCCCGGCCTTATGGTGTTCCTGAACCTGGGGTACTGGTTCTGATACGAAGGACGTGGGACGAAGGACGAAGGACGAAGGACGTGGGACGTGCGGCGGGCGGGACACTGAGGTTCTCGAAGTGTCCCATCTTTAAATTCTCAAATCATACGTCCTTCTCTTTTCGTCCTTCGTAACTAAAGGTATTCCGTAAATTTTTCATCGAAATGCTGATTAAACCAACGGTCGATGACCGACTTTCTGAACCGCCACTCTTTGCCCAGCTTGGCGGCCGGGATTTTTCCATCCTGGGCCCAGGTATAAATCGTTTGCGGTTTTAGTTTCAGGTACCCGGCAACCTCTTCGAGTGTCATGATATCTTCCATGGGCTATTTCCTGATTTGATTTAAGATCTTATCGGCTCCCGTCGTTTTTTTACTGACCGTGTCGGGCAGCGTTACCGGCGGTTTCGTGGTTTCCGGCTTAACGGGCTTCGCTGACGAGGCAAGCTGTTCAATCGAATAGACGACCGCGGTATAAAAGTTGCCTTCATATTTTCTGAAAATCTTGAACTCTTCGTTTTTCTCACACAAAAACGGTCTCAAATTCCACGCCAGCTGGATCCCGACAAAGGCAAGGATGATAATCCATATCCTGAAAACGGTGACCCCGACCTGGGGATAGATATTCTTATCTTCGCAGGCGAATTTCAAGGCATCGACCATCAGCCTCATGCCGAAAACACCTGCGAAAACAAAGATGCCCACATGCAGAAGCTGCAGGAAATGATAATTGCCGCCGGTAACCTGGAAAACTACCACGATTGGCGCGAACGACAACGCGATGGTTGCTGTCAGCACAACACCGCTCAACACGATCACGATCATCTGCCTGAAACTCATTTTCGAGCCAAGCACCTGCTGAATGATGAAAAAGGAGGGAAAGCAGATGATCACCGTGGAGAGAAACAGGACGATGACCTTCAGGCCCGCCACCACCGACTGGAGCAAACTGTGGGAACTCCCCATCACCACTCCGTAAAAGAAAGCAAAGCAGCAAATGATGAGCAGCTGGTTAACAATCAGTCGATTTGATTGTTCCCGGTTGATTTCGTCGAAATACGATTCCTTGTTCTGGAAGATGGTAAAAACTTCCCTGATGCCTTTAAACGATGCCATAACGAGAGATTTAAATGTCTTACAAATATAGTATATTTATTACTGTTTGATACTGTTTGTTAATAATTTTTATCAAATACAGATACTTATAATTGAAACCTGCCCTGCAGGCCAACCCGGAATATGTTGTGCCGGAGGAGTCTGGAAAAAAATGAAGATCCGGGTACTGAGGGCATCCCCCCGGGCAGGAAAAACAATAGATGGTAATTCACGTGGTGATTGCCTGGCGGGCTCCGCAATCATTTAGTGTGAACCTGTTTATCGAAGTACTTTTTGAAAAAAAGCAGTTGGTATTCGATGGCATTTCCCCAATAGCCCCAGGTGTGCTTGCCGGGCCGTTCAATATAGTCGTGGGGGATTTTGAGTTCCAGCAATTTGTAATGAAGCTGGAGGTTGACCTTGTAAAAGAAATCATCGGTGCCGCATTCGATCATCATGGCAGGAGCCTGCGACGGATTCAGACCGACCATGCCGGCCACGCTCATCCGTTCCCAGTTCCTGCTGTAAGTCTTCGCATCGCCGATTCGTTTGGCGATATCCCATTCATCGGGGAAGGGCCGCAGGTCAACCCCGCCGCTCATCGACCCGGCCGCCCCGAAAACGCCGGGATGCCGCAACGCAAGATACAGCGCACCGTGGCCGCCCATGCTCAACCCGGTGATGGCCCTGTGGCCGCGGTCGGCGAGGGTCCGGTAGTGGGCGTCGACATAACCGACCACCTCCACACTTACATGGGTATCATATTTATACGATGAGTCAATCGGGCTGTCAAAATACCAGCTGCTGAATCCCCCGTCGGGACAGACAATGATCAGTTGCATTTGGTCGGCATATCCTTTGATGGCCGGCACCTGTCTTATCCACGAACTGTATCGGTCGCTGTAGCCATGCAGCAGGTAAACCACGGGAAACCGGGATTGTTTGTTTTTATAGGCGTCAGGGGTGATGATCACACATTTGATCGTTTTATGCATGCTGAGGCTGGAGATCGTCGCGGTGTCAACCAAGGCTGCCCGGGAGAGGATGCTGGCAAACAGCGTTATTGCAAGCAGCAGTGTTCTTTTCATGGTCCGGAATTTTAGCTGGCTGTTCCCTGTTATTTGAATTTTTTCACCTTAATAAAGATATATCCTCCTTTTTTTGCGCCCCACACCTGTTTATCTTCCTTGTCCCATCCACGGTCCCAGCTGACGAGTTTGCCCGGGTAAACCGTGACTTCGGAAGTGGCGTAGGCCGCGCCGCGCAGGCTGCTGAGGCACTCCCTGCCGGGCGTTGAACCGCTGAAGACCTTCTTTCCCCGTTTGTGCAGCGAAATCGCGCATCCCTGCCGGTCAACCAGGGAGTCGGGTTTCAACCCGGCCAGTTTCGAGGGATCGGCCCACCCGCGGGTGTATTTTGACGGGTTTTTCATCTCAAACACCTTGCTTACCACGGTGGTATCATCATTCAGGTACAGGTGGTAAACCCGCTGGCGGTATGGTTTTTCCTGCATCGATGCGATTGATTGCTCCACGTAAAACCAGTACCCGTCGGTGCGATCTTTCCAGATCGGCTTCATCCGCAGTTTGATGTGGTAGTAGGTTGTATCCAGCTTGGATTGGGCTTCACTGGAGAACTCGCCGGCCATGGTGGCGGCAAGCTGTTTCAATTCCTTCTTTGAAACCGGCTGGCCTTGCAGGGTAACTAAAAAGAGCGCGTTGATGAACAGGGAAAGTAGGGTCAGTTTTCGCATGGGAGTCGGGATTGATGGTGCGTGCAAAGATATTGTAAAGTTTTTAATGTGGGCAGGTGGGCAGGTGGGCAGGCGGAATTTTGCGATTTTACCATTTTACCATTTTACATTTCACAGTTCTACGATTTTTCCGCCTTCTCCGCGAAAGCCCCCGCCGTTAGACCGTACTTTGTCAACTATTTCAGAGATGGGCCAGGTTCGCCGAAGCAGTCGGGCATCCCGACAAATGCCAACGGAACCGGGTAGTATGATTGTTTCCCGGTCAATTGGTTTAATGGGATGCAGGCAATGCAAACAATGCAGGGTTTTCCGGGGGTTATTCAGGTTTGGCCCAGAAGAGGGAGGGGTTGTTGGTTTTGTAGTTGGTGAATTTTATTCCGGAGGTTTTACCGGTTTGTTCCGATTTCCGGGGCAACTGGTTGAGGCCGTCGAGGGGAAGCAATTCGACATAGTCGATTTTCTTGCCGTTTGATGAAGTTTCGGTATCATATTCACTTCTGACCGGGCATTCGAAACGGTAGAGGTTTTTCGCCATGTAGTTGAAGAGATACTCCTCCTTTACCGCGGATGAACGGTGATTCCAGTTGGCATCGGGATTCAGGATCAGCGGTTTCCCGTTGATGAGCCGTTCACGCACCTCGGAGATGCCCAGCAACTCCCCTTTTTCGTTCATCACCCAGGCATCGTTGGTGGGGTCCATCCACAGCCATTTGTTCAGTTCGTCTGTCCATACCATGTTGATAACATGGCAGTCGGTGAAGACCGAATCCCTTGGCATGCAGGTCACAAACCGCGACCTGATCCCCATGGCAAGGTAACATTCATTGAGCACAGTGGCGAGCCCGCGGCAGTTCAACCCCTTTTTCTCCTTCTTACATTCGGTGATCATGTTCAGCGCATTTTTCACCACCGGGTTGTCGTGCGTGCCGTCGTGCGGGATGAGGTTATGCACCCAGTGCATCAGGTTGATGATTTTGGAGGCTTCATTGCCGCCACCTGCAATGGAATCGAGTTTAAAACTGGTTCGCAGGGTAACCAGTTCAGTGCTCTCTTTGGTTTGATAGGTAAAGTGCGGGATGGCAGGGTTATCGGACGAGTTGTATTTCCCTGCTTTTTTCAGGACTCCGAGATAATCGGGCCCGGCTTCATATTTTATCTGCGTCCAGGCCGAGTCATGGTTGTTCAGCAGGATGATAAAGTCATACACCTGGCCCGGTTTCACCTTAAAGCTTATGGAGTCGGCATCTGTAAAAAAGGTAACCCTGGAGTTTTTGTTGCCGGTGGTATAGATATCGGGCTTCAGTTTCGGGGTGATGGTCCAGGTGCCTTTGGTGAGTTTCCCGTTATCGCGGATATCGACCACGGTTGATTTTGCCCTGATAACCGGCATTTTCGATTGGGCGGAAACCGTAAACCCGGCCAGGAGCGCAAGGGTGACGACAAGCAGTTTGTTATGCATACGTATTGGTATAGGATGTATTAAATAAGTTTGTTTCCAGGTATTCCTGTTAAGTGAAAGCGGTTAAGTTAATCCGGACAACCATGCAATGACGCAATTTCTCCGGATTTGTTACAGCCCAAAACTTATCAACAACATGTTTACCTTTTACCTCCTTTCCTGATTAAGCATAAAATTCACCGGAACCACCTAAACCCAGCCCCGAAGGGGCGTAATATATTAGGTCATGGGACAATCACTCGTTAAAAATTATATTCACATCGTATTCAGCACCAAATACAGGGCCCCGCTCATCCATCCGCCATATGATGCAGAACTATATAGTTACCTTGGCGGCACCTGCAACATTCTGGGATCACCGGTATTAATAACCGGGGGTTATGTCAACCATGTCCATATCCTGTGCATGCTTTCAAAAAAGATGGCACTCATGAAACTGGTGGAGGAGCTGAAATCCCATTCATCGAAATGGATGAAGACAAAAGATGAATCGCTCCACAATTTTTACTGGCAAGACGGGTATGGCGCTTTCTCTGTAAATCCTGCAGAAGTGGATGTTGTTATAAGGTACATTGCCAACCAGGAGAAGCATCACCGCAAAAAGAGCTTCCAGGATGAATACCGGTTCTATCTTAAAAAATATGGCGTAGCATATGATGAATGCTACGTTTGGGATTAGATAGCTGGCCTTGTACGGGATAGATGATGTTCGGATTTTCAGCGTCGGGCTACACCCGGCGCTGATGGATGGCGCCCTTTCAGGGCTCCAAAACCTTATAGGTAATGGAAGAAATCCAACGTTAACCAGTGAACCTATTTTTCTTGGGCCTGGTAATACCTGTTAAAATTGGTTTTAACTTTGAGTGTATCTAAACCGTCTGTCATGAGAAACTATTTACTGCTGTTCGTTCTTATCGTATTCAATATCCAGCATGGATATCCCCAGAACAAGGTAACACGCTCCCAGCGCACCATCACCTCCCCCGTGGCAGGCATGCGTGTTGAGGTCCAGTCTGGAACTGCAGTTCCGTCTAACCCTGATCCGGGATCACTCTTAGCACCGCTTACCCCCGGTCTCAACTGGCAGGCAACCGATGCCGCCGCCATCGACAACTTCGCGAAAGTTTCGTCGGTAAGCCAGCAAACTGCTGCCGGATGGGGGCTCAACAACCAGCGGCTTTCACTCTACGGCAATTCCAACGTGCCGGTGTGGGAAGTCCCACTGACCATCAACACCTGGGATGAGGTGATCGATATGACCTCAGATGGCACAGCCATTGCCAACGGGGTGAACAGCCAGGTGGAGGTTTACGCGCCCGCAACCCCGGTCCCCATTTGGACTACCACGATTTCCCGCGCCGTTAAAGGAATCCAGCTCCGCGACGACGGGTTGCAGGTATTTGTCGCCGCAGTGAACCCGGTTACCCAGGATTCGTCGTTTATCTATTGCTTCAATGTTGGGCAAAGCACACCGGTGTGGGTAAAATCCTTTGCGGGAAACTATACCGCACTTGTTCTGAGCAAAAGCGGCAACAGGCTCCTTCTCGGCGAGTATGGAGGCGGGAACAACAAGTTGTTCGTACTGAACACGGTCACCGGTGCCCTGGTATACCAGACCGTTTTCGCCGACCAGTATCCCCCAGCCGTTTCGGATAACGGGAAGTATATCGTGAGCGGCGATTTCAGCGGGCATGTTTTCCTGCTTGAATACGTTGACTCAACAGCAACCTATGCCGAAAAGTGGAACTATACCGTGAACGGCACCAATTCATGGGTGGCCGGGATGGGCATTTCGGGCGACGGCAGCACCATCGCAGTGGGAACGATGATCTTTACCACCTCCGGCGGCTACGACGGGGAAGTGTATGTTTTCAACAACTATTCGCCTGTTCCGCTGTGGATTTATCCCAACATGGGCGACATGGTGCAGTGCGTCGATCTCAGCCACGACGGGTCGATCATCGCCGCTGCAGGATGGGGCCCGCTCAACAATTCGGCACCCGACATCGTGCTCTTCCGTAAACAAAGCAACATCCCCTACCTTACAGTCAACACCCCGGGATCGAACTTCTGCCTCGACCTTTCAGCCGACGGGAAAATGTGCGTCGCCGGCGGGAAAGCCATCCATGCCCGGGCATTCGGAAACGGCGGGAAACTTTACAACATCAATTCCGACCCGGGCGGTGGTACCCTGAGCGGTACGGCCATCAAATCGGGATCGGCACAGCAGGCCGGCGTCCGCATTGAAATTATAGGGTTGAGCAGCTACTTCACCCTGTCGGATGATACATCGGCCTATATCCTGAATTACATCCCCGACGGAAGTTATACAGCGAGATATTCGGCCGTTGGCTATATCACACAAGATATTACAGGGGTACAGATCACAGCCGGCCAGACAACCACCAAAAATATAACCCTGTTGCCTGCCGGGCTTCCGCCCATGAACCTCACCGCCACCCAGGGCGCCGGACTTGTGGTTGGCCTTAACTGGCAGCCATCCCTCTCACCGGGCGTTAGCGGGTATAACATCTACCGGAAACAGTACCCGTTTGATTTTTATCCATCTGTGCCGCTTGGGACTACAGGGCCGGGGCAGCTGACCTTCACAGACAACACGGCCCTTCCGCTCACCCATTATTACTATGCGGTAACGGCACAACTGCCCGGGAGCCTTGAATCACCTTACTCCAACAACGCCGAAGGGTGGATCTCCACCGGGTTCATCACCGATGAGATCAGCGCCTGGGTGGGAACGACCCCGGTGATCGACGGGGTGATCAGTCCCGGAGAATGGAACGATGCCTTCAAGGTTGATATCTCCAATTTCCTCGGCAGAAAGGATAACCTACCCAGACCTGTCGGCAGCGTCACAGCCTGGTTCAAGGTAAACGCGGCGCTGAGTTCGCTCTATGTGGCGGTTGACAATAAAAACGATGCGGGCCTGGAGGACCACGATGAAATTGCATTCTACATCGACGATAACAACGACGGCTTCTATCCCGCCCCGGGCGACAGCACAGAGGGCAACTACTGGGCCGCCCACTATGCTTCGGGCGATGTGATCAAATTCCGCCCGATCTATAACAATGGCGGGGTGGGAACGACGTTTTACCTGCCCAACCCGCAGATCAAGGTGTCGAATACAACCGGCCACGTGGTGTATGAGTTCGTCATCCCGCTTGGCTCGGCAAACAACTGGCAGATCGGCTTCAACAGCCAGAACCAGAGCGGTATCTTTATCTTCGCGCTCAACGACCCGGCCAGCTACGACGGCTGGTGGCCCTGCCTTGACCAGAATATCTTCACCTGTGAAGGTTATGGCACCATCACCTTCGGCGCCGTGGATGGCCCGCCTCCCCCGCCACAGAATCTCCGGCTCGACAACCCGGTGGCCCAAAACATCATGCTCGACTGGGATCAGCCGAACATCACCGACTTCAACCATTTCAACATCTACTGGTCAACCAATGGCGGAAGCACTTTCACAAAGATGGATACCACCGTGGGGGTGCAGTATTTCCTGACGGTTCCCGGGAACGGGCTCTACAAGTTTTATGTCACCACGGTCGACCAGGCCGGTCATGAGTCGACCCCGTCAAACACAGTTCAAACCAACGTGGTCATCGGCATCTCCACCCCCGGCCAGGAAAATGAGATCGCCATGATCAAGCCGGGGCCCAACCCGTTTTCCAGTCAGCTGAACCTTGATTTCCGGTTAGTACGCGACACTCACCTTACCATAAGTATTATAGATATCAGCGGCAAACTGGTGGGGAGGCTGTATGATGCCGAAGCCGGGTCCGGACTGCACCGGGTTTCGTGGGATGGGACGGACCAGGCTGGGAATAACCTGAAGCCGGGGATTTACATGGTTCAGTTCAAGACCTCCTTTGGAAGTCCGGTCACAATTAAAGTGGTGAAGGCAGCGTGATCTGCCACGGTGCCCTGCTTCTTTCAACCCCGGGCAAGCCGATCTTCCGCATGATTTATCATTGCTTGATCACCTTTCTGACCAGGTTGGAATTTCCATTGACCAGTTTAAAGATATAAACGCCGTTTGCTTTACCAGCCAGGTCTACCAGGGTTTTTCCCGAACCAAGCCTCCTTTGCAGGATTTCCATGCCATATGGATTGTAAACCATCAGGGTAAAACCAGGCAACCTTGTTTCTATGGTCACCGAATTGCCCGCCGGCACAGGATAGATGGCAACACTGTTCTCATATTCGTCAATGGCCGCGGAACTTTTACTGCAGGCATATTCCTGCACGGTGTATGTCAGAAAATTAATGTTGGTCACTTTAATCCATCCATAAAGCGTGTCTTTCGCCCGCGGCATTCTCACCGCGATGTAATTGCCCGACGAATCATTGACAAAACTGCCGTGACGGCAGGAATATACGTTTGCACCCCAATTTGTGTAATACATATACAACTTTGAATTTACCCATGCCAGGTTTTTCCCGATGGTGTCACCTTTTTTCAGCGATTTTGCCATGTAGTAAAGGAAGTATGTCGAGTTTGGCGTGTGACAGGTATCCGCATTCCCGAAGGCAACCTGGCAGGAGCCGGTGTCGGCAATTGTTATGCTGATTTCAGAATAACCCGACCCGTTGGTCCATGAACCGTAGGAATAGATCGAAACGTCGGTAATTCCATCATTGTTGAGATCTATGGGAAATATGGCGGCAGGCAAGGTGGTGAAGTGATTATTCGGTCCCGTCAGGGTGGTATCGGGATCAATGTTGACATAATGGTTGCCTGTTGTATGTTCTCCTGCACGGAAATACTGCGGGTATATTTTGCCTGAAAGTCCAATCATCAGTGAAAGAACCAGCCAACCGGTCAAGACCTTGATTTTCATAAACTCCTTTTTTAGGACTTACCCGGGAAACGGTTCACATTTACCCGGTTATGGATATTTGTTATGATCGCCTTTGCTTCCTGCTCAATGTGTTTTTACACATTTTAATTTATTGGGCTAACCAAAGTTACGATAATTTACAAATTGATTGACCGGAATCATGCCAATATGGATGACGATTCATTTTTTAGTGTTTAAACCGTGTTTATGCAAGCCCTTAACCACAAAGGCGCATAAGGATGCACGAAGGCGCACGAAGGGTTAATTTTCGGCATTAAAATTTCGAAGATATACCAATCCCCATTTATGCAGCCACGATCATGCAGCATTGCATCACAGCCCTAAGCCGGAAATGTATTATCTCACCTGCTTCTTATTACAGTTACCCGTCTTCACGTTGATGATCAGCGAATTGTCGGCTGGCTCCAGGTCGGTCAACAAATTGAGACAATAGTTGCGACGGGTTAGAAATAGCTTTCTGATATTATTTGGTCAGCGGTTTCCCGCAATTCCTGATTTTATCTTTCATTGCAGGCGTCAGTGTTTTCAGCAATTCAGCATTGTACGCCACGGAGCCCGTTTCGAGGAGCGATGGGGAAATATCAAAAATCTGGTTTGACGCGATCGCGTATTTTCGTCCGATCGCAGCAAGAGGACTTTTGCTCATGTCCACGTCGACGTTTGTGGTGATGATCGAGATCGAATTATCGCTGTTGCGCACGATGTCGAACGTGCGGAATTCTTCGGGGAACTCCCTGGTTGATTTGGTTTCAACCTCCCAGAATCCCCTTTCCGGTTGACCCGGGGTTTTCGAAGGGATCGCCGTTACATTGTTGAGATGACGATGACCGGATACCCACAGGATCAGGTTCGGGTAGCGCTGTAATGAGTCAATAATATCATCCTCCGTGTTATAACAACCCTTCTGTGCGATCCAGGTAAACGGGTTGGGGCTTGAGACAACATGAATCGGGACATGAGCGGCTATGATCATCAATTGGTTCGCAGCCTGGCCCGCGGCAAGCTGGCTGATAAGCCAATGAAACCGATCAGGGGTCAGTTCGCCATGACCATAGATAAAATCAGGTGGGGGCGCGGGGTCGGTATTTAGCTGTGTGTCATCGAGTACAATGATTTTCAACGGGATGTCCGATTTAGGAACGAAGGAATAGCATGCCCCCAAAACATTATTTGGATCACTCTGAACAAATCCATGCCCGTAAGGCTGAGACGTGGAGGTCTTAAATTCGTTGATCCAGTCGGCTAAATCACATAGTGTCCTTCGGTTCAGATCCGCGGAAATTTTTGGTATCGCAGGCATGGTATCGACAACTCCCCGGCCGATTACTTTTCCATACCGGGTGCTGCCGTCAACGACACCCATCGAAAACAAACTATCGCCAACTGCCGCTGAATCTGTCATCACATTGCCAACCTGAAGTATTTTTGTCCCAATATATGCGTTCCGGATTTTTTCAACCACGGGTCTTGAACCGGACCAGAAATGGTCATGATTACCCAGGGCGGCATACCATGGGATATGCGCGTGTAATCCGGCCGCCGTATATGATTTCTGGTAATCGGGCACCGGCTCTTTCTGTTGACCGGAGGATGGGTCAACGACACCTCCATCCATGATTTTAATGAACCAGTCGAGTTCGTTTTTCTGGGTATTGTTTGCCATATCCCCGAGCGCAAGCCCGAGGTCAAACTGCCGCTCGTCGTCAAGCTTATTGATGGTTTGTACGGCTGCATCGTATACATGGGTGGTATAGAGGATCAACGGCGAAAAACACCCGATGCCGCCCTGGCCGATGATAGGCGCGAAGAAAATGGTTTGACAGGGAGATTCCTTGTCCGTTATATGATTATCGGTAACGGTAAAAAAATGGAGCAGCGTGGAAGCCGGTTTCACGGATTCACCCGAGTATCCTGCCGGCATCAGGTCCAACCGTTTCTGACAGGGAACGCCCGGCCCGTAAGTGTACCGGCCATACCCGTACTGATCGAATTTTTCCGCATCGAAAATGCTGACAGATGGGAAAGGGCTCACCGGTAAGGGAATCAGTGTTCGGTCGAGTGTGGTTACAACCTTTGAACCTGAAGGATTGTAGCTTGAATCATCGCTTTTCCCGCAGCTGCCTAAAAAAAGGACCGAAGTTAAAACGATCAGTGAAATGTTCCTGAGCAGTTGTTCTCGTTTCATGGGAAAGAAGTTTTAAATGTTATGAATAGTGAATGGCTTGTTTTCATAGGTTCGTTGTTTCCAGGTTGGGAAATATTTATTTGCTAACGTAGGTCAGGAGAATGCAGGTTATGTCCTATGAAACAGGGTTTCCCGGGTATACTTTCCAGGCGGTATACTTTGTCAGACCGGCAACCGGCGTCAGTATCAGGAAAGATGCACTTAACCCGGCTTTTTTGCAGGAGTGCGGTAAGCAATGCCGACAAATTGGGGAACACTCTCTTGTTAAATTATTAACAATGCAAATATAAAAATGAAAAATGATTTGTCAAGGAAAAAAGTCCCGGAAGGTAAAATAATTTTCAGCCCGGTTTTGACCGGGGGTTAACAGGAAAAATTCATATCCCGGATGTCACATCTCACATTCAATTATTCAAGGCGATAAAATAAAAAATGAAGATAAAAATTGGGTGCTTAATCAAATGTGAAATCCGAAATCCGAAATCTGAAATCAGAAATCAGAAATCAGAAACCAGTTTCAGGAATCCTGCTTGCCCGAAAGAAGAGCCGATTCCCTGAGGCGGGAGGCGATGAGGAAGGAGATGAACATCAGGGCGATGAGGATCACCAGGGAGAGGGTCATCGACCCGGTGCCGGCTGCTTTGAACTGGTCCATGCCAAGGATGAAGATGATGCCCGAGATCTGGCCCATCAGCAGGAGCAACCCGTTGGAAGTTCCTTCGGGTGCGGGATAAGCTATTTCAGCGCCATATTGAAACCCGACGGGACCGGCGCTCAACAGGAAAAATCCCAGGATAAACGAGGAGGAGAGTAACAGGATATAGCCGGTTGCAAAGGTGATCCCCGCCAGTCCAAGGCAGGAGAAAAGCAGCGCTGCCAGCATGAACGGGACCCTTCGGCGGTAATGGTCAGACAGCCAGGAGATCACCACGGCGCCCACCAGCCCGCCGAAGATCATCAGCCCCCCGGCCACGCCCGCCTGGGTGATGCTGAATCCCCTGGGCCGCACGATCTCTTCGATCCAGGTGGCAACAGCGTTGAACACGCCAAGCCCGATGAAAAACACGACCAGCAGCAGCAGGTAATTCTTTTTTCGAAGCATGTTTTTCAGCCCTTCGAACACCAGTGAGCGTTCTTCCTGCCCGGGGGGGCAGGCCGGCGTGGGCGGGCGTTCCTTGGCGAAGACCACGAAGAGGATGGCTGCCAGGGCTGCTGCGATGCCATAATAGTTTAGTGTGCTCATGAACCCCGAATGGATCACCAGGTAAGGGGTTAAAACCATCCCGAAAACGATGCCCAGGTACATGGCCAGGGAGCCCAGCCCGGAGGCGATGGCCCGTTCGCTGATGGGGAACCACCGCGCTGCGACCGTGGTCATGGCGTTTAACAGGAACGGCTGCCCGATGGCAATGCCGGTTTGCGCGATGAGGACCCAGGTGAAATGGTCGGCCGCCACGCCGCGAACCAGCCCGAAAACACCTGTCAGCACGGCCCCGATGCCAACAGCCACGCGAAACCCGTAGGTGTCGATCACCCAGGAAGCCGGTATCGAAACCACGATGTACACCACCATGAACACCATCGACAGAAGGCCGATGCTCAGATCAGATACGTGGTAGAAGGCGGCGGCGCTGCCGGTCACGGGTGCGAAGGTGATCCACAGGAGCTGGTTAACAACCACCGTGCACATGAACACCGCCAGGATCACCCAGCGGTAAGCGTAAACCCGGAATTCTTCTTTGGCCATGGGGATAAAATTTGCGGGTAAATGTACAAATAAAAAAATATCAACCTTGCAAACCGAAACCGGGCATCGCCGGAGGCTGCCGTTGAATTGTTTGCAGAACTGGATTAATGATATTGCATCGCGGGGCCGACGGCTTGTCCTGCACCTTTATGCCAGGCACCCCGCCAGCGTGTTGGTGCCCTTCAGCCTGATCCCCTTTTCAGTGGACTCCACCGTGCAGCACTCATGGTAAAGGTCGTGCTCGAGGAAGAGGATAAACTCCTTCGCGGCTGCTTCGGCCATGAACACCTCCTTTTCTTTCAGGGTGATGAGCGGACGGGTGTCGTAGCTCATGACCCAGGGCAGCGGAACATGTGCAGCCGAAGGAAGCAAGTCGGCCATGTAAACAATGGTTTTGCCGTTACATTGGATGAACGGGATCACCTGCCCGTCAGTGTGGCCGTTGAAGATCCTCACGGAGACACCAGGGAAAAGCTCCGTGTCACCTTCGATCAGCACAAGGCGTCCCTTTTCCTTAATTGGCAGAATATTCTCTTTCAGGAAGGAGGCTTTTTCGCGGTTGTTGGGGCTGGTGGCCCATTCCCATTGCTGGCGGCTGGTGTGGTACACGGCGTTCTTAAAGGTGACAACGTAATCCGTTTTATCCTCATTCCAGCGGATGGCGCCGCCGGCATGGTCAAAATGGAGGTGGGTCAGGATCACATCGGTAATGTCATCGGTGGTGAACCCGTGAGCGGCCAATGATTTTTCGAGGGTATCTTCCCCGTTGAGATGATAATTGGCGAAGAACTTTTCTGATTGCTTGTTCCCGATGCCGCAATCGATGAGGATCTTCCGGTCGCCGTCGACGATAAGCAAACAGCGCATCGACCAATTACACAGGTTGTTTTCATCGCTGGGATATGCCTTGCCCCAGATGACTTTCGGCACCACGCCGAACATGGCGCCGCCATCGAGTTTGAGGTTACCGGTGTTGATGGGATATAGGATCATAATGCTAGTAAATGAAATGGTAAAATCGTAAAATGGCAAAATGGTAAAATCGTAAAATAGTAAAATGGTGGAACCTGACAAGTCCCCTTTTTTACCATTTTACGATTTTACCATTTTACTATTTGTATTCCTGTACGGTCATCTCGCCTTTCAGCACTCGGAGAGCGTTCGCGGCCATCGACTGAAGTTCGTTGTCGCCGGGATAGAGGAAGATCGGGGCAAATTTTTCGACGTTTTCGATGATGTGCTGCACCACGAACTGGCTGTGGGCGAGGTCCCCGGTGATGAGGATTGCGTCGGCATCGCCCTTGAGCACGGCAAACATCTCCCCGATACATTTGGAAACCTGGTAAGCCATGGCTTCCATGATCAGTTTTGCATGTTCGTCGCCGTTGTTGATCCGCGCCTCGATGTCGCTGATATCCCGGGTTCCGAGGTAGGCAAAAACACCTCCGCAGTGAGTCAGCAGGCACAGCATTTCATCGAGTGTTTTCTCGCCGCTGAAGCACATCTTTACCACATCCCCCATGGGCAGCGATCCGCTGCGGACCATGGAGAAAGGACCGTCACCCTCAAATCCCTGGTTCACGTCGATCACCCTGCCGCGACGGTGTGCGCCTACGGTAGTTCCGTTCCCCATGTGGGCCACAATGAGGTTCATCTCCTCATACTTTCTTTTATGCGTTTCGGCATGCATTTTTGCAACCGCTTTCTGGTTCAGGGCATGAAAAATCGATTTGCGCCTGATCTCGGGGGACCCCGTGATCCTGGCCAGATCGTGGAACTCGTCAACCACGGTCGGGTCGGCGATCATGGCCACGGCCCCCGGCACCTCTGAAGCGATGGCATCGGCTAGAAGTCCGCCGATGTTAATGATATCTTCCCCCACCGGGCTATGCGACAAGTCCTTTTTGAGCAGGGCGTTCACGGCAAAAACCCCCGACTGTACCGGTTTGATGAGCCCGCCCCGGGAGATCACAATTTTAAGTTCATCGAGTTTGAATTCATTGTGTGTCAATTCCCTGATGACACTCTCCTTGCGAAACTGCACCTGGTCGTAGATCGAACTGAAAACGCTGAGTTCCCCGGCCGAGTGTTTCCGGCTGATCATGTAGAGGAGTTTGTGATTCTGGTAAACTGCAACCTGGGTAAGATAATCCTTGGGATTGACAACTAAAATGTTACACGGGGTCATACATCGGGTTTTTAATGGGTTACATGCTGCGGCGATACTGTCCTCCCACTTCGAAAAGTGCATCGGTGATCTGCCCGATGGAACAGTATTTTGCTGCCTCCATCAGGCTTTCAAAGATATTACTATTTTTTATTGCAGCCCTCTTCAGATTTTCTATCATCCTTCCCGACATTTCGGCGTTGGTTTTATGAAGCTGGTCAAGCATGGCGATCTGGTATTGTTTCTCTTCTTCTTCTGCCCGGATCACTTCGCCGGGGGTGATGGTTGGCGAGCCTTTGCTCGACAGGAAGGTGTTTACCCCCATGATCGGCAGTTGCCCCGTGTGTTTAAGTGTTTCGTAATAGAGGCTCTCCTCCTGGATCCGGCTCCGTTGGTACATGGTCTCCATGGCGCCAAGCACGCCCCCGCGTTCCGATATCCGTTCAAATTCCAGCATGACGGCTTCTTCCACGAGGTCGGTCAGCTCTTCGATAATGAAGGCCCCCTGCAGCGGATTCTGATTTTTTGCCAGTCCCAGTTCGTGGTTGATAATCATCTGGATGGCCATCGCCCTGCGGACTGATTCTTCCGTGGGGGTTGTGATGGCCTCATCGTAGGCGTTGGTATGGAGCGAATTGCAGTTGTCATAAATGGCATATAATGCCTGCAGCGTCGTGCGGATGTCGTTGAAGTCGATCTCCTGGGCATGAAGCGACCGCCCGGAAGTCTGGATGTGGTATTTCAGCATCTGTGAGCGTGAATCCGCCTTATATTTGAATTTCATCGCCTTAGCCCAGATCAGCCTGGCCACGCGCCCGATCACCGAGTATTCGGGATCGATGCCATTGGAGAAGAAAAACGAAAGGTTTGGCGCGAATTTATTGACGTCCATCCCCCGTGAAACATAATACTCCACATAAGTAAAACCGTTGGCAAGCGTAAAGGCAAGCTGCGAGATGGGGTTTGCGCCCGCTTCGGCAATGTGGTATCCTGAAATGGAGACCGAGTAGAAGTTCCTGACGCTGTTGTCGATGAAATACTGCTGGATGTCTCCCATCATTTTGAGGGCGAAGTCGATGGAGAAGATGCAGGTGTTCTGCGCCTGATCTTCCTTGAGAATATCGGCCTGGACCGTTCCGCGCACCTGGTTAAGGGTCTCTTTTTTGATCTTTTCATACACCGCGGCAGGTAAAACCTGGTCGCCGGTCACGCCCAGCAGCATCAGGCCCAGTCCGTCGTTGCCGTCGGGCAGTCCTCCCTGGTAAAGCGGTCGCAGGGTTCCTGCTTTTTTATAGATGGCAGCGATTTTTTTCTCTACCTCCTCTTCCATTCCATGCTGCCGGATATACTTTTCGCATTGCTGGTCAATGGCGGCATTCATGAAATAGCCGACCATGGCCGGAGCCGGGCCATTGATGGTCATGGAGACGGAGGTATTGGGATTTACCAGGTCGAATCCGGAGTAGAGTTTTTTAGCATCATCGAGGCAGGCGATGGATACCCCGGCGTTGCCGATCTTTCCATATATATCGGGTCGCGTGTCGGGATCGAATCCATAGAGGGTCACCGAGTCGTACGCGGTCGACAGTCTTACAAACGGCATTCCGAGCGATACATAATGAAAGCGTTTGTTGGTGCGTTCGGGTCCGCCTTCCCCGGCGAACATGCGGGTCGGGTCTTCGCCTTCCCGTTTGAAGGGGAAAACGCCGGCGGCATAGGGGAATTCGCCCGGAACGTTTTCTCTCAGGTTCCATTTCAGGATGTCGCCCCAGGCCTCGTAGCGTGGCAGGGAGATCTTCGGGATCTTCATACGGGAGAGCGATTCATAATGGGTTTCTATCCTGATCTCCTTATCCCGTACCTTAAAAATAAAAAATTCATCCTTGTATGATTTTACCTTACCATGCCAGTTTTTCAGGATTTCGTGGTTTGACGGGTCAAGTGCTTTGAGGGTTTGCTCGTACAGCAGGTCCAGTTCGAGCATCATGCCGGTTTTATTGCACCCTGACGGGGTGGTGGACCCTGACGGGGTGGTGGACCCTGACAGGGTGTCGATGGTTTGGGCGATGGCATAAAGCCGCTGGGCAATCCTTGCCTGGTCGGCAGTCCATTGGTTGTAGCTCCGGTTGGCCTCGGCAATCTCAGCCAGGTAGCGTGTTCTCGAAGGCGGAATGATGAAAATCTTCGCCCCCGATTCCCCGCCGGTGTCAAACTGGCTTGGCAACTTAATCCCGGAAAGTGAATTTACCTTCCCGATGAGGGCGCGATACAACTCGTTTACCCCCGGATCATTAAACTGCGAGGCTACCGTGCCGTAAACAGGCATCTCCTCCACCGGGATATCAAATGTTTTGTGGTTCCGTTGGTACTGCTTTTTCACATCGCGCAAAGCATCCAGCGCACCACGCTTGTCGAATTTATTAATGGCGACCAGGTCGGCAAAATCGAGCATGTCGATCTTTTCAAGCTGGCTGGCTGCGCCATATTCAGGGGTCATGACATAGAGCGTGACATCGCTGTGGTCAACGATCTCGGTATCGGATTGCCCGATGCCAGAAGTTTCAACAATCACCATGTCAAATCCTGCCACTTTCGCAATATTGATGGCATCGCGCACATATTTCGAAAGCGCCAGGTTTGATTGCCGGGTTGCCAGGGAACGCATGTACACCCTTGGGTTGAAGATGGCATTCATGCGTATGCGGTCGCCCAGCAGGGCGCCGCCGGTCTTCCTTTTCGTCGGATCGATGGAGATGATGGCCAGGGTTTTGTCGGGGAGATCGGCGAGAAACCTGCGCACAATTTCATCGACCAGCGAAGATTTCCCGGCACCACCGGTACCGGTGATCCCCAGGACCGGGATCGCTTTTTCGGATGCTTCCAACCCGATTTTATCAAAAAACAACCTGCCCTTTTCGGGGTAGTTTTCCGCGGCAGAGATCAACCCGGCAATTTCCCGGTAATCTTTGTTGCGTATTTTATCAAGTTCATAACCCTCCTTATCCCCAACCGGAAAATCACACTGCTCAAGCAGATCGTTGATCATCCCCTGGAGCGACATCTGGCGCCCGTCGTCGGGAGAATAGATGCGGGCAATGCCATACTCATGAAGTTCGCTGATCTCATCAGGAAGGATTACGCCGCCGCCGCCGCCGAAAATCTTCACATAGCCGCAATCCCTTTCCCGGAAAAGATCGTGCATGTATTTAAAATACTCCATATGGCCGCCCTGGTATGATGTGATCGCCACGGCCTGGGCGTCTTCCTGGATGGCGCAATCGACGACTTCCTGCACCGACCGGTTATGGCCCAGGTGGATGACTTCGGCGCCGCTCGATTGAAGGATGCGGCGCATAATGTTGATCGCGGCATCGTGCCCGTCGAAAAGGGCTGCTGCCGTAACAATACGGATATGATGCCGCGGTTTATAAACTTCGGAGGTGTTCATTTGTCGTCTTGTATTTGTCAGTATTTTTCCCGTGAGGACAAAACCACCTGTTGTGACCTGATGTTCCCGTTGTGGTGAAAATTCGCTTATTCTGTGGGTGACCCTTACTATAATTCACTCATAATCGCCCGGGAAATGATCACCAGCTGTATTTCGCTGGTTCCTTCATAGATCTGGGTCAGTTTGGCTTCACGCATCAGGCGTTCAACATGATATTCTCTCACGTAGCCATATCCCCCGTGGATCTGAACGGCTTCGGTGGTCACGTACATGGCGGTTTCGGCAGCCCAGTATTTGGCCATGGCACTGGCAGTACCATAGGGCTGTCCCTGGTCTTTCAGCCAGGCAGATTTCAGGCAGAAATAACGTGCCGCTTCAATCCGGGTATGCATTTCTGCCAGTTTGAAAGCAATGCTCTGATGGTTGAAAATTTCGGTGCCAAATGCTTTCCGTTCCATTGAATATTTCAGGGCGCGCTCATAGGCTCCCTGGGCAATGCCAAGCGCCTGGGAGGCAATGCCAATACGGCCCCCTTCGAGGGTTTTCATGGCGAATTTAAATCCAAAACCGTCTTCACCGATCCGGTTTTCCTTGGGTACGATCACATCGGTGAACATGACCGAATGGGTATCGCTGCTGCGCATGCCCATCTTGTCTTCATGCGGGCCGAGGCTGATGCCGGGGGAATGGCGGTCGACGAGGAAGGCGTTGATCCCCTTGTGTTTTTTTTCAGGATTGGTCTGCGCGATCAAAATATAGGTCGATGCGGAATTTCCGTTGGTGATCCAGTTTTTTACACCATTAACGAGATAATGATCCCCCATATCGATCGCCGTGGTACGCTGGGAAGTGGCATCAGAGCCTGCCTCCGGTTCCGAAAGCAGGAAGGCACCGATCTTCTCGCCGCGCGCCAGAGGCTTCAGCCACTTTTCCTTCTGTTCCTCCGAACCAAAAGCTTCAATCCCATAGCACACCAATGAATTGTTTACCGACATGATTACCGAGACAGAACTGTCGATTTTCGAAATCTCCTCCATAGCAAGCACATAGGAAACTGTATCCATGCCTCCGCCATCGTATTTGGGATCCACCAGCATTCCCATGAAACCCAGTTCAGCAAGGGCTTTTACATGTTGCGTCGGAAATTCGGCTTTAGCGTCGCGTTCGAGGACGTCTTTGATCAGTTCGCGTTGTGCATAATCCCTGGCTGACTGCTGGATCATGATCTGTTCTTCAGTAAATTCGAAATTCATGGCTATGGGTTATAAAATACTAATTATAAATAACTTGGACGATTATGATACAAAATTACAATTAATTTATAAGGATACCAAGAAGGAAACAGGCTGTTTGCAAAAAACCACCACCCTGTTATGTTCAGGGTGGTGGCTTTGGAGTGAAATTAAGGGACCTTCGCCGGATTATTGGTTGACGATCATCATCTTCCCGGTCTCGACAAAGGTGTCATCACTTGTCTTTAACCTGACCGTGAATAAATAGAGCCCGGCAGGCAACCCTTTGCGGTCGAGGAAGAGGGTGTGCAGGCCTTCATAATCGTCGGGATCGTCAATTGTTGCGGCCAGCGCGCCCAACAGCGTGTGAATTTCCACGACGGCCCTCCCCTTCACGGGGACCATGAACCGGACAGTCGTCCTGTCGGAGAAAGGGTTCGGGAAATTGGTCAGCCCGAGGCTGAGTGAAGTAATGACATTGGGCATGACATCCTCGTTGTCTTTGGTCCCGGTATTGGAAGCATCCACATCGCCATAGCAGAGCGCGCGGAAATCCTGGTTGACGGCAGATCCCGACACGACCAGCGTTATGGTGGAGCCCAGCGAATTGGCATAGCTGATCTGCCCCGCAGGATACGGGTTGGCCGAGATATCCCCCACCCTGGTAAACACCCAGTCGCCTGCCGGGAAAATGACAGAGGGCGTAAGCCGCCTGCTGTTAACCAGGTCACGGTCGTAGGCATCTATGGAGGCTGCTGAACTATTTAAATAAACATCTGCAGCAAGTCGTTTGATCCCAATAAGCGGGGTTGCCCCGACCGGTTTGTAATGGTTCTGGATCAGGATGATATCAGCCGACGTGACGCCACCCCAGGGCTTGGTCGAGGATAAGGAAACCGTGTAGGTTCCATTGGCAACTCCCAGAAATTGATAATTGCCGTTGCCGGTAGAAGGAGTGGTGGTGGTATAGACCGGCGTGGCTCCCTGTTTCAATGTGACCGTAACATCATGCATTTGTGCATTCACGGTATTGAATGCGTAGGCAACGTTCCCTGAAACGGTATTTCCTGAGGTCGTCAATGTAACTGTAGTATTGTCGGGCGAACTCGTACATCCATTGCCATCAGTCACCATAACCGAGTAGGTTCCGGCCGCATTGACCAATGGTGTCGACGTGCTGCTTCCACTAACAATTGATCCCCCGGTCGTGGTCCATGCATAAAGATAAGGACCAACCGTTGCAGAAGTGATACTGCCGCTCAGCGTCGCGGAGCCTCCTGTGGCGATGGCGACATTCGGTCCGGCATCCGCTGCCGGTTTCGCACGGACAAACACCGTAACTGACGCGGTATAGATGCCGTTTGCCGTTACCGTATATACCGTATTGGCCGCCGGGGAAACGCTGACTGCCGCACCACTCAGGTTCCCGGGCATCCACACATAGGTGGGTGAAGGGATTCCTGACGATGTGGCTGAAAGGGAGGCGGAACTTCCGTTGCAGATATACTGGTTTGAACCGGCATTGAGGATGGCCACATTGACCGTATGAGACACTGCAGCGCTGCAGCCGCTGGTGGTGCCCGTGACCGTATAAGTGGTGGTGCCCGCAGGCGATACTGTGAGGGTAGCTGCCGTTGATCCTGTATTCCAAAGGTAGGATGAAGCTCCGCCGGCAAGCAGGTTTTCAGAAGCGCCAAGCACGATGGAACTGGATCCGCCGGTGGCACCCGGCGCCGACGCGGCAATCGATACCACCGGCAAGGGGTTTACTGAAACGGTAATGGTAGCAAAACCGGTTGTGCACCCGGTGGCATCTTTGCCCGTGACAGTATAGGAAGTGGTCGTAACCGGGCTGACCACCTTGCTTGATCCGGCACCCAGTGCGTTATCCCACATGTAATCATATCCTCCTGTCGCATAGATGGTCGAATACGATCCGGCACAAACAGTGTTCACTGTGGCACTGGCATAAATATAATTCGGGTTTACTGTAACGGTTACGGCATTGGTCGTCAAAAGGCCACAGCCACCTGCTGATGATTGTTTCTGCCGGTAATAGCGGGTTTGAGTCAACATCCCGGGCTGGTAATCCAGGGTTGTCGCTCCTGCAATATCCGTAAAATTCACATTGTCAGACGAGCGTTGCCATTGGTAACCATAAGGGCTATTCCCGCCCGAGGGTGCAATTCCCGTCAGGCTGGAAGGGGCTGAATTAAAACAGATAGCCTGGTTGCCGCTGACCGAACCTGCTGCAAAAACAGGAAGAACCGTGACCTGCCAGGTTCCCGTCGAATTACTCCAGTTCAAATTGCAGGTTCCGTCTTTTGCCTGCCGGCGGTACCACATTGTGGTTGTCAACCCTGCCGGGGGATCGAACGTTGCAGCATTGTTGCTGATATCAACGGATGAGGAGAAACCCGCATTTGTGCTGCTCTGCCATTGGTAAATGACCGATCCGTCGCCGCCGCCGGCACTGGTTGAACTTCCGATCATCCCGGGATCGCCATTAAAACAGGTCGATTCCCCTGTCGTGGCGATACCACCGGAATTAAATCCGGGATATACCGTAATGGTTGTGGTAGATGTATTCACCGTCCCGCAAGTACTGCTTGTAATGGCACAGAAATAGCCGGTTGTGGCTGTCAGGTTCCCGGGCGAATAGGTGGAACCGGTCGCACCGGATATCGTGCCTGAAGAAGTATGCCACTGATAGCTGTAAGAACCGTTGCCCCCACTCCCGGTGGCCGTAAAGGACCCGGGGGAAGTGTTGTTACAAATGGGTGAAGTTCCACCGCTGATCGTTGCACCCAGGTCATTATAAACGGTGATTGAAGTTGTTCCGGTATTTGCTGTTCCGCAGGATCCGCTTGTAATGGCGCAATAATAGCCGGTTGCAGTGGTGAGGTTCCCCGGGGTGTAAACTGAACTGGTTGCACCATTGATTATTCCCAGGGTTGTATACCACTGGTAATTGTAGGATCCGGTGCCGCCACTGCCGGTTGCGGTGAGGGTTCCGGGCGACGTGTTGAAGCAGACCGGGGAGGTGCCGCCGGTTATCGTGCCGCCCAGGCTGGCATAGAGGGTAACCGTGGCCACCGAGGAGGTCACTGTACCACAGGTTCCCCCAACTACGCAATAGTAATAGGTTGTTCCGGCAGTGTTGCCCTGGGGGGTATAACTGTTGGTTTGTGCGCCATTGCCCGCTCCCAGCGAGACTCCCCCGCTGTTTGAATTGACCGTGTTGATGTACCACTGGTATGTCAGGCCAGTCCCCGTTGCCGTTACCGTAACCGGATCGAATGAACTCCCGAAACATTGCGACTGGGTGGCGGCAGGCTGGTTGTCAATGGCAGTGGCAGGATTGATCGCCATTTCCACGGTGTTCGATTCGGCGGCACCCGACCAGTCGGTTTTGCAGTCGACCCTTGCGAGACGCTTAAACCGGGTGGTTGCGGTCAGGCTTGCAGGCGGATCGTAACTTACTGCGTTAGCGCCAATGTCGGTCCATGAAGCAAAAGGAGAAACTGCGCTTTGCCATTTGTATTCCACCGTTCCGCTGTAACCTGAGGGCAGTGTCGTACTGGTAATTGCTGACGGGTCAAAACTGCTGCAGCTGCTCTGGGCACCCGTAATCGTACCTCCATCGGAAGGGTTGACACACGCCTCGCCCAATCCGAAATCGCTTAAGTTGGCGAACGCGGATGCATTCGTGTAACCGGGTGTCGTTGTTGCGTAGGCGGTAACAGTCCCTGCGTCCTGTTTCAACATGACAACCGGGCGGGAAGGCGAATAACCTGTGGCATCCAGGGTGATAAGATACTGGAGGTTGCTCCCGCCTGTTTGGCTGACAGTCCAGTGACGACCCGTGGTGAGCATCGTGGTATTGGCGGGCAGGGTGCCCGAAAGCGCGGTTTCAAACTGTTCGGCTGTAACAACACTTGATCCTGTTAATCCCGTGTATTCGAACGTGACAGGCCTGTAATTTCCCGATTTCCCCAGGGGAAATATCTTAGAGCCCAACACCCCGAATGTATGTGCCAGCTTGCCGTCAATGTATTTTGATGAACTCGCATGGAGGATTGTGCCCGAAGATCCAAGGGTTATTGTATTCGTTCCGGTTGCCAGGATCCCGCTCAGCATGTCGAGTGTTCCGGCAACACTGATGTTGCCGGCAAGGGTAAACCCACTGCTGTTGTTGAGTGTGAGATTTCCGAATGGGGAGGCGGCTGATCCCCCGATTGTCTGAGCGACTGATCCACTGAAAGTCACAGTACTCGTTGAAGCAGCTGTAAAAGTTCCGTCATTTAGCCAGTCGGTGGTTAGAGCAAGGGTACCCGTGGCATTGAGTGTCAGGGCACCTCCCGTCTGGTTGTAAAGTTCACCGCTGATTGAAAGCGCTTTCCCCGTGTTCACGGTGAGTACCCCGCCATTTGCGATTTTTAAATTTAAACAGGTGGCGGGGGTACCGGCGGCCTGGTTGATAACCGGGTCGTTGGCAACATCGGGTATAACAACATTATCAGCTGCGGTGGGAACAATGGCCGCCGACCAGTTCCCAGGTGTGTTCCAGTCGGTTCCCACAGCCCCGGTCCATGTATTCGTGGCAGGCCCATCCACTTCATTGCTTGGATTGGAAGACAACGCCCCGTTCACAGCAACTACTCTGTAGTAATAATGTTCAAAGGAAACTATGGAAGCATCCGTAAAAGATGTTGTGTTAGCCGAAACGGTTTGCAGGGTTGCCCAGGTTCCTCCTGAATTGGTTTTCCGCTCGATGCGGAAACCCGATTCGTTTGATGAGTTGTCGGTCCATGCAAGTGCAAGACCGGCCGTGGTGACCCCGGTGATCTTAAGGTCGGATGCAGGCAGCGGGGTTACTGTACTTGCCTGTCCCTGCACCCAAACGGCATAGCTTCGTGCAGGGATATCGATCCAGATGTCGTTGGAAATCCCGTTTTCATTTGATTGCACCTGTGCTTCGAGGTAAGGCGACACACCCATGACATCGGTGAGTTTGGTCCCTACTGCGAGGTTGTTCAGTTGCTGATGGAACTGAACCCGGTTTCCGCCGAAATTAATGGCAACCACGACATCTTTTCCTGCATTGCCGCCCGAGAGCTGGTACGTGAGAAGGTAACTGTTGGCCGATCCGGCATCATTGCTGAAGCCGCTGCCGCTCTTGTTCAGGTAGGTAACGGTGGTGCTTCCGTAAATGTATGATTTATGCAGGCTCATCAGCTGGTTGATCTTTGTTTTCAGCCCATTCCGGTCGGTAGGATAATAAGTGGAGCCGTTGTTGGGATACCCGTAATAATCGGGATAGAAGACACAGGGAAGCCCGATTTTATTGTTTGTAAGCAGGTAGGCATAAGCCAGCATCGGCGTGTTTTGAATGAGGGAGGCAAACCCGCTGCCGTCGCGGAAATCGTGGTTGTTTGCAAAGGTGACGACATTGTAACCCGTGAGGCCAGAAGCATCGACCAGGCTTGAAGAAAAAACATTGCGCACATCGTACCCGTAGGTATCGCATGCCTGCCGCAACGATTCGCGCAGTGCGAAATCAAAGATGCGCGGGTTGATGGCAGCCTTGGCCCCGGTACTCATATAGCCCAGTACGCTGTTAACCCAGCCCGACAGTTCCGACGTGTTGGTGGAATACCACTCTCCCACCACGAAAGGCGGGTCCATGCTGTTGTCGTGAAGGTTATTCAGCAATTCTCCAACATATTGGGGTGTAAAGTGCTTCACGGCATCCATGCGCAGTCCCCTCACCCCCACGTTGGTCCAGTTCCAGCGGGTCCAGTCGAAAAGCTTGGTTTTCGTATCTGTTTGAAACTGGTCGTAATCGTAGAAGAAATACATGCCATCCCAGTCGCCCGAAAGGTTGGTAGACCGGTCGTTGTTGGGTTTGAAATTACTCCAGTTCATCGCGCCCTGGCCGCTGGGGAGACCTGAAAAATTGGTAAATGTCTGGTACTTTAAATCCCCGATAATGTCTGTATTTCTCGGACCTGACCATATTCCGAAAATGCGCATGTCGGAGTAATCGCTGCCGCGCTGGCCAAACGAGATAAACAGCGTATCGTTTGCTGAATAGAAATCTGACGAACCTATGTTCAGATGAAATTCATCGATAGTACAACCCGAGGCATCCACCGTGGCATTCATGTCACGTCCAAGTTCAATGTTGTTGTTGGCCTGGCCGCAGTTGCCTCCCCCGTTTGGTTCTGATTCGGATAGCGCGGTGAGGTTCTTCCATCCAACCCTGTTGGTCTGCATGTATACTTTGTATTGATAATTATAGAATTTTGAATGCTGCGAAGAGGAGCTGATCTTAAAAAAGTAATCACCGGCCCCATTGCCAGAGCTGCCGCCCAGCGGGATGATGCAGCGCATGCGGTCGTAAGGGAATGGATTGGCACCGCTGTTGGCCTTGTTCCAGTCATAGCCTGCAATATAGTTTGTTACCCCGGGATTTATTTCCGCCTTGCCACCATCACGGTGGTTAAACACCAGGTCGGCAATGGTTTTGACCCCGGCCGAGTTGAGCGCTGAAACCGTGTTATCAAGCTGGGAACGCGTTCCGAAGCCGGTTGCTCCTCCCCCATATTCTCCGTAATCGTAGAGGTCTTTCGGATCATATCCGTTGCTGGCATTTCCAAAACTGGCACGCGCCAGCGGAGGCAGCCAGATCCCTGTAAAACCGGCATGTCCCAGGTCATTTGCCTTTAACCTGATGGAGTCGGCCCATAAAGCGCCCTGGGTGGTTTTCGGGTAATCCCAGTACCAGCCCTGCATCATGAAGTCCTGGGCAACAAGGTGATTAAAACCTGATAAAAAGATGATAAGCAGAAACAATTTGTAAGAAAGGGATGTTCCCTTGCTGGCCTGTTTTCTCATGATGCCTTCGACAATTTAGATGGTTAATACTGAAAACATTTTTTAATCATAAAGAAGTTTTCCGCAATCGATCAGGCAATGAAAATCCGGTTCAGAGATAAACCGTTGCGGGTAACCCAAAATCAGAATCAGGTATCCATGACGCAACCAGGACGTTGTGGAATTCGGTCTTTATTGACCTCCAAAGATAAATAAAATGGAACAGGCACAGGATGATGTATTAATTAACCTGGCACTTTTCAGTCAGCAACAATCATCTTCCCCGTTTGTACAAGAATGTCATCACCAGTCGTTACCCTGACTGTATAAAGGTATAATCCCGGCGCCAGGCCGTTACGGTCGAAGAACAGGTTATGCACCCCCTCATAGTCGTCGGGATCGATGATGGTTGCAACCATCGCTCCCAACAGTGTTCGGATCTCAATGGTTGCTTTCGCCTTCACGGGAACCGTGAACCGGATGTTCGTGCGGCTGGTGAATGGATTCGGGAAGTTGGTCAGGTCAAGGCCTATAGAGGAGATGACATTCGCCGAGGTATTCTCGTTGTCTTTCGTTCCGGTATTCGAGGCATCCACGTCGCCATAGCACAGCGCCCTGAAATCCTGGGTAACCGTTCCTCCGGAAACCGTCAGCACGATATCGGAATAACCTGCCGAGTTGGCGTATTTGATCGAACCTCCATACGGGTAGCCGTTATAAGCCGAGATATCCTCCGCCCTGGTAAACACCCAGTCTCCTGTGGCGAATGAATACCCGGTGGGATTTAACCTCCGGTTGTTCACCAGGTCGCGGTCGTTCACATCCACGAACGCCGCTGAGCTGTTCGCATACACATCCGCCGCCAGGCGCTTGATACCGATCAACGGCACTGCGCCAACCGGCTTGTAATGATTCTGGATCAGCACGATATCCGCCGACGTTACGCCACCCCAGGGTTTTGATGAAGAGAGGCACACCGTGTAATCGCCATTAGCCACGTTCAGCAACTGGTAGTTGCCGTTACCCGTGGACGGTGTATTCGCAGTATATTTGGTAACCCCTGCCTGTTTGAGCGTAACCGTTACATCGTGCATCTGGTTGTTCACCGTGTTGAAGGCATAGGCGATATTACCGGTAACTGTGTTGCCTGTGGAAACCACGTTTACCAGCGCATAATCAGGAAGGCTGGTACAACCATTGCCATCAGTCACGGCAAGATAGTAGGTGCCGGCCGCAGCAATGGTGGGCGTAGCGGTGTTCCCCCCGCTTACGATCGACCCGCCGGCGGTGGTCCAGCTGTAGGCATAAGGGGCCACGGTCGCTGTGGCAATACTGCCGCTCAGGGTTCCGGTCCCGGATGGTGCGATCGAAATATCAGGACCAGCTTCGGCTACCGGCCTTGGGCGAACGGTCACAGTGACCGATGATGACAAGGTCCCGTTAACCGTCACCGTATATACTGTGGTGGATGACGGGGAAACGCTGATGGTGGCTCCGCCCAGGTTTCCCGGTGTCCATACAAATATTGGAGAAGGTATTCCGGTGGCGGTGGCGGTTAGTGTGGCTGTGCTGCCATTGCATATATACTGGTTTGCCCCGGCGTTTACCGTCGACACATTAACCGTATGGGTGGCTGTAGCGCTGCAGCTGCCAGCTGTCCCTGTCACCGTAAAGGTTGTGGACGCAGTGGGAGAAACCGTTATCATTGCTGTTGTTGAACCCGTATTCCAGGTATAGGAAGCGGCTCCGCCGGCCGTGAGGTTTTCTGAAGCCCCGGCAGCAATGGTGCTCGATCCGCTGGTTGCACCTGCTGCCGATCCGGTGATCTGCACATTGGGTAATGCGAGTACACCGACTAAAACCGACGCTGTTTCACCCGTGCAGCCATTTGCATCGGTGGCTGTGACGGTATAGGTGGTGGCTGAAAGCGGGCTGACAACCTTGCTTGAACCCGAACCCAGTGCATGGTCCCAGGCATAATCATATCCGCCTGAGGCATAGATGGTGGTTGGCGCCCCCGCGCACACCGGGTTCACCGTCACACCTGCAACAATACTGTTGGAATATACGGTAACAGTTAATCCATTGGTAAACCGTATCCCGCAACCGCCTGATGAAATTTGTTTCATCCTGTAGTAGGTGGTTTGCGTCAGGAGGCCTGGCTGGTAACTGAGGCTCGTGGTGCCGCCGATATCCTGGAAGTTCAGGTTGTCGGTACTCATCTGCCACAGGTATGCATACGGTGATGTTCCACCGGTGGCTGTTGTTCCGGTTAACTGAAGTGGTGCGGTTTTATAGCAGATCGTCTGGTTGTTGCCCACCGTGCCGGCTGCAAGTTCAGGAATGACCGTGACCTGCCATACCCCTGCCGAGGTATTCCAGCCGGTATTGCAGGTGCCATCCTTTGATTGACGTCGGAACCAGGTGGTGGCCGTCAACCCGGAGGGAGGGTCATAAGCAGAACTGTTGCTGCTGATGGTGACCGGGGAAGAAAATCCCGGATTTGTGCAACTCTGCCAACGGTAGGTTATATTTCCGTCGCCGCCATTTGAAATG
>Ga0209083_1000669_pt1 | contig 48067 bp, 51 predicted proteins | sample AM7aDNAmetaG_FD_184132 | JGI IMG/M metagenome (GOLD analysis project Ga0209083, IMG submission 184132) | Freshwater microbial communities from Finland to study Microbial Dark Matter (Phase II) - AM7a DNA metaG (SPAdes) (version 3) | ecosystem: Environmental > Aquatic > Freshwater > Lake ...
TGGCGAGGTGGCTACCCGACGGCAATTTGGAGTTTTTGGGGCGCATTGATCACCAAGTGAAACTAAGGGGCTTCCGCATTGAACTCGGCGAAATCGAGGCGGTGCTGGGCCAGTTTGAACACGTCAAGGAAGCCGCGGTCAGTCTGTATGAAGCGGACGGCAACAAACGGCTGGTGGCCTATATAGTGGTCAGTGGACAGTGGTTAGTGGCTAGTGGCCAGAAAGAAGGTCTGGATATTCATGTCACTTCTTCAATGGTCACTGACCACTGGCAACTGACCACTGCCCTCGCCACTTTCCTCAAAGCCAAACTCCCCGACTACATGATCCCCGCCAGTTTCATGATTCTGGACAGCCTGCCGCTGACCCCCAACGGCAAACTCGACCGCAAAGCCCTGCCTGCGCCGGATAAAAATACCCGAAGCGAAAGCGCCCTGCCGCGAGATAACATTGAATTACAACTCGCTTCACTCTGGGAAACCGTCCTGAATGTGCCGTCTGTAGGCATTCATGACGACTTTTTCAGCCTGGGCGGACATTCGTTGTTAGCCGTAAAGCTCATGAACCATATTCGGGAACAATTTTCCGCACGCCTGCCTATAAGCGCATTGTTTCAACACCCGACGGTTGCCAGTTTGGCAGAATTGTTACGGCAAGAAGGCACACGCCGTTTTACCGAGCTTGTACCCATACACAGCACGGGCACGACCAACCCGGTTTATTGCCTGCCCGGCGCTTTTGGTTCGGTGATGTATCTGTACCCTTTGGCCACCCGTTTAGGGGCGCAGCAACGTTTTTATGCCTTGCAGACCCCGGGGCTGGACGGTTCGGCAATACCCGAAACGATAGAAGCGCTTGCCCGCCATCACCTTAAGCTGGTGCGACAACAGCAAGCCATCGGGCCTTACCAACTGGTTGGATATTCATCGGGTGGCCGGGTTGCTTTCGAAATGGCCTGGCAACTGGAGCAGCAGGGTGAGACCGTGTCCTTACTGGTCATTCTGGATGCGAACGCACCAGGTTTCAAGTCATTTAATTCGAGTGAGCTTGAGTGCCTGGAAGCCTACGTACACCTGTATGAACAGATCATGGGTAATAGCCTGAACCTGCCTTCAGAGACAATAAGAACCCTGCCTGACATTGAAACGGCTTATGCCGTGGTGGCACAAACTTTCCTGCAACATCAACTATTATTTGACCCAAAAGCGGCTATTGAGGAACTCAAGGCAATGGTCAACGTGGTTCAAATCACCGGGCAAGCGCTTGCCGATCACCCAATGCCTGGAAAAGTGCGTTGCCCGATTCATCTGTTTCGGGCCAGCGAGCAAAGCGCTGATGATGAAGTGAACGATACCCGTGAAGCATGGGGCTGGACGCAATGCACACACGCGACGGTCACCGAACACTGGGTTCCAGGCGATCATCTGAGCATGATGCTTAACCCCCACGTTAAAACTTTGGCGGAAAAGTTGTCTCGGTATTTGTCAGGCAAGCCAGTGTAGTGTTTCCAGACGACAGGCGGCTCATACTCATAGGACTTACGCAAACGCCGATGACACCGAAGCTTCAACTGTCAGCAATTCTCATTTTGGCGATTATCCGGTAAAGTAGCTGCTAGGCACTGGGCGACGGCAACGTGGCGGTGGCCGGGTGCAACCGCTGGAAGATCAAGGAAAATACGCACAGAAGCCGTTCAGAGCCGCCACAAGCTCGAAACGCAAGCGAGTAGCATGGGGTTTTGTAGCGAGAGGCAAGATTAAACGCCTAAAATCGACCCCAGAAGCCGATAGCAAGGATCGGATTTCACCGATCAGCAAACCTCCCCATTGATCAAGCTTGAAAATATGGTCGTTATGTCTATAATGTACACAATAATTACAGTTTTAGAGAGATGCTCATGAAAACAATGTCGGCCCGTGATGCCAAGACCCGCTTCGGTGAACTCATGGATGCCATGCAAAGGGAACCCGTCCTTTTGACCAAGAACAATCGTCCTGTGGGAATTGTAATTTCCATAGAAGACGCAGCGGATACACTTATACCCGAAATGTTCATGGAAAAAGAACCGGGCTACGATGAGTGGTTTCAAGCCAAAGTAGGCAATACCTTGAAAAACATCCAATCAGGGAAAACCAAGACAAGCGAACACAACCAAGTAATGGAACGAGTCTGGCAAAGGTTTTTCGAGAAAAATAAGCAGGTTTCCGCTTAGATAATGTATTGCTTCACCAAATAACTATGTTTCAAATTTATTGGACAGAAGAAGCCGAACAAGACCTAGAATTCGTACTTACATACTACCTAGAAAATGCCAGTGTTCAAGTCGTAGAATCTGTATATGCTAGGATAAAGGAACAAATCGAAAATCTCAATAATTTCCCGGAAAGAACCCGTCAAGGAAGAGTTATCGGAACCAGAGAGTATGTTTTCAAAAAACTTCCATATACAGCGTTTTCAACATCAAAGAGTTACTTGATAACTTGCATGAAAGGGCAAGACATTCAGTTAACTTGAAGCGTTAACTGAATATCCTTTATTAGGGATATTTTAAAGATGAAAACGCTGTACATAATGATTTATCCCCACTTACATACTCTTTTCATAAATTTACCTGATTAGGAAGGTTCTTCATCTATTCCGGCATGGACAGCCGGAATTCAGATTGCATGGATGCCCAAAGCCCCGCCGTCCATGTAGCCTAGGTTCCGGCGATCCATGCCGGAACGACGACGTTCTGGGTTTTGCTGAAACATCTTCCTAATCTGGACGGCCTAGATGCTAATACAGCGCAAGGAGTCCCGGTTTGTATTTATGTACAGCATTTTTTCTTAACAAAGGGTAATAATAAAGGACGCTCAATCAAACCATCTTGCATGTATGTACCTTGCAAAATAATATGACCTAAAAGTAACTCTCTGATATTAAAAATGCTGTATTGCAATTGTGAAGATAGATAACGATACCGTTGTTGTTTTAAATATCATCCATTCCGCGAGAAAATATCCACCGGATTCCAAAACATAGCCAGAGGCTCTTGTGACACCCTCGTTTCGATGTGGCAGGGAGCAGTGACCAATGGCCAGAAAGAAGGTCTGGACATCTCCATGGCACTTCTTCACTGGTCACTGATCACTGGCAACTGACCACTGCCCTCGCCACTTTCCTCAAAGCCAAACTCCCCGACTACATGATCCCCGCGAGTTTCATGATCCTGGACAGCCTGCCTTTGACCCCCAACGGCAAAATCGACCGCAAGGCCCTGCCCGCGCCGGATAACAATACCCGAAGCGAAAGCGCCCTGCCGCGAGATACCGTTGAATTGCAACTCGTTTCACTCTGGGAAACCGTCCTGAACGTGCCATCTGTAGGCATTCATGACGACTTTTTCAGCCTGGGCGGTCATTCGTTGTTGGCCGTAAAGCTCATGAACCATATTCGGGAACAATTCACCGCACGCCTGCCCATAAGCGCATTGTTTCAACACACTACGGTTGCCAGTTTGGCAGAATTGTTACGGCAAGAAGGCACACGCCGTTTTACCGATCTGGCGCCCATACACAGCAAGGGAACGACCAACCCGGTTTATTGCCTGCCCGGAATTTTTGGTTCGGTGATGTATTTGTACCCTTTGGCTACTAGTTTAGGCGCGCAGCAACGTTTTTATGCCTTGCAGACTCCGGGGCTGGACGGTTCGGCAACGCTTGATACTATTGATGAGCTTGCCTGTCATCATCTTAAGCTGATGCAACAACAGCAAGCCAGCGGGCCTTACCAACTGGTCGGGCATTCATCGGGTGGCCGGGTTGCCTTTGATATGGCCTGGCAACTGGAACAGCAGGGCGAGACCGTGTACTTACTGGCAATCATGGATGCGCACGCACCGGGTTTCAGGTCATTTAATTCAAGTGAGCTTGAGTGCCTAGTAGCCTATGTACAGATGTATGAACAGATCATGGGTAATAGCCTTAATCTGTCTTCAGAAACAATAAAAACGTTGCCGGACATTGAAACGGCGTATGCCGCAGTGGCGCACACTTTCCTGCAACATAAACTATTATTCGACCCCAAAGCGGCAGTTGACGAACTCAAGGCAATGGTCAACGTGGTTCGAATCACCGGGCAAGCGCTTGCCGACCACCCAATGCCCGGAAAATTGCGTTGCCCAATTCATCTGTTTCGAGCCAGCGAACAAAGCGCCGATGATGAAATGAACGATACCCGCGAAGCTTGGGGATGGGCGCAATACACTCACGCGGCGGTCACCGAACACTGGGTTCCAGGCAATCATCTGAGCATGATGTTTAACTCCCACGTTAAAACGTTGGCGGAAAAGCTGTCCCGGTATTTGTCGGACAAGCCAGTGTAGTGCCCTAGCCCCCTACTGAAGAAAGAATCATTTCTGACTCGCGGGCGGGTGACATTATCATTTTGCGCTTACATGTCATGTCATGTCAGTTGCGCACAACGCGAGGGTTGGGTAAAAACAGCCAACTCCATCGCAAGCGTTCACTCCCCCTGTGACAGCGAGGGTGTCTCGCCCACTGAAATGGCGGCCAAGATAGCCGCGCTCCCAGGAAAAGACAGGGGGGAGTGAACTCTTACAATTATTAAGCCGTTATCTGTCATTCTGTTCCCGGTCTTCCTTTTCTATGGTTTCATGAATATGGACTACACCTAGGTAAACAAAATACCCGATGATAGGGATCAGAAGCGCCAAGGCCAAGTCCGACTTGATATTAATGCCAATCGACTTGACTCCGGCAAGCACCAAACCCAATAAACTTACTGCGGTATAGGTTATCGCCATCACTGACAATCCCTCAATGGCCTGTTGCAAACGCAGTTGCATTTTTGCCCGCCGGTTCAGGGATTCCAATATATCCTGATTTTGCTGTTTGCGGCGCACATCAATCCGGGTCAACAAGAGCTGGTTTACATTGGATATGCGCTGGGCCAACTGGTGCAGCCAATGGTCAACCGAATTGCAGGTGTTGACTGCGGGGCTCAGTCTGCGTTCCAAAAATTCAGTGAACGAGGGTACGCCCTCGATTTTGGATTCGCGAAGTTGTTCCAACCGAATGTTGACCAGTGAGGCGTAATTGCGGGTGGCGTTAAAACGCGCATAGGTAGCGGAGACCTTGTTTTCAACGGTGGCGGCGAGTTGGGTCAACACATCTAGCAAGGCTTCGTCGGAGTGTCCGTCATCTTCGTCCAAGGCTGCCGTCAACTCGACCAATTGGCGGTCAGCCCTAGGCAGTTCAGGCATGATAGCCCTCGCCTTGGGCAAGCCAAGCAAGGCCAGCATGCGATAGGTTTCGATTTCCAAAAGCCGCTGCAAACATCGCCCCGCCTGGCCGGGGGCAAAGTGATGATTGGCAATCAGCAAACGGCTGAAGCCATCGTCATGGATAATAAAATCACTATAGGCTACCCCGTTACCACCCGCGATTTTGCCGCCAATCAAACGGTTGCCGTCAAAATACCGGGGCAGATTTTCCGGGGAAAGGTTTAACTTTGAGGTTGAAGAATCAACAATCGCAACTTGGATGCCGACCAATAGCCGACCGGGCAAACCTCGTAGCCAATCCTCTGGCACTGAAAGAATGGGAGGCTCTGCGAATGGGTCCATAAGGCTTGATTGCCGGATGAATTTGTAATGGGTATATTCTGCATGTACCTCCATTTTGAAGCGAAATAGGCCGAAATCTATGGAAATGTCTTTGCTGTCCAGATTGACAGCATCCGGCCTGCCAAAATGAGTGCACAGCAAACGTAAATGCTCCGACTCCCTTAGCCTTTCCTCCCGATCAACCAATAAGGCAAGGTAAGAAACCTGTTCTGGTGGATTAAGTTCAAGATAAGGGCGGGCATGAATATCATCATTGAGTAATTTTCGCTCAGGACATTCTGTCAGGTATTTCATCGTGCTAGACTGCTCTCGTTCGGCTTTTTTTTACATTATAACATTCTGGAGTGGTAGCTTGAATTTCCTTGTAGCAGCTATTATTTTTGTGTTAGTTTGGGGATGTGTCCAGGCCGATGTCTATAAATGGACCGATGCCAATGGGGAAGTGCATTACGGCGACTTGCCCGACCAGCCAAATGCGGAAAGAGTCATGACGAAAGGTCAGATTCAGCAGGAAGAAAACGCGGAGAAGGCCGGCCGGCAGACTAAAATGCCGCAAAGCCAGCCGGACGATAACCAAAAAATTCTGGATGAGATGCAGCGTCGGCATGCCGAATGCCGTCGTTACCAGAACCTTAAGGCCGATATGCTGATGAATTCAGGGACACAGATACCTTACAGATACAATCGTCGGGGTTACGGCTACTGGAACGGTGGGCAAAATTCCAATGTCGATCTTATACGCTTTAGCGAGATTGAAGCCAACATACGAAAATACTGTCTTGAATAGAAAAAACGTGTAGGAAAATTTGAATCATTCCGAAAACGATGTAGCATGGAGAAAAGTGTGAATAAATTAAATGAGGGCAATCCGCAAACGGAGCCAACTGGCCAGCGGTCCGATTTGGGCAAGCAACTTAGGCGCGCCCGTGAGGCAAGCGGTCTGTCTGTACAATCCGTCTCCGCCAGTTTGCATCTTACGCCGAGAATTGTCATTGCGCTGGAAGAGGGCGACTTCGCCCAGTTCCAGCCAGTGTATGTAAAAGGCTACCTGCGCAATTATGGACGCTTGTTGAATCTGCCGGTAGAACACCTGATCAACTCCTATGACCGGATTGCCCAACCGGCTCAGGCTCCCTTGCAGATGGCAATGCAGAATTCGAAAACATCAAAATCAAACGTGGTGTTAGTTCTACTGTTTGCAGTCATCGTGTTGACGGCGCTAGGGTTGATAGCCAGAAAAGTGATGTTTCCCAGCGTAGAAACCCCAGAAACTCAATCTGGGGCGGATGCAAGCCATTTGCCCCTGTCGCCCATGCCTAGTGGGGATGTGAACACGATTGAAAACTCTACAAAGCCGTCGGATGAATTGTCTGGCATCGATGGGATAATTGAGCAAAGTGGCAGGGTAAGCGGACAGCCTGATGCCGAAGTTCTTACGAACAAAACACTGCCATCTGTCACCGTGGCGTATCCGTTTGTGGGCCCGCCGAAGCCTGTATCCAGTGACTCACAGGACGGAAAGCCCACCAATTCAAGCCCCCCAGCAATATTGGAAAACCCAACTCAAGTCAGGCAGCCTGACAACCAAGGGGCAGACACGATTGCCGTCCATCTCTCAGCTAGGGCTTGGGTAGGAATTCGCGACCATGCCGGTCGCCGTCTTGTTTACAAGAGGCTACCGGCAGGCACAGAACTTAGCTTCTCGGGGCAGGCACCCTTCTTGGTCGTATTGGGCAACTCGTCCGCAACCAAGATACAGTTAAATGGCAAACCTTACCAACTGCCTAAGAGCAAGGCCGGGGCTACTGCCCGATTGACGGTAGGCCAAAATGAAAGACCGGGGGGGTGAGTATTTTTTTGGACTTATGGAAAACCTCGAAGGAAACGCTGTTTCATAACGATTTGTCTGAACAATCTTGTTAATCAGGTTCTTTAAAGTTAAGGATTTATGGCTTCCACGACGATCACGTTATACCTTGATGTCGTTTTTTTTATCTACGGCTTGTCTTTCATTCTTTTGGGCATTGTGGTGGTTACCAGGGCCAAGGAAGAAAGCCGTTTAGAATTAGCCCACTTTATCTGGCTGTTAGCCACCTTCGCATTTATCCATGGCGTTCTGGAATGGATGGGTCTTTGGGAAATAGTGCGCGGGTACAATCACACGCTGGCTTTGGCAAAGCCTTGCGTGCTGTTTGTCTCTTATGTGTTCTTATTTGAGTTTGGCAGGCGGATGCTTCGGGCTTCCCTAAAACCTGAAACACCTTCTTGGCTACCTGGGCTTGTGCTTTCCCGTGCCTTGCTTGCCGTTGTGGTCTATGCAGTACTTCTTGCGATAGGGTTTGCTGATGAAAAAGATCTGGCATTGGCTATCTGGTCGCGTTATCTACTGGGTTTCACCGGCTCCCTGTTGACAGGCGTTGGTTTCTTGCTTTATTGCCAAAACCGCATCCGTCCCGTACTTGCCACCAGCGATTTCAGGCCCATCCTCCATGCCTGCCAAGTGGCCGCTTTCACCTTCTTATTGTATGGGGTGCTCGCCGGCTTGGTCGTTCCACGTGCCTTGTGGTTTCCGGCCGACTGGATGAATAACGAGACTTTCGATGCCTTTATAGGTTTGCCCGTGGAGTTGTTTCGGGCCGGCTGTGGGATTCTGATGTTATTGTCAGTCGCCCAACTCTTGTGGGTTTTCCATATCGAATCCCATCAACGGCTACTGCAAAGCTTCACCGAGCGAAAACAAACCCAAGACGATCTGGATGCCCAAAATAAAACCTTGAATGCCATCACCTCGTCCACGCAGAATGCCATCGCCATGATGGATGATGAAGGAAAGATTTCTTTCTGGAACCAAGGCGCTGAAATGATGTTCGGGTATTCGACCGACGCAGCAATGGGTCAAAATCTGCATGAATTGATCGCCCCGGAACGCTTTCTGCCATCCCATCGCGGAGCCTTTCCAATCTGGCAGAAAACCGGTCGGGGAAATGCGGTTGGTAAAACACTGGAACTCGTTGGTGTTAGAAAGGACGGGGAGGAGTTTCCCATTGAACTTTCCCTGTCGTCGGTATTCCTACGGCAGCGTTGGTTTGCCGTCGGCATCATCAGAGACATCACTTCACGCAAGCAACAAGAGGTGGAGTTGAGTCAAGCCAAGCTGGCTGCCGAAACCGCCAATCAGGCCAAATCCGAATTCTTGGCTAATATGAGCCATGAAATCCGCACTCCGATGAATGCCATCCTAGGGCTCATCCAGCTAGTCCTAGAGACCCCGCTAAAACCGAAGCAATACGATTTTCTTCGCAAAGCCTATGCGTCGTCACGCGCTTTGCTAAGCATTCTCAACGACATTCTGGACTATTCCAAAATCGAGGCAGGACGACTTGAGATTGAGCGTTTGCCTTTCCGGATCGAGGAAACCCTAAAGAGTGTTGCAGACCTTCATACGGCAAGCATAACCGAGAAGGGGCTGGAAATTTTCTTGGAAATTGACCCCGCCATACCCGTCGAGGTCATAGGGGATGCCATGCGGCTTAGCCAAGTATTCAACAACCTGGTGGGCAACGCGGTCAAATTTACTGAATTCGGCGAAATTCACATCAAGGCGGAAGTGGCCCATGATGACGGCGAGACGGTAACTTTGCGTTTTGCCGTGCGAGACACTGGCATCGGCCTTTCCAAAAAACAAATGGATCGGCTTTTCCAAGCCTTTACCCAAGGGGATGGCTCGATTACCCGAAAACACGGCGGGACTGGCCTAGGACTGACCATCAGTCAGCGCTTGATTGGCCTGATGGGAGGTTCGATCAGTGTGTCCAGCACGGAGGGCGAAGGATCAACCTTTGCCTTCACCATTCAAGTCGGCGTGGGGGCAAGTTCCGTTGGCTACCGCGACCTGCGCCCTTTGGAATATTGCAAAATTCTTGCGGTGGATGACCAGGAAACCGCCCGGATTATTCTGAAGCAAATTCTGGATGCTTGGGGTTTGGAAACCCATACCGCCGCTTCTGGAGAAGATGCACTGGCACAAATTGAGGCGGCGGAACTCTCCCGCTGTCCGTTCGATGCCGTGCTGCTGGATTGGCGGATGCCAGGCATGGGAGGCTTGGAAGTTGCCCGATGCCTTCAGGATGATGCCAGACTGGGCCACCTTACCCATCCGCTGCTGGTGGTCATGATTACGGCTTATGACAAAGAAGAATTGCTTTCGCAAGTGGGGTCGATTCACTTGGACGGGGTATTGACCAAGCCAGTGATGCCTTCAGAACTTTTCAATGCATTGGTGAAAGGCAGTAACTCCAAACCGGTCGTATCCAGTATTGACTACAAACCTATTGACTACAAACCGACCCACAATCACCATGACTTTGATGGGGCACGCATTCTGCTGGTTGAAGACAACGCCATCAACCAGCAAGTGGCCGCAGAATTCCTTTCAAGGTTTAATTTTAAAGTCACGCTGGCCAACCACGGGGGGGAGGCCGTTGATTGGGTCAGCCGGGAATCCTTTGATGCCGTGCTGATGGACCTGCACATGCCGACTATGGACGGTTTAGAAGCCACCCGTCGCATACTCGAATTGCAAAACGGCCGGGATTTGCCAATTATCGCCATGACAGCGGCAGTGATGCCAGAGGACCGCGAGCGTTGTGCCGCTTGCGGCATGGTAGACTTTGTATCCAAGCCAATTGATCCAGACGAATTGTGCCTAGTTCTCCAACGTTGGATAAAGCCCGGTAGCGTGGGGCCACTACTAGTCACTGACTATGTGTTAGTGGACGGTAAAAAGCCATCGGAAGTTGATTTGCCGGATTTTCTGCCCGGATTCGACCTCGGCACAGCATTAAAACGCTTATGCGGGAACCGTCAGTTGCTGGCTCGTTTGTTGCTTGAGTTTGCAGAGGGGCAAGCCGGTTTTTTGGCGCAACTTGATGCCTTGCTGGATGAAGGCGATAATGCACAAGCGACCCTACTTCTGCATACGCTAAAGGGTGTGGCCTCTAACCTAGGCGCATCGGAATTAGCTCGATGGACACAGCAATTGGAACGGGAAGTCAAGGCTGACCAGCCGCTAATTTCACGGATTCCCTTTGCCGTCGCACTCACTGACGCGACGGGTGCAATTTCCACCCAAGTTAGGCTCAACCAAAAAGACTTAACATCAGAAAGGCAGGACTTGAAAGCGTTGGCGGAACTATTGACCAGCGTGGCACCCTACTTGCGTGAACAAGAGTTGATCCCCGATGTTCAAATGACAGCTTTACAAACATTCGCCCAAAACGACTTGCCAGATTCACCGCTTGCCAAACTTATATACCAGATAAACCAATTCGACCATGCCGGAGCCATGGCCACCATCACTCAACTGGCCACCACACTGGGTTTGGAGTTATGACTTTGGACAAGCAATATTTGGAAAAGCCTCTGATTTTGCTGGTGGACGACATGCCAGCCAATCTTCATGTATTGATATCGGCCTTACGTGCAGATTACCGGATCAAAACAGCCACTTGCGGTGAAACAGCCTTGGAGCTGGCAAAGCGCCCGGATCGCCCGGATCTGATCCTGCTTGATGTGAAGATGCCCGGCATGAACGGTATCGAGGTTTTGCAGCATCTTAGGGAATGTCAGGAAACCCTTGACATCCCGGTCATCTTTGTCAGCGCGGATAGTTCAGAGCAAAGCCAACTCGACGGGCTGGAACTCGGTGCTGACGACTATCTCTGCAAGCCCACTGTGCCAGCCGTGCTGAAAGTCCGTGTGCGCAACTTGTTGCAACGCAAACGTAGCGAACAGGAACGCAACGAAGCCTATCGAAAACTGGCCGAGACGCAGCGACGGCTCTCCGAGGAAGTGGCAGAGGCGGCGAAGTACCTCCGCTCGCTATTGCCTAAACCCCTCAAACTGGGACCAGTCCGCGTCGATTGGCGATTCTTGCCGTCCACGGAATTGGGGGGGGATTCGTTTGGCTATCATTGGGTTGACTATGACCATTTCGCCGTGTACCTGCTTGATGTGAGCGGCCACGGGGTAGGGTCTTCGTTGTTGTCAGTGACAGTATTGGATGTGTTACGCTCTGAGGCTTTGCCCAACACCGATTTCAAAGACCCAAGCCAAGTGCTAAGGGGGCTGAATGCTGCTTTTACGGCAGAGTTACATGACGACAAGTTTTTTACCATCTGGTATGGTGTACTCTGCCAGAGCACTAGGCAACTAGCCTATGCAGGCGGCGGACATCCGCCGGCCTTACTGTTCAACGGAACCTGCATCAACGAGTCCAATCCAACACGTCTTGAATCCCAGGGAACGTTGATTGGCATAATGCCGGGGGAACAGTACGATACCCTAAGCCTTACCCTAAAGCCTAACGCAAAAATTTTTCTTTACAGCGACGGTGTTTTTGAAATCGAACAAAAGAGCGGAGAAATTTGGGAACTGGATAGCTTTGTCAGATTCATTTGTAGCTTGCCGCCAGACACTCCCGTGATGGACGCACTGCTTACCCACATTCAAGCACTGCAAGGGTCCGATCAACTGGGGGATGACTTTTCAATCATGGAAATCGATTGGTTAGGGCCGAAGGCCGGTGGATTCAATCCTAATTAATTTTACAAGCAAAGCAGGAAATCCTATGGGAGATACACAGCATGGCGATTAAAAAAACCGCGCCGGACATCGGCAAACTCGACCGCATCGTGGCCGAAGCCCGACGCAATCAAGAAGAACGGGAGAAGGGCTACCGCGAACAGGCACTGAAACTTTTTCCCTGGATATGCGGACGCTGCGCACGGGAATTCGAGCTTAAAAATTTGCGTGAACTCACCGTCCATCACAAAAACCACAACCATGACGACAACCCACAAGATGGTAGCAATTGGGAATTGCTCTGCCTTTACTGCCACGACGAGGAACACCGCAGATACCTAACCGCAGGCACCTATGGCGGGTCGAATACGGACAAACCTAAAGACACTGGCGGTGGGCACAAAGCCTTCGCTGACTTGGCTGCTTTGTTGAATAAAACACGCACATAATTCTACAAACCTGGAGAACACATGAACAAAACAATCACACTTTTACAGGCTCCCCTAATCTTAGCCTTATTGCTAAATTCAGCCTTTGCTTGGGCTTACGGCAGCGGCGGCGGCGGCACTGCCAGTTGCGCAGAGGCCAAATTTTACGATGAATCACCGGTTAGAAATTCCGAGCTAAAGTCAGTCAGCGAAATTGCCCTAGTCGCATCGGACAACACAGAAATTTCGTCGTTGGAATTAAATGTCAACGGCAACCCGGTAAAGCCAGAAACAACCCAGCGACGGTCTGGGGAATGGGATTTGAAGGTCAAGCTGTCTCAACCCATCACCCAACCCGGCAAAGTTCGCGTTACAGTGGCTGCCAAATCCAAAGAAGGATGTTCGACATTTTTCCCGTACTTTTTGGTGGTTAAGCCGTAGACTAGCACCGTAGGCCGGAATAAGCCCGTTCACGGGCGTTTCCGGCATAAACTCTGCCAATAAGACAATTCTGGCCTTGCGCAGAGTAATTTGGCGAATTGCAGAGCCGCTTCAAGATTGGCTAGGGCAGAAAGGCTTAGACCTTCCCCTAGTTCAAAGCGCTCGCCACGGACGCTGAGCATGAACGAGGGCGGAGGAGGGCGGTGGTTGATCTGTTGATACACCTGCAACACCGCCGCTGGACTCATCGCGTGGGTAGTGTAACTGCGGTCTATTTCGGGTTGCAGAAGTGTGAATTCATAAGGCGGCGTGCAGGTGAGATGTGCATCAATGAACAACGCCAAATCACGCCCCTCCAAATCGAGCGCGTGTTCCACTTGGAGTTGGAAGTCGGTAAGGCATTCAATGCCGGAAACTGCCTCTGCCTCTAGGCGTTCCAGCAACATGGGCCCTAAGGCATCGTCGCCCCGGCTAGGATTGCCGTAGCCGAAAATTAGAAGGGTTGGGTTAGTGGGCAAATGCTTCTTGGGCGATTTTTTTAAAGTTTATATTCATTTTTATGCGGTTAATTCCAGCCGACGTTCTATGCGGTCAAGGCGGCTCTCAAACTTGTCCAAACGACCGTGCATGATGGCTATATCGGCATGGATACCTGCCATCTGACCTTCGATGGAACTTAAACGTAGTCGAACAGATTCAAATTGCTCGTCCAACTTAATGCCTTGCGCTTTGATCTCGTTACGCAGCAACTTGAGATGTTCTAATATAAGGTTTTCAACATTGTCAGTCATATAAGTTTTCCGTCAATGATCGAATCAGGCGGCTTTTGCTAGTGTTTGATTCACAATATGCCAAAATACCGATACTTTTTCATGCTGCTGTTCAAATAAATCCTCAAAAAAACCGACTTCATTTAAAGGTGCGGGGTATGAATACTGCTCCCCGTCATCGCCAAATTCAGTTATCCATTCCATAGGCTGACTTGAGTCTATGATATGAAATATTTCAGGAGGATAAAGATAGGGTTTCCCTGCATCATTTAACAGTCTATAGTCATCAGCTTCTATGCCTATGACGAAATAGGGCTGATTTTCCGAAAGATCGGGATAGCCCTGAGTGTTTGGTTTAAGTTTGACAATCATTTTTCTCTGATCACCTTTAACTTGATTTCAAATCTGCCAATGCCATAATGCTCATACCAATGGTATTCACAAAACTTTCCTTGGTTCTCAAACAATGGGCCACTTTTTTTGACCCATTTTGATTTTTTACCACCATATTCATCGACGAGCCTTTGAACATCCCGAATACGCTCGCCTTTTGCGATTACTCGTGATTGGGCAATGTGTTCTTTACTGAGGTCGATGGGTTATTTCTCCTGTTGAATATCGCTGGTTTAAAGGCTCATGCCGGTAAATTGGTGAAGCCGGACAAATGCGTTACCGTGGGAGCGGTTTTTAACCGCGACTTTCGGCATCTGTCGCGGTTAGAAACCGCTCCCACGGATGCGTTTCACCTATTTTACCGATATGAGCCTAGCAAATACGACAAAGAACATCTTCCGCAAGTGCATCGTAGCCGGACGGGATTTGTAATCCCGTCCGTAACGTTGTAGTTCGGCAGGCATGGTTGCACACACAAAACGGGCCTTGGTCATCGTTCAGCCCACCAAGCAGGAGTGCGGCGACTCGTCCACCTTCCGAACCCAGCGGCGACGAGTGTTGTAGCCCGGATGGAGCCGCTTGCGGCGCAATCCGGGAGGTTGCCGACCACAAAACCCGGATTACGCCGCAAGCGGCTCCATCCGGGCTACGGAGTCACCCAATCGGGCTGAACGATGACCAAGGCCCACAAAACGTAAGCAACGGGGTTACAAACCACGTCGCGCTTCGGAATGTCTGCCCAGCTTATTCTACTGAATTTTCCTCAATTTCTTCAAATAATTTCTGGTAGTCATTATTGTTCCGTAACTTATCCGAACACTCCCAAAGTCTTTCAAAATAACCTAAAAACAATTTGGCAATATACGGACTCTGTATTGCTATGTATCCTGTATCTTGTCCAAATTGAAAAGGATACCTAGTTATAACTTCTTGTCTATCAACAATAATAAAACTCATAAGAGGAATTTCATTGTAAGGTTTTTTGAAATACCCAGCGAAAAAATTTTTAGCTTTGTGGTTTATAACGTATTCACGACCAAAATTCAATCGGTTTTTTCCGTATAATACACCAATATATCTTACTTTTACTTCGCCTGATAAAATGACATTTTCTCGCGCTTCCTCATAACGCTTTCTAGCAGATGTATCTCCCGTTCGTCTGCGGTCAATACCCGCCATATCAAGAAAAGCCTTTGCCTCCCGAAATCTTTTTGCCTGATACAATACCGCTTCGTCATTCGATTGAAATGTTATGGTTTTTACTCCATGACTATTTGCTATAAATAGTTCTCTGACATCATCCAGTTTTTCTTCGATCTTCGCAATTTTTTTTCTTCTTTCAACAAGTTCGGAGGTCGCCAGCATACATACTAGGGCTAACAACGCCTCGGGTATTATCGAAGTAGGTAATATATTTAACCGAGATAGAATAACAACTAGAACTCCTATAATGATAGTGAGTATTGAAATGATATTATCCCCAATAAACTCCCACGCTTTGCTGTATTTCATGTCATTCCAATAGGTCGTTTTCCCAACTCATATTAAAACCTTCATAACCTAAGACAGTGCACGAAGAACTGCTTGGGGTTCTTTTGCTACCACATGCAGTAGAGCCAATGCAGGTCCATGAGGTTTGCGGTCACCACGCTCCCAATGCCGAAGCGTTCCAAGACTGATGCAAAACTTAGCTGCAAACTCAGTTTGTGTAAGCCCCAGACTGTGGCGCAATTGCACCACATCGATTTTTTCTGGGTGATAAGTGTTAGTCTGGATTGCTTGCCCTTCATTTAGAGAAATTGCCTCACGCAAACCTTGTGCAATGCTTTCAAATGCTTTAGACATGCTCTCTCTCTAGCGCAACTTGCACAAGTAAGCCGACCAGCTTAGCCAATTCGTTACGTTCAGATTTCGTGATATTCGATTTTTCATTTTTCCCAAAAATAGTAAGCAAATAGAGTGGAATGCGTTGGTCATGGTAATAGTAAATGACGCGGACACCGCTACTTTTTCCTTTGCTGCCACGCGCCCAACGAATTTTACGGATGCCACCTGTGCCTTCCATGATGTTCCCTGCTCGTGGATGAGTCGCAAGATAATCAATGACGGACTTTCGTTCTTCTTCGTTAAGCAATTCGTTAGCACGCCAAATGTATTCTGGGAGTTCGGTGACAGTAGTAAACATGGTTGTTAGTGTAATCCAATGGATTACAGAGTCAAGAAAAAATCTTGCCGTCACTCCCCCTCGTCATCTTGTCAATCTGCACCCCATCCGCATCCAGCAATTCCAGTTCCAGCGGCATCTTGCCCAGCGCATGGGTGGCGCAGGACAAGCAGGGGTCATAGGCGCGGATGGCAACTTCCAAATGATTGAGCAGCCCCTCGGTCAGTTCTTTGCCATCCAAGTAACGGGCGGCCACAGATCGAACCGCCTCGTTCATGGCTTGGTTGTTGTTTGTGGTTGAGACAATCAGATTGGCGCGGGTGACGATGTCATTCTCGTCAATTTGATAATGATGGAACAGGGTTCCACGCGGGGCTTCGATGACCCCCACACCTTCCCGGCGTTTCTCGCCAGTGGTCACCAAGTCGTTGCTGATCACATCGGGATCGTTTAGCAGTTCCTTGATGCCTTCGGCGCTATACAGCATCTCGATCATACGCGCCCAATGGTAAGCCAGGGATTCATGCACTGGCAAGCCTTGGTTATGGGCCTTGAAGTCGGCTCGTGCGGCTTCCGCCAGCGGGGTGGTGATAAAGTCACAATTGTTGATCCGTGCCAACGGGCCAACCCGATACCAACCATTTTCGCGGCCAAGATCGACGATATAGGGGAACTTCATATAAGACCAGGAACGCACTTCCTCGCGTAGGTATTGGGCATAGTTGCGGTAGTCCACATGGTCAAAGATGGTCTGTCCCTTTTCGTCCCTAGCCCTCAAGCCCCCATGGTAAAGGTCCAGCGCACCGTCTTGCCTGATGATGCTTAGGAAATTGGACGGGAAAACGCCAAAGTGGCGGTGGTATTCTTCGTTGGATAAGTAAATCTTTTTAATTAATGCGACAACTTCCCGTGACCACAGGATCATCTCGTCAATGTCCTTGAGCAAATAGTCGCGGTCATCAAGGCTAAGTGCCTTGTTCATGCCGCCGGGAATAGCCGCAGTTCCGTGTATGCGTTTGCCGCTGATGGCATGGATCACTTCTTGACCGAATTTGCGCAACCTGACACCTTTCAGGCCGGTGTCTGGGAATTCGGTCAATACATTGACGATATTCCGATGTTTGGCGGGGTCGTCGAAGCCAAACAACAGGTCAGGTGTGGACAGATGGAAGAAATGTAGCGCGTGGGATTGCAAGGTTTGGCCCAAGTGCATCAAGCGACGCAGTTTGTCAGCCGCCGGGGTGAGTTGGTCCACGCCCACCAGTTGGTCAACCGCCTTGGCCGCCGCCAAATGATGGCTAACCGGACAGATGCCACACAAACGTTGAACCAGAACCGGGAGTTCCCAGTAGGGCCGGCCTTGGATGAAGCGCTCGAAGCCACGGAATTCAACAATGTGCAAGCGGGCCTGCTTGACATGGTTTTCTTCATCCAGTAACAACGTCACTTTACCGTGGCCTTCCACTCTGGTGACGGGGTCTATGACAACACGTTTAAGTTTTTCAGGATTGGCAGCGGTTTCGAGATGTTCGTACATTTGACTTCCCCTAGAGGCAAGAACGGGATACTTTAAAACTGTAGCAATCATACACCAAGCCTTGTTTGCATGACATGAAGCTTTGTTGCACAGACTTAAAAACACTTGCTGTGGATAACTCCCCAATCGGTTAGAATGTGCGTTCACGATTCGACCTGTGGGATGGCCCGCCCGTGTTGCATCCCCATCATTGATTTTGAAATTAGCCAAGCCACCCGATGAGCAACCTCTGGAACCTATGCATCAGCAAACTTGAAGGCGAGTTGCCTCCGCAACAGTTCAACACCTGGATTAGGCCCTTGCAGGCCGTGGAGAACGGTAGTGAACTTAAATTGCTCGCGCCCAATCGATTTGTGTTGGATTGGGTCAAGCAACATTTTTTCGACAAAATCGAAGAAGCCGTCGCCAACCAGCAAATTGAACCCAGACCCAATATTGTGTTGGAGATTGGGAGCCGTCCATTGGATAATTCAGTCCGTGCGGATGGAAAGACAAGCTTTTCGAAAAAGCCGGTCGCCAGCCGTAAAAATCAACCCAACAATCTGAACACAGCCTTTACCTTTGAAAATTTCGTCGAAGGAAAATCCAATCAACTGGCGAAGGCGGCTTCCGTGCAAGTGACCCAGAATGTTGGTCGGGCTTACAACCCCTTGTTTATCTATGGCAGCACTGGCTTGGGCAAGACCCACTTGATGCATGCCATTGGCAACGAGATACTCGTCGGCAATCCGTCTGCCAATATCATCTATCTTCACTCCGAGCGTTTCGTCTCGGATATGGTCAAGGCACTGCAACACAACGCCATTAACGCGTTCAAAGAGTTCTACCGCACCGTTGATGCGTTGCTGATCGACGATATCCAGTTTTTTGCCGGCAAGGAGCGATCCCAAGAAGAGTTTTTCCATACATTTAATACTTTGCTGGAAAACAAGCACCAAGTGGTCATGACCTGTGACCGGTATCCAAAGGAAATCAAAGGTTTGGAGGATCGCTTGAAATCCCGCTTTGGCTGGGGCTTGCCGGTTGCGGTGGAGCCGCCCGACTTGGAAACGCGTGTTGCCATCCTGATGAGCAAGGCCCAACATGCCGGGATTGAACTGTCCCCGGAAGTGGCGTTTTTTATCGGCAAGCGCATCCGTTCCAACATTCGCGAGTTGGAAGGGGCTTTGCGCAGGGTCATCGCCAATTCTCATTTCACTGGCAGGCCGATTACACTGGATTTTGCCAAGGAAGCGTTGCGCGACCTCATCGCCCTACAGGATCGCATGGTCAACGTGGACAATATCCAAAAGACCGTGGCCGAATATTTCAAAATCCGCGTCTCCGACCTGCTATCCGACAAACGCACCCGCACGATTACCCGCCCTAGGCAGATGGCCATGGCCCTAGCCAAAGACCTGACCAACCACAGCTTGCCCGAAATCGGCCAGATGTTCGGGGGGCGGGATCACACCACCGTGTTGCATGCCACCCGCAAGGTCGTGGAATTGAAGGAAAGCGACAGTAAATTCCAGGAAGATTATTCCAACTTAATGCGTATACTTTCCAATTAACACCATTCAGTCATCGGTTCAAATGAAATTCAAAACCTCCCGAGAAAATCTTCTGATGCCCCTACAACAAGTGGTTGGGGTAATAGAAAAACGGCAGACCCTGCCCATTCTGTCCAATGTGTTGATCCAGCTTGCGGACAACCGCTTGGAGTTTACCGGAACCGACCTGGAAGTGCAGTTGGTGACGCATTCCGTAGCGGATTCGGGTGAAGACGGTGAAATCACCGTGCCCGCCCGTAAACTGCTGGACATTTGCCGCCTATTGCCCGACGGCAGTTTAGTCAATGTGGAATGCCGGCCAGACAAAGTGACGGTCCACAGTGGGCGCAGCCGATTCAGCTTAAGCACCTTGCCCGCCGACAACTACCCTGCTTTTGATATCAGCGCCCCGGAGGCGGAACTGACCCTCAGCAGCAAACTGCTAAAAAAGGCCATGGAAAAGACCCTTTTCGCCATGGCTTTGCAAGATGTCCGTTATTACCTCAACGGCTTGCTGCTGGACCTTGACGGGCGATTGTTGCGTGCCGTTGCTTCCGACGGTCATCGGTTGGCACTTTTTGAGGAAATGCTGGAGGACGTAGAATTCGAACCGCGCCAGGTCATCGTGCCGCGCAAGGGCATCATGGAGCTATATCGTTTGCTCAGCGACCAAGACGAACCCGTCACCTTGCTATTTGGTGCCAACAACATCAGTGTTTTGATGGGCGAACTCAGCTTCTCCGCTAAGTTAATCGAGGGGCGCTTCCCCGATTTCCGCCGCGTCATGCCTAGGGATATTACCAAGATCGTCACGCTAGACCGGGAAACCTTCAAAGCAGCCCTGACGCGCGTGTCGGTGTTGACCGCTGAGAAAATCAAGGGTGTTAGCCTGGAAGTGAAAGAGGGGCTGATGATCTTGCAGTCGCAAAACCCCGAGCATGAAGAAGCCGAGGAAGAGTTCGAGGTTCACCTTGAAGGCGAGGGTTTGGCGGTGGGTTTTAATACCACCTACTTGCTGGATGCCCTCAACAATGTGGATTCCGAAGTCGTGACGCTGTCCTTCACCGACGCGGGCAACAGTTGCCTGATTGAAGACCCGCAAAATCAGAAGTACAAGTTTATTGTGATGCCGATGAAGCTTTGAAAGTGGTACGCAACATGGAAATCAGGAAAGAACAAATTGAGCAGATGATGCAACTAAGACAGAAGGCATCTTATGAAAGGCTGCTCCGCGAGCTAAGGCGATCATCTCCGACAGCGGTCTCCCATTTGGATGACGAGCGTTTATTGGCGATTATCGAGCAAGCGGCTAGGAAAGCAAAAGTTTATGGAATTAAAAACGGTGAGGCAACCACACAGTTTGTTAGAATTGCAGTTTTCGCCGGTCTGGACTTTGATAAAGAACCTGCTATTGCCCAATATTTAGCGGCCCCAGAACTAGACCCGGACTATAAAATCACGTTGCTGGCGGAACTCGTTGCAAAGAAAATGCAAGAGATTCCAAAATGAGGAGAGGCATATGGCAGTCGCTATAGGTTTAGGCATTGGTGAGCTTGCCGTGCTCGCTGCAGGTGCTGCGGCTGCGCTATTTCTGACAAGTCCGCCTGGCCAGCGGGCGGTGCAAACCACCGCGAAAGAAATTTCGGATGCTTTAAGCAAGAGCGACGATACCGTCGACGTGGCTCCGCCCATCGCCGAATGTACCAAGCCCTGCCCTCCGTGCTCCAGTCCGTGCCCAGATCCGCCTCCACCACGAACTGACAGAGTGCCACCGTCCCGCCCGCATTATCCCTGCCCAGGCGACCACACCCATGTTTTTAATTACGTACAAAACCAAGATCCAACAACCTGCAAGTGCTTTTGTAACATAAAAGAGGAAGTCATTTGCAACTAACGGATTTTTTTTAAGGGGGTTGGCATTATGAATTCACCTGATGAACACATTGATGAGCAGATCATTGGTTATGATGCCCGTGAATACTGGCTTAACTTCGAGCAAAGTTGGACGGAACAGCGCAAACAGGGGTTTCTTTACCGCTTCGATATTCTCAAACCATTGTCGGTGGATACTCGAGTTTGGCCGACAATTTTTGAATCTGAGCAAAGGCCAGTGCCGATTGAACGTTTCGGCTTTCAAAATTCATGGGCCGATCTTGATACCTTGCGTTTAGGATTGAGTAGGGAGTATAAGTCCAAGCCAATGCGGGCTTGGCGCGTGGTTGCGATTACCCTCATGCAGGGTTCATACTGTGAAGCTGATGCAGTGCCTTGGCAGGCTCGTTTGCCGCCTGTCAATCCAGTGCAGCGGGACAATAGCTGGGAATTTTTAGGCTATGATGTCGCCGATCAATGGATGCTCAGCGTTTTGTCAAATTGCGGGTTTTTGCCGGGGATGGATGAAGTAGACAAATTGCGTTCCGCTTGCGCCCCCCTACTCAACAAGTTTCATCTGTTTGGCAATTTAAAAGACGCAATATTTTTTAAAAAGTTTTCTGACCGTCGCTTGAGGGACGACCATGCACCCTGTTTTGTCTATGGTATCTGGATCGTCAAAATGTGAACCATTCGCCTATCTTATTATTCAGTTCACCGCGGTCTTATTCCACAGTCACTTGTGCCATGCTAGGCCGGCACAAAAGCTTCTACGGTTTTCCCGAACTTAATCTATTTTTGGTCGATACGATAGACGAATTGCTAAATCTCGGTAATGGGCCAACCCCTTACTCATCGTCTTACCTCACAGGACTGCTTCGCACCATTGCCGAATTGAAATTCCATGGACAGACAGATGGAAAAATCGAAGAAGCCAGAAAATGGATAACTTCTCGTTCCCATTGGACGACCAAGCAAATGTTCGATTACTTGTTGGATGGGATTGATGGCAAAACGGGAATCGAAAAAAGTCCCCGAACATGCCTATCCCAGAAATCGATTGACAGGGCGCTAGCCGGATACCCGAATGCGCGGATCATTCACATAACCCGCCATCCAGTATCCACATTGAATTCCTTGATAACAAGCCATCAACAATATGCCGATGGACAATCCTTTGGCAATGATGCGGCTTGGTTGGCGAATTTCTATATAAGATTGTGGATACGATCCCAGGAATTGATTCTGTCCACATTTAGAAGGATAGACCGTTTGCAAGCGTTTAGACTTCGTGGTGAGAATCTATTGTCACAGCCAGACCACTATCTTGCGCGATTATTCGTTTGGTTGGGAAATAGCTTGGACATCCAATCGCTTGAAGCAATGAAACACCCTGAAAATTCACCGTATGCCTGCCCCGCGCCGATGGGGATGATCGGAGATGGCGACCCACATTTTCATCAATCTCCGTATTTACGTATTCTGTCGTCTCTTGAATACCCCCGTTCGATGCCAGACTGGAGAATCGACGCATCACTTATAGCGAAGGCAAATGAAATAGCGTCGATTCTAGGTTACGGTAAAGCATTTTAACTACTTGGAGTGTCAAGGCTTGCCTTGACAGGCAAAGCGAGCTTTGCCACACTCCATGCGTAACATCAATAGGGGTTAGCCCTACACGAATGCGCCTTACCGCGTTATCGTTGCCCGACATTACGCAGGCATCGGATATCATCTCGGTTACCCGTTTACAAAAAAAACCGATGCCTTGGATTTCTCCAGGACACCGGCTTTATATTTACACACCTGCCGAAGCAGGTGTGCCGTATAGCCTTTACAGGCTATAGTACATGTCGAACTCGACCGGATGGGTGCTCATGCGGTAACGTGTCACTTCCTGCATTTTCAGATCGATATAGGCATCAATCACGTCGTCGGTGAAGACACCGCCCTTGGTCAGGAATTCGCGGTCCTTGTCCAAGGTGTCCAGCGACAGGTCAAACGAGTAGGAAACCTGCGGAATGGCTTTTTCCTCTTCCGGCGGCAGGTCGTACAAGTCTTTGTCCATGGCATCGCCGGGGTGTATCTTGTTCTGGATTCCGTCAAGCCCAGCCATCAGCATGGCGGCAAAAGCCAGGTAGGGGTTGGCGGTGGAGTCGGGGAAGCGCACTTCAATGCGGCGGGCTTTGGGGTTCTGCACATAAGGAATGCGGATGGAAGCGGAGCGGTTGCGGGCAGAGTAAGCCAGCATGACCGGTGCTTCAAACCCCGGCACCAGACGCTTGTAACTGTTGGTGGACGCGTTGCAGAAGGCATTCAAAGCGCGGGCGTGTTTGATGATGCCGCCGATGTAATAAAGCGCGGTTTCGGAAAGACCGCCGTACAGATCGCCGGTGAATATATTCTTGCCGTCTTTTGCCAAGGATTGGTGGACATGCATGCCGCTGCCATTGTCGCCGACTAGGGGCTTGGGCATGAAAGTGGCCGTCTTGCCGAAGGCGTGGGCGACATTCTGCACGACATACTTCAACACCAATACTTCGTCGGCCTTCTTCACCAAAGTGCCGAATTGGACCCCGATTTCGCATTGGCCGGCAGTGGCCACTTCGTGGTGATGAACTTCAACAACCTGACCAAACTCCTCCAAAGTGTTACACATGGCGGAACGCAAGTCTTGCAAAGAATCGACTGGTGGAACCGGGAAATAACCGCCCTTGACCCCTGGGCGATGGCCGATATTGCCATCTTCGTAGACCTTCTCGGAGTTCCAGCCGGCTTCTTCGGAATCGACCTTGTAGAAGGCCCCCTGCATGTCGGTACCCCAGCGCACGTCGTCGAAGACGAAGAATTCATTTTCAGGGCCGAAATACGCAGTGTCGGCGATGCCAGTGGACTTCAGATAGGCTTCGGCGCGTTTGGCGATGGAGCGGGGATCGCGCTCGTAACCTTGCATAGTGGTCGGTTCGATGATATCGCAACGCAGGACCAAGGTGGTGTCGTCAAAGAATGGGTCAAGTACGGCGGTGTCCGGGTCTGGCATCAGGATCATATCGGACTCATTGATGCCTTTCCATCCGGCGATGGACGAACCATCGAACATCTTGCCATCTTCGAACAAGTCTTCGTCGATAGTGGTGGCTGGAACCGTGACATGCTGTTCCTTGCCACGGGTGTCGGCGAAGCGGAAATCAACATATCTGACTTCCTTGTCTTTAATTATCTGAAGTACTTCTTTGGGCGTCGTCATGCTTTTTTCCTCAAGGGGTTATAAAATTTTAACTAAACAGGTTGATATGGAGGCAGAAATCATACCAACCAACCAGCACCTTTACATCCTGATTGGCGCTGATCTTTTTCCTGGCCTCCGCAGTGACCAGACTTTTCTATGCTCTTCCATGGTGCGTGATCCGCCATTATAAGGCAAAACTGGAAAACTTCATGTGTTGGTGAATCTCTAGGGTGTGATTAAAAGTGATGCACGAGCGCAAGGCTTGCCTTGCCTGTAGATGCCCACGCAAGGCAGGCCTTGCACTCCCGGCGTAATTTTAAATACCGTCAGGTTCGAGTGCATCACTTAATCGCACCCGAATCCCCGTATTCCGGCAACGCCCTGTGCCCCCTGTTGCCTGGCCTGCTCCAGATGGTCGCGTGTCATGCCGCCTAGTGCAAAAACTGGCAGATTGGCCTGATCCACCCATTCGCCAAATTGCTCCCATCCCAAGGGTTGGGCATCGGGATGGCTAATAGTCGGCAATACTGGGGAAAGTAAAACAAAATCAACACCGATTAATTCAGCTTGGCGGATTTCATTGGGGTTATGGCAAGACGCAGCAACCCATGCCGCTTCAGGAAGCGGCCTATGCACCAAGGCCATTAAGCGCTGACTGTTCAAATGGACCCCCGCCGCCCCAGTTTGCTTGACTAGGCCAGGGTCGGCGTTAAGTAGCAGGGCCAGACCTTGATGCCGACAATAATCCACGGCGCGGCAGGTCAACTTCAGGTAAGCGGCTTCATCCGACGCACTCACCCGCCATTGCGCCAAGGTGTAACCTTTCCCGCACAAGCGTTCGAGTTTGGCAAACAGGGCTTCCTCATCGTCAAGCCCCCCATTGACGATAGGATAGAACCTAGGCAGCCTAGCCGCCGCAGCGATGGGCCGATTGGCCGCCGGGAAATCAAATTGGTGCAACTTATCGGGGGAAACCCAAAGAATCGGTTGGTTTTCAAGCCCTTGCGGGTTGCCGCCGAATGCATTCACTTGCCAAACGTCCAGCAACACCTGCCTATCCCCATAATCATGGCGTATTTTGATCAGCGGTGTGGCTTGTTCAACGGTGATTGACAATTCTTCGCGCAATTCCCGCCTCAGGGCATCTTCCGCTGACTCCATAGGCTCCACCTTGCCACCCGGAAACTCCCACAAGCCGCCTTGGTGCAAATGGTCGTGGCGAAGTGAAATCAGTATCTCGCCCTGCCTGTTGCGGACTACGCCGACGGCTACATGCAAGAGGCGAGGTTGCTGGAGTTGCTTCATGGGATAGGAAGATGCATTGGACTGGCAACTAAATAAAACATTTGTCTGTGCGCTAGCGCACAGATAAAAAAAATTTTTTGCTGTACTGTAACATTATCCGTGTATAACATATCCTTTGCTATTGGAATTTTTGCGCATCTTCGAAGTCGGTTGAGGCAATCTTTGCTAATGGTGTTAATTCGGATAGACCGAGCTGAAACCTTTTTTCGTCACTAGACGAAACCTGATTACGAGGAGATAATTATGAAACTGAAACACGCATTTGCGGCACTGCTGCTGTCGGCCTTTTCCATCAGCGGCGCGCAAGCAGCCGGTTCACCGATGAATGAGGATTTTTCCGAGATAGTCGCGCTTTCCCAGAAAGCGGTCGCAACCGGTAAAACCGGTACTGTCGAAGCTTTTGCGGCGGACGCAGACGCAGCCTACAAAGCGTCAAAGGACAAACTGACGAGGGCGAATTCACCCGCCATGCAGCGTATTACCGGTAAACTGAAAAACGGCGCGAACGAAGCCAAAGCCGGTAAAGTGGCAGAAGGCACGGCAGCCATCGAAGAAGCACTGGCCATCATGAAAGAACCCCCCAAGCAACAGAAGTTTGGCGGCGGTTCGTGATCGCGTCGCTTTTGCGGCAGTCCAGATGAGACTAAAGGGCGGGGATTTCCCCGCCCTTTTTTTTTGGGGTTGTCTGCGGCTTTTCCCCGTTCGGCGCAAAACTCAAGATAGGCATTCGGCACTACGGGTTTCGGGCCGAGCAAGAAACGCCGTCATTCCGGCCGGGATGCCGGAATCCAGCGCCATGGATGGTAACTTTCCGATTGCGCAAATGTTTGTTTCAAGTGACTTGGCAGTCCACAGTTTCACATCCTTGTGACTGGATGCATGAGGGACATCCGTGTCCTTCACCTTTCGGGCGGATAAGCCGTGCAAATCGGCTGTCCTGCCGATTTGTCCGGCAATCCCGGTCGGAGTGGCGGCATCCTAGCCAAAATGTGAATTGCCGATGCTTTTATCCTAGCGTTGCGCCGTTGCGTGAGTAAAAAATCCTTGCCCAAAGTATAGCTAAGCAATCATGGCGAGGAAGAAGAAAGAAAGTCTCACGCAACGGCGCAACGACGCAACGTAAAAGCGGTAGTCAAAATGTCGGACACAACACAAACAGATGCCCGGCAAGGCTAAACTAATTGGCTAGAAAACCCAGACCCGGTAGTCAACCTGTCCACAATCCAAGCGTCCAAGTTCTTGTGCTCTTGCCTTGCCGCTTGAATCATCGCCGTTTGCAATTCGGGGGATATATCTAAAACCAAATGCCCCGCATTGGGATTATCTGGGGCTTTCCCATGTTCGGCGCAAAAATCAAGGTAGACATCAACGGAAACTTGGAATTCCCGCTTGATCTCTTCTACGCTAGTGCCTTGAAAGGTAATGACATCGCGGGTGTTGATGATTTCGCCGTGAAATAATCCGGCTTCGTCGTCAAACTCCAACCGCCCAATATAGCCTTTATATTCCATCATGGTTTTATACCTGCTTCAATTAAGAATCTTCGCACGGATTTGACCGTGCCCCTGTCTGTTTCTTTGTGCGGGTGTGGCCGATGAAATACCGCCACTCGCTCGTTCAAAAGGATATTGACGCGGGAACCAGCCCCTTCCTTCACGATGGCTCCCAAGGCGATAAATAGGGTTTCAATGTCCCTCCAAAGAATGGCGGGACTAACCGGGTCGTTGAAAATATCCTGCAAGGTCTTTCTGTGCTTGCTGTTCATGTGGTTGTGATTGCGCTAAGTTTTAGCCCATTCGGCGCAATACGGCTTGTGCCTATTGCGCCTACCGTGTTGCAAACCCTGTTACGCTTAGTATACTTGGAACTCGAACCTACCTCATTGCCCTTTTCACATGACGACACAAGAATGGGCAAAAACAAAGAACAAGGGGGCAAACATGGCTGAAATCACCATTCAAATACCCGCAGGCACGGTGTTTCGGGACAGGCTGAAAGACGGCAGCGAAGGCCCGACCATGGTGGTCATCCCGGCAGGCCATTTTATGATGGGCTCGCCGGAAGCAGAAAAAGATCGAATATCCAATGAAGGCCCGCAGCATCGCGTGAATTTCGCCAAACCTTTCGCCATGGGCCGCGACCCGGTGACTTTTGACGAATACGACCGGTTTGCCCTAGCCGCCGGAAAGCCGTTGCGAAACGATCATGGCTGGGGCCGGGGCAATCGACCGGTAATCAGCATGGTTTGGCAACACGCCAAGGCCTACGCCGACTGGTTGTCTCAGCAAACCGGCCAGCGCTACCGCTTGCCCAGCGAGGCGGAATGGGAATATGCCGCTCGAGCGGGGACCACCACCGCCTACTGGTGGGGCGATGTTTTTGATGCTAATCGGGCGCATGCTAATCGGGGACTAAGTGCATCTGGTTTTCTGAAGTCGCTGTTTTCCGGCAGTAAGACGAAACATGTGGGCACTTATCCGGTGGACACTTATCCAGCCAATCCCTGGGGCCTAAGGGATACGTCAGGCAATGTCTGGGAATGGACTGCCGATGGATGGCACGACAATTATGAAGGCGCCCCCGATGACGGTTCGGCTTGGGTGACTGGCGGGGACGCTGGTCTGCGCGTGTGGCGGGGCGGCTCGTGGAGCATCGGACCGGTCGGCGTCCGGTCCGCGTACCGGTTCAACCCGGACAACCCGGGAAACCCCGGCAGCTTCGGTTTTCGCCTCGCTAGGACTTTATGACCCTTTGCCCTTTGCTCGTTCCCAAACTCCAGTTTGGGAACGGTGTCTTGGAATACAAAAGCTATGTTGACAGGATTTGGGTTGTCAGAGCGAACTGAAAATTCCCCCGCACACCCCTCCTTATTTACCCGCGCTTGCGCTACCATGGACGCAATGTTTAACTGCAATGATCGGAAACCCATGCTTGCCTACCCTAACATTGATCCCGTCGCCTTCAGCTTAGGCCCTTTGCACGTCCATTGGTATGGCCTGATGTATGTAATCGGCATCGGCGGCGCTTGGTGGATGGCGCGTAACCGGGCCAACCGGGGCGATGTTGCCCTGACCGCCAACCAAGTGGAAGATCTGATATTTTATTGTGCCTTGGGCGTGATTTTGGGCGGACGCCTAGGTTACACATTCTTCTACAACTTGCCTGCCTTTATCGAGCATCCCTCCATCATTTTTCGCATCTGGGAAGGGGGCATGTCTTTCCATGGCGGCATGTTAGGCGTGTTCACTGCCATGCTTTGGTACGGTCACAAGCTGGGGTGCGGCTTTTTCACCTTGGCTGATTTCATCGGGCCTTTAGTGCCAATCGGGCTGGGTGCAGGCCGTATCGGTAACTTTATCAATGGGGAGCTTTGGGGTAAGGCCACTGACCTCCCATGGGCGATGGTGTTTCCGGGGGGTGGTCCAGAGCCTCGCCACCCCTCGATGCTTTACGAAGCCCTGCTGGAAGGTCCGGTGTTATATGCTGTTTTAAACTGGTATATTCGCAAGCCCCGACCGCGCATGGCAACTTCAGGGATGTTCCTGCTGTTTTATGGCGTGTTCCGCTTCGCCGTGGAATTCGTCCGATTGCCTGACGAACAGATCGGCTATCTGGCTTTCGGCTGGGTGACCATGGGTCAGGTGCTTACCTTGCCGATGATGTTAATCGGAATCTGGCTTATATACTTGGCCTACAACCGCCAAAACGATTGAATAAATTATGCGTAAATCCTGTAGGGGCGAATTCATTCGCCTATAATACATCAACTTGCCGAATGAATTCGCCCCTACGGCTATTTTAACCATGAAACAATACCACGACCTGATCCGCCGCATTTTAACCGAAGGCAATGAGCAATCTGACCGCACGGGAGTGGGTACTTGGTCGGTTTTCGGTCACCAGATGCGCTTCGATTTGCGACAAGGCTTCCCCTTGGTCACCACCAAGAAACTGCATTTACGCTCTATCATCCATGAGTTATTGTGGTTTCTAAGGGGCGAAACCAATATCGCCTACCTCAAGGAAAATGGCGTTACCATTTGGGATGAATGGGCCGATGGAAACGGGGATCTGGGACCGGTCTATGGCAAGCAATGGCGCGACTGGGCCAGCCCGGATGGTCGCCACATCGACCAAATCGCGGCCTTGATCACGGAAATCAACAACCACCCCGCTTCGCGCAGACAAATCGTCACCGCCTGGAATCCCGCTGACTTGCCGAAAATGGCCTTGGCTCCCTGCCACTGCTTATTCCAAACGCTGGTAAGTGACGGTCGGTTGCATTTGCAACTTTATCAACGCTCCTGTGATGTGTTTATCGGCTTGCCATTCAACTTGGCCAGCTATGCATTGCTGTTGATGCTGCTGGCCCAACAATGTGGGCTGGAACCGGGCGAATTCGTTTGGACTGGCGGCGATGTCCATATCTACAAGAATCACTTGGACCAAGTGCGCTTGCAGATTTCCAGGGAACCTTACCCGTTGCCTATCCTACGGATCAACCGCAAGTCACCAGCCATCGACCAATACCGTTTTGAGGATTTCGAGGTGATAGGCTACCAAGCCCATCCCCATATCAAGGGGGATGTTGCGGTTTGACCTATTTTGATAAATCCTATGACTGGCCTATAATGGCAAACTTTAATTTTTTATCGTCAATTCAACTTATTTAAGGAATGACATCAGTGAGCAAAAACTTCATTTTCACCTCCGAATCCGTATCCGAAGGCCATCCTGACAAGGTAGCCGACCAGATTTCCGATGCCATCCTTGATGCCATCCTCGATCAAGACAAGCACTCGCGTGTCGCTGCCGAAACCTTGACCAACACCGGGTTAGTCGTATTGGCCGGGGAAATCACCACCAGTGCCAATGTCGATTACATTAAAGTAACCCGCGATACGCTACGTGAAATCGGCTACGACAACACGGAATACGGCATCGACTACAAAGGCTGCGCCGTTTTGGTGGCCTATGACAAACAATCGCCTGATATCGCCCAGGGCGTCAACAAGGCTTATGATGACGATCTCGACCAAGGTGCTGGCGACCAAGGTTTAATGTTCGGGTTTGCTTGTGACGAAACACCCGTGTTAATGCCGCTACCGATCTACCTTTCGCATCGTCTTGTGGAACGTCAGTCGCAATTGCGCCGTTCCGGCGAATTACCCTGGCTGCGCCCCGATGCCAAGAGCCAGGTCACCGTCCGCTATGAGGACGGCAAGCCTGATGCCATTGATACCGTTGTAATCTCCACCCAGCATGCGCCGGATATTGATTTGCCGCAAATCCGCGAGGCAGTCATCGAACTCATCATCAAGCACATCCTGCCCCCGGAACTGGTCAAAGGCGAGATCAAATATCTGGTCAACCCCACCGGGCGTTTCGTAGTAGGCGGACCGCAAGGCGATTGCGGACTGACTGGGCGCAAGATCATCGTCGATACCTATGGTGGCTCAGCCCCCCACGGCGGCGGTGCTTTCTCCGGCAAAGACCCGTCCAAGGTGGACCGTTCCGCCGCGTATGCAGGCCGTTATGTGGCGAAGAACATCGTCGCCGCTGGCCTGGCTTCGCGTTGCCAGATTCAGATTTCCTATGCCATCGGTGTCTCCAAGCCGACCAGTGTGATGGTGGAAACTTATGGCACCGGCAAGGTCAGCGATGAACAGATCACCGAACTGGTGCTGCAACATTTCGACCTCCGCCCGAAGGGCATCGTCAACATGCTCGACCTGCTGCGCCCGATCTACAAAAAGACCGCCGCTTATGGTCATTTTGGCCGTGAAGAGCCGGAATTCACTTGGGAGAAGACCGACAAGGCCGAAGCACTGCGTTTTGACGCGGGGTTGTAAAGCAAGCCTTTTACCCATCTCCAGCGGGAGAGGCAGGGGTGAGGGTGTCAAAAAAGTTAGCTGGTTCCAAGCTCCGGCTTCACATCCATTAGTGTTATTCCGGCAGGGACCGCCGGAATCTGTGCGCCTTAACGGGCGCACAGTCAATAAAGTCTAAAATCGGAATGACGTAATTGCTGAGACATCTCGCTAATCAGGAAACCGAATAAGCCAAATAGCCAACGAACAACGCAAAGAACTCAACAGGAGAGTCACCACTATGCTAACCAAACTCACCGGCGGCAAAGTCTATGACCCCGCCCACGGCATCAACGGCGAAATCCGCGACATATGGATTCGGGATGGTCGAATCGTCGCCAATCCTGGCGATAGCCAGCCTGCCGAAGAATATGACTTGCGCGGCAAAATCGTCATGGCCGGGGCCATCGACATGCACACCCACATCGGCGGCGGCAAAGTCACCATTGCCCGGAACCTATTGCCGGAGGATCATCGTGGCGATCCGGTCGAACGTGAAGGCTTGATGCGGGCCGGCTGCGGCCATGCCGTGCCATCCACGCTGACCACCGGCTACCGTTACGCGGAAATGGGCTACACGGCGGGCTTCGAGCCGGCGGTACTGCCCGTCAACGCCCGACAGGCCCACCATGAAATGGCCGATGTGCCATTGATGGACGTGGGCGGTTATGTGATGCTCGGCAGTGACGATTATTTCCTGCGCATGTTGTCCTCTGGCAAAACCCAAGAAGAAATCAACAACTATGTCGCTTGGACTATTCATTCCAGCCAGACCATCGGTGTAAAAGTCGTCAATCCCGGCGGCATCAGCGCATTCAAATTCAACCAGCGTAGCTTGGATTTGGACGAGCAGCATACTTACTACCATGTCACCCCGAGAAAAGTGCTGCAAACCCTAGCCCGTGCCGTGCATGAGCTCGGTGTGCCGCAGCCATTGCATGTGCATGGTTGTAACCTAGGGGTTCCCGGTAATATGCAGACGACGCTGGATACCATCAGCGGCATCGAAGGCTTGCCTATGCACCTGACCCATATTCAGTTTCACAGCTACGGCACGGAAGGCGACCGCAAGTTTTCCTCCGGCGCGGCGCAGATTGCCGAAGCGTTCAACAACAACAAAAATATTACGATGGACGTGGGGCAGGTGTTGTTTGGTGCGACCGTCACCGCCTCCGGCGACTCGCAGCGCCAGTTTGCCAATTCCGCCCATGCCCACAACGGCAAATGGGTGATTATGGATATCGAATGTGACGCCGGCTGCGGCGTGGTGCCGTTCAAATACAAGGACAAGAATTTCGTCAATGCCTTGCAATGGGCCATTGGCTTGGAAATCTTCCTGCTCGCCGAAGACCCTTGGCGGATTTTCCTGACAACCGATCACCCCAACGGCGCACCGTTCACCATGTATCCGCATTTGATCAAGTTGCTGACGAACAAGAGCTTCCGCAATGACATGCTGGCAACCGTCAACCCCGATGCAGCAGCGTTGAGTACACTGGGAACGATAGACCGCGAATATTCATTATACGAAATCGCCATCATGACCCGTGCAGGCGCGGCGCGGCTGCTGGGTCTGAAAGACCGGGGCCATTTGGGCGAGGGCGCGGGGGCGGACATTACCGTCTATACTGAACAAGAAGACAAGGAAGCCATGTTTGCCAAGCCGGATTATGTGTTCAAAGACGGCGAGTTGGTCGTCAAGCAGGGCGAAGTGGTGAAAATCGTCTGGGGCAATGTCCACACCGTCAAGCCCGAATTCGACAGGGGTCCGGTCGAGAAAGACTTGAAGGATTATTACGACCGCTATCTGACGATGAAGCTGGATAATTTTATCATCCGGGATGAAGAGATTGAGGGGGATGGAAGGAGCAAGATTATTGTGCATCCGTGTGGAAGGGCTTAATTACTCAAGATGCCTAGAAAAATTCGGGAGTTGATTCAGGCATTGGAACAAGCTGGTTTTGTGAACAGGGGCGGCAAAGGCAGCCACCGTAAATTTGTCCACCCCAAAGTGGGCAAGCCAATTGTGATTTCCGGCCAGACTGGTGATGATGTCCAATCCTATCAGGAAAAAGCAGTCAAGGCAGCGATAGAGGAGTCTATTAAAAAATGAACGATGCCAACCGTTATGTCAAGATAGTAGAATGGTCCGACGTAGATCAATGTTACATAGGCAGTTGCCCTGGCCTATTTTATGGCGGATGTCATGGTATTGACGAAAAACTTGTTTTCGCCGAACTTTGCGAAATAGTTGATGAAACCCTAGAACTTTATCAACAGGATAACAAACCTTTACCGCCTGTGACGGCAGGCAGGGATTATGCTGATAGGATGCTTGATGTTGCCTAATACAGCGTTTTTAACATCAAATTGTTACTTGAAAAACCCCTTTAGTTCTTCCTTGAATAGGAAAACGCTGTAATGAGTACCATTATTCTTGACACCTTAGAATTCGCCACCAAATTAAAAGCGGGTGGTTTCACCGAACAACAGGCGGAAACCCAAGCCCGAGCCATTGCTGAAATTGTGGAGAAGCAACTGGCGACTAGGCAGGATGTTGAAGCATGGGAAGCCGATTTGAAGCGGGATATTCATGAATCGGAAAATCGGCTTGAGGTCAGGATCAAGGAACTGGAAATATCGTTGAGAAAAGATATTGAAGTCTTGCGGGCTGAGGTTAAAAGAGATATTGCCGAAACCAAAGCCGAGTTAATCCGCTGGGTGGTTGGAGTGGGTATCCTGCAACTGACCATTATCACGGCGTTGCTGCTTAAATTGGCAAATCAACTATGAAGTTAACTAATGCTGGAAAATTGAAGTTGTTGATAGTGTTCCTGCTGGTGTTGACTTGCACGGGTTGCGCACTTGTTACGAACATAAGCGAGGCACAGAAGTATGTACAGGCGGGAAAATACAAAGAGGCCGAACAGCTTTACCTGAAAGCTATCAACGAATTAAAAAGTGACAGCAGCTTAAAAGGGCAGATATATAACAATCTTGGTGTTATCTATGACAAACAAGGCCGGTATAAGGAAGCCGAACAAGCTTGGCTTAGAGCACTTGAGATAAAAAAGACCTCTGGCGAAGATAAATACCTTGCATCGGGATTTCATAATCTAGGTTGTCTATATCTTCAACAGGCCCGCTATAAAGAAGCTAAACAATTTATGCAAGAAGGCAATGCTATATGGGTAAGAACAGAAGGATCAAATTATATTGATTTGGTTTCATCTTTTGACTCCTTAGCAGGCCTGCAATACCGGCTTGGAAACTACCAGGAAGCCGATGCTCTGGCTAAACAAGCACTTGCCATTGCAGAGAAACAATTATCATCACACCCCAAGTACATGGGATATGCCTATGGTGCATTTGGCGGAATTTATTATGACCAAGGCCGCTATACCGATGCAGAGAAGGCGTATCAACAATCCTTGGGGTTTTTCCGGCAAGAACTGGGGGCTGAACATCCTGACAACGTAGAAAGCTTGACAGGTCTTGCCAAAGTTTATGCCGCTGAAGATCGTAGCAGCGAAGCGGAAACGCTTTATCGACATGCTGCGAATATTGCCCAGAAATCCCTTAGCACTGCCAACCCCACGTTAGCCGACGCGCTTGACGGCCAGTCTGATCTGTATCGCAAACAGGGGCGGACTGTTGAGGCGGAGGAAAACTATAAGCGCGCCTTGATCATGCGTGAACAGATGATGGGCATGGAACATCCTGAGATTGCCAAATCTCTTAATAACCTAGGCGGATTGTACCTTGACCAACAGCGTTTGGCTGATGCGGAGCCGTTTTTTTTGCGGGCACTGGCGATGCAAGAAAAGATGCTTGGCTCGGAACACCCGAAACTTGCAGCAACACTGGACAATCTCGCCCAAGTTCGTGCCCGGCAGGGGCGGATGAAAGAATCAGATGCGCTTTACCAACGGGCTATAGACATACAGGAACGGGTTTTGGGGTCACAACACCCAGATGTCGCGCAAACACTATACAACCAAGGCGGGTTGTATTTCCAACTAAAGCGTTACCCCGGTTGCGAAGAGAATTTCCAACGCGCTTTGAGCATTCGCCAAGCTGCTTTTGGCGGTCACCACCCCGACGTGGCCCGCAGTCTCAATAGCCTAGGCGTTCTATACGCAGTCCAAGGTCAGTATGCCAAAGCCGAGCCTTTGCTAACGCAAGCTGTCAGTATATTTGAGGCTGTTTTTAAACCTGACCATTGGGAAATTGCTAAATGCCGCGAAGACCTTGAAAAGCTTCGTAAAGCTAAGGGACATTAGTCGTGTTCGTTCCCACGCTCGCCGTTAAACAAAAGTTCCGTCGAGCTAAAATGCCGTCATTCCAGCAGGGATGCAGGAATCCAGTGCCATGGATGGTAACTTGTAAGTTGCGCAAGTGCTTGATTAAGTGAATGTACCAACCCGCAGATTTACATCCCTGTAATCTGGATTCCGGCAATCCCTGCCGGAATGACGGGTTTTCAGCACTTGTGTTGGTTGGTTCCCAAGCTCCGGTTTGGAAAGCCTTATCTTGCAAGCTCCTGCTTGGCAGTTCTTCGGGAAGTTGGAGCTTAAAAACCCCCATTCCCAAGCGGAAGCTTGGGAACAAGAACCAACTAGAAATCAGTGAAAAATGACGGAGTGTTTACATGCCCACCATCAGTATTAGACTTTATCGGAAACCTAGTTAGTAGTCCCGCCGTTACTGTGTTAGTTGATGGTTTCCGATAAAGTCTATTTTCTATGGCATCGTCATTCAAATGTTTTGGAACGAACACGCGCCCCCGCATTTTCATGCGCTGTATGGCGAACATGAAGCACTTATAGACATCAAAAAACTGGAAGTATTGCGTGGCAGTTTGCCGCGCCGTGCGCTCAATCTGGCATTGGATTGGGCGGAACTGCATCAACAGGCATTATTGGAGGACTGGGCATTATGCGAACAGCTACAACAACCGAAACCCATCAAGCCCTTGGCATAATACCTTCCGCACCTTGGCGGGTATTGAATATCAAAATAGAACCCTGTCATCGGCTACAGGTGACTTTTATGGATGGTTCAACGGGCTGGGTGGACTTGAGCCAGTGGCTTCGTTCCGGGCGCATTGACGGATCGATTTTCGAGGCATTGCGCGAAGAGGATTTTTTTAGGCTTGCCGCTGTTGAATTAGGTGTCATCACATGGCCCAACGGGGCGGACCTGTCGCCTGATGCCATGTATGATGCACTCCAACAGAGCGCGGAGTGGAAACCTAGCTGAGAAGTATTTTGGGTAGTGATTCAGACGTGGAGATGAGGTAGCGTGTTAAAAAGTTAGATCGGCTCGTTTTAGCAGTTCACACTCAGTTTCGATACGCGCCCACCCTGACATGCCGCAGACGGCAACAATCTCCGTATCGAATGCGAACTGCAAACGCTATACGCACTGCTCGGCTGGACATCGTTATCGCCTTATCGTTTACAGCCCACAATGTTTTGCTCTTAACGTTGCGCCGTTGCGTGAGACCTTCTTTTTGCTTCCTCGCCGTACCGCTGTGGAGTCTGGCAAAGATTTTTTTCACGCAACGGCGCAACGACGCAACGTAAAAGCGGTAGTGAGGAGGATAACATTTCAAATTGTAAGTTTGGTGGCGTTGGCACTATGGGCTAGGTTTTTCGTCCCCATATCCAGTATTGGAACACTACCCTTTGCATTGCGCCTGATTTGCCGGGTTGCAGCGCGGCGGGTGATACACCGATTGAGGCTATGCGGGAGATGCAAGATGCCATGGCATCTTGGCTACAAGCCTGTGAAAACATGAAGCGTCCGTTGCCTGTGTCGCAGGCAAAACCTCGCAAAGCCGCCTAGAACTCATGTAGAGTAAAATCGTATTTCTGTATATACAGCGTTTTCATGTTCAAATGGACAATAGCAATTTAACCCAATCCCGTTGCATTGATGCCGATGCTTTGGAGCCAGTCCGCAAGGGATACAGGTTCCAACTCACGCCCAGAATGCTAGGTCGTTTGGAGCATTTGGCGAAGGCGCGGTTTGAGGTTCGCCCGTTTGGAAGGGGTGAAATGGACGATTGGCGGCGGCTGTCAGTTGAGGATTGCCATGCCTTGGCGCAAAGCGTCAATGCCAGTTCGCAAATTGAAGTGGCAATACCCGGCAGCGGGTATAATGTGATGACCTTGGCCCAAAGGGATTGGTTTGGCGAATCTGAGGACTTGACACCGTGGGTGGATTATTACATCAATGCAATTTATACCCAGTATCTCCGGGCATACCAGCGAGTGATAGATGAGCAGCATTACAAACGATGAAAAAAGTGAGATGCCTTAATGAACTGGCAAGAAGTATGTGATGATCCTACCCTTCGCGATTTACCTTACAAAATTGAATTGAATGAATGGGGGCAGATCGTGATGAGTCCGGCAACCAGTCGCCACAGTATTTTACAAGGCTTGTTGATCGACGTGCTTAACCGCTTGAAGAAGGACGGCCTAGTGTTACCAGAGTGTCCGATTCAAACCTCGAAGGGCGTTAAAGTGCCCGATGTGGTTTGGGTGTCGAGCCTGTTCTTGAATGAGCATGGCGATGAAACTCCGTTTGAAAAAGCTGCCGAAGTCTGCATAGAAGTGCTGTCTCCTTCAAATACTCAACAGGAAATGGAAGAAAAGCGTGAGCTTTATTTTGCGCGTGGTGCAAAAGAAGTGTGGCTTTGCGACGAGCAAGGCAATCTAAGCTTTTATGATTGCACAGGTCCACTGACAAACTCGTCTTTGTTTCCTGGCATAACGCGAATTGAATCCATACATTTACACTAATAACTCATAATAACTTTTGGAGAGCCGAATGATTATAAACGGCGTACAGATCGACGAAACTTTCGCCGAAGCGTTTCCTATGCGGGCCACGCGGGTCATCATCACTGCCCAGAACCACAAATGGGCGCATATTTCCGCGCAGGCTTTCACCGGCTTTGCGACTTCGGTGATTGCATGCGGTTGCGAGGCGGGCATTGAGCGTGAACTCGACCCTTCAGAAACACCGGATGGTCGCCCCGGCGTTTCGGCAATGATTTTCGCAATGGGCTGGAAGAGTTTGGCGTGGCAATTGGAAACCCGTTCGGGCCAGTGTGTGCTGACTTCACCCACTTCGGCGTTATTTGCCGGGATAGACGAAGGCGAGCCTATCCCGTTGGGTAAAAATTTGCGTTACTTTGGCGATGGCTTCCAGATTTCCAAACACATCAACGGCAAACGGTACTGGCGTATCCCAGTGATGGACGGGGAGTTCCTTACGCAAGAAACCACTGGGGTGGTGAAGGCCATAGGCGGGGGGAATTTCCTCGTGTTGGCCGAATCCCAGCCGCAAGCCTTGGCGGCATGCGAAGCGGCGATTGAGGCAATGAGGCAAGTGCCGAATGTCATCATGCCTTTCCCCGGTGGCGTGGTGCGATCCGGGTCTAAGGTCGGTTCAAAGTACAAATCGCTGAATGCCTCCACCAACGACGCTTTCTGTCCAACCTTGAAAGGCCAGACCAAAACGGAACTGTCACCAGAGATCGAATCGGTGATGGAAATTGTGATTGATGGACTCACCGAGGAGGATATTAAAAAATCCATGCGCGCAGGCATTGCGGCGGTGTGCGAATTGGGTGCATCCCAGGGCATCCGGCGCGTTAGTGCCGGCAATTACGGTGGCAAGTTGGGACCGTTCCTGTTTCATTTGCATGAAATCATGGCTTGAATTTTTTGGTGCGCAATGCGTACCCTATGCGAGGATACCGATGACTACACTATCGTTTGCTTTAAAAATTTCTTTGCAACAGCGTGTGGATGTTTCTCCGCTGACCCCGGATAATCTCGTTGGCAAATCAACAGGCGAAATAGCCGCCATCGAATTGCAAGCTGGCAACCGCAAGGTTCGTACCGATGAAATATTCACCCTTTCAGGCGACGACACACTAAATATTGTATTTAAAACAGCTTCGACCAAGTTGGATTATATCGGCAAGGGGAATGGCAAGGGAGTCATCACTGTCGATGGCGATGCCGGCGCCTATCTTGGCTTTCAATTGAAAGGTGGAATTATCAACGTGTCGGGTAGCGTTGGCGCTTATGCCGCTTGCGAAATGAGAAATGGAGAAATCAACATTGGCGGCAATGCCGGCGATTTTCTGGGGGCAGCCCTGCCAGGCAACAAGAAGGGCTTGCAAGGTGGTGTCGTCATCGTCAAAGGTAATGTGGGCGAACGGGTCGGAGACCATATGCGCAGGGGTTCCATACTCATTGAAGGCAACGCCGGAGCCTATCTAGGTTCACGCATGACCGCTGGTACCATCGGTGTATTGGGCGAGGTCGGAGCTTATCCAGGCTACGCGATGAAACGCGGGACCCTGCTACTAATCAAAGCCCCTGCGGCCATCCCTTCTACGTTTAACGACTGCGGCGCACATACCCTGGGCTTCCTGCCCCTGTTGTTAAAGGGCTTTCAGTCTTACAATACCCAATTTGGCGCGATGGCCGAAAAAGTCAAGCGGGTCCGGCGTTATGCCGGGGATATGTCCGGGGTGGGCAAGGGGGAAATTCTGGTGGTCATCTAATAAACAACATTTAATTAAGCAGGCAGTATTTGTGGAATTCCGGGATTTTTTGGTTTTACTGGCGCACGGGGACGGTTCCGACTTATTTTTGACATCGGGTGCTTCACCGTCGGGCAAGTTTCAAGGAAAAATAATACCATTGGAGGTTGGAAAATTGACGCCAGGGCGGATCAGGGATATTGCCTATGGCATTATGAATGAAAAGCAACGGGCCGAGTTTGAAGTAAAGCCGGAAATGAATTTGGCCATCCAAGAAAAAGGGATCGGTCGTTTCCGCGTCAATATTTTCAAACAACGCAACAGTGTTGCAATGGTGGTTAGAAATATTAAAACAGACATCCCTTCGATGGAAACGCTAGGCTTGCCACCGATTTTAAAGGATGTGATCTTGTCTAAGCGTGGCTTGGTGCTTTTTGTCGGGGGTACGGGTTCTGGCAAATCAACCTCATTGGCGGCATTGATTGACCATCGAAATAGTACCATGGATGGTCATATCATTACTATTGAAGACCCTATAGAATTTGTGCATCCGCACAAAAAATCCTTGGTCAACCAACGCGAGGTAGGCGTCGATACCGACTCGTTCGAGGATGCATTGAAAAACACCTTGCGACAAGCTCCTGATGTGATTCTAATAGGTGAAATACGGGCAAGGGAGACTATGGAGCATGCCATAGCATTTGCCGAAACTGGGCATTTGTGTTTATCGACTTTGCATGCAAACAATTCCAATCAAGCCTTGGATAGAATAATCAATTTCTTTCCAGAAGAGCGTCGCAACCAATTGTTGATGGATTTGTCGTTGAATCTCCGTGCTTTCATTTCCCAACGTCTAATTCCTTCAATTGATGGCAAGCGTGTCGCGGCCATTGAAATTCTATTGGGAACCCCTCTGGTCACTGATTTGATAAGGAAAGGCGATGTCCATTTGATTAAGGAAGTCATGGAAAAATCAGAGGAATTGGGAATGCAAACCTTTGATGCCCATTTATACCATTTATACCGACAGGATAAGATAACCATTGATGAAGCCCTGCGTAACGCAGATTCCACCAACAACCTGAAATTAAGAATCAGCTTGAGTGAAAACTATTCAAATGAAGATGAGGCTCAAGATCACGATAGTAAAGGCAAGCCCGTACACCCGAGCCTGCAAAAACCAAAAGTAAAAACTGATGGTCTATCGTTAACCCCTATTCAAGATATCTCGAAAACTTAAAGTGGGCGGCAAATAGTTATGGCAACGTTGTGAAAAACTTCAATGACCAAGGAATTTAATTCAAGATATGGTCTGCTTTCATTCATAACGGAAGATTTCAGCTTTGGGCGTGGTCATCCCTTGCCCCTTGGAACCAGTATCCAGCGTGGTGGTATTAATTTTGCCATATTCTCTCGCCATGCCACGGAAGTGACCCTATTGCTGTTCCAGCCAGGCGTGGAAGCTGAAATTGCCGCGTTCCCTTTTGATTGCAAGTATAATCGGACAGGTGATGTGTGGCATGCCTTCATTACTGGACTTGACCCTGGAGTCGAATACGCCTATCGAATGGACGGGCCTAGGGCTATGCCTCATTGCTTCGACCCAGCATGGGTTCTTTCTGATCCCTATGCCATAGCCCTAAATGGACGTAGGCATTGGGGCGATAGGACAAATCAACTTTCGGATTGTTTCCGCCGCGCTGTGTTGGTGGGCCACGAATATGATTGGGAATTTGACCAGCCTATCAACCGCCCTCTTGCAGACTCGATAATCTACGAATTGCATGTGCGTGGCTTTACCATGGACCCATCGTCCAAGGTGTCACATCCAGGCACTTTTCGCGGCATCATTGATAAAATCCCCTATTTAAAGGACTTGGGTGTCACTGCTGTCGAACTGTTGCCGGTGACAGAGTTCGACGAGTTGGAAAGCAATCGCGTAAATCCCCAGGATGGAACGCCGCTTTACAATTTCTGGGGATATCATCCACTGTCTTTTTTTGCCATTAAAGCGGCCTATTCAGCCGATAATACGCCGGGCAGCGAGGTCAATGAATTTAAAGACATGGTCAAAGCACTTCATAGTGCGGGTATAGAGGTTATTCTGGACGTTGTTTACAACCATACCGGCGAGGGAGATCATCGTGGGCCGGTGTATTCTTTGAAGGGGATCGATAAAAAGGTCTTCTATATGTTTGGGGTTGACGGACACTTTATGAATTTTTCCGGTTGTGGGAACACCGTCAACTGCAATCATCCGTTTGTGCGCAATTTCATCCTGGAAAGTCTTCGATACTTTGTCATGGAAATGCATGTCGATGGGTTTCGCTTCGATCTAGCTTCAATCTTGGGTCGTGATCAAAACGGGCATGTGTTGGCTAGTCCCCCATTGCTGGAACAAATTGCAGGCGACCCAATTCTGGCCAATACCAAATTGATTGCTGAGGCTTGGGATGCGGCAGGTTTGTATCAGGTGGGGAGCTTCCCAAATTGGGGGCGTTGGGCGGAATGGAATGGCCGGTTCCGTGACGACATACGGCGTTTTGTCCGGGGCGATCCAGGCATGGTTGGAAATTTGGCGACTAGGCTTGCGGGGAGTTCCGATCTTTATCAACTAGGGGGTCGGGAACCCAGCCATGGCATTAACTTCATTACCTGCCATGATGGTTTTACTTTGAATGACTTGGTGGCCTATAGCGAAAAGCACAATCTTTTGAACGGTGAAAACAATGCCGATGGCGATAATAATAACCTTTCATGGAATTGTGGCACTGAAGGAGTCACGCAAGACCCGTCTGTCTTGATCTTGCGCGCACGTCAAACCCGAAATTTAGCGGTATTGCTTATCCTGTCGCGTGGTGTTCCAATGATTCTCGCGGGCGATGAAATAGGGCGTAGCCAGGGTGGCAATAATAACGCATATTGCCAGGATAACGCCATCAGTTGGTTGAACTGGGATGCTTTGGAGCAAAAACAGTTTTTGCACCGTTTTTTTCGCTTGTTAATTGCATTTAGAAGGAGACACGATTTATTGCGCTATGATAGTTTCCAGATGAAGAACGGGTATGGCCCTCTAATCTCCTGGCATGGTTTTAAACTAGGGCAACCTGATTGGGGGGAACAATCACGCAGTGTCGCGATGCATCTTTGCGGAAAAACTACGAACGGTCCTGCGGATGATATTTATCTCATCGCAAATAGCCACAATGAAGCCCATGAATTTGAACTGCCTAGGCTAGATGGCCGACAATGGAGTCGTTTTGTGGATACCTGTTTAGAAGGTGATGAAGCAATAGCAGACCTTGGTTTTATGCACCCGCTTAATAATCAGCATTCCTACCGGGTGAATGGACGAAGCGTCGTGGTATTAGTTGCTGCGCATACACAGGGTTAACCCCTTAACATGATTTTTGACCTGAACAAGGCCGACAGTGCGGTGCCGGCCAATACCCCTGTCAAGTCCATAGTTATGCCTAACAGAAATCCATGTTCCCTGAATTGTCCTCCTAATAGCGATCTCAATACAATATGCATCCAGAATAGGAAGCCAGCATAATATACAATGACTCCACCCGCCACCCAGGCAAGAATAGGCAATTTCAATTCTTCGGCAGTTTTGTAATACCAATAAGCAATGAGCAAAATGGTGAGGGCTGAGATTGCTCCGATCATGTATTTCTCCTATGCATAGATGAACCTGATTAGCAAGATTGTTCAGCCAATTCGTAACATCTAGCCGTATTCGTCATTCCGGCAGGGATTGCCGGAATCCAGTCGCCATGGAGGGCAATCTATATTCACCTCCCTGTGTTCTGGATACCGGCGAACCCTCGCTTCGCTCTCCCTGCCGGTATGACGCACTTGTCGGTTTAGCCGAAGAATCTTCCTAATCAGGTAGATAAATGAAGTAATTTTGCGTTTGCTCGTTCCCAAGCTCCCGCTTGGGAATGGTGTTTTTGAAGCTCCAGCTTCCCGAAAAACGACCAGGCAGGTGCTTGAAAGAAAAGGGTTCCTAAATACCCAATGAATAGCAAGCAATTCAAAAAATGGCTTGAGCAACAAGGCGCTCGCTTCGAACCCGCGAAGGGTGGCCATTTGAAGGTGTTTTTGAAAGACCGGCAGTCGGTTTTACCGATGCACTCTGGCGAACTCAAAACCGGGCTGGTTGAAGGCATCAAAAAACAACTGGGCTTAAAGTGAGAAAAGGCAATGTTTGAATACCCTGTGTTGTTGTACCCAGCCGAGGAAGGTGGTTTTGTGGTGACATTTCCAGACGTTCCAGAAGCTATCACCCAAGGCGAAGACAAGTCCGATGCGCTGTTTCATGCACGTAACGCGCTGGAATCCGCCCTAATGTTCTATATAGATGACCGCCGTCCGCTGCCCAAGCCGTCTGTACGCCCCGAACTGCCCACTGTGGCACCGGTGACGCTATCTTGTGCCAAGCTTGCACTCTATCAAGCCATGCTCGACACCGACGTGCGCGAAGCCGATTTGGCACGTCGCATGGATGTTGCGCCAACCATGGTGGATCGGCTGTTAAGCCTGAACCATGCCAGTAAAATCGAGCAGATTGATGCCGCGCTCGCGGTCTTGGGGAAGCGATTGGCCGTTGAGATGAGAGAGGCGGCTTAAATGCCAATTCAGGGCAGGGCGCCAATAGCGGCTCGCCGCGTATTGCGCCGAATGGAATTGTCAACATACGGCGCAAAACATGGTGGGTTGTAAAACGATAAGGCGATAACCACGGCTAGCCCAGCCGCCCTTAACGAGCCGATGCTACCTCATCTCCACGCCTTCATCACTACCTCGGCAACTTCATGCAGCGACCGAAAAGACATTACTGCCAGTTGTTGCGATTCCCTGCCAGGTTGCGCGTTCACCAGCAAGGGAGTCATTCCTGCTCTTGATGCTGCCAACAGGCCGATGGCGGAATCTTCAAGCACTAAGCATTCGCTCGCGGCAACCCCCAATAGCCTTGCCGCATGGAGAAACACGTCAGGCGCCGGTTTGCCGGCCGAAACTTGGTCGCGGGTGACCGCCAATGGGAAATCATTTTCCAGGCCGCTCAAACGCAGGCATTCTGACGCACTGTGCCTGTCGCTATTAGTCGCTAAAGCATAAGGTATGCGATTGCTTGTCAGCAACTCAAGCAGACTGGCTAACCCCGGCATGGGGGGTATGCCTTTGGATTCCACATATTCCCGCCAGAACCGGGCGGACAGAAAGCGAAAGTGAGGGCCGTCGAACTTTTCGCCAATAGCCTGCTTCAAGGCCGATTCAACCTCCTCGGCATTGCGACCCAACAAACTTAGTGCCAAACTGTCATCCAGATGGGTTCCGAACTCTATCGCTGCCTGCTTCCATGCAAACAGGAAAGAAGGCTCAGAGTCTATCGCCAGACCGTCCATGTCAAATATGACAGCGTTGAATTTAGGCAAGCGCTGATTAGTTGGCATGGCCTTCTACCAGCCGGCAGGGAGTGGCTTCAGAATATAGATGGTTTTACCTTTTATTGACAAATAACCACCCATGGACAAATCTTTCATTATCTTGCTTATCATCTCGCGGGAGGCCCCGATTTTATTCGCTAATTCCTGATGGCTGACTTTTTCGAGAATGACTAATTCGTCATTTTGAACCACGGCCAATTCATGGAGCGTCTTTGCCAGCCGTGTATAGACATCGCATAAGGCAAGCCCTTTTACATTGTCGGTAAGGTTGCGGATAAGCCGTGTCATGCCACGCATGATGCCAAGCATTGCATCTTCTGGATTCGCCTTTAGCCAAGCCACGAATGCTTTTTTTTGAATAATGGCACAAAGGGTCGGTTCGACGGTGATAATCGAAGCTGAACGAGGCTTGTCGTCGAGCAACGAAAGTTCTCCAAAATATGAACCGCTTTTTTGTATTGATAAGGTAACGCTTTTTCCAGATGCACTGTCTAGATAAACGCGAACTTTGCCGGACAAAATGATGAATAATGGACCAGCGGGGTCGCCTTCGTTGAAGATTAAGCTATTTTTCTCATATTTTTTCTTTCTTGCATATTCAGCCAATAATAACAGGGCTGATTCTGGAACTTCTGCAAATGTTGGAATATTTTTAAGACACGTCAGAATGTCTAGTTGCATAATCTTTCACCAAGAATAGTGACTACCGTAAGATTTTCAGAACACTTGCTGCTTTCGCGTTGGCAAAATTCAAAATATGCAGGGAGCTTTGAGGAGACAGTCTTTCTGGGCCCAGTTTGGCGAAAGCAGGCAGAGATGTCATTGGTGGAATATTATGCGCTTTTTTCACCGACCAAAGAAAATGAAGTTTTGATAGGATGACAATATCGCACAATGTCAACTGGCTTCCGCTATCGTGCATCCAGTTATCCGAGTGCAGGGGAACATCGACAAGTTCTTGTGGAAAGCCGGCGTGCGCCAGAACATAAGCCCCCACTCTTCCCTTTAATGCGTCCATTACATTAAAAATATCTTCTTTTGTCCAAAAGTCATGGGGAAAGTTTTCAGCAAAAGCAATGATTGGAAGTTTTCCAATATTTGCAATCAATCCGGCCAGTTGTGCGCTTTTCGGGTTAATGCCAGAAACCTGACTTGCCATGACTTGACAAATTTTAGAAAGATAAAGGCTATTCACCCACTCGTCGTTAATTAATGTTGTTAAAAATTCATCTTGCATCGAAAAGGTTTCATCCAAACAATAATCGATAATCAGATTCTTTGTTGCCGACAAACCCAACCGATAGACAGCATTATGGCAATTGTTAATTGGATGTCCAGGCGAATTCAAACCGCTATTTGACAATTTCACTAGCTTCAGGGCAATGCTTGGTTCCACCTGCATAGCTTGAATCGCTTTTTTGAAGCCTATTTCATGTGACAGCAGCAACTTTAACTTTCTTACAACATCCGGGATGGTTCTAATCCTTAAGTTTTCACTACGGAAGTCTTGATAAAAAACTTGGTAAAATTGGCTGGAACGAGTTTCCTCGGTAATCGTTTCCTCATCAATTTCAATGTAAGTATTTGGGGGGAGTTCTGAGTTGTATCCTTGCCATCCCAACACCTTATAGGAAATCCTAAGCACTTGGACTTTGGTTGCAGCTATGCAGGTTGCTGTATAGGTAACGCCACCGCATATGGGAAACTTGGTTACATCACTGTTGGCTATAATTTCATACGAAGTATGGTCATCCAACTCAATTCGTACCGTGCCTTCAAGCAGATAAAACAGGTATCTTGCGAACTGGTCACGCTTAAATAAAATGCTACCCGGGCAAAAAACTTCTGCATTGCGATTCCATGCAAACGCCTGTATTTCTTCAATTGGAAAACTCCTGATTGGGATTAGCCTTTGGAGAATACCCGGCGTAATTCGCAATGGCTTGTAAGAAATGACATCCCGGTTATACAAGATTTCATCAGGATTGTATGATTCCTCTATATAGTTATCAATGCCAAACAAATCAGTAATTAAATTCATTGACACTATTACCTTTTAGAAGACTTGTCCTTGATATTTATTACAGCATTTTCAATATCAAAGAGTTACTTGGTAGTGGGTATTATAGCACAGGTTATTCGGTTGACCTGAAGGTTTAACGGAATGTCTGTTTTAGGTATATTTTTAAGATGAAAATGCTGTATATCAAGATTTCTCTATGCTTCACATACCTTTTGCAGAAATGTATGCCAACCAATCATTTAAACGCGTATAATAATGCACCTATGG
>Ga0209083_1000673_pt1 | contig 47833 bp, 33 predicted proteins | sample AM7aDNAmetaG_FD_184132 | JGI IMG/M metagenome (GOLD analysis project Ga0209083, IMG submission 184132) | Freshwater microbial communities from Finland to study Microbial Dark Matter (Phase II) - AM7a DNA metaG (SPAdes) (version 3) | ecosystem: Environmental > Aquatic > Freshwater > Lake ...
TCAAGAGAAGAAAAAATCAAAAAACTAGAAAAACAGATAAACAAATTAAAGCAAGTCGCATAAATACAGCCCAAAATACCCGTTGGTTACCAATGGGTTACAAAGAGTTATATAGGAGACACTAAGACACTAAGTTTTCACAAAGATTTTAATATCAGTACTATATCCTTCGTGAAGCCTTTGAGCCTTTGTGTCTTTGTGGCAGAAGAAGGCTTTTCGGAGTGGTCTCAACTATTGAAAATTTCTATAAATAAGCCAATAATGGTGGGAATCGAGTTGGTTATAATTTGTAACCAACTGAAAATGGCAAATTCAATACTTTGATTTAGGATTTAAAACATACATTTGGAATAAAAACTCATTGATAACAAGTTAATTATAAAATTCTAATTATGAGACACATGAAAATTTCAATCTTATTACTTTGCTCATTCCTGTTTATCAACTTCAACGCTTCCGCAGAAGGTGAAAACACCAAATTGGAGGGTCGGTGGGACCTTACCCTTACGATGAACGGGAAAGAATTCCCTTCGTGGCTGGAAGTGGAACATTCTGGAATAAAAACCCTCGTTGGCCGGTTTGTCTATCTTAATGGAAGTGCCCGCCCGATCGCAAAAGTGACCCTCGTTGGCGATAAGTTCAGCTTTACGATCCCGCCACAATGGGAATCCGAATCAAAAGACCTTGAATTTGAAGGTGTAGTTACTCCCACAGGCTTGGCAGGCACCATGGTGTATGTGGATGGCAAAAAATACAACTGGACCGGTGTGAAAGCACCATCGCTCAAAAGGTCTGGCGAACCGGTTTGGGGCGAACCAATCAATCTTTTCAATGGGATCGATTTAAAAGGGTGGCGTGCCTTGGGGCCAAACCAATGGATCGTGAATGATGGCGTTTTAACAAGCCCAAAATCTGGTTCCAACCTGATAACGGATGCAAAATTCACCGACTTTAAGTTGCACATCGAATTCCGTTACCAGAAAGGGAGCAACAGCGGCATTTACCTCAGGGGACGTTATGAAGTTCAGATCATGGACACGAAAGGCCTTGATCCTTGGGTAGGCTATCTAGGTGCAATTTATGGATTCCTTACACCCAACGAGATGGTTGCAGAAGACCCGGGTGTTTGGCAGTCGTATGATATTACCTTAAGGGGCAGGATGGTAACCATTGTTGCCAACAACAAGACCGTGATCTGGAACCAGGCAATACCTGGCATCACAGGTGGTGCGATCGACAGCAAAGAGGGCGAACCGGGACCGATCTACCTTCAGGGCGACCATGGTCCGATTGAGTTCAGGAATATCATCATTACGCCGATGAAATAAGGGAAACGCTGATCCAGATTCTCCTTATAGAATCTGAATCAGCGTTTAATCTTGTAGAGACGATGCAAGCATCGTCTCTACGCATTTATATCAATTATTTAACAATCGGCGTCAGCACAATGTTCCTGAACGAAACCGTTCCGTGGTCGCCCTGAAGATAGATTGGTCCCGGAGTATTGACATCCGATTTCATTGCACCCCCTGTTGGCCCATAAATAGGTTGATTATCAATGATATTCACACCATTCAGAATAACTGTTACGTGACGGTTGCAAAGCGTTATGTCCAAAGTCTGCCATGTTCCCGCTGGTTTTTCTGCATTGACAGATGGTTTTACACGGCTGTAAAGTGCACCCATGTTGTGTGAGTCGAGTTCCTTTTTGTAGGAATCAAAAACCTGGATTTCATACATTCCCCTCAGGTAAACGCCACTGTTGCTTTCTGCCGGGATATTGACTTCAATTTTCAGGTTGAAATCTTCAAATTCCTGAACTGTACGAAGGTTTCCATAGCTGATGTGTTCCTGACCTTCAACCTGAGCCGGATTGGTTACAAGGATACCGTCTTTAACAGAGAAACCATTTTTCTGTTTTTCATCGATCAACTTCCAACCAGTGAGATCTTTGCCATTGAACAATGTAATTGGCGTCCCAAATTTGAGCGCTTTCAGGTCTGGTGCTGCCGGAGGAGGAGCAAGCTTTGTTCCAACAAACGAGGTAGAATCCAGGCCAATCCCATTTTTTTTCGGCCTGTAAAGGAAACCGGTAATTTTATCGGCGCCTTCTTTTGCAACTTTGAGCCAGTTGGTCACCTGCATCGTGCGAAGAGCCACCTTTTTCTCATCCCGTTTTTTGACGGCATTGTCAACGCGGGTCACGATCAGGTACTTGTCCTGATCAAGATAGACATTGGCTACAGGAACTACACTTCCACCGATCCAAAGAAGGTCGGCATCCAAATAATCGGTCTCCTGGCGGACTTCCAGCCAGCCAACACCACCGCCCTGGATATCAATGGTCCATTGCCCAAAGAATTCACTGACATCTGTTTTTTTAACAGGTGCTGGGGTAGGTTTTTGCTGACAAGAGACAACAGCAAATGAAATAAAAAGAGCTGCAACAATAAAAAATTTGTTTTTCATGTGATTGAATGTTGATTGTTAATTGCTATAAAAGTAGATATAATATTTGGATTGGATTACAAAGAAAATGACAGAGTATTAGACTTTAAATGCGACTGGCAACTGGCGGCTAGTGGCTGGCCAGTCGCCAGCAGCCAGTTGCCAGTATTGCTTCAATCCAGTGCTACCGCATCAGCCATTCCTCCGAAAGGACTGCATGAACAATATTTTTCACGTCCGGTCCACCTTCTTTTCCAGCAATCTGATTGGTATAGGAAAGGTGGATTTTCCCATCCTGACCCTGAATAATGGCAGGATAATGTCCCCGGACAGCGCTTCCGGGCAAACCGTTAACAATGGTTTTATGATATGGCCAGGTTTTTCCCTCATCTTTTGAAAGCCATACCGACATCCGATGACGGCCATCTTCGATATCGTTACACACCAATGCCCAGTTGCCGCTCTTCAAAACGACTACATCGGCAGCAGTACCAGGGTTTGGAACCTCCGTATCGACGACAGAACTCCAGGTAAACCCGCCATCTTTTGAAGTGCTCGTCATCAACCGTTTGGGAGCAGGACCATTGTCGCGCATCAGGATCGTGATCGACCCCTCCTTTTTAGGTGCCAAAGTGGCCTGTATCGCACCACCACCTAAAATAGGTTCGCTGAATTTCCAGGTTTGTCCTCCATTTTCAGTGATTGCCATCAAAGAAAGGTTCAGCCCATCGGAATACAAGGGCAGGATCATCCGATTTCCGATAAACAAAGGTTTGTTACGCGTCTGCCAACCGATACGCCGCATCAATGGATAGCCCAATTGCTTCTTCACTTTCTCGCCAGAGGCATTCACTTCATTTCCGTCGGCTATCAGATTGTTTCCTTTGGCAATTCCCAAATAAAGATTTCGAACCCTGTCCATTCTTTCCTGGGTCATCGCCCGCTCACCTGTTGTTTTCATCTGACCGCTTTCGCTCAGGTATTTATAATACTCATCAAATTTTCGGGAAAGTGTTTTGACAAACTGATCGTTTTCACCGATCCCTTCGGTTGGCTGACCATCGGCTTTCACATGTAGCACATCCTGCCATTTCCAGACCGGCACCCCATCCTTTTGCAAAAAGTTGTCGCTGATCCTGTATTTCAGAAGGGAACTGCTCCATTGATAGGCCATTACCGTGTACCAGACCAGCCAGAGCTGCGACTTGTTGTCAACGAACAATACCGGGTTAATATCGGGGAAATCAGGCGTATCTGCCAATACAAAAGGTTGGCCCCATTGATGTGTTTTGTGGTTGTACCTTGCCCCTTTGATCGCCACATCATCCGATGTGCGTTCGCCGCTCCCCTGAAACCAGGCAACCAGAAGGTCTTTGTTTGGCAATTCAACAATTGTGGAACCATGGCAATGCTGTTCCTGAAAAGGAAAGATCGATTCAAGGATCAGCGAATCCTTTGAATTGGAATTCGATACTCGTTCTTTGGCAGCACCCATAGATGACCAGGTGAACAGCAGAACGATAAATTGGGTCAACAGAAGTTTTGTTCTCATAATTTAATGATCAATGTTAGTTTTATTTATTTCAACCTATTACAATCTATTTCCATTTATTCCTACCTTATTTCAAATTTCCCCGATATATCCCTGCACAACTGAATCAAATCCCGTACCTTCCCATCCGGTGTCCCATCCTCGATATCCGCAGCGACAATATCACAGGGTCCATAGTTTAATGCAATGTATTCCAGGTCTTTCTGAATTTCAGGAATCGGTCTATTGGCAAGATCCATTGGCGTGTACATAATCGCCCTTCTGGTATCAGGAAAAAGTTCGCTGGCTTTGTTGAGATCTGAATCCATTCCCATGTCGATGTAACCCAATTTTGGAATTGAGGCATATTTGTCAAGGTAGGGATTTGCGTTCCAGGCACAGTTGTGGATCCCGATTGTTTCAAAAGCTTCGGCGATGCGCTGGTCGAAAGGGAGGATGAACTCCTCATACAATTCGGACGACAACATATTGACAAGGCAATTGCTCACGGTAAAGAAAGTATAGCTTACCCCGCTTTCCATTTGCTTTTTTTGCAAAGCTTTCGCAGAATCGATCATTGTCGTACAGACACATTCCAAAAGATTTCTGGTCATTTCGGGATCAATGAGCATATCCATAAAAAGCTGCGGACCCCGTAACCGCTGCGCATTGTTCATTACACCCTGCCAGTTCATAAAACCAACGACCTTCCCCTCATGGGCAGCAATCCACTCGACCTGATCCAGTATTGATTGAAAAAACGGGTTATTGGCAGGATCTATGGGTCGCAGGTTCATCATCTCATCATCCGAAAGATGGACATGCTCACTTACCGGCCAATTATCATTGGCAAAACGGATTGGCACACCAAACATTGCTACGATGGAACATGCACCATTGACTCCTGTCAGAAGATCCAATGTTCCTTCCTGATCGTCCATTTTACCAATTTGGGTTCCAGGAAACCGACGGTCAACCGCTTCCCTCATTTTCAGGATTGCTTCCCTTCGGTATGCCGGATTGGCATGGTATTTTTCGCCAAAATCGATGCCCAAGGATTTGTGGAACCAATTTGGCGTAAATCCAATCTCAGGACGCAAAAAAGGAAGACTTCCCGTTACCGGCCTTCGTGTTGCCGGTGCCCCCAACGCAATGTAACTGATTAACTGTTCAATACCCATTAACGATTCTAAATATTTCCATTTATTTCTATCTATTTCAACTATTTCTATCTATTTCAATTTGTTCCCATCTACTTTAACTTCCACCTCGTCCCCATCAGACAGGTCTTCTCCCCCTTCTGGTCTATCTGATAATAAACGGTCAAAATGGAGCCATCATCCAGTTGGACAGAAGCTGGATACCCCAGATCACCGTTGATATTCTGGCACAGAATAACCTCATTCTCAATTTCCCATGTTTTGCCACCATCCTTGCTCAGGCAAGCCCGTTCGCTGTAAACCGGCCGTCTGACGCCATAAACTGCCAGTAGCCATCCATTCGTTAATCGGATAAGATGGGGTGGAAATCCCCAGATCGGTGTTGCATGAAGGGTTGTCCAGGTTTTCCCACCATCCGAACTTTCAGACTGTTGCATGAAATTTTCCGAGAAATCCTTGGGATTGTACCGGATCATCATGACCAATTTTCCGGGAGATACCTCAACGGCATGTGGCTCATGTAAATTGTCATACGACATCCCATCCGGGATCCTGATCGTCGAAATCAATTTCCATGATTTCCCATCGTTGCGCGATTCTTCGACACCAATTTTGTATTTTCCATCGATCATACCCGTACCCACATAAAGCAATCGCTTGTTTGCCAGTTCAATGGGACCATGTGGTGCTGAAACGATCAGTTTTACAGGCTTTTCCCAAGTTTTGCCACCATCTGTTGAACGCCGTGTCCAGTTTCCGAGCCATTGTTGTTTTGTTTCGGTACTCAGTTTTTCGGCATGTCGCACCCATTCGGGATGTTGTTTGTAAGAATTGGGGGTATCGAAGGCCAGGGAGGTAAACCAACTGACCAATAAGGTTCCTTTAATGGTTTCAAGGATACCGGCGTCACGGTCGTCAAGGGGAGTGTTGTTGATGGTCTCCGGTTCGCTCCAGGTCTTCCCGTTATCCGTACTTCGTACCATTTGGGTAACCCCATAGGGACAAACATGCGCATCGCGGTTCCCTGAAAATACAACCAGTAATTCATTCGATTTGGTTTTCGCAATTGTTGGCCATCCAATGTACCGTCCAGGCTCTTTACAAATGATCTTTGTTTCCAGATGGATAGCAACCGGATTCTTTTCGTTCAGGAATTTAAGGGAATCAGGAGAAAGATTGTTCAAATATTCAATTGGCTGTAAAAATTCCAAATTTCCCAACCCTCCATGACCTTCATTCCCAAGCGGGTCACCATTTGAGGAACAATTGCCTTTAAACACAATGGATGCAACCATTATGCAGATTAACAATACATTAATACACTCACTCTTGAATTCGGAAATTCGTTCATTCAATGAATAAAACCTCATTTTTGTTAAAATTAAAATTCTGAATAAGTAAATTGCTCTTCCGGTTAGACCATCTTCAAATTTTCAAATTGAAAAATCTTCAAATTTCCCTTCTCCGGCCTCCATTTTTTCTGCCCCAAGCCCCATGAACCCTGCCCTTTATTTCTTTAGCAACCAAATATCGCAGACCTTCGACTGCTGCCGCCAGTTGAGGTGCGACTCTTCCGGTTGGTCAAAAGTAACCGATAGCTTACCGTCGCTTACAAATTTCGGTGAGATCTTGAACTCCTTGAATTCTTCCAAGCCTTTGTTGTAAATGGTTGGTTCAATGCGTTCCCCATCAACACGTAAAAGAGCATCGCCATATCCGGCAATTCGGATCGTGTATCTGCCATTTGGATCGAGGTCGCTGTATTCCAATTTTGGAAAATTCTGGAACAACTGTGTTGACAACCGTTTGCGGCTCATCCCATTGTCCCACCAGGCCACATCTGTCGCATCTTCGGTGCGGGTTTTTACCCGCGGGCCCTTGGAGAGGTCTGAAACATTGTCGTAGTAACTACCTGGTCCGGGATTTTCCCATTTACAAATCACCTCAAGTCGTGCCAATTTTTCCTTTTCCGTGGTCATTTTACCAATTTTTTCAAATTCATCAGCCAGCCACCAACGGTTATTGAGGGGATAATCGAGAAAGTCGAGAATTGCCCCACGTTCCGAGCCACTTGCATTGTATTTCTTCACACTCGTTTGCATCCCAATGGATTGGAAAAGGGCTTCACAATAATAGACAATCCGCTCTCTCAAATCAGGCGAAACAGGTTCTTTATCAGCTTTTTTCACCATTGCCAACGCCTGTTCCATAGCTTTGGCAGCACCCAATGTTTCAGATTTTGCAAGTATCTGGTTCGCATCTTTTTCAAGCTGTTGCTCGTATATTTTTCGGTGCTTCACATAAGTATCATAATAAGATCGCATGACCAGTTGCTGCCAACGCCAGTTTTTATTTAATTCGGGATGCTTCGATTCAAGGTTCTGCCAGAAAGCAAAAGTGGTCTCAATACCGCCGTTTTCTTCAACCGGACCCACCCAATTCCGTTCCAATGCCAGGATTCCATCAGCACCGGCTTCTGCCACATCCGATCCAAAGAAAAATCGCGAATATTCCACCATCACCTGACGCACATCTTTTTCAGGATCCCAACCCATCTGGCTCCAGACAACCTTGTTCACATCGTCATGAACTCCATCCGAATAAGAGAGGAAGCCATCGGTGAAGGGCGCATATCGGTTATGAATTTTCGCATAGTAAAAGGGTTGGGGATTGCAGACCTCGCGTCCCTCGGTTAACGCAAAAGCCTGGTCCCAATTCTCGGTCGGGTACTGGCAACGGACCGTATGAGTCAGGTCAGGGTAATGACGGTGTTTGTATTTCGCAGGCAAACGGAAGCGGGTGGCAGCAAGATCGGGACTACTAGGACCTGTGACCACGCCAGCCAGCCAATCGGGATTGTTCTTCTCAAGATATTCATAAAAATAGTCAACCTGCTCTTCATTAAATCCTTGCAATGAGATCCAGACTCCGGCATTTGGATGGTATTTTTTAAGTTCGCCGGCAACTGCTTTTAAGAATGGCATCACATATTTGGGATGGTTGCTCCCAGGGTCACCGCCAGGAAAGAAAACGCCATCCAACCTGGGACAGTTCTTGTAAAATTCGGAATGGCGTTGAACTTCAGCCTTGAACTTGGCCTCATCAGAAAGATCGACATCGGCCGGTGTCCAGACCCAATAATCCAATCCGTAATTGTTGCAGATTTCCGACATTTTGGTATTCATCAAATCGCGCGGAAATTTCATATTTGGCCCCAGTGGCCCATCCTGAAATGGGATGTTTTCGATGCTGTTGGTTCCAAACAAGGCCAACTCCCTGATATATTTTTCGTATTGCACTGGATTCCAGGCATCCCATGAATTGGCCGTATTGCGGTAGCCAAGCTGATGGCCACGAATCGGATAAGCGGGTGATGACGCTTGGTTGTTGAGACTGCTAAAAAGGATTTTCCCTTTTGATAGATTGGCAGTCCTTAGAAATTCACCAATTGCAAAAATCACCCCGCGTTCATCCCCACCGATCAGCCAAAGGATTGGTTTTCCGGTCGAATTGTCAAGGTTGACCCTGAACCCTTCAGATTTGGTTTCAGGTTGATTTTCTCCCATCCTGATGGGTAACGGAATTCCATTTACTTCAAAATCAGAGGCTTTGGCCAAAATGATCTTGATTGGATTGTCCGTTTTTGATGAGATGGCAAATTTAATACCGGTTCTTTGTGCTGTTTCCTCCTGTAAAATCCGTATCGCGGTTTCCTTTACAGGGGATTTGATTTTATCCGAAACCATGATGACCCCTTTGCTCAGGTCGGTTGTTTGGGCAGAAAGATTTGAACATCCTAAAAAGATCAGGATGAAAACGAGAAGTAATTTTAATGGGTTGTGATTCTTCATGTTATAATTAGTTGAATATATTTCGATTAAATCTGACTTCAAATATTTATTTAATTGTGACTCAATGTATTATTATGATATTATACTGTTTCTGCATTGCGGCGCAGATTTCATTTGCTCTTTTTCCAACCTTCAGATTGCGCCGCAAAGGTTGGGGGTGATTGTTTTCTACAATAGTTTAATCCCTACGGGATACTGATTGCACAAAGAAGAATATCTTCATTTTAAAATTTATTTTTCCTATCTTTATCATCTAAATAAAAGATATATAAATAGTTACAAACGACTAACCATTACCCCCTCGTTGCAAACGAGGGGGATCGTCTTGCGGCGCAGATACTATTTGTTCATTTCCCAGCCTTCTGATTGCGCCGCAAAAGAAAGGGGATAATTGCTTTCTACAAAGATTTCGCCACTCTGTGGCTTTCAGTTCCCGTCAAGCATCGCGGTGAAGTTGTTATTCGTTGTTTTTCAAACCTACTGATTGCGCCGCAAAGGTAGGGGATGATTGATTTCCACGAATATTCCTCGCACGACGTGGTTTTAAAATGGTGCAGCGCACCAAAATATTTGTAGAAATTCGACATCGCCCAAAATATGAAGGTGCAGCGCACCGAAATATTAGGAGCGTTTTTCATGCAATTTTTTTTGCTTATTGATCTGTCTTCTACATACCTAATGTAATTATTTGTTATAAAGTTCGTTACAAACGACTAACCATTACCACCTTCCCGAGAATCGGGATAAACTGTAACAAACGAGGGGGATAAGTTACAAACGAGGGGGATTATAGATTGAATTCTGAATCCACCATTTTCAAATCTTCAAATTTTCTCATATTCAAATTCTTACCAATTCTGCATCCAATGCTCCTATTTCAATCTTATTTCTTATTTCCATATATTTCAAAGTAAATGTCTCCTTCGTTTCTGATAGGTTCCATAACAAAACAGACCTGATTTTTGGATACCATGTACACACAACAGGCTTATCTTCCACAATATAAGGCACATCCTTCAATTGGGAAACGATCTCCCGCTTGAAGGCAAATATCTCTTCAATACTTTCCGCCACATATCTTATCCCATCGGCTTTGTTTTTGACAGAACAATGGATAAGAGTGGTGCCCTCTGATTTTAATTTACCGGTAATAAAATCGTCGATGTCGTATTCGGAAAGAAAAGTCCAGCCATCGGATGCAGGCTTTTCAGTCACTTCAAAAGGGATCCCTGAAGCCAGGAAGAGGCTGTTCGGCTGGTCTTTACCCACCATCCGGCTGCACGTACCCCAAAAATGTTTAAATGGACCCTGCGGAACCTGGCCTGCCACTTTTTTGTGGATTGCCGCAGCTTTTTTCATTGCCGGGGCAAGGGTACTGAAATGGGTCAATGGGAAAGGCTCCAACCCACTCATCATCATTGTATTGCGGATATCGGCAATTGTAGTGATGTGAAGCTTTGCGGCCATATTCGAAGCTGAAAGCTTGTCGGCAGGGTAAGCTGTTGTTTCGCTGAAGGCCAACTCCGGTTTTACGAACCGCCTGTGAAACAGGGCACTGAACAATTCGTTGGTTTTGCCCTTCAGCGGATTGAACGATTTATCATCAAACATCAGCTCCCCGACCCTGAAAAGTGTATTGCTGTAATCGCTTAACCGGATTCCTGCTTTTTCGGATCCGAGGTACATCACCATGATCCCAAGTTTTACTTCATGTGCGGCTGCCTGCTGTGCCCTGAAAGATTGGGTGAGTTCATCACAATTAAATTCGATCCAGCTTCTAAGGATTTTTGATAATTCGCGGTCTTTGATGTTCTGCTTCAATTGTAACCATTCGTTATTGCCATAACCGTACTTGTTCAGGAATTCCATTTGATGCTCGATGCAAAAACATCCGCCGATCTGACCCGGTGAACGCGCCAGCCTGAAATCGTCATCCAGAAACAATTTTTGAAATCCTGATTTTCTAACCTTCTGTATAACAGATTGATTCTCCTTGGTAATCAAATTATGGACAGATGTTCCGGAATAGCTTTTGCCATCAATGTCAATTCCTTTTGGCCAGTTTGCCGGAGTCGTGTCCAATGATGGGTCTCCTCCCAAAGAGCTGCCGGGATGACCCAATGGAACCGATAAGGATTGGACCACGATCCCTTTCTTCTCAAACCGGTTTTTCCAAAGGGCAACCTCCTCCATCTGAAAAGGCCAGTAACCATTCAGGAAAACAGGCAACCAGACATCAGTAAAACCACTACCTACAATCAGGTCGAAGTAATCGGGATAACGTTTCAAAGAATCAGTATTGGCACAAATGCTGAAACGCCTTATGTCACCACCCCGACCGGAACTTGCTGAACTAAATCCCGTCATGGCAGCTGCACTGCCAAATGCTGCTATTTTTAGAAAGTCGCGCCTGCTGTTCATTTCAGAAATTGTATTGCGGAATTTTCAGCAACTCCCCATTTTTCAGGGCCGACTGATGTGCAACAATTCCACTTACTGTAAGATTAAGGGCCATTGCGATATCAACCAACGGCTTACGATCCTGAAGGATGGAATAGACAAATTCGTTTGTCAAATAACCATGCGAACCACCGTGTCCTCCCAAAGGCATCCCTGGCGGTAGAGGTGGTCGGTCCAAGTTCGGAAGTTTCGTTTCAAGCCCTTCATATTTATCGTAAAAAGTCCCCCGTTGTCCGCGGACTCGCCCCCGCTCGCCTCCATCGCCAGGGGTATCCCAGCTAACCGCCATACGGGCTATCCCCCCTTCACTTGTCCTGAACAAGGCAATCTCGGTACCAAAGGGATTCTTGTAGCGGTTGTTTTCAGCTTTCAGATGCTCAATGAGGCTTGGAATTCCCATACATGAGACTTCAGTAAAACTTCCTCCTGTCACGCAAATATAGAAAGCATTTGAATGGGTGGGACAAAGTTGTGGCGGAAGTCCAATCCGCCAACCCTGATAGGAATCGATCGGTTTTTCCATATAATGGTAATATTCACCCTCAGCATAAACCATCTGCCCAAATCCACCAGCGTTGAAAATCTGGCGCATGGCATAGTTGGTTTCACGAAAGGATGAGGTCTCAAACATCATGTATTTCAATCCGCTCGATTTCACCGCTTCAAACAACCTGTCCGCATCTTCCAACGAATTGTAGACGGCAGGTACAGCACAAGCCACATGTTTTCCATGTTTCAACACTTCGATGCAATGTTTGACATGGCTTGGGGCATCTGTTGCTACGAAAACTGCTTCAATTGTCTTGTCCTTTACAAGTTCTTCAAGCGACGGATAAGTCTTTTGGCAGTTGCAGGCTTTTGCCATTTCGGCGCAACGTTCAGGGATCAGGTCACTTACGGCAACCACCTCAACATTTGGGTGGTTCTGAAAACCAAATTGTGATGCAAATTTACAAACGCCGTGTCCTACAAGTCCAACCCGTATCTTTCTTTCAGAAAAGGAGACCCAACCTTTGTAAGGGTCAGGAGCTTTTGAAGTATCTTCAAAGCCCTGTATTTTAGGGGCTTCTGATTTATTTGAATTCTTTCCATTCGAACAACCAAATTGTGAAATTCCTAAACCGGCAGCGCCTAAAGCAGAGGATTTCAAAAACAACCTTCTTGAAAGGGCATCCGGTTCCTTTTTTCCTGAATTCATAGCCTTGAATTTCAAATTGTTATTAATTATTGTTTTTTGATCAGCCAGATCTCGGCGACTTGTGAGCCGCGTTCACCTTCGCCTTTGTCCTCCTGTCCGCAGGTCCATGTAAAGGAAACCTTTCCATCTTTTGTGATTTCCTTGGGAAGCGGAAATTCAAAAAGTGGCTTCGTTCCCATCCTGATGTAATTGTGGATCATCACGCCATCTGCCATCAGTTTCATGCTCGAACGGAAACGCCCGGTATAGGCAATTTTTAAAATATATTCTGAATTTGGATCAAGATTGTCATACTCCATTTCCAACGGCGTATCGTACAAGGTGTTGATCTGGTTCATCCATGCCAGCGGCGTAGTCTGACCTTCAAAACCTTTTGCCACCACTTCATGCACCCAATCCACTCCGGTTAACCCAACACCAAAACTTTCACGTGGCGATTCAAGGCTTCCGGGATCGTTTGCCCATGTCTTTTTGGCTTTGATCCGTTTCCATGCAGCGGGATTCCCAAAGTTGTCGTAGAACCCACCGGGACCGGGATCGGTACGGTGGAGCATTTTTTCCAGGACAGCAAGTCGCTCGGGTTCAGCATTCTGTTTTTCAACATCTTTAAGCTGATCCAAAATCCAAAGCGCATCGTTCAACGGAACGTCAATGTTGTCTATAAAATTTCCCCTTCCAGGCATTGCATGGTGCTTTTTGACAGTCAATTGTGCCCCGAAACTGCGGAACAACGAATCGGCTAATGCGATACACTTGCTTTTCAACTCTTGCGAAACGGGCTTTTCAATCGCAAGCGACAAGGTATTCCTGGCTTCAGCGATTGCAGCTTTGGAACCGGATGTATTGGCCTTTTCAAGGATAGCCCTTGCCTGAAATTCAAGGTCGGTTTCGTAAACCAACCTTCGCTGGGTATAGGCATCAAAATAGGCCCTGATCAACCCACTCTGGAAACGTGGATTACTCAATACATTGGCCGAAGCTTTCCTCTCCATCTCCTGCCATTGCTGTAAAGTCCTCTGCACCTGTTCGTTTGTCAACAACCGACCTTTGATATTCCGCTCCAATGACATGATTCCCTGGGCAACAGTTTCAGTATAATCCGATCCGATAAAATACCTGGCATAGTCGCGCAAAGTTTCGATAACCGGTGTCGTAGGGTCCCAATCCTGACCGCTCCAAATAAATTTGTTCACATCATCATTGGTCCCTTCCGAATAGCTGATGCTCCCCTGCGCCAAACTGGCGTAAAAGTTATGGATGTATTTCTCATCTTCAGGGCGTGGGTTGATGCATTCGCGCCCCAATGTCATCGCATAGGCAATGTCCCAGTCGGGGATCGGGTACTGGCAACTCAGACTATGGGTAATATCAGGGTAGAGTCGTATAGCCACAGATGGCTTGATGAGTTTCTTAACTTCAGGAAGTGGCGTTTTGATCCATGGACCATAGACGATCCCACCAAACCAATCGTATTGCTTGTTGACATGTTCGTAGAATTTCCGGTACCAATCGGCAGAAGGCTTGAAAACCTGTGGCGAGACCCAGATTTTTGCGTTTGGGTGATATTTGTGCAGGACGACCGCCTCTTTATCCAACCAACTGAAAAGCTCGTCGGGCTGAAGGTCTCCGGGGTCCCCGGCAGGTACAAATAGGGCGTCCAATTTGGGGAGGACACTGAACACTTTTTCGCGCTCGGCCAGCTCTGCCTTAATGGAATCGGCCGATGTATAATCACTTCCCATATTGGGATACCACATCCACACATCCAGGCCGTACTCCTTGCAGATACGCGATTGCTCGGTCATCATCTGAATAGCAGGCAATTTCATGTTCACACTTGTCGGATCGTCATCGGTGCGTGGAGGCATAATTTCTATGCTGTTTGCGCCAAAAATCGCCAGGTCGCGGATGTAGCTGTCAAATTGGGTCACTGTCCAGGCATCGTAGGCATTGGTCTTTGGCCGGTAGCCCAACTGATGCCCTCTGATTGGGTATTTTGGTGTTGAGGCAATTTTTATATGCTTGTCAATCAATATCTTATACGGAATTATTTCGAGATTCCTTAATAATTTCCCAACTCCATACAATACGCCGCGAGGGTCATGACCGATCACCAGGACAGCTTTTGAATCATCCATAACCACGATCTGGTAACCATCCTTGCCAATGGGATCCATTTTAGAGATTGCAGACCTGAAGTTTTCAGGAAATTTTGCAAGGTCGCTTTCCTGTCCGACTGCAATAATTGTTTGTGGCGTGCCAAACCATTTGGCAATTACCGGAATTAATATTGCGCTTCGCTTCTGAATCTCTTCCTGCAATACGGTCACTGCTTTAAGGACTACAGGATCTTTCTTTTCAAAGCAAATAATTTTGGAACCTGAAAGATCAAGCTGTTGTGCTATTCCATTGAATGATAGCAAAATAAAAAATATTAATAGTCCTATTAAGATTTTTGTCTGTTTAACCATTTTCATTTTTTTAATATCATTAGTAATAAGCTTTGACCTTCATGAATCCCTTTTGAAACCTTTGTGATTTCTTTGGGCCTTGGTGTCTTCGTGGCGAGAAAAAAAATAGCCACAAAGTCTCTAAGTCACAAAGGATTCACAAAGTAAAAAAACAATTAACCATTTGGAATAATACTCAAAATAGAAGGAACCAAAATATTCTTAGACTGTAAAACCAGCATCCTCCGATTTCTCCTTCAGATCACCTGCAGCTTGTTTAATTTTTGTCATATCTTCGTTCAATTTCTGATTGAAAAGTGCCATATCGGAACTGTGTAAAACGATATTGACCCCTTCCTTCATCCATTTGATCTGACGTTCCGGTTTTCCCGGAAAGTGGATCCCGGCAGCCAGGCCAGCTTTTCGCGTACGATGGATAATATCCCTGACAACAGCTTCATAATCTGGGTGTTCATATTGTTCAGGCAAACCCATGTTAATTGAAAGGTCGTGGGGCCCAATAATCACTGCGTCCAAACCCGGAACTGCCAGCAAAGCATCCAGGTTCTCCACAGCCGCAATGCTCTCGATATTTACAATGCTAAGACTTCCAGGATTGTAATTTTCAAGGAAGGTTTTCACTTCAGGGGTCAGCTCCTCTTTCCCTGTTAAAACATCCTGTAACCGTTGCCCCTTTAACGGACGGTATTTTGTAGCCCCAACCAGATCGCGGATTTGATCTACGGTTTCAATATAAGGTGCGATTACACCAATGGCACCTGCGTCTTTTACCATACAAGCCTGATAAGGGTCAGGGCTCGGAATCCTGACAATCGGGGCAATCCCCATCGACTTATAGGTCTGGCACAAAAACGTTAGTTCGTTCCTGTCGATTGGGATGTGTTCGGTATCGATAAAAACAAAATCCAAACCCGAATTGCCAACTACCCGCGACCATACCGGTGACGTTGAAATGATGCAGGTGCCGTAGATGTTCCCGCCGTTTTTTAGTTTTTCTAAAAGATTGTTAGCCATATAATTATGTTTTAATTTTCGCGCAAAGACCGCTAATATTTTTTTCCCTTTGCGTAACTTCGCGTACTTTGCGAGACCAAAAATTCTTATACAGGACCCAGACCTCTATTTTCGCGCAAAGCTCGCTAAGACCGCAAAGTTTTATTTTTTTTTTTGCGTAACCCTGCGTACTCTGCGAGACCATAAATTTTCACTCAGAACCCAGACCTCTATTTTCGCGCGAAGACCGCTAAGAGCGCAAAGTTTTATTTTTTTCTTTGCGTAACCCTGCGTACTCTGCGAGACCATAAATTTTCACTCAGAACCCAGACCTCTATTTTCGCGCAAAGACCGCTAAGATCGCAAAGCCTTATTTTCCCCCTTTGCGTAACTTCGCGTACTCTGCGAGACCATAAATTTTCACTCAGGACTCAGATCTCTATTTTCACGCAAAGACCGCTAAGAGCGCAAAGCCTTATCAATTAACTACATTAACCGAATTCCCATCTAAAAATGCTTTCAGATTATCAATTGCGGTCTTCATTAACCTGATCCTTGCAGCATTTGGTGCCCATGCGATATGAGGCGTGATGATGCAATTATTAGCCTTTAATAAATCATTTTCTGGTGTAATAGGCTCCACAGAAACCACATCAACGCCTGCACCGGCCACCTTGCCACTATTTAAAGCCTCTTTCAAATCCTTTTCAACGACCAACCCACCTCTAGAGGTATTGATGATCATCACCCCATCCTTCATTTTTGCAATGTTGCTCTTGTTGATCAACCCATTTGTGATTTCAGTCAATGGACAGTGTAAACTGATAATGTCGGATTGTTCAAGAAGTTGTTCAAGATTGGCATACCTACAGGTTGGGCTTTCATTTTCTATCTTCCCTTTCGTGTTATTGGCCAGCACTTTCATCCCAAAAGCCTGTGCCAGCTTTCCTGTTGCCTGACCGATCATCCCATAACCAATGATCCCGATCGTTTTTCCTGCCAGTTCGATCAATGGCGAATTCCAAAAACTGTAATATTTCGACCTGCACCAGTCCCCGTTCTGTACTGCGGCATTGTGATCCCCCACATGGTGGCACATTTCGAGTAGTAAAGCAAAAGTCAACTGCGCCACAGAATTGGTACTATAGGCCGGAACATTTGTGACCACAATTCCAAGTTCCCTTGCAGCACCTACATCTACAACGTTGTAGCCGGTTGCCAATACGCCGATGTATTTTACCGAGGGTGCTTTTTCAAGCGTTTTCCTTGTAAGCGGGGTTTTATTGGTAAATATGATTTCAGCACCATCAATTGCTTTAACGATCTCAGTATCTTCATGATCCGTACGATCATAAACTTTCAAATCACCCAATTTGGCCAATTCATCCCAGCTTAGGTCTCCTGGATTAAACGGATAGCCATCCAACACAACAATCTTCATATAATTTATTTATTTATAAGTATTTACCATTCTCCTTTATTCCCAAACCTTGATTTGGCTGCTTTTCCGAATTGCGCCGAGGCATCGTTCAATTCATCCAAAATTTGACGTGTCGGTTTACCTGAGGCGGTTCTCGCTGCGGCGATCACCGAGTTACATTCGTTGGCATCCATAAAAATTGAAGCATCGAGCAATTGGTCAATGTCCTCATCGGGTATAACCAAAAAACCATGCTTGTCGGCATGGATGAGCTGACCCGGCTTGATCTTCCGCCCAAAAACCTCCACCTCACAATTCCATCTAACGGGTGTGCTATGGGCATGACCCACAGAAAGTCGCCTTGCAAGTGCTTTAAACCCGGCATTCGCCATCTCATCGAGGTCGCGGATGCTGCCATCCGTTATTGTTCCTACACAACCCAATGCCCGATGTACATTGCTGTTTACCTCGCCCCAGAATGACCCGCAATTGGCTGGTTTATCAAGGTCCTGGATCACAACAATTTTGGGTCCGTGAATCGACCCGATGTATTCGCGGTATTCCTTCCACGCATTCGGACTATTTTTGGGATGCTCCGGGTTTCCGGGTTCGATCACTACCGTTACGGCATAACCCACCATCGGTCCCATCTGAGGCATAAAATCGGTGGTCTCTTCGGGATTGTAACCCTCTTTCCCTGCATCCGATTTTGTAATCTGTTCCCATCCATTGTAAATTGTGGGCGTATTCCAACGTTTCAATTTCAGCAAGTCACTATATTCCAACATTATATATATATTAAAAAATCCTAAATAATAATTCAATGTAAATCGCAGTTTTTTACTTTAATGACCCTTTATCCCCAAAATACACTTAGTGCCAATTCTAAAATCTGACTGATTATCTCTGTTCAGAAAGATCTCCCCTTGAGGGGTTGGGGGTGTAAAATAATTCGGGTCAAATATCTATTCCAATTTCCCAATCAGTTCATCATCAACCGCAAGCGACAAATCCGGTGTCTTAAAGTAGGTGCATTTCCCATTTGGGTCCGCAAATTCGGTAAGGGTCAACGAAATATTTCCGGGGTTTCCCATCGCCCAATCGCTGCTCCCAGCTTTCAACCGGCATCCGATCCCATCCGGCCTGACTGATTGATCGGGAACCGGCAACTTTTCGATGGAAGCCGGGTCGATGATCAGTTTACCGATATCGGCACCATCTTTTTTTGCCAGGACAGGATTTTGCTCGGGATTGAGGCAAAAAAGCAATGGACCTCGCATAACTGCAACTCTGCCTGCCTGACGCTGTGTCCCTTTTACCAACCGCCAATCCATTGGAAAATCGAGGGTCACCAGGTCGCCGGCTTTCCAATTCCGCTCAACGACAGCAAATTGGGTTGGAATGAAACTAATTTGTTCTGCTTTTCCGTTTACACTGATTTTGGCACCTTTGCTCCATTTGGGAATCCTGAACTTTAAAGCAAATGTCCTTGATTCGGAAGGATCGACATGGACCACAATATGTCCCGAATTTGGATAATCGGTCTCCTGCGAAACATTTACCGAATAGCCTTCCATTTTAATTTTTGCCTTTGATGCCGTATAGAGGTTTAGGGCAATCCCTTCTTTCGATTTGTAGTAGATCATTGAAGGAAGGTCGGCAACAATCCGGCGGTAATTGCACGGACAACAATAGGTATCTGTGTTGTGGTAAATCCGTGGTCCTTCGAATGGCGTAAAATAACGTATCTGTCGTCCGTCGGGCGATTGGGCGCCAAACAAGGCATTGTAGATCGCCCGTTCCATAAGGTCGCCATAATCAGAATTTCCATTCAGTTTTAAAATGCTCTCATACACCCTTAACTGATAGGCTGTTGCACAGGTTTCTCCAAGATCGCCGCGTCCATCCTGATCATCTGTCCAGATTTCAACCTGCCCGATCCCACCAGTAACGGTCATTCCATTTTGAGTAGTTATAAAATCCATCGCTTTTCTGGATGGGATAAGATATTTTTCATCGGGCTGTAAACGATAGAGTTCCAGTTGTGCAAGCGATGAAGCCATATAACCATAAATGTGCCCTTCAATCAGATTTTTCCGTCCGATCACAATCCCGGGATCCCAATTCCGGAGGTTGTGTTGGTTGAAACAAAAATCCAAATATCTTTTTTCGCCAGTCACCTTATAAAGTGTAAGCATGGTCCTGTCAATTCCGGTGATGCCGACATGTGTGGCCACATTGGTCTGGTTTTCCCAATTATTTGGGAGCATCGACCATTTTGAAAGGATATAATCTGCAGCTTTTTGGGCAGCTGCCAATGATTTTTGATTGCCGAACAATTTGAAATCGCTGATCAAGCCAAAGATAATATAACCCATTTCGTGGATGTCCCAAAGTTTCACGATCCGGTTTTCTGGCGTCATATTTCCAATATAACCATCTGGTTCCTGCGCTTTTATCACCTCATCGATCAGATGGTTCTTGAGGGCTATCACTTTTGCATCCTTCGTATTGACCGACATCTTGACAGCGGTATCGATCAGTTTTCCCAACCCGATGTAGTTGTTCTTCGCCTCCCTGTTTTGAAAGGATGACAGGAAATCAGCGTCAATGTTGATCTTTAAAAGATTATTATAGACGGTCACATCAATGCGTCGCCCTATTTCGCCACCCACTTTTACATCGGCCTGATCGATGGGGCTTAACCGGTCCTTGATCAGTTCAAATGGCTTTTGCTGGGCATGGATATCCAGCATTAAAACCAATCCCAAGAAAAGAAAAATTGTCTTTTTCATACCAAACTTCTAATATCTTAATAATCAATATAATGCTGCATATTCATCAAATTACCTTAGTCGTACCACCTTCTTTTAGTAAAATATCCACAGGCCGGTTCTTGCTCCATGAACCGCATGTAAAATCAGGCACATCAACAGATTGCGAACGGTTGGCTACAGACCATTCGGTCAATGGACCGATTGAGCTCCAGAGGGCCGCATCGTAAACATCCTGATCGAGTGGCAGCCCATTCCGTAAACAGTCGATTGTGCGCCAGTCCATCATAAAATCCATCCCACCATGGCCACCTACCTGCTTTGCCATTTCCCCAATTCGCGTAACAATCCTGGGTGTGTATTTCTTTTCGAGTTCCTTCATTTCATCTTCCGAATACCAATTATCACCTTTGGAAATCCTACCTGGCTCAGGATATTTGCAGGCCATTGCCTTGGTTCCATTGATCTGGTGGATCCGGGAATAAGGCCGCGGCGAAGTAACATCGTGCTGGACCATAATTGTCCTCCCCTTTTTGGTCCGGATTGTTGTCGTATTCATATTGCCTCGAAAAGTCTTGTCGGCAAACTCCTTGTAAAAACCATCTTTGGCAGCCAGGTCCTTCGCCATATTGGCCATCATAAAATCGTTGCTCGAAACCGAAACCAGATAATCCATCTGGTCACCACGGTTGATGTCCATCAATTGGCAGATTGGTCCCAAACCGTGCGTAGGGTATAAGTTGCCTTTTCGGTAGTTCTGCTTCAAACGCCACATGTCCCAATACTTGGTCTTGCTAAAGTTACCTTCCAATAAATCATGCAGATAGGCACCTTCACCATGGATCAGCTCACCAAAAAATCCCTGTCGTGCCATATTTAAGGTCAACAACTCAAAAAAGTCGTAGCAGCAGTTTTCAAGCATCATACAATGCCTGCGGTTGCGTTCGGATGCCTCGACCAATTGCCAGCATTGCTCAAGGGTGATGGCAGCCGGAACTTCCGTACAGACATGCTTCCCATGATTTAAAGCATAAACCGCTATCGGGGTGTGGAGATACCAAGGGGTTGCAATATAAACCAAATCAATATCTTCGCGTTCGCACATTTTTTTCCAGGCTTCGCTGTCGCCGGTATAGGCAACGGGTTGGTGGATGCTTCCGGCTAGTTTCTTTTTAAGGATATCAACCCTTTCAGCACGGAGATCGCAAAGCGCCTTGATCTCAACCCCTTCGATATGGCTCATACGGTCAACAGCTCCCGGACCCCGGTTCCCAAGTCCGACAAAACCAATCCTGACCTTGTCAATTTTGGGTGCTGCATACCCACTCATGTTAAAGTTTTGTTTATGAGCAACTGACGATAAATCAGCACCATTCTGTTTTATTTTTTCCTGACCTTGGGCATTGAAAATGTTGCTTCCCACCAGTCCTATTCCTGCCAAACCCGATAATCTGAAGAAATTTCTTCGGTTAGTTTCCATAATCATTTAAATAAGTTAAAGTAAAAATTCTGTGAGTTGATATACTTCCGTTATTTTAAGCAAATCGCATTAATATTTATCCGATAAAATTAAACAAAGTAATTTGCTTCCGGTGTAAATTGTAAATCGTTAAGATGTATTTTAAGAGGTTGTATTTGTTTCTTTTTTTATCTTAACCCGGCCTAACAACGGGGTTTACTTTTTTTATATTTGTCAATTGAATTGACCCATTTTTCAAATATTTGATTAGAAGAATTATAGTATGAAACTCACCAAAAGAATCTCCTCCCCCATCTTGTTGTTGGTTGTCATTGGCCTGTTTTCTTTCAGTTGCCTGAAGCAGGAAAACACTTCGGTGATTTATAATGTCCAATGTGAGAACCTGATCAATCCATTGGGTATCGTGACGGCAAATCCCGGTTTAAGCTGGAAAACCAGGTCGGATAAAAATAAGACCCAGCAATCGGCCTACCAAATTTTGGTAGCAAGTGACAGCTCCCTGCTCAATGAAAAAAGTGCCGATTTGTGGAATTCAGGAAAGGTGGTTTCACCAACAAGCGTGCTTGTTCCTTACAGCGGTAAACCTTTGGATTCAAGATCTGTGGCCTACTGGAAAGTCCGCACCTGGGATGAGAACAAGGAAATATCCCAATGGAGCCCAACAGCCTCTTTTACGGTTGGGTTTTTGCATTTGAACGATTGGAAAGCCGATTATATCGGAATGGCCGAAACCAAAGACCTGCCACAAGCACCTCTTTTGCGCCAAACCTTTAACCTTACCCAAACAGGTCAAAAAACACTTTTGGTTGTGAATTCCTTGGGGTACCACGAAATCATCCTGAACGGCAAGAAAGTCGGAAATGCAGTATTGACACCATCCGTGGCACAATTCAACAAACGCTCGCAGGTAATTACCTATGATATTGCATCTTATGTGAAATCTGGCGAAAATGACCTCATCATTGCCCTGGGTCGGGGCTGGTACAACACAGGGTTGCCTGGTGTGGTCAATGATGGCCCACTTGTTAGGGCGCAACTGGAACAGTTGAATTCAGGCAAATGGGAAACAATATTGGCGACCAATTCAACCTGGAAATGCCGCGCAAGTGAATACATACCCATTGGAAACTGGAGGGCGCATCAGTTTGGGGGCGAACAGGTTGACGGTTCGCGAAAGATTGCCAACTGGTCAAAAGCGGCGCTCGACCAGTTGGATTGGATCCCTGTAACCAAAGTAGAAGTCCCAGAACATCTGGCCACCGCGCAAATGACCGAACCGAATCGGATACAGGAAACATTAAAAGCAACTTCAGTCACCTCAATTGGGGATAAAGCCTATCTTGTGGACCTGGGGAAAAGCATGACAGGCTGGCTGGAAGTAAAATTCCCTGAATTGAAAAAGGGGCAAGTGATCACCATGGATTATTGTGACCATCTCGATAAGGACGGGAAATTCGTTGACCGCAAACAGTCAGACATTTATGTCGCTTCGGGAAAAGGTCCTGAATCTTTCATCAACAAGTTCAATTACCATGGGTTCAGGTGGGTAAGGATTTCAAATCTTACCGAAATGCCTGCCAAAGAATCGGTTACCGGATATCTGATCCATACCGATTATCAGTTGGCTTCTACATTTAAGTCATCCGATGAAGATTTGAACAAGATCCACGACATGATCTTTTACACGCTGCGTTGTCTAAGTCTGGGTGGGTACCTTGTCGATTGCCCACAGTTGGAACGGTTGGGATACGGTGGCGATGGAAATGCCTCGACCGAAACCGCGCAGATGATGTTCAATCTGGCACCGCTCTATTCCAATTGGTTACAGGCATGGGGCGACTGTATCAATGCCGATGGAGGTATGCCTCATACTGCCCCGAACCCATATCCTGCAGGTGGTGGGCCATACTGGTGCGGTTTTATCATCTCAGCATCCTGGAAAACGTACCTGAACTATGGCGATGTGCGCATCCTCGAAAAATACTATCCCGAAATGAGGCAATGGTTGACCTATATTGAAAAGTATTCACCGACAGGTCTATTGCAGAAATGGCCCGATACCGAATACCGCGGCTGGTACCTGGGCGACTGGGCGAGTCCAGAAGGTATAAAGGAAAAGTCGATGAATTCGGTCGATGTGGTAAACAACTCGTTTGTTGTGAGGTGCTACGATGATATGACAAAGATTGCCGCTGTTCTAGGTAAAACTGAAGACATTCAGAAGTATGCACAAAAGCGGGACGAGCTAAAAAAGAAAGTCCACCTTACATTTTACGATGAAAGGAAATTCATCTATGGCGATGGGAACCAGATCGATCTGACCTATCCGTTATTGGCCGAAATTGTACCTGTTTCGTTGGTCAAGCAGGTGACATCAAGTTTGAAGACCGAGGTTGTTGTGAAAAGGGGCGGACATATAGCCAGTGGATTGGTTGGTGTACCCGTGTTTACCGAATGGGCAACCAACAATCTGGAGACCGATCTGGTCTATTCGATGCTCAAGAAGAGGGATTACCCTGGTTATTTATATATGATCGACAACGGGGCGACAACGACATGGGAAAACTGGAGCAATCCTCGAAGTTATATCCACAATTGTTTTAACGGGATTGGGAGCTGGTTTTATGAAGCAGTTGGCGGGATCCGCAAAGAACAGAATTCCCCCGGTTTTCAGAAAGTGATGATCCAGCCACAGGTTCCGACCGGCGTGACCTGGGTAAACACGACCAAGGAGACTCCCTATGGCACGTTGGTGGTCAATTGGAAAGTTGAAGGAGCCGACCTCAACTTGCATCTCGAAATTCCCGTTGGCATCACTGCCAGGGTCGTCCTTCCTGAGGGAGTTTCTCAATACCAGATGAATCAGAAATCGTTAAAATTAAAGAAAAATCAATCTGGTATAGAAGTGATTAGTGGAAGGTATGATTTAGTTTATAAGAATAGTGGGAAAAAATAAGGATGGGTCATAAATAGTGATAGCCTCACTTCGAGTGAGACTATCACTAAATGATTTCTCTTTTGATGTCGGATAAAATGGAGGTTCGCTTCCCTGTGAAAGCCAATACAAAGCTTCGAAATGCGACCGAGGCACAAAGAAACAATATTGAAATTATCTGTGGTGGAACAGGTTTGCATTGGCCAGATCTTAACGAGGACCTATCTGTTACCGGAATCCTGGAAGGCAAATATGGATATTGATTTTGCCATTACGAACACATCATTTGTAAAACAGAACTTTATTCACTTGATTTTATAAAAATATCTGCTTGCTAATAGCATAATAATCAAGAATATGATCTCTTTATAAAAAATAGTGATAGCCTCACTTCGAGTGAGACTATCACTATTCAATATATTTTCCTTGCGTGATATCCCTTATTATCAAAGGGTTCCAATTCTTCGATCAGCAGTTCTGCCAGTGCCTTCACCTCCCTGGAATAGTTGATTTGGTTATCTTCCTTTTGTCCGATTTCATCCAAAATTTCAAAGACAAAGCTGCCTGAACCAAATTCCTTCCAATCTTTTTGGAGACCACTATTTTGGTGCATTCCCACATCCAATTGCAGTTTTTGGGAAAACCAGATCGCTTTTAAATCGGTGCTGCCACCAATGAAAACCTTTCCGTTGATTGTGTTCCTGATTTGGAATACTCCCATCCTGTATTTCAATTGTTTATACTCCTCTTTGAGTTCCATACGGGTTTTCATTCAGGTCACTTAATTCCCATTTTTACATAAACAGAAAAAAGCCATCGAAGAAATAGAGCAGTCCAACAATTCCAATACACATGCTCAAATACCATACGATCTTCTTCTTGGTCAATGCTGAAATGGAAGATAACAGGATGGAGACCTGCAGGAAAATAACCGCAATTCCAAAAATGTTGGAATGTTCCTTGTTCATGTCGCGTTCTTGTTCAAAACCCGCGGCCAGGGCTTTAATTTCAGCTTTCTCTTTTTCGTACTGACTGATTTTTGTCTTGTAATAGGCTATTTTATCCTGATATTTCTGTAAGTCATTGTTGATATTCCCTTTTTGCAACTCAAGATTATCGCACTGCATTTCAAACATATAGCTCTTCAGGCTCTTGGATTCGTAAAACGACCATTGGTCCGATGCTTTTGATTGGTTCATTAATGAACGGGTACTGTATCCGCCCCCCTTAAAGGTGGACAATGTTGCGCAAACAGCCAATATGACTGTCGATAAGGCCAAATAATTCAGCCATTTTTCTTTTACTTCTGCCATGATTTTTTTGCTACAAATTTAGTCATTTAAGACACAATAGATAACCCTTCAGAAACGAACTCCATACTTTCAACAGCAACATTTGCGTATAATCTCATATCAGTAACAGTCATTTTGACCAGAAAAGCATTCGTAAGCTACAAACGTTTTTCGGCTTGGCGATTCGTTGTATTCTGCGATTATTTATTTGCCTTTCATTTTTTTAAATTTGTTGATGTCCAAAAAAATTATTCCCCAATTATGTCCGTCTAAATCTTCAATATTTCTTATTTGATTAAAATTTTTCTCACTTTAAGTTTGTTTAATTTTTTGGGTGTCGCTCTATAATGACCGCCAACTCATCGCTACGCACTCGGCCATAATCCCTATGTCAGTTTTTCAGCCATTGACGTTTGTGGTTTTTGCAAATCTATCCAACCTTTAAATCCAGGAAATCAATGTTGTTCAAATACGTTGTCAGATTGAGCAACACTTTTTGTGAAAGCCGTTTTTTAGCTTCGGTCGTAAATCCCGAAAACTGATTGGATAGTATGATATTGTCATAATCGGCAAATTCTGTGGCACAGTTTCCATAACCACAAGCATCAAAAATAGCAAAAGAGGTCTTGTCCCTTTTCATCCAATCCAAAAATGGCTCCTTTTCAAAGGTCAGGCCCAAAGAGGTATTGATCAGGATAGAATTGATCTTCTTGATTTTGAACTCCTGATCTGTAAGGAGGTGGGTATTTTTGGGAAGGAGGGTCGCAACGACGTCACAACTTTCCATCAATTCGCTCAAAGTCATGTAGGTGATCCCGGTTTCCTCAAGTTCAGGTTTTCTGGTCCGGCTAAAATAGAAAACCTTCATCCCAAAATGAAGGGCCGTTTTTGCAACCATCTGACCCAATGTTCCCAGGCCAATGATTCCGATACTTTTGTTCCCCAATTCGGTGGGCTCTGCTCTCCATTTGTTTTTCCCAAGTCCCTTGATTAAACAAATCAGTTCTGCAAACATAAACTCCACAGTTCCCTCGTCACCATAATCCCGGACACCTTTCACTTCGATGCCCAACTTCCTTGCTTCAACGATGTCAACATTCGCCGACTTTTCATCATAAAGACTGCAACACATGCCCACAAATTTCAAGGATGGGCATGACCTTAATATCCCGGTCGAAATCTTTGTGTGCCAACTTACCAGGACACAGTCGGAGTCACCGATGCGGGCAATGATTTCCGTTTCAGTCTCAGGGAAATCATTGTGAATTATCATGGCTGCCTCCGAAAGCAAAGCGATCTTTTCAACTTCGGGACTTACCAGACCGCAATTGTCGATAATGGTTATCTTTTTGAATTTCATTTTTTTCTATGAATTGTCTTTAGAATATTAGGAAGTAGTCCGGGTTTATTGATTCGGTGTTTTGTTGTATTTGAGCATTTTACTCGCCCACGGAATAAAATATTGGAAGTTGGGCGCATCGGTATGTCCGCCATCGTGTTGCCGCCATGCCAGTTCGCCATCCAGCAAACCGGTCAGAACAGGCGGCATCTTTTCTTTCAGATAGTCGTTGGAGACACCAATATCCTTAACACCCAACAACTTGTAAACCGAACCTGCGGCAATGGTCGGCATATAGCTTCCTGTTTGGTCGAGCCATTTGGAGTCCCCTTTTTCGGGAATGCCATAACTGATAAATGCAAGCCGTGGGGCACAAAGGGCGATCAGGTCGTGCGAATCGACAGTCAGATCGCAGCCTGTCCTGCTGCCGAAAGTTGCCTCCGATGCGGCATATTTGAGGTAATTCCCTGCCATCCAATGGTATTCGCCAGTACCAGCAAGGCTTTCGACGGCTTCACCATACACACGGCGTTCCAGTGCTGCGCCCCCTTTGCCCGAAGAGCCGATCAAGCCAACTGCAAAGCGTGGCTCAAACGCCAAAGTCACCAGGGCTGCTTTCCCATAACGTGAGACCCCTTCGATCCCCACTTTTTTTGAATCGACCTTTGGATTGGTTTCGAGATAATCCAGGGCTCGTGCAGCACCCCATGCCCAGGCACGCAGCGATCCCCAATCATCGGGCTTGCGGGGCTGACCTTTGTTGACAAGGCCAATGATCCCTTTTGTGAGTCCGGCACCATTGTCTGCCTGTATGCTCGACGGATCAATTGTGACATATCCCCAACCTGCGGCAAGCAACTGCTCTGTTGGGGCGGAATCGCCTGTGGTGGCCGGGGCGAAAAACCCGGGGCCCTGAAGTCTTGTAATTGGATTGTAGGCAGGATATTTCTCGAAGATAACCTTCATCTTTGGATCGTTGCTGATCATCATTTGCTTAAAAGCCACATTGATCTTTTCCAAATCATCGGGCGAAGGTTGTGCCGGTGCGGGCAACGTAGGGAAACCAAACATGATCAGGACAGGGACAGGCCCTTTTACATTCACGGGCAGTACCACCACCATTTTGATGTCAACATTGACCAATGGGTATCCGCTGTTGTCAACATGACCGACCAACTGTTTTGCAACAACAGGAGTACGCCCCACAAATTCCATGTCGGTGATTTTTTCTGTCCATGTAACACCTGGGATGTTTTCGGGCAGACGGCCATACATCTCCTGTTCTAGCCCTTGCACAAGTTCCTGCCTGCGCTGTTTCCACCAGGTATCGGAGGAAGTCACCTTCTTCCCATTGTTCAGCACCAACGGATCGGGCAATTGCGGACATGGGTTGGCCAACGACTCGTCATAATTGGCATGGTTGGGTGCGTTTTCATTCCCACTTGGTCCCGGCCGCAATGTTTTAATTCCCAGTTGCTTCATCATCTGGTCGTGGTCCTGCTGCGCAGTGAATACCACAGGTTTGGGATACCTGGTGCTGTCGATTGTACCAACCTGGGCAAAAGATGAGTTTGAAATAATCAAAATCAGGAGGAAAAAGAGGGGGTGTTTCATGGGGGGTGGATTTTTGGATTGTGGCATTATTGGGGATAATTAAAAATGATAGTGAAAGAAAACAGCGAATCATTGGTGCCAAAAAATTGTGTTTCCCTATTATGGAAAAACTGTGCAGTTGCAATTGCCGATTACAATTAAGCCATTGCCAAATCCGAATAGGTTGAATAAATCAATTCGCTAACCATCACAATTGAATGTTTTACCAAATCGTCTCAATTTTATATCTTTTTATATTATCGTCCTTAGTGACTATAAATAACTTATCAGCTATACTTTGAGAAATCAAAAGTCGATCAAATGGATCTCTATGTATAAATTCTAAAGTCGATAATTCAATAGCATGTTCAAATGTTATTGGCAGTATTTCAAAACCGTTATCCTCGACCATATCAAGGAAATGCTTAAATCCCTTTGAAAATTTGAATTTTCCAAGACTTATTTTAATTGCAATCTCCCAAATCGATGCGATACTGACAATTTTTGAATTCTTAGGGTCTTCAATCGCAGATTTTGCCCTAATAGATAACTTTTCGTCTCCATTCAAAAACCATATCAATGAATGTGTATCAAGCAACAAGTCCATTACATATATTCTTTAAAGTCATCTAATGGCTCATCAAAATCAGGAGAAATATAAATCTGTCCTTTTGCGCATCCAAATTTTGGTGTCTTTTTCTTAATCTCCTTTTTCCTTTTACTTAACAGAAAATCTATAAAGTCATTTACTTCTGATTTTAAATCAGTTGGTAAATAATTTAGTTTTGAATATAATTGAATTAGCTCCATATCGTCGTTTTTTTACAAAGCTACAATTTTGTTTTTAAATCTAATACTTTCCAGGAAAGAGTTTACTCCAGGTTGATGCAACGGTTCAATGCAGAATTATATTGGGCGATTTCCTTGCACTGCCTTGTCAAATCGCTATTATGTTTGTTATTTGTTATCATTGACAAATTGCTACCGACCGCCCAATTAGTTTTTGCATGGTGTCAGCAACCGTAATTTTTTTATCTGTCCCACAGTATTTTCGATGAAACAGGTTTATCAACTTTAATCTCAAATTGTTCTGCATAGTTGGGAAAAAGTCCAGTATATTTTGCGTGAATTAAGGGAATTAGTGCTAAAAATTCTGGATATGTTGGGTCCTCACCCAAGCCAAGAATTAAGAAAACAGGTTTTTCTTTATTATATTGTCGGTAACGTTGCATTTGATTATCATTACACCAAATGATTTTACCGTTTTGAATTCCAGTCCTAAATTTCGCTTCTAAATAAAACACTTTTTTTGTCCAATGGTCTCGAAATAAAAAGTCAGGCTTTAAAGATGATTATACCAGAAAAGGGCAAATCGTCCTTCGGACGGGGAGGAAATGCCGATAAAAGGATGGAGAAAAAGATGCATTGTTTTCAGGCTTAAAAAAGTTCAACCCACTTTGGGGCTGGCTTATGACTTTATCCATTTACCCCCGGTTTCGTAAACTACACCGGGGGTTATTCAGATTGATCCACTTCGTGGCTCCCGTATAAATCAAATAATCAACACAATAAGTCAAATTAGTCCAAATTTTTGAAATCCATTCAATATCCTTCCACGGTCAATTCCCTGAAAGGGAAAACCCGTGAATAACCTCGGGTAAGCGATCCCGAATCAAAAGCCTGTCAATGAACAAATACCTTCTGGACCGCGCCACCCGGGGTAAAACGGCATCAACAAAAGCCGTCCGCGATCAAAGGTCCGGGAAAGGCAAATCTTCTTTCGGACGGGCAGAACAACTCTATTAAAATTCTGTGACGTAATCCTGAACATGTTTTTTGACTTTGCTTCTCAGTTTTGGGATTGCTTTGGAATGCAGATAATTATCTTTCAAATTTTGTCTAGTACCGCACTCCGCGCAATGACAGATCCTGAGTGAGAAAGTGCTTTTTATTTTGTTTGTGATCTTCCAACAATCCGATCCCCCTCGTTTGTAACTGCCTGCTCCAATTTTTCGGAGAGGGGTTGATGGTTTTGAGTTTGTAACTTATGGATGAATACGTATTTTTGATGGCACTTATTGAAAAACACTAATAGTCAACTCGTTGCAAACGAAAAACCACTATCCCCTCGTTACAAACGAGGGGGATATCGATTTTGAATCGGAATTTTGCCCGTAGGGCATCAATATCCATAGAAAAATAATCCAGTACAACCAATTGTCCGTTAGGACATTAATAACAATCCTATTAATTCCCTCCTGGAAATCTGTATTCTGGACGTGATTTTTCTATGGATATTTATCTCCTACGGAGAATGGCAACACGAAAACCGTCCGCGATCAAGGATCCGAAAAGGGGCAAATCTTTCTTCAGACGGTAATAGCAACACTCCTAAAATTCTGTAGTGCTGTCTATGATTTTGTTTGTTGATCCATTTTGTTCTCACCCCCAGCCCCTGAAGGGGTGCGTTCTGAACCTAGACTATCAATAAGATACAAAGCCAATATTCAAGATTGTAGTTCACTTAGCCAAAATTACAGTTCGGTCCAACCCTTTCACATCAAAATCTCGGAACAGTTTCAATATTCCCCTATCCCCCTCGTTTGTAACAGCTTGTCCCGATTCTCGGGAAGGGGTTGATGGTTTTGAGTTTGTAACTCATGGATAAATACCTGTTTGGGTGGCACTTATTAAGATGCTTTAATAATCAAATCGTTGCAAACGACAAACCACTATCCCCTCGTTGCAAACGAGGGGGATAGCTATAACCCCGGGTAAGCGGTCCCGAAACAAAGCCGTGTCAATTAGCAAAGGCCTTCTGGACCGCGCCAACCGGGGTAAAACGGCATCAACAAAAGCCGTCCGCGATCAAAGGTCCGGGAAAGGCAAATCTTCCTTCGGACGGGGCAGCCAAATCTTATGAATTTCCGCGGTCAAAACAATACGTGAATTGGGCATGGGGTTTGTTTACTGAGAATGGCAGTATTGGTATGACAGCTCTTTCCCCAATCTTTTCATATCCCATTAAATCAGATGTTTATCAATTCTCGGAGCGAACCTATCTATTTCCAATTTTGGGATTTGCAGTCTAAGAGCCATAGTCCTCCAACTACTAATTGCGTTTACCACCTCCTGAATAATTTCTGAACATTGTTTCCTGTCGAGCATATATTCTTCGCACGATTCCAGCAATAATTTTAAGTTTGATTCATTCGAGGATGAGGAGATTAGAAGACTTTGATAATCTTTTAACGAAGGATTCATATCATAAGCGGGCGAAAGGGTCCAACCTTTTGGTAAAAGCAGAAAACCATGATTTCTGAAGTGATCATCTGTATTGCCGATGCAAATATTGAATGCAACCCGACGGTAAAGTTCCTTTAGATTGTCTTCTACGGAGGTGCAAGCTTTCAGGATAAAGTCCACAATATCCAGATAACCATATCCATTCGCATAATTGTCCCCATCAGAGCGGCCAAGCAGGGTCATGGCCGATGCAAAATGAATCCGCCTGCTATCTTTTGTTCGGTCAAAGCGTTCAGAAAGAAAGGTGTGGTATTTATCCCCACTGGGTATCCATCGTGTAATAGCCACATTGATACCTGCATCCTGAGCCAAAAGATGTGAGAAGTGCTCCCAAAGACCAACATCGCAATCGTCATTGCGGGATGGGAATTTTGCTATATAGAGCTTCTTGTTTTCGTCGATGATACTGGCCTTAGGGCGGGCACCCCCCAATGAGGACCCAGGTTGGATCAATTGATCAATCCATTTCCTCTCCGGCAACTCGTTTCTTTCCTCACTTTGCTCAATTTCTGAGCAGGCTTGCATCAAAGTACGCAAACTTGTCAATGGTGGAATTTGTAGCGACGCATGTTGATTGATGTAATCTCCGCTGGGGCTGGTTTTGAAACGGAATCCTCCCATTCTTGAAAAGTCGTCAATTCCCATCAGATGGTCGAAGGAAGAGAGCTTTCTGATGGGTCGATTTTCTTCATTGGCCAGGATTTGCTCCCTTCTATTGAGCAACATACGTCCCCAACGGTCGGGAAGGGCATCCGAGAAACATCCGAAAATGTCTTTCCCCGGTTTGGTATATTGCATGCCGGGATAATTGTTGATATCATCGCCCAACAAGATGTCGCTGTGCTTTTTCAGCCATTCCTTGTTGTATTGAAAGCCATAAGTTTCGGAGCCACGAAGATTTTCGAAGCTCAATTCGCCAATTAACTCCACCTCTTTTAACCAGTCGAAATCTGAATAGACCCACAATTTTTTCATAGACTATTCCTTTTTTGTTGCCCTTTTTCTTGTTAACAATCCCAAATCCTGCAAAGCTTTTCCCATTGTATCGTCTTTGGCCAAACAAATAATGTCGTCATCCAATTGCAATGCATACAATATACGCAGATAGATGCCAATAGAAACCGTTGGGTTCCCTTTTTCCACACGTGAAATGGTCAACTCAGAAACCATGGCCCGTTCAGCAATCTGGGCCATGCTAAGATTGCGCCTCAGACGGGCCAACTTGATCTGCTCGCCAACCAACTGCATTTTTTGCTCCAATTTTCGGGGAAGCCTGTTCCCCATCGTGTTTTTTGCCATGTGCTTAACCCATCATATTGTATGCAAATATAAGTATTTATATTTATTTTATGATGGGTTGTGCAGATAATTTATCAGATCCACATCAACCAATTGCCCGGAAAAGGTTAAATACCATTACAGAAATCATTGTTCAACCACCTACGGGGTTGTTGTTACTCTACCTTTTTTACCCCAGGTTCCGTTACCACTCCACCGGGGGTTATTCAGAGTGAACCACTTCCGTGGTTCCGAGCTATGAGCAGAACCTACTTGTGTCACAACATTCTCCATTTAAACTTTGGATTAGGCTTGAAATTGATGTGATTGGTCTTTTGCCCGTAGGGCATCAATATCCATAGAAGACAAATCTAATTCAACAAATTGTCCGTTAGGATATTAACAACAATTTTATTAATTCCCTATAGGAAATCGGTATTCTGGACGTGATTTTGTTTGTTGTTCCATTTTGTCCTTACCCCCAGCCCCTGAAGGGGTGCGTTCTGAACATAGACTATCAATAAGATACAAAGCCGATTATCAAGATTGTAGTTCACTTAGCCAAAATAACAGTTCGGTCCAACCCTTTCACATCAAAATCGCGGAACCGTTCCAAAATACTTCCACGGTCAATTCCCTGAAAGGGAATCCCGCATGTGCGGGATGAATAACCCAGGGTAAACGGTCTCGAATCAAAATCCTGTCAATGAGCAAAGGTTTTCTGGACCGTGCCACCCGGGGTAAAAACGGCAGCAACAAAAGCCGTCCGCGATCGTAGGTCCGGGAAAGGGCAAATCTTTCTTCGGACGGGGCGGACTACTCTCTTAAAAGACTGTGGTCCAACTGGCAACGGAATGAATTCCGTTGTTACAATATGGGACGTGCCTATTGGCACTGCTGCCAGAACAGAGATTTTGCAAAACAAAATGGTTGGCACAAACTTTATGATGATGATCTTCCTTTTGGAATTGTCAATGCGAATCAAACATTTGTTTATTAAATGGTTAGCAGAATAATAATGTTTGATGAAGCAATCCTATATTTGAAGAACCTTCAAAACATTGTTTTTGGCACCCTGCTCCATTGTTTGGGATTGCATTGGAGTGCAGATGATTATCTATCAAATTTAGTTGGGTGCGGCACTCCGCGCAATGACAGATCCTGAATGGGAAAGGGCTTTAAGTTTGATTGGGTCATAAAACAACTCTTAAAACCTTGTGGCGCAATCCTCAAGTTTGACGATCCTTCTGCCGTTGCTTTGCGGAGTATGGAAAATTCACTCTATGAATGACTTACTGATTTCGCTACCGTTATCAGGGTTAATCTATTGTTCTATAATCAGTCCACTCCTATTGAGCTATTGATAATACGAAAAGCTCATTTGGATTTCCAAAACAGATTTGAACCCCGAATTGCAAGAAGCCAGTTGCCAACCGCCAAATTAAATATTCTGTAAAAATGCCACCAGATTGATTTCCCGGCTGAGGTCGAATTTTTGCCGCAGCCGCAAACGGGCTTTCTTGAGCGCTTCGTCAGATTGGAACGTAATTTGGGCGATATCTTTGTTGCTCATGTTCAATTTTAAGAAAGCACAGATCTTGCGGTCGTTCGCCGTAAGGGTCGGAAATTGGATATTCAGCTTTTCGTAAAACGATTTGTGCACCTTTTCAAACAAGATCTCAAACTCGTCCCAGTTCGAGTTGTAGGAAATCCGCTTGTAATCGGAAATCAACGAACTGATCATTTGCTTGCCAGCAGGGTTCGTGTTCTCTTCGATCCCGGTCAACCGTTCAATGGTTTGGGCATCGCGCTCTGAGTTTTGCAATAATTTCAAGGTTGCGGCAGTCACCGATTTTTGATTGGAATCGAGTTCGCTGTTTATCCTTTCGATTTCCATTGCCTGCAGTTGCGCTTTCTCGGCTTCAATCTCCCGAAGTGCCTGTTCTGCTTTTTTGCGTTCGGTAATGTCGTCACTGCAAACAATCAAACCTTTTATATCATGATGTTGAAGATAAGGAATATAGGTGGTTTGCAAGATCCGCTGTTCGCCATCTTCCCGAACCAAGGAATTCTCATAAACAACGGTATTCCCCTCCAAAGTCCTGACAATATTGGGAAGTGCCCTCTCATAACTGTCACAACTTAGGATTTCCTTTACATTTCTCCCTTGTATCTCAGTTTTTTGTCGGTTAAAAATGCGGGCATATCCGTTATTTGCGAACTTGTATTCCAGATCGTTGTTGATCAAGGAGATAAATACCGGAACATTGTCTGTGATCTGTATCAGCAAATTTTCCCGCTCTTCGACCAACTCCTTTGTAATGACGAGCTGTTCGTTGGAGACTGTCAACTCTTCATTGATCGTATGGTATTCTTCGTTTAAATCTTCAATTTCACGTTTCTGTTTGGTAAGCAACAGATTGGTTTTGTGCTTAAACCAGTACGACCGAATCAAGAAGATAGCTAGCAATGACATCAGTATAAAACCAATGATCAAAGAAAAAATGATAATCCGTTGTTGCTTTTTTTCTGCTGCCTGTAAGGCATCCTTCTTCTGCTGCTCAAGGGTCATGCTCTGCTTCTCTTTTTCTAATTCATAGGTAAATTCCAGTTCTGCTATTTTCTTGACATTCTTTTGATTGTGAACGCTGTCATTGATCTCGGTATAAAGTTTGTGGTGGATGTAGGCATTCTCGTAATCATAAATTGCTGCATATATTTCAGAAAGCTGTTTGTGGATATCGTTTTGGGAATCCATTAATTTCAACTCGTCGGCGAGGGCTAGGCCTTTTAAAGTGCTTGCCAGTGCGAATCCGTATTTTTTTTGTTTCATATAGATTGTGCCGATTTTATAGGCTATTTCACTAGCCGGGCGTTTTCCTCCGGTTGCTTCTGATAATTTTAAAGCCTTTTGGTAACTTTCCAATGCCCTTTCAAAATCATTTTGCTTAATATAGACGTCACCCAAATAAATCAGAACGGTTAAGGTAATCTCCTCATCATTAATTTTTTCGCTAATTTCCAGAGCTTTTCGAAAATACTCCAGGCATTTCATGTCGTTCATTTTCTTGTAAACAGAACCGATATTTGCATATCCTGATGATATCTTTCGCTGATCTTTTAATTCTTCGGCAATTTTCATCGCCCTTCCGTAATAATCAAATGCCTTTGGATAATCGGACAACAACATATAAATGTTCCCAATATTGTTTACACCGGTAAACGTTGTAATTGGATCATTGAGCTTCTCTTTGATTTTTAGGTTCTTCTGAAAATATTCAAGAGCCTGGGGATAATTTCCACGATAGGCAAAAATGATCCCCAAACCATTTAAGCAAGTGCCTTCCATAACCTCGTCTGTATGTTCTTCAGCTATTTTTAGTGCTTTCTGATACTCAACTATGGATGCCTCATAGTTGTCGATCTTCCGATAAGCAATGGCCAGGTTGATCAGCGACTTTGCCATCTCTATCTGGTCGTTTTGTTCTTCAGAGATTTTAACAGCTTCCTTAAAACTTGCAATGGCCAGTGAATCCCGATTCTGCGCTTTGTAATTGTTCCCAAGACTGGTCAGATATTTTACAATTCCTGTTTTATAATTGATTTCCTTGGCAGTTTTCACTGCTTTCTGGAAGTAATCAATTGCCATAGGCTTGTCAGACTTAGCATAAGATAATCCAATTATCCACAGACTTTCAGCCTTTCCTTTCGGGAATTTTAGTTTGTCGGCCAATTCACCTGCCTGAGTGGCATATTCCCGCCTTTTATTTGCATCATCAACATAAATAGCCGCGTTCTTGTTGAGTAAATTTACCCTGACCGTGTCTTCCACGAGATGGGCATTTAATAGATTTTGGAGGCTATCTGCTCTGATATTCAGTGCATTACTTGAATGAACGGCAACCGTTGTTAAAAATATGAGGATGGACAATCGTAGCAGCTTCTTCATTAATTAAAATTTTGGCCAAAGTAAACCATTTTTCAAAGAAAGAAGCTGTTTTCATTAGCTAACTGATAAAATCTATTCTGTTTATCATACATCAAAACCAACCCAAAATTCTAACCTGACCCATCAATTGCCTGGCTGTTTGATTGTCACTTTTCCGAGGAGTTGATCGATCTGTGCCATGATATCTTTTGAACGTCCGGCCCGTGCATTGACCAGTTTCCCATTTTGGTCAACCAGGACATGTGTTGGGGCAAAGTTTATTTTATACGGCCTAATATTTTCGTTCAGGAATTGTTTTTCAGCAACAACATGGATTCCCGGAAATGGTTTGTTAAGAAATTTGGCGAATTGCATATTTTTACCTGCAATGAATGTTTTCCAGTCGTCAATGTTCTTGTCATTGTATTCAAGCGCAACATAAAGAAATACAACCGGTTGATCATTATATTTCTTCTGAAGTTCCAGCGCATCGGGGATCTCCTCAATGCAAGGAGAACACCATGTTCCCCAGAAATCGATGTAAACGACTTTGCCTTTAAAATCACTTAAGCGAATGATCTTCCCTGTGGAATCCGGCAATTCAATATTTGGAGCAACCATTCCTGGTGCCAAAGCAAAATAATCTGCAACGTTATTTTCAAAAAGCAAGCGGTCATTTTCAATGAAAAACAAGGTTTTCATCTTTTCATTGAAGGTTTTCAGATCGTCAAAAAAGGTCGTTTCCATTAATCCAAAAGAGTAATCTTTAATTGTGCTCATTGCGAGAAAGTCGGTCCAGGGACTTTTTGCCTGAAGTTCGATGAAGTTCTGTTTCCATGCCAGGTTTTCTGTCCACCATACAGAGTCGTTTTTGTCTTTAAATGAAGCCCTTGCCTTCTTTGTAAGAAAATCCCCGGCGAATAACCTGGCTGCCGTACTATTGCAAAACTCAGGATCAAAATTCAATTGGGTCATAAAGGAAAAATAAGACGGATCAGGATAGAAGTAATCAAATTTCTCAGACATGATGTAATTTCTCCGTTCAAGGTGGCGGAGTAGTATTGAGGCCATTTCAGCAGTGATCACCTTTTTAAAATGGCTTTTTAGATTTTCAGGTGTTGAATTATTTGAAGACAATTGTGCAAACCTGGCATATTGAAGGCTGTTAATAAACTGTTTGAACAGAAGCTCGGTTTTGAACCTGTTGCTATTGATCACCTTATCAAAAACCCTATCATTTGGAAAAACCTGATAATCAGACATTAAATAATCAAGCTTATCAGACCCTCTGCCGCTTATCAATAATTTTGGTTTTTCGTCCCACGATGATTGCTGAATATGGATGGAGTCCCCTGCCTCCAGATAGATATCATATTTAAGTACATGATAATTGTTGTTCCTGATGACCTGATAAAACCCGGGTTTAATCTGGTCGCTTCTGAATAGAAAATTCCCGAGACTATCGGTTTCTGCAGTCGCAAGGGTCGGCTTGCTTTCAAGCCCGGGGAAATAATTCTCGATTGCAATTAGCTTCAACGTGCTGTTTCTGGAATCGGGTATCCGACCCGAGAGCACTGTGTAATTTTCTTTTTTTCCACAAGAACAAAATGTGAACACAACGACAGTAACCAAAAAGATGTTGATTTTCATAGTATTGTCTATTTAGGCTATGAATAAATATTCTCGAATTGTACCCCTAAATCCCCTAACAGGGGACTTAAGTATCTGCCACAAATTCAATGCTCCCCTTTTTTGCATGTCCAGAAGTATGGGGAGATCATGGGTTTTAAATAAGGACATTTAATTGTCTTCAAAACTTAATCGGCTGAAATTTATTTCACTTTTCCAATAATTCTCCCAAAATTCCAATTGAAGTGGCTATGCATTTTTCACAAACAGTTTCAGAGAGTTTGTTTTCCTTCATGTAGGTTTGGCCCTCATTAGTTTTTAAATCACAGTATAGCAAGGAGCTACAATGAATTGAGCCATGGACGGATTGAAATTTCTTACTGAATTTTTGAATCATGGAATAGATTTCCTCTTTCTTGTCCTTGTTATCTGCAAATCTATTGGAATTGTAAATGCCAAGGACCATAAAAGACCCTGTCACTGCCCCACAGGTTTCCTGAAGTCTTCCCATTCCTCCGCCAAAGCCACAAGAAATGCTCATAGCAAGGTTATTATCCAAACTCAATTCGTCCGAATATGCTGACAATACCGCCTGTGCGCAATTTGCCCCCGATCTGAAAGCTATAATTGCTTTGTCTTCTTTTGACTCCATGATCTTTAGTTTTAAAATGGTTTTTGCTTCAATTTCCAGTTCATTTTCTTTATGATGGAAAGACAAATTTAAGTAAAATAAATAAGGGAATAAGGTTTTTTGTAGTCTGGAAAGTTTCAGGATTACTAAGGTTTGTTCGGCAAAAATAAGGTTAAAAACAGCTATAGTTTGTCCTAATCCTTATTTCCTATATTTTTGACTTACTACAGGGAATTCCCGATAGTTCAAACCTGGAAAGAAAAATCCTTATTTTCCTTTTTCCTCCACCTTAATAGCTTGATGCAGGACAGAGTATCCGACTTTATTTACCTTATTTTCTGTTCTTTAATCTCTATTTCACTTACATGGAAAATCTTGAACTTTGTTATAGTGTCCGGGTGACTGCTGTTGCGTTTTATAGTCACAGGGACACTGCCTCCTCAAGTTTGTTTGTTCGTAATCAATCTAAAATGAATCCTCAAATTTCTTTATTGTCCCAAAATAAGCCCGGACCACGAACAGCCAGCCGCGAGTTTTCAGTTGCCAGCCGCTTAAAATAATGGAACCATGAACACCCAGCCGCAAGTCGCCAGCCGCCCTTATTTTCCCACCTCAACCTCCTTAACCGCAACAATCTCCACCGGTCCAATTAATCCGGATGCGGGGATTGGTTTAAAACCAAATTCACGGGGCAGATCTTTGGTCACTTTTGCGTTTCCAAATCGTGGGACCAAATCTTCGGGGACGGGTGGTGCTTCTGTCATTGAAGCAATCCGGTTGATCAGCGTATTGGTTACGAGGATAACCATGTGATTGCTCCCCGGTTTTACCATTCCTGTCACTTCAAGTTTCTGGCCACGCATCCAGGCAATCCCAACATTCTGATTGTTCAAAGTGACATCAGCAATGTTCCCGACCTTTCCCAAATCGAGGAATAACCTGATTCCTTTGGTTAGGTATTCCACCGGAAGGTTGAAATCAATTTCATAACGGCCTGTTCCACTGAAATTTCGTATGGTTGGAACGTCGGACCATGAAGTCAGCAATCCGGTTGTTTTGTTGTAAGCTGGAAAATCAGGTCCGCTCAACGTCATTTTCCAGTTTCCTGAAACCAGGTAAGACGCAGGAATCCCGGAAACAAGGGTGCTGCTTGTCTTCTCTTCATTTCCCAACTGAATCACAGTATTAAAAGTTCCATTATGATCCACCAATGCCTTTATTCCAGTTTTTGATGCCGACACAATCTCTTTAAAATCGGTCTTCGTGACATAAAGTTCAGGTTGCCCCGGTGAAAATTCCAAAAACATTGATTCGTAAGGTGATAGATTGATTGGGACAGTTATCCCATCTTTGGTTTCACTGAATCGAAAAACGGAAGTGATTTCGCCATTGTACGGGTTCCATCTGCGGATGATTTTGTTTTTTGTCCTGAAGGTGACAGGGATTGTACTTTGCTTGTCCTGCACATTGGAAACAAAATAGATCTCCTTGTCACCCAATTTGCGGTGCAAAAAAGTAAGTCCCTCGTTTTTGCGCAATCCTTCAAACGCAAAATCGATCCCGAAATCGGGGGCAATGTGGTGCCTGATCGTTTCAAGGAAAGGATCGAGGGCACTGCTTCTCTTGTCCCACCAGATCTGCCTGTCGATCACATTTTTAATTTGGTAGGTAACACCTTTCCTATACGTGTTCCTTAAAACTCCTTCTGTCGGTTTGGGTTCCTGTAAACCAAAAGGATTATCGGTACGGTTTTCGGGGAATTTGGGCTTGTTGAACAGGCTATTTGTCAGCTCTTTAACCTTTTGATCTGATTCACTGTAATTTAAAAAACCAGTCGATTTTTCGGGAAGCCTTTCGAGTGCGATCACCACTCCCCCACTCTCCACATATTTTTCGATAAACTGAAGGGTTCTTAAAGGAATTGTCTCCATATTGGGAAGGATCAGGATTTTGTATTCCATGTTCCTGATTTTGATCCTACCCGATGCGATCTGTGCGAAATTATGCAAGGCGTCATCATTGATCAGGTCATAATCATATCCATTGGATATTAGCAAATTACCTAGTTCTCCCCAATCAAATTCACGGGTCCACTTTCGCGGGTTCAACACATTGATCGCCCATTGATTGGCCAAAGGCGAATAGAGCGCAATGTCGGGGGCAAAATCACCCTGCCGTAAAAGGTATGAACTGCGTGCGATGTATTCTGCCAACTTTGGGTAGTACTTCCACCACACGTTTTGAGGTTGGATATAAGCCGCAAAAGGGAGCGACCTTGTTGGGGAGACGTTTTTTTCGGGCGAAAAGTTAAAACCGTGGTTGTAGAATTTCGTAGCTCCTGAAAGTAAATAGCCATCGCTTGCAATCTTGAGTTCTTCCAGCGATTCGCGGTAACGTTCCCAATGGATAAATGTGTAAACCTCGGCAGACACAACAGGACGGCCATAAAGGTGTGCTCCGGAAGCCACATATTTTTTGGGACCAATCCGAGTATCGAACCAGTCGGCTGCATCCTTCTCGCCCGCTGTGATTTCCATTTCGGGAATATGGGTCATGCCCGATGCCTGGATAATATCGGTGTTGAAACCGTAAGCCTGTATCCGACCCTTGATATGATGGGTCTCGCACCATCCCAAAAAAGTCTTAAAAAACACGTTGAGCCCGGTCGTATGCAGAAATTCATTGACGTCATACCTGATCTTTGGCGAAATATCACCCACCTCCCACCAGATCGCTGGCAGAAAAGGTGTCAGGTTGTAACCTTTCTCTTTCTGAAATGCCTCCAGCAAACCTATTGACCAATTGATGCCGCTTGCAAGGTTGGCCAGTTCAAAACTGTCGGCAAACAGCGACTCGACGGTTTTACCAAACTCATCGCCAAAAGCCGCAACAAATTTGTTCCCAAGGTAATCGCAATAACCCTCCATCGCACTTTTGCTGAAATGGTCAACGGCATTGCTGATCCCGTTCTTTTTGAGCCAGAAAGCCATTAACCGCCACTCCCCTTCCGGGACTTGCCAGGTAATTTTGTTTCCAACAACCTTCATTGTAAGGTTAACGAGCGAGTTTTTGTCGATTTTGCCATCCTTTTCAATTTTGCCAGCCATCACAGCCAATAAGGTTTCGTTTCCGTCCAACTTTGGGGAGTACTGTTCCCATGACCGTTTTGTTTTTGTAAGATCGTCGGGTAACGGACCATTATAGGTCTGATTTCCTGACAAGTTGATAAAAGTGGGGACCATATCCTTGCTTTTATCGGTCTCCTTTACCCATTCGCCACCTATGATCCAACCCGGTCCGCCAAAATTGAGCGAAACCTCCATCCCCAACCGTTTGGCTTCCTTGACTGTATGTTTCAGCATCTCCATGAACTCATCTGATAAATATGGGATATTCCCTTTTTCATAGACCGGCTCCATCGAGATCTGCTCCACTCCACGGATTCCATGGCTGCGCATCTCCTCCAGTTCATGGGTAATCTCCTCCTTCGAAACCGGATTGCCAGGCCACCACCAGCGCGTATGGGGCCAGCAATCTGCCGGTGGATTTTTGAAATTCGCTTCTATCGTGGATGGACTTTGGGCAAAAGTGAGTGACCCCATATAAAGGAAAATCAGCAGAAAAAAGGAAATTGTCTTCATATTCAAAGCGTTCAGCAAGTTATCGAAATTCGATCCAAACAATCAACATTGTGAGGTAAACAAAGGAAAGTTATTTTAGGTGAATTGATTGCTGATATTTTGATGGGTTTAGCAAGGAATTAGACGCAAATTACGTTTATTTTAAAGTAAATATTTCTACACCATAAAAAGCTTGAGAAATCGCAATTAAAAAAAACTTGATATTTGAATTTTTCTGTTATATCTTTGCATCGCGTGCAGTTTTGGTTGAGAAACCACCTAAACGCAGTTATCCTGGAGGAAACTCCTTGGGCATTACAGGCTTCCTGTAGTGCAAGAAAGGGCGAAAGCCCTTTTTTCATTTAAGAAGTTTATAAATTCTCTTTGATAAAATCATATTTCTGTCAAGGTTGAAAAAATGTTTTTTATAAAAAAGCAGAACAGATTTTACACTCTTCTCATCTCTCAATCCTTCCTTTAATCCGCTTACCAATCCGTCGACCGGAATTGAAGACCTTATATCAAGTACAATATGGTCTGCTTGTTTACCACCTGATTTTATTAAATTATAGATTGCGTTCTTCGAAGGCTCAAAATTAGTTTTGAGGTCTGCATTTATCAAAATTCCATCCTTATGAATAATAAAAATATCGAACCGCTTTTGTCCCCGTTTAAACATACCTTTTGGAGCGAATATCACATCATATTGAACTTCAGTCAATTTAATTGCCGTTGCGAATTCGTGGTCAAGTATGTTTGTTGGAATATGCTTAAATATCTGAGTGCCAAAATCCTTATTTATGTATATAGAAATCAGATCTTTATCTAATAATAATTCATGAATTAGTTTGCGACGCAGTGCTTTTTGTCGTAACTCAATGATTGATTGTACAATAGAGATAAAAACAGTTAAGTCAGAATATAATGCCCCTGATGATTGGAATTTGCACCTCATGACCTTATTTTTTACGAAATTAAGAAGTTTTCGGAACTTCTTAACAGTTGATAATGATAGTCTGAAAAAAATCATTGTATCAGATAATAGGGAATTGTTGAGGTGAACTGAAGAATTGAAAAATTCTCCCAAATAGTTCACCAATAGCGCAAAGGACTGTGATTAAATACTTTGCGTACTTTGCGGCCTTTGTGAGAAAAAATCCATCAAAATATAGGCTCCACGCAAAGGAAACAGCAAAATCTCTCGCAAAGTTCGCCAAGATCGCAAAGGCTTGCAATTAAATACTTTGCGTACTCTGCGGGCTTTACGAGAAAAATCCACCAAAATATAGGTTGCACACACGGGATAGAGGAAAATCTCTCGCAAAGTGCGCCAAGGGCGCAAAGGCTTGCTATTTAATACTTTGCGTACTCTGCGGGCTTTGCGAGAAATATTCAACAAGTTTTAGATTTGATGATTAATTTATTCTTTGTATTTTTCAAAATTGGACAATGGATACACCATTCTTTCTAATATATTAACGTACAAAAGCTTACATCAATCAACATTTTCTTTCTTTCTGAAATAATATTATCAATCATGAATTTACAGAAATTTTCGACCGTTATCCTTTGCCTCTTTTTCGCAATTTCGATTTCAGGGAATGCCCAAAACAGGAAAAAAAGCAAAGGTCAGGACAAATACCTGAGCAGTTACGATACCAAAACCATATCGCCGACCGACAATCCGGGGTTATTGCCATATAACCGCTGGATCGATCCTGCCGGGGAACAGATCTTTTTTGGGAAGCCAGCCCAGGAAAACCATGCTCTTGATGTCGCCTTGTCACCCGATGGGAAATGGGTCGCCGTTGAAGGTCGTTATGAGGTCGTGATCATCTCACAGGCGACAAAGAAAATTGTGGCCACCCTTGGAATGAACGAGTTCATTAAAGGCCAAAGTTATATGAACACTTTCTCTGGTATTTGCTGGACTCAGGAAGGCCCCAAATATCAACTGTACTGGGGAAGTGTAGCAGGCAAGGGTGCATCCTTTGTGCTTCAGGCCAACTGGGAAAATGAAAAATTAACGCCAGTCGGATCCATTTCATTTGCCGCGGTCAAACCGGCTGAGAATGCACTTCCCAACGAAGTACTTGTTCTTAAAGAAGGTGATAACCAATTTTTGTATGTTACCTTAAATGGGAACAATACGGTTGTTAAAAAGGACCTAACTACAAAAGCCGTGATCTGGACAACCAATGTGGGTGTTGCGCCTTTTGGGATCACATCTGCAAATGGTAAATTGTACGTGACCAATTGGGCAGGTGGACAACCCGATGCCAAAGACCCTGATGTTGCGGGTGTTCCATGGGGAGCCGCCAAAGTGAACGCCGAAAACGGTGCCACACGCGAAGGTTCTGTTTCTGTACTCGATCCTAAAACAGGTGCCGTGCTAAAAGAAATTGTTGTGGGGTTGCATCCCAATGATATAATTGCCAGTCACGACGGAAAATTTGTGTTCGTTTCTAATGCAAACAGTGATGCCGTTTCCACAATCTCGACAGCTACCGATGCTGTGACCGAAACGATTTCAGTCAGGTTAAGTCCAAATAAGAACAACTATTGGGGAGATTCGCCAAACGGCCTTGCCATTTCAAACGACGATAAGATTTTGTATGTCGCCAATGGAATGGACAATGCTATGGCTGTTGTTTCACTTGGTCACAAATCATTTACCCGTTCTGAAAAATTGCAAAGTCAGGTTACAGGGTTCATTCCAACAGGTGCGTATCCAGGCGCCATTGCCGTTACAGGAGGAGACCAGCTGTTTGTGGCCAATATTGAAGCCGAAGGGGCGCATATCTCATCCATCCAGGAAGGTTCGACAAAACCATCCTACAACTCGCATAAACAGACTGCCTCGGTTTCGGTAATTCCGGTGCCAGATGAAACGACATTAAAAGCCTATACCAAAAAGGTGGAAAACTCCAACCAACTGTTCAGGCTGGCATTGACGGCCCAGTTGCCTCGAAAAAATATGAAGCCGGTGCCTGTTCCTGAAAGGATTGGAGAACCCTCCGTTTTTAAACATGTGCTTTACATTATCAAGGAGAACCGCTCATACGACCAGGTTTTGGGCGATATGAAAAAAGGGGATGGTGACTCGACACTGACCATTTTTGGGAACAAGATCACCCCAAATACACACCAGATCAGTGACCAGTTTTTGCTGATGGACAATTTCTATGTGTCCGGCAAGTGCTCCGCCGAAGGCCACCAATGGACTGATGCTTCGATTGTTACCGATTACATCGAGAAAGATGTACGGGCATGGATCCGCAGTTATCCACACGTGCAGGAAGATGCTTTGGTCTATACCCAAACAGGTTTTATCTGGGATAACGCTTATAAACATGGAAAAAAAACCGTGATTTATGGTGAGGCTTCAATACCTGTATATGACAAAAGCTTTACCTGGACGACCATCTACAATGGTTTCCTTAACCATGAAAAATTCAATTTCCACAATACGACTACGATCAAACCGGTCGAGAAAATACTGAGCCAGACCTATCCGTCATATGACGAACACAAGATTGCTGATGTGATCAGGGCCGATGCGTTTATCAAGGAACTCCAGGACTACGAAAAAATGGAAGGCGACCATTTCCCGGAACTCATGGTGATGGCTTTGCCAAACGACCATACGGGCGGTACAAGGCCAGGATTGCCAACTCCCCGTGCGATGGTGGCCTGTAACGATGTGGCTTTGGGACAGATTATTGAGGCTTTGTCGAAGAGCAGGTTCTGGGCAAATACCGTTGTTTTTGTGACCGAGGATGATTCTCAAGCTGGATGGGACCATGTATCTGCCTATCGTACAGTGGGTATGGTGATCAGTCCTTACTCAAAAACAGGACAAGTGTTCCGTACCAATTACAATCAGCCATCGATGGTGCGGACAATTGAACAGATTTTGGGGATCCCTCCGATGAACATCATGGATGCCACTGCCAAACCAATGTTCGATTGTTTTACGGGCAAACTAGACCTTAAGCCATATGTTGCCCTTCCCAGCCAGATCCCATTGAACGAGATGAACCCGCAGTTGAGTGCATTGAACGGGAAGGAACTTTATTATGCGAAGAAAAGCATGGAGCCCCAGTTTGATGGGATCGATTCGGGCGATGACGATACGTTCAACCGGATCCTTTGGTATGCAATGAAAGGGAAAGCCAAATATCCAAGGAAATACAGTGGGAAGGATGAGGATTAAAATCCTGAAAGCAAAACCTTTGTGTCCTCTACATTACCTATGTGCCTATTTGTTAAAGTCTTATAAACACATAGGCACATTAGTTTTAAAAACACATAGGACACAATAGTAGTATCCGGCTGCGAAAAAAAATGCCCGTTGCGGCTCGTCCCATCGCCGCACTGCCATTTTTTTCCGAGTTACCCGCCTTGGCCTGGACCAGAGGTGAACTCAAGAGCAAACAACAAGCGGAACCCGATGAAGTCCCAGTAGTTGACGGGCGTGTTGTTGATGCGGATAG